>Ga0181594_10002313_pt1 | contig 17549 bp, 8 predicted proteins | sample 071ome_18_FD_145603 | JGI IMG/M metagenome (GOLD analysis project Ga0181594, IMG submission 145603) | Coastal salt marsh microbial communities from the Groves Creek Marsh, Skidaway Island, Georgia - 071413BT metaG (spades assembly) | ecosystem: Environmental > Aquatic > Marine > Intertidal zone... | reverse complement strand
CGCGGGGAAGTCGGAGTTGGTGAACGCGTTGGTTGGCGCGAAGGTTTCCGCGGTGTCGCGAAAGACGAACACGACGAGGATGGAAACGATCGGCACGACAACGAGAGAAGACACGCAGCTCGTATTTCTCGATTTACCCGGGATTGTCGGGCCGGAGCATTACAGGAACAAAGCGCACGAGAGTAAAGTGACCATGGGGTGGGCAGCGGCGAGCACTTGCGATGCGATTTTGTTCGTCGTAGACGCGAATAGGCAGGCGAGGAAAGCAGATTGGCGAGTGAGAGAGACTATTGACTCCTTGACGGAGCAGATGAGAAAGTTACGATACGAGGAGTTTCTTTCGCCGGAAGATGAGCGCGAGGACGCAGACGACGTGGGTGAAGACGATGAAGACCTCGTGACGAACAAAACATCTCCGCCACCGGGAATATTAGTCCTCAACAAAGTCGATTTGATGGATCGAAGCAAACGTGCGGAACAACTCCCCGAGCTCGTCCAATCGCTCGCGACGGATCCAAAGAAAACCTTCTCTAAAGCCTTCCCTGTGTCCGCATTACACTCTGTGGGCACTGAGGCGTTATTTAACCACCTCCTCACTCTTGCAAAATATCGACCTTGGGACTACTCCCCTTCCGAATCCACCGCAATGAACGATCGAAGCCGCGCGATTGAAGTCGTTCGAGAATCCGTCTACGACCAAGTGCACAAAGAAATCTGCTACGGCATCGAAATCGTTCACAAATCCTGGGAAGATTTTCGAGACGGTTCCGTGCGAATCGAGCATGATTTATTCGTCAAGTCTGGTGGAAATCGTAAAATAGTCGTCGGCAAAGATGGACGAACGATTGGTCAAATCGGCGTGAAAGCTAGACACGTGTTGGAGGCACTTTTAGGAAGAAGGGTCCATTTGCTTTTGAACGTCCGCGTGAGAAGGACCAATGCGAGACATTCTCAGCAATTTTTGTCCGAACTGTACTAAAATGTATTCGTAGAGAAGAGATACGTGCGCGTAGTTAGTTAGCTGTGTGTGTATAAGTAGTATGTTGTATAGTTAGTGTGTAGTGTGTTTGACTTGAAAAAAATTTAATCGAGTGACTTCTTCACAATCTCGTAAACGTTTTCGCTCAAATTCTCCGTCGCGATGATTCTTTCCAATTGTTTCTTCATGAGCGCTTGTCTGCTCGGGTCGTATTTTCTCCAGCGCGTGAACCCGCCAGCCATCCTCGCCGCGACTTGTTGGTTGATTTCGTTCAATTGCAAAATGACATCCGCCAAGAACTCGTAGCCTTGACCGTCTTTTTGGTGAAACGTCGTCGGGTTGGACATGAAGCCGCCGATCAACGAGTACACTTTGTTCGGGTTCTTGATGTCAAACGCCGGGTGCGTCAACAACGCTTTGACGTTCTCCAAGTTGTTCGGGACGCCCGAAGCGGCTTGCAAACTCAACCATTTGCACATGACCAACGGGTCGTGTTGCCACTCCTTGTAAAAAGCGTCAAAGGCAGTTTCTCTCTCCGCGCAGACTTTGTCGGAAAGCGCGGACAAGGTGGCGATTTTATCCGTCATGTTGTCCGCGTTGTTGTATCGCTCCAACGCGTCCTTGGCGACTTCTGGGGCGTCCACATAGGACAAGTAACCCAAGCACGTGTTCTTGAGAGAGCGCATGGCTCGGTCTGCCGGTTCGTTCTTGTACGCCGCAGCCGTGTTCGCCTTGGCCGTTTCTTCCAACAGCGGTCTCAAATCCGCCGCCAAAGATTTCATGACGAACTTTCTAGCCGCTTTGACCACGTCCGGATCGACCGTTCCTGGTTCGAGCATTTCGACCAACTCGGATTCGCTCGGCACCATCATCGCTCTCGCGATGAACGCTTTATCCGCGTCCGCCGCTTTCGCGCCTTCGATGGTTTTTCTCATCGCGTCCGTAATTTTCGTGTTCATCTCCAACGCTTTCCCGTTCGTCTCGTCCGCGATTAACTTCACCAACAAAGAACGAAACAACGTTTGACCAGCTTCCCACCTGTTGAACGGATCGGAATCGTTCGCCATCAAGAACAACAAGTCGTCTTCCCCTAAATCCGTCGTCATTTTAATCGGCGCGGAAAAATTTCTCAAGATGGACGGCACGACGTCCTGTTCCACGTTTTCAAACGTGAACGTTTGTTCTTTTTGGTCGAATCGTAAAACCGCCGTGGTGGTGCCTTTTTCTTGCGCGACGCCATTCACGAAGGTGATTTCGATGTCTTTTCCGGTAGCTTTGTTCAACAAACCAACGCGGATGGGCATCAACACCGCCTTCTTTTGCGAGGCGTCTTGTCCCGGCGTGGCCGGCACCATCTGCGTCGCCTTCAAAGTGAACGTCTTCTTAGACGCATCGTAAGACGTTTTCACGTCCACAATTGGCGTCCCGGCTTGTTGATACCACGGCTTGAACGCGCTCAAGTCGGTGTTGTTCGCATCGGCCATGGCGTTGAAGAAGTCCTCCGTCGTCACGGCGCAACCGTCGTGTCGTTCAAAGTACAAGTCCATACCTTTCCTGAACCCGTCTTTACCCAACAACGATTCGTACATTCTCACAACTTCCGCGCCTTTTTCGTACACAGTCACGGTATAAAAGTTATCCATCTTGATGTACTCTTCCGGTCGGATCGGGTGTGCCATGGGACCAGAATCTTGCGGGAACTGCGCGGCGCGCAATTTTGAAACGTCACCGATTCTCTTCACGCCTCTAGAGTTCATGTCCGAACTAAACTCTTGGTCTCTGTACACCGTCAAACCTTCTTTCAAAGACAACTGAAACCAATCTCTGCACGTGACTCTGTTTCCAGTCCAGTTGTGGAAATATTCGTGTCCGACAACTCCTTCGATCGCGGCGTAGTCGGCGTCCGTGGCAGTCTTCGGCGTCGCAAAGACCAATCTCGAGTTGAACACGTTCAAACTCTTGTTCTCCATCGCGCCCATGTTAAAATCATCCACGGCGACGATGTTGAACAACTCCAAATCGTATTCCAACCCAAACGTATCTTCATCCCACTTCATGCTCTTAATCAACGACACCATCGCGTGATCGGCTTTGTCGATGTTATGCGGCTCGGTGTAAATTCTCAAATCGACCTTCTTGCCGCTCATGGTGGTGAACGAATCTTCAATCTTGGCCAAGTTCCCGGCGACTAACGCGAACAAATAACACGGTTTTCTCCACGGATCTTCCCAAACGGCGAAATGTCTTCCACCGTCCACGTCGCCGCTTTCGATCAAGTTCCCGTTACTCAACAACACCGGATACTTATCCTTCGCGGCTTCCATTCTCGTCGTGAATTTACTCATCACATCCGGTCTGTCTTGGTAAAACGTGATTCGACGAAACCCTTCGGCTTCGCACTGCGTGCAATAGTTCCCGCTCGATTTGTACAAACCTTCCAAAGCGGTGTTCTCTTGCGGCTTAATCGTCGTCACAATCTTGAGCGTAAAATCTTCCGTCGGCAGTCCGTCGACGAACAAACCGGCGTTGGTTCGTTTCAACTGCGCGTCGGAAACTTGCGTCCCGTTCACGCACACCGCGTCCAATCGCATGCTCTTATCCCCGTGCAAGAACAAAGTCTCTCCTTTGCGCTGCACTCGAACATCGATCGTCGATTCCACCTGCGTCTCCTCTTCGTTCAGTTGAAAAGACAAGTTCACCTTCTCAAACTCATACGCCGGCGTTTGGTAATCCTTCAAGTAAATCGTCTTTGGCTTTTCTTTCACCTCGGCGTCGACGATGGCGTTCATTCTCGTCGAAGAAGAAGCGTTCTTCGATCGTCTCGCCGCTAAAAGAGAAGATTTATTGCCGTCGTTGGTCGCACGTCGTTTGAGCAGCAGCGCGTTGTTCGTCGAACGAATCGAAGACGACGTCGCGATTGCACTTTTTTGTTGACCACAACTTTTACGCAAGAGCGCGCGAAAAGCAGCCGCGCGCATATATGTGTGCGCGAGAAACACAAAACGTGCGCTTCTTAAAATTCCACTGCAATTCGAGAGCAGAGATGTGCAACGGCAGCAGAGAGAGAGAGTGTGTGTGAGAGAGAGGGAATGAGTGTCTGTCTGGTGCCTTTTTTGTAAAGATTACTTACGAGCAGAGGACGACGACACGACGTTTCGGGAAGAACAAGAGAGAAGAAGAAGAAGAAGAAGAAGAACGACAAAAATAATTAATGGATGACGTGAGCACGCACGACACACGCAGGTTTAAATAGAGGGACCATAATATAATAATAATGGTATCGCTTCCATCGTGGACTGAAAACCCTAAATCCTCTCGCACAAAAAGCAGCTCGAGAGAGAGAACGGAAGAGGGAACATTCGTTCACAGGCGCAACAACAACAAACAGGCACATCGTCAGAAAAAAGAAGTCAGACGGTGCGGAACGACGCGAAGAGCTCTCGCTCGCTCTCACTCTCTCTCTCTCTCTCTTTCCTCTCTCTCTCTCGCGCGCGCGCTTTAACAAAAAGCCCGACGCCGTGCTCTCTCTCTTTTAACAAGAAGAAGAAGAAGAAGAAGAAGAAGAAGAAGAACGACAAAAATGGCGGGTAAAAAAGCGTCGTCGTCGATGATGACAAAGCTCTACTTGCTGTCGTACAACCTCTCTCTCGCGCTCGCGTGGCTGCACGTGACCGTGGAAACGTTCCGAGAATCGAATCCAAAGCGGGTGTACGAGAGGACGAATCCGATTCTCATCTACGCGCAAACGGCGGCGGTTTTGGAGATTTTACACGCGTTTCTCGGCATCGTGAAATCGCCGGTGATGCTGACGTTTTTTCAGGTGTTTTCGAGGATTTGGACGGTGTGGGCGGTGTTGGTGTTGACGCCGGAAACGAGAGAGGCGAATTTGGATTTGGTTGGCGCGTTGGTAAAAGCGGTCGTTGGGTCTGAGAAAGGAGCGTTCGAGGCGCCGTTTAAGATGGAAGTGAACGTGAAAACGCTGTGCATCGCCTGGGGGATCACCGAGGTTGTTCGATACTTGTTTTATTTCTTTAAACTGTTAACGCCGAAGAGCGGACCTCCGAAACTTTTGGTGTGGTTGAGGTATTCGTTGTTTTTGGTCTTGTACCCGCTCGGCGTGGCGAGCGAGTTGGCGTTGGCGCACGCGAGCATCGGGCCGTTGGGGAAATCGAAGAATTTGGACGTGTTGCAAATGCCGAACGCGTTGAACATCAGTTTACACGGACCGACGTTGATGAGGGTGTTTATGAGTTGTTACATGCCGGTGTGGCCGCTTTTGTTTTCGTACATGTTAAATCAAAGAGGCAAAGTGTTGGGCGGCGGTTCTTTATTAAAGAGAAAGAAAAATTGAATACAATACATAGTACATCTCTTATATATACACGTGTGCTCGCTCGCTCGCTCGCTCGCTCGCTCAGTCTCTCTGTCTAAATGCGCTCTATGGGTGTGCTAATTATCATCTACATAAACAATGGCGTCCTCTCGTCGAAATCGTCGAACAAAACCTTCGCAAAGTATCGTTTCGTTTTCCCCAACGTCCAAACTAAAATGAAGTGCACGAAAAACACGCCGAAAAAGATGGCGTTGACGTTAAAACACGCCTGCCATCGCATGACATTGATTGCCTCCGTCGGCCATTGCATTCCAAAGTACGCGTGCATGACGTCTACGACTAACACGTACAAACAACACGCAAAAATTGGCGCGCCTAAGTAACACTTTGGAAACGTCAACCGGCCTAAACACGCCTCGCCGAACAACAGAATCAAGTTGATCCCGTACGCGAAATAATATCGCTCGTTTAAGTAACACTCCCTAGCTTTTGGATCGAGCAGAGTTTCTAACTTTCCCTGATCGTCGTCTGCGGCACATCTGGGCAAGAAAATCATCCTCGCCCACTCGTACGAGTCCAACGCCAACGCCAGCGTAAACGCCGTGGAGTACAACGTCACTACCCAATGCCCGAGTCTGTTCGTCTTCCCAGAATGCCCCACGTATCTCATCGACTCCTCTCTCGTGTAATATCCAAACACGCCCTTAAAACTCGCCACCGTCGCGAACCCAAAAAACGCCGCGAGCACTAAAACCGTCCACTCGTAATACTCCGCATACGCTTCCAACTCGTTCGGCGCGCGGCCGAGCACCGCGAGAAACCACGCGACGTTCTCGTAGTAACAATACATCACGCACAAAATAAAACACATCAAACGATAGCACAGCAACACCGCGCCGCCAACCGTATCTCTCGCGCCTCCACAAATCACCCCGCTCTTCCACGTCATCTCCCTCGTCAACCCGCCGCAGTGCGCTAAACTCCCCGCCTGCCGGTGCAAGTGCATGTTATCGCCGGCGTATCCAAACCACGTGATCGTCGCGCACACCGTAAACGTCGCAAACACGAACCGCAACGGATTATTCGTCCAATTCAACGCCGAATCGAACGATTGGAACGTTTTGGAAAGTTGAGACGTGGACGCGTCGAAGACTTCCGCGAACGCGTCTAATCCGTTGTTCGCATTCTCTCCTCCTCCTCCCGCGGACGAATCCGTGGTGGCATCGCGGCGCCAACGCGCTTCCGCTGCTGTCGCTGCCCCGTCGTCGTAATAATAATAATAACGCGAAGAAGAAGAAGGGTCGTCCAGCAACGAAAAATCTCCGCCGCCGTTACTCGACATGAGTGTGACGATGCGTTCTTCTCTCTCTCTCTCTCTCTGTGTTTTATTAGTGCGCGTTCGTGTGACTCTTTTCTCTCTCATTTTCCCGAAACACACAAAAACCCTAAACTTTCTAAACCCTAAATACGCGTCGTCGTCGGGAAAAAGGCAAATCTCTCGCCGTCGAGAGATAAAAATAACGACCTCGAGAGCGAGGAAAATACACATGACGACGACGACGACGACGACGACGATGACAAGAACTACCGCGCTGAGAATGACCGCCAACAAGGCGCGGTTTTCTTCTTCTTCTTCTTCTCCTTCTTCTTCTTCTTTTTTCGCTGGTAACGCGAGAAGAACGATGACGACGACGAGTCGGAACGAGCGAAGAAGGTTTGCGCTGTTTTCTCCTCCTTCCGCTTCTTCTGCTTCATCATCTTTGGAACGCGAGAACGGGGACGGTCGCCAGAACGACGGGACGAGACGCGCGCTCGTGACTGGTGGCGCGACTTTGTTGGCGTCGACGGCGTTTTTCCACGCCACGGCGTCGTCGGCGGAGGCGAAGCTTCCCGAGTTTCAATACGACGAGGAGAAACTGATTGAAGCGCCGAGCGGGTTGAAATACGCGGACGTGGTGGTCGGCGCGGGAGCGTCGCCGACGAAAGGGCAAACTATTCAGGCACACTATACTGGGAGACTTACGAATGGGAGGACGTTTGATAGTTCGTACGAGCGAGGGAGTCCGCTGAAATTTAAAGTCGGCGTCCATCAAGTTATTCAAGGCTGGGACGACGGCATCCTCGGCGCCGAAGGCGTCGAAGGCATGAAAGTGGGAGGTAAGCGAGTGTTAATCATACCGCCGGAGTTAGGTTACGGTGCGAGAGGTGCCGGTGGGGTCATTCCCGGGAACGCGACGTTGAAATTTGACGTCGAATTAGTCGCCGTCCTCTGACTGCCGGAAGAAGGAGCATCCGGCGCGAACGACGCGGCTTGGGAGAGAGAGGACGTAATCATAGACGTGTAACTCTTTTCGCGAGACGTCGACGACTATTTAATGTTCACGTGCGTGTATGTGTGCGCGTGTATACATAAATATACACAAATATAAGCTCATCTAAAGTGCATCGCAGTATTGAAATGGTGAAACAACGCGCGGGAAATAAATTCTCGCGGTTCTTCCGGTTCGACGACGAGCGCCATATCTCTCGCCCGACGACGACGACGTTTCGCGGTTTCAGCCACTCGTTCGTGACGTCAGATTCTATCCAACACATTTTCTCCATTTTCACACAACACACCATGCCTATTTTCTGATCCATAAAAACAGCCGCGGACGGCATCGCCTACGCCGTCGGTGCCACCGATTCCATGCAAGGCACCGGCGTCTGGTCTGGCATCAAGATGTCCCGCACGGCGAACGCGAACACCAACGCGGCAAAATCCCAACAAAAAAAATCTTCCTCCCCGACGCGATTCCCGAACGGGAAAGGAAGTCAAGCACCCCCGAAGAAGTAATGCTTTCTTTAAAAAAAGATCGCGAAAAAGCGCGAGAGCAGCGAGAGTGAAAGAGTCTTCTTCTCTGATTTCCGACGCGTGACGACCAATGGTATAAACTCGACTTCACGTCAAGTCGCAGGCGCCAAATGGTCAGATAAACAGAGAAATTTCAGAGCAGAGAGACTCTTTCACACACGAAAATACGCGGCGCGCATATATCTTCAGCCAAAGCACAAAGAGATGGAACAAAACAAGTAGCGAGAGAAATGCATACACATTTGTAATACCTGATACTTCCGAGAGAGAGAGAGTGAGAGTGAGAGATTTGCGTTTTCATCCGCACCTTATCGTAAACGTAGTATACGCTCGCTCGCTTTGTGCGCACTTCCGTTCTTTTTGCAAAGCGTGTGCACTCACTCTTCTGAAAATTCAAAAATGTCGTCAGACAAAGCGCTTCCTTCGCGCACTTTGAAGCAGAAGGTCCCCATGAAGCGCGGCTCAAATTCATCTCCCGCCTCTTCTCGCACCACCCGTCGTTTTTCCAAACCTCCCGAGCGCATCTCTCTCCTCGTCGACGTTTCCTCGAAAGCGAGAGGTGCGTCGACGTCGTCGATGGTGAAACTGTTCGTCAAGCGCATTTTGGCGCCAAGATTTGGCGTCGATTATTTCTTCTTCTTCTCTGGAGATGGGAAGAAGAGAAGGCGAAGAAACGACGGCGATGGCGAGGAAAAGAACGAGCGGAAAAGTTGTTGGGCGGCGATAAAACCGAAGACGACCAAGTTTTGCGCGCGGTTTTACGACGCGACGAAGACGCCTTCGCAGATGGATGCGTTCGTGAGACGAGCGATTTCGCAGCTGCAAAAAGAAGAGGAGGAGGAAGAAAACGCGACGACGAGTTTGACGACTGCCACGACGAATGCGAGTTTCGGCGGCGGCGCGGGGAAAAAACGCAGACGAGGAGGTCAAACGAAGAAGAAAACAAAGGGGATATCCGCGTCGTCTGCGGCGATTGAACATTTCCGATCGATCACGGCGGAGAACGCGAAACGGTTTTTGCGCGTGTACGAAAAGTTGACGGAGATTCTAGACGAGAGCGACAACGAGAAGATGTTGAGCAATGTTAGCGTAGAAAATAGGAGCGGTGAAATGCGGAGGAGACGGAAACGGGAGCGATTCGGGAACTTGGCGAAGCACGTGATGCAAGCGTTGGCGGACATGGAGAAACCGGATGAAGAAGAGGAAAACGAGGAGTTGGAGGACGGCGAGGAGGAGGAAGAGGTTGACGCTTTCGTCACGAGCGCACTCTCGGATGAGTACTATAATAGCGATGTAGAAACGAGCGGGTCGGATGATGATGCTGAAGAAAGAGACGATGTCATTGGTGGTATTGCAGAGAGTGACGAGGATGAGGACGACGACGACGATGACGAAGACTCGGACGAGGAAGAAGCGCAGAAGAAGAAATATTCAATGCTCATCGTTTTAGCAAACATGGATGGCGAGAACGACGATTTTGTAGACATGAATGCGCATTCAGAGAGATGCAAAGAATATAAAATTGATCAAGAAGTCTTTGCCAATTTCCGTGGCGTTGAGGTGCAATTGAAACGCGAGAATATTCGGGCGCACTGTCTACGACTTGCATCGAGTTATTCTGTTTCAAACGATGGCGATAACAGTGACGTACGAGAATACGTCGCGTTGTTTCGCGAACGATTCGGAGGGTGCGCGGCTCGCGCGGACGCGGTGACATCGGCTATCCTAAGTGTTCCATCGTGTTGGCTTTTGAATGATTTCTTATCGACGGATACCGACGTGAAAAAGAGCGATCCTCCAGCGCCGTCAGCGACGAGGAGAGAGACTAAGGAGATGAGAAGGACTGAAATTTTCGTTCAATCTAGCGACGGTCGCGAAATTTCTCTGACCACGGCGTCTTCTTCTTCCGAGAATCATCATAACACCGGCGTGAAAAAAATCATCATCAAAGCGTGCCTTGATCGTGACGCGGTATCGTTCTCGAGTTTAGATTACGCTAAAACGACGATATTCAACGTCAACGATGGAAACGGTGAAGGATTACTCCTCGCGCTGGGCGTTAAAAACGCGTACGCCACATGTGAAATAATCGCAGATTCCGAAGAAGAATACGGCGTCATAGAAGATAAAGAAGAGAAGAGAATAGTAGCAGTGCTGAAACCATTGACGCGTACGGCGTTTAGTTTAACGCCTGCGTTTGCGGACGAGAGTGAAATCTTTCAAGAAATAAGCAAAGAGGGCGTGCGAGACGTTCTGGAACAGCAACAGGAAGAGCAAAAGTATCGTTACAGTCTAGAACTTTTGAAAAATGCGTTCAGTCTGCTCAACGAAGGCGGTGAGACGAAAAAGCTTCGAGCATTTGAAGATGTTTCCAGACTTTTTCAACTCACTATTGGCGGATCTAAAAAGACAATGCCAACGACGACGACCACGCACACGGCAACAACGACAACAACGACAACGACAACAAGTTTAGCCAAGTACTGCGAGGAAGACAATCAATCCTTGGATATTCCATCGTCACAACGCACGACGTCGACAACATTTGAAGAAGCGAAGGAACACTTCGACGACGTCGCGATGGAGGAAGGCGACGATAAGGCGAGAGTAAAGGATGAGATGGCCAATCATGGAAGAGAAGAAGATGCGACCGAGGAGTATTATTCGAGCGCCTTTGCCGCTTTGACGGAACGAATCACGCCAAGAGATACACTTGCTTCGGTACCAATTGTAGAACGTCTGGAAAAATGGTACGGAGTCGAAATGGGCGGTGAAAAACGCTCTTTTACTTCTTCAGGAACGGGCGCAGCTGCGACGGCAACAGCGGGCATGAGACTGCTCGCATCCATTTCCCGTTCTGCGAAGATGGATAAAGGAGTGCTTCGATCGAATGATGCGATAACTTCACTTCCTCTAAAAAACGCGCTCGACGCGCGATTCGAGAACGAGTTTATATCGACATCAAAGAGAAGCTTGGGTGCTGGAGATGAGGGTATGGTTGACTACGAGGACCCGCGTTCGCCGGAAAAGTTTACGCGTATGCGCGATCAATCCAACGCGTTTGATTTACCAAAAAGCCCGCCATCATCAATGAAACGGAAGAGAAGAAGTGTCGGCACTCCAAACGGCGGTCCGGGCCTTCTCTCGCCCTCGAGGTCGGATAGAAAGAAACGTCAACAAACTACCACCCGAGGCGCAACGACGGTTAACTTTGAAGACGAAGACGATGTTGTGTTTTCGCCGAAGAAAACGTTCAAAAGTCCAGCTCGAAAAGTTGCGAAGAGCACGCACACCACCCCGGCAAGTAAGAAGAAGGATACGAAAATTGAACTTTGGACGGTTGGTCCAGAGCCGGATTGTTTTATCTCTGCGAAAAGGGCGTACGATGAGTTCATCGAAAACAAGTGCACGAAACCAAACGACGCTAGAGATCCAGATTTAGGAGCGTTTTCTAGAAATATTGTCAAAAGACTCGCGGTTTCGCTGGCAAAACGCCGATGCGTTGTAGACCAGACGAGCAACAGTAAAGCGTGGGGCGAAATTTTAAGGGAATCAAAGGAAACTTTGTGTTTGGATCGAAAGGAATTGAAAAAGAAATTCACTGGATCTATGAAGTCGCAAGAAAACAAAGGATTGAAGAGACGAGAATATCTCATACAGATTCATTTGAAGCTTACTTTGCATGCCATGCGCTCGATTAAAGGCGACGAGAACCCGTTCATTGCGAATATGAAACCGGGCACTAACAGCGCATCCGGGACGAAAAAGACATCTCGGAAGCAGCAAGAAATCAAAGAAGACTCTGTTTCCGCGAAGGAAACGGCAAAGGCGGTCACAAAGCTCGTCAAGGAAATATTCTTCGTTCTTGGACTCGAGGAAGGTACAAAAAATCTTCTTGAATCCGACGTGGAACCATATTATGGTAAGTTCTGCCCGGAGTGCATTGCCATGATAGCGCACGATCTGAACGTTTCGACGAAATTAACTTCACGATACCAACTCACCTTGGGGAAGAATAATCTCAATGGTAAAGAAGATCAAAGCGCCGCTGCGAAAAAAAGTAATCTCGTTCCGTTTTCGCCGCCGCCAAAGAAGAAGAAAGCTCCGACGGAACAGCAAGAAACAGTCGGTCTCCGTCGGTCACCAAGAAAGTTGGGTGGCAGTGGTGGTGGTCAAGCGAATGTGAACAGCACCACAGCTTTAGCGCTTGTACAAAAGGTGCAACCGTCGACCTCATCCGCTTCATCGGCATTTCAGCAACAAGATGATCGAAAAAAAGTTCTCAACTCGGTACGCTCAAATCAAACGCGCGTCATCGAGCAGAAACCGCTTTCGCCGAGAACAAAAGCTGCGAGAGAGAAGCAACGGCGTCAAAACGTGGCGTCTCGTTTGCAAAACAGTAACAAATACGGTGTAAATAACATAAATCCGCACATTCACGCAAATGCGATGATTGGGGGGTTGAACACCGTTCCAAAGAACAGGTTTGCAAGGGATACGGATGGTACCGTCATCGGCGCCTCTCGTAACGTCGGCATAAAGCCTCGACAGTTGACGCACTCGTTTTCTCAACAGCCGTTGCAGACGCCTTTGCCGCCTTCGAAAAAAGGCAACATCTCTCGAGTCACTGTACAAAGCACGCCTTTATCGGGGCAATTTGGTGGTGGCATAGACAGTACACCGAGAAGAGTTCCAGACACGCACAACATCGTCGAAAGCACGCCCATGCAGACGAGCGGAGGAGGAAGAGCGGGAGGCGCGCGCCGAAGATCTCGTCCTCCATCCATTGGTGCTGGTATTATGGACGTGAACAACAACGAGTCGTTCGTGATTGAACAAACTCCTCTTCAAAGCAACCGCCGGCCTAAGTTCACCCCTGCCTCTGGTAGCGGTCGCCGGAAACAGGAACTCGAAGAGGTGGTTGCGGAAACGCCGCCGCCGGCGAAACACGCGACGACGAAAAGCGGAAGGCAAGTTCAAGCAGCTTTAGATGATAACGCCAATACCAATACTAGCAATAAGAAAAAGAAGCCCGCGAATAGACACAGTTAGCTAGGACGCAGAATTGATGTAAAACAGAGTTTGTAAAGATTTATCATTTTTATGCACAGCTTCCAAATATCTTTTTTGTGTGCGAAATGGAAACGTCATAAGTACACCACAAGTCACAACTCACAACAAAACGAAACACTCGCGAATAACGATGCCGTCCCTCTCCCCCTCGAACGAGGAGGAAGAGGAGGTAAAGAATGCGCGCACTAAAAATCTTCTTCTGTACCTCTACTGTTTCCTCACCACCTCTCTCGTAGGTGGCACCATTTACGGCTACCCGGCTTTGCGCAGACAATTACTCCATCTGGGAACTACGATTCCCGAGAAAAAGCTCGGCGCCGCCTACACCGCCGGCGCCTGGTCCGTCCAAGGCGGGAGATTAATTTTTGGGATTTTACGCGATAGATTTGGCACGAGATTAATCGCGCAAGTTTCATTCGTGTGTGTGATTTGCGGGGCGTTTGGTATCGCGTTTCAATCCGTATCGAACGAATACGCCTTGGGCGTGAACTTGTTCTTACTTGGACTCGGTTCTGGAGCGCAGTTGTGCGTGCAACCGGTGGCGCAGTTATTTCCGAAAAATTCAGCGTTATTCATGTCTGGGTTGAGCGGTGCGTTTCAAGTGAGTGGGGTAGTATACGCGGTGTTGGTTGGCATTGCAAAAAAAACGAGCGAGAAAGGCGAGTTGACGGTGGCGTACGGCGGCGTCTTCGCGGGAGCGGTTGGGTGCATGCTCGCGTTGGCTTTTTGGACGTTGCCGAAATCGGCAAGTTTCGTGAGCGAGAAAGATAAGAAAGCGACAGAGAGTGCAGAAAATGTTGTGGACCCGATCGATGGGACGGTGACGGTGCATTTGAGTGGCAAAGAGCAAATGCGGACGAAGGAGTACATCGGCTTAGTGTTGTGGTTTACGGTACTCGTGACGCCGTTTCAATATTACGTCGGGAGCATCGGGTGGCATTTAGAAAGATTAGGAGACGATGATGGGACGATGACGAACGCATTTGCGATGGTGTATGGTTTAGCTGCGTTTTGTGCGCCAGTCGGAGGGATGGTGGCGGATACGTTTGGATTAGGGATAACCATGGCATTTGCGTCGATTGCAGTCGGTTCAAGTTTTTTCGTGTTACAGTTGGGAGGAACAAATATAGCGTTAGAAGCGCACAGCGTAGGTTTAGTTTTGTACGCAGTCGGTCGCTTGATTGTTTTTGCGATGTTTTTTAGTTCCATCGGGAAGATGTTTGGGTATAAGTATTACGGTTTATTAGTCGGGTGGGGGATGTTTATCAGTGCGGTGTTTTCTACGCTGCAGTATCCGTTGATTGCCATCGCTTTTGACGGCGACTATGCTATTTCGAATTACGCTTGCGGCGTTGGGAGCTTGTTGGCGGTTTCGTATTGTGGGGCGATGTACTTGTGGGAGAAAGGAGGTTTGACTGCGTTCGATCGATTAAAGTACAAGAAAGTTCTAGTCTAATTTTGCGCTATTTAATTACACACGACATCATGACTGTTCGCGAAAAAACTAGCATCGAAAACGCGAGAAACTCACGCAAAATATTCTCTCGTCCGAAACTCAACTGCCCCGAGCGACGTTGCTAATTCTCTCGCTAGATTCACGTCCACTCCCGGCGCGACTGGCGTCGTAACCTCAACTTTCCTTCCGCTCTGCGTGAGCGCGTCTACGAACGCGCACCATTCCGAAAGCGTAAAGTCTGCGCCCTGTTGTCGCTCATCATTCGTATCATCAGCATACGTCAACCTTTTCCATTGTACTGGATCCGCGCTCGTAAGTGCCACGGTGTACTTGTCCAACTTTAATTTCGCCGCGCGTTCGGCGACAGAGACGTCGTGCACGCCGTTCGTAATCAGCCGCATCACCGCGCCGTGTCGTTTCTGTCGAACTTTATCTACAATTTCTTCTAACTCGCTCACTCTCAAAAGCGGTTCTCCAACCCCCGCGAACGTTATTCCTTCGTCGTTCTCGCCCATGCCGACGACAATCTTTCCTTCCGAGTTATAATACTCGTCGATCACTCGACAAACCTCCTCCACCGATGGTTCTCTCGATACCTTTTCCAACGAGAAAGCAAAAGAAGGCCCGCGCGTTTGCATCAACGTTCTCACGTTCGCTTGGACGTTGTTCGTCAGAGAGACGTACAAACGGTCGGCGATGGTGTACGTCAGGCCTTTGATGATGCCGACGGATTTTGAAGAGTGAGAGGAGAACGACGCGGCAGACGTCGGTATCATCATCGCGCGAAGAAAAGAAGAGCGACGCGCAAAGTTTACGAGTAGTGGGGGGGAAATTTTACGGCAAAAGTGTTTACAGTTGGAATTTGTTACCCAATTTTTAGGTATTTTCCCCTAAAATACACAAAAGGAAAAGCACCCCCAAAAAAGGCCTCTCAAAACAGAGCTAAAAACCGACCTCCCGTGCGCTATCACTAGAAATAAAATCCATAAAAAGCAGTGTCAACCGCGGAGTAATGATGAACTGAGAGGGACTCGGTGGTAAACGTGTTTTTATTTACGTTCGTTTGGGAGCAACAACGTCTCATATCTGAAAAGAGAAGGCGAAGGAGGGGTGTTAAAATAAAAATTTAGGGTAGCAAATTCATCTATTTCGGCCAGATAAAACTGTCCATCGAAGAAAAACTGGCCGAAAATAGATGAATTTGCTACCCTAAACACACTTTTAAAAAAAAAATATTCAAAGCACGCTCGGCAGTTTAGGCGAAGAAATACGCACACGACAACAAATATGTCGACGAAATTCCTCGGCGGCATGCGAGGGCTCACCAAGTTCGTGGAGAAGATCCGGAACTGCGCCAATCAGGTTCGTGCGCGGCAATCTAATTCATACATATATGTATATATATTCGTTTCCTCCTCGGTCCCGACGGACGCGAGAGCGCGCAAAAATCTCGTCGCGGAATGAAGAGAGAGAGAGAGAGCCGTCGGAAATTTTTGTGCATCAGATCTCTTGACCTTCCTTCGTTTGTGCTTTTGAACGTTCACCGTCGGCATTTTCGCGACCGTTCGTGTTACTTTTCTTTCTCTCCGTGTGTGTGCGCGCGCGCGTTTCTGCGGTCGTTTAGCCCGTGGCGTTTTGTGCTGACAGTTTCTTCTCTCTTTCGCTCTGACTGAATGCGTCTCTGCAATCCACACGACAGGAGGAGGAGAGATTGATCGTGGTTGAAGAACTCGCCAAACTGCGAAGAAAGTTTAAAAAAATGGACCAACTCGTGCCGTACGACCGGAAAAAGTACATCCTCAAACTCCTCTACATATCCATGTTGGGATACGAGTGCGACGTTGGGCACGCGGAGGCGGTTTCGTTGATTAGTCAACCGAAATACGCGGAAAAACAGGTTGGGTATATGGTCACGTCGGTTATTTTGAACGAGTCGAACGATTTTTTGCGCATGGCGATTAATAGCGTGAGGAACGACGTGGTGTCGAAGAACGAATCGTTTCAGTGTTTGGCGTTGGCGTGCATCGCGAACGTCGGTGGGGCGGAGTTTGCGGAAAGTTTAGCCGGGGATGTGTTGAATATTTTGTTGTCGACGACGATTCGGCCCGTGGTGAGGAAGAAGGCGGCGTTGTGTTTGTTGAGGTTGTTCCGGAAGATGCCGGAAATTTTGAATCCTGATGAGTTTTCGGGAAAGATGGCGTATTTGCTGGAGGAGAAGGATTTGGGAATTTGCTTGGCCGTGGTGACGTTGTTGGATGGGATCGTCTCGGTGGGGGATTATCGCGGATACGAGAACTGCGTGTCGCCTTTGGTGAAGTTGTTGGACAGAGTGGTGAGGAATCGAGACGTTTTGCCGGAATATTTGTATTACGGGATTCCCGCGCCATGGTTACAAGCGAGAATTATGCGTGTTTTGCGGAAGTTTCCAACGCCGGACGATGCGGAGACTTTGGGCGCGGAGCTGGCCATTTTGAAGAAAATTTTGACCGGCACTGAGAAGGTGGCCAACGTAAACAAAAACAACGCGTTGAATGCAGTTTTGTTCGAAGTTATCGCGTTGACGACATCGTTAGAGTTTTCCAACGAGTTGTTGGATCAGTGCGCGACGCAGTTGGGTGAGTTTGCGAGGAACACGAAGGAGCCGAACGTTAGGTATTTAGGTTTGTCAGCGTTGGTGAGGTTAGCGAGTAGTCCAGACACGTTAGAGGCGGTAAAGCCTTTGAGGGAAACCATCGTGGAAGCGTTGCGAAGCACAGACGTGAGTATCCGAAAGAGAGCGCTGGGTTTGTTGTTCGCGATGTGCGATCACACGAACGCTAGGGAGATTGTTGGCGATTTATTGCAGTACGTCGAG
>Ga0181594_10002302_pt1 | contig 17597 bp, 18 predicted proteins | sample 071ome_18_FD_145603 | JGI IMG/M metagenome (GOLD analysis project Ga0181594, IMG submission 145603) | Coastal salt marsh microbial communities from the Groves Creek Marsh, Skidaway Island, Georgia - 071413BT metaG (spades assembly) | ecosystem: Environmental > Aquatic > Marine > Intertidal zone... | reverse complement strand
CCCCCGGTCGTAGGCCGCCGCCAGCGCCGTGATGTACGACGCATGCAACAGCCCGCTCGTCAGCAGCAGCCACCAGACCTCGAACGGTGGATCGAGGACGATCCACGGGGTCAACCAGAGCGCACCGACGTAGTACGAGACGACGAGCGTGCCGAGGCGGTCCGCACCGCTATGGGTTCGTGCGTTCCAGAGCGCGTGTCCGAATGACGCAGCCAACACCAGGAGAACGGCACTGACACTCACGACATCGCCTGAGGATCAGGGGATGATCTTCGAGATCGGGAGTTCGACGATGTCGGTGGCGCCCTTGTCGCGCAACTGCGGGATCAAGATATTGATCTCGTCCTTGGGCACGACCGTCTCGACCGCGTAACCCGCGCCACGGAACAGTTCGTTCACGGTGGGCGACTTGAGTGACGGCACGATCTCGATGACCTCATCGAGCGCCTCGGCCGACACGTTCATCTTCACGAGCACCTTGCCGCGAGCGTCGAGCACGCCTTGGAGGAGCGTGTGGATCTGACGCATGGCGTGGGCCTTCTCCGGGTCGGCGAACGACGCTGGGTTGGCGACCAACTCGGTATAGCTGGTGACGAGGGTCTCGATGATGCGGAGGCCGGCGGCCTTGAGGGCCCGGCCGGTCTCGGTGATGTCGACCACGACGTCGACGATGTCGGGAACCTTTGCTTCGGTGGCGCCGTACGAGAGACGGACGTCGGCGTCGACACCGGCGGCCTCGAGGTGGCGCTTCGTGATCTCGGGATATTCGGTCGAGACCTTCACCCCCGCCGGCAGGTCGGCGATCGTCTGCCACGGCGAGTCCTCGGGGACCGCCATGACGATGCGCACCGGCTTGGCGGTGGCTTTCGAGTACTTCAACTCCCCGAGCGACTCGACCTGGCTCGAGGTTTCCTCGATCCAGTCGCGGCCCGTGATCCCGAGGTCGAAGAGCCCCTCGGCGACATAGGTCGGGATCTCCTGCGGACGGAGAATCCGCACCGAGGCGATGCGGGGGTCATTGATCGAAGCCTTGTAGGCAACCGACGACGACCGCTCGACCGGAAGGTCGGCGGCCTCGAAGAGTTCCATGGTGGCCTTTTCGAGCGAGCCCTTGGGGAGGACGAGGTTCAGCACGGCGGGTCCTTGGGTGCAGGGGGCGAACCCCGTCGAGGCTACCGGCCGACGGCCATCAAACTCCGGGTTTGAACTCGATCCGTAGGTCGGCACCGACACGATCGACTGAGACGATCTCGCCCCGATCGACCGCAGTGATCGAGGGTGCACCCGCGCCGGTGAAGAGGCCTTTGGCGTCATCGCCGCCGAACAGGACGGGGGCCTGGTAGAGCACGAACCGGTCGATGAGTCCGGCGCGATGAAAATCACCGATGACCTGCGCTCCACCCTCGACCATCAACTGCACGACGCCATCGTCGCCCAGATGTTCGAGCAGGCGATCGATCGGCCCGTCCCAGGACAAACATGGTTGGACCCGGGCGTTGGTCACCGCCGTGCCGAGCACCACCCGGAGTGGATCTTGCGCCGGCGGAGTGCCCTCCGGCGCGTGCCAGTCGCGGACCGTGAGCGCAGGGTCGTCGTTGCGCACCGTGCGGGCGCCAACGAGGATGGCGTCGCTCTCGGCACGGAGTCGATGGGCATCGGCGCGAGCTTCCGGTCCGGTGATCCACTGCGAGGTGCCGTCGGGCGCCGCCGTCCGGCCATCGAGACTGGCAGCAAGCTTGGCGACCACGAATGGACGGCCCGTTCGTCGGTGGTGGAGGTACGGGGCGAGTTGCTCGGCGACGAGATCAGCGCCGACGCCGACGGTGACCTCGATCCCCGCCGCCTCGAGCGTGCTGATGCCCTTGCCGGCGACGTGTCCGTCGGGATCACCAACCCCAATGACGACCCGAGCAACACCGGCCTCGACGAGGGCGTGACTGCACGGACCGGTGCGACCGGTGTGATCACACGGCTCGAGTGTGGTGTAGAGCGTCGAACCGCGTACCGCGTCGGGTCCGGCGGCATCGAGCGCGACTCGCTCCGCATGGCGGCCGCCGGGCGGTTCGGTGGCACCATCGAAGACCTGCCCGTCGAGGGCGACGACAACGGCGCCAACCCAGGGGTTGGGCGAGGTCGAGTGGCGGATCCGGGCGGCGTTGGCGACCGCTCGCTCCATGAACGCCAGGTCGTCGATCATCCGTGACCGGAACCGTGGCCTTGGCCCTCGCCCGAGGGATGCGGATCGTCATTGTCGACAAGCAGCGTCACCGCGTGGGGCAGGACGTCGATGACGGCACCGATGGTCTCGACACAGCCCTTCGACGAGCCCGGCGTATTCACGATCAGGCTGGTGCCGAGTGTGCCGGCGACACCGCGACTGAGGCGGCCGAGCGGGTTGATCAACCGCATCGCCTCGGCGAGGCCGGGCGCCTCTCGATCGAGTGTGGCCTTCGTACCCTCCGGCGTGCGATCCCGTGGGCCGAAGCCGGTGCCCCCCGTGGTGACGATGAGCCCGTGGAAACCGTCGGCGAGACGCCGAAGTGTCGCCGCGACTGGATCGACACCGTCCTCGGTAAGGGCGCGCTCAACGACGTTCCAACCCTGCTCCGTGAAGTACTGCTCGAGGACCTGGCCGGACGCGTCCTCCCGAGTGCCAGCGACGACACCGTCGGACACGGTCACGATCTTCACCGACAACCGCTGCTCGGACCTCATGCCGGCACCCTAGCGAGCACGGCTGAGCACGGTGCAGTGCTCAGGCGCGACGCCAGCGAGCGAGCGCCATGCCATCAGTGGCGGCACCGGGGACCACCACCAGCGTGTCCGGGCCGTAGGACTCCCAGTCGCCATCCGCCGGCAGGTCGGCACGAAAGCCGAGCGCGGCAAGCGCGCCAGCGGTGGCCGCCACGACATCGACCGACTCGGCCTTCGTGAGTGTGCAGACGCTGTAGACGAGCGAACCGCCCGGTTTCACGAGCGGCGCCGAGGCGAGCAGGATCCGCTGCTGCAGCTCGGCGAGTTCGTCGACATCTTCGGGCCGGATCCGCCAGCGGGCATCGGCACGACGGCGCAGCGCCCCGAGCCCGCTGCACGGGGCGTCGACGAGCACCGCATCGAACGTGGCGTCGGTGTACGGCGGCACTGCACCGTCGGCCTGCACGACGTGAAGATCGTCGAGACCGAGGCGGCGGCGGTTCGCGACGATGAGACCGGCGCGGGAGTGGCGCGAGTCGGCGGCGATCACCCGAGCACCCGTACCGGCGATCGCCGAGGCCTTCCCGCCCGGCGCCGCGCAGGCATCGAGGACGAGGTCGCCAGTCGACACCGGCACGGCGGCAGCGACCGCCTGGGAACTCGGGTCCTGCACATAGCCGTCGTCGCGGATGTGGACCTCTGCCGCGACATTCATCGTCTCGAGCGCCGCACGTGCGCGCTCGTCACCGAGGTCGGCACCGAGTCGGGTGACGATCCAGTCCGGGTAGCTCAGCTCGGTCCCGACCGAAGGGAACGACACGCCCTCCGTCACCGCCGCCGCCACCTTGCGGAGCACGGCGTTGACCAGGCCTCGAAAGCGTTTCGGCGCAGCAGCGACGGTTGCCGAAACCGCAGCATGAGGTGGCGTGTCGAGATGGAACAGCTGGTGCGCGCCGATCCGCAACGCGGCGCGGGCCGATGGCGGCGGCGGTTCGAGCAGGAAGCGGTCGACCAGATGGTCGAGCCGCCGCTTCATGCGGGTGGAGCCGTAGACGAGCTCCGTCGCAAAGCCCTTGTCGCGCGCCTCCATCGTCGTGTCACCCAGCATCTTCGGCAAGACGACGTTGGCGTACGCACCCTCGTCGTCGATGCGCACGATCGCTGCGATGGCGAGCCGGCGAGGGTCGTCGATTGGGTCGTTCACGAGCCGAACGCCTGGTCGGCGCTCCATCGGGCGCCGTTGGCCCACGAAACAGCGTCCATACGGGGCTTGCCCTCGGGCTGGACGTCGAGGAGTTCCAGATGGCCGGCAGCGGTCGAGACCACGACCCCGGAATCGGAAGCGGCGGCAAGGCGAGTGCGATGGATCTTGAACCGCTTGCCGTTCCACGTGGTGAAGGCGCCACCGACCCGCACCCGACGGTGGATCGCCACGGCCGACTGACTCCAGTCGATCTCGCGTTCGGCAGCGGTGATCTTCGCCGCGTAGACCGGGTCGCCGACCTGGGGCTCGGGCTCACCAAAGCCATCGACGAGCGCTCGAACGAGCTGGTCGGTGCCGATCTCGACCAGCCGCCCTCGCAACTCGTCGAGCGTCTCGTCATCGCCGATCGGGGTCTCCGTGCGGCGGTACACAGCGCCGGTGTCGAGTTCGATGTCGAGATCCATCAGACACACGCCGGTGGTCGCATCGCCTGCGAGGATCGCCCGCTCGACGGGAGCGGCACCGCGCCAGCGCGGCAGGAGCGAAAAGTGAAGGTTCACGAACGCAAGCCGGCTGAGCATCGTCTCCGGGATGAGGTGCCCGTACGCGACCACCACTGCCAGGTCGGCCTCGACCTCGTCGAGGTCGGCCAGCCGGTCGGTCACGGGCAGCCCGAGTTCGAGCGCCGCCGCCTTCAGCGGCGAGGGCATCCGTTGCGTTCCACGGCCGCGACGGGCGTCGGCCCGCGACACGACGAGCGGGATCTCATAGCCGGCATCGACAAGAGCTCGGAGCGGCGGAACGGCCAAGCCTGGCGTACCCAGGTAGACGATCCGCCGGATGACGTCCGGCGGCGCAGCGCTCATGGGGTGGTGGTGCTCACGGCAGGGTGAGACCGCCCCCGGCCGGCTTCGTTTCGGGCGTGCCGATCTGCAGGTCGCGCAGCGTTTTCAGGGCCGCCTTGCGAGTGTCCTCGTCGAGTCGCTCGATCAACAACACACCGTTGAGATGATCCATCTCGTGTTGGAACATGCGCGACTCGAGTTCGTCGGCCTCGTAGGTCATCTCGTTGCCATCGAGATCTCGGCCGACGATGTGGATCTTCTTCGGACGCACGATCTCCCAGGACAGGCCGGGAACCGACAAACAGCCCTCCTCGAAGACCCACTCACCGTCGCCCTCGATGATCTCGGGGTTGACCATGGCGTTGGGGCCGTCGCCGATGTCCCACACGAAAAGCCGTTTGTCGACGCCGACCTGCGGTGCGGCCAGGCCGATGCCGGGAGCCGCGTACATCGTCTCGAGCATGTCGTCGACGAGCTTCACGAGCGCGCCGTCGATCTCGGCCACGTCGTTCGCCTTCTGACGCAGAACCGGATCGCCGATGACTCGAATGTCGTACGCAGCCATGCGTCCAATCTACCCACCGCAGACCCCGCTACCGTCGACGGGGTGAGTACCGGTCAGTACTTCGATGACGAGCCGTCCGTCGCCTCGGATCCGCGTCCCGTCGAGGTCAGCCTGCCCGACCTCGCCATCACCTTGACTGCCGACCGCGGTGTCTTCTCCGCCGAGCATCTCGATGCCGGCACAAAATTGCTCCTCCAGGAAACACCTCCGCTCACGACGGCCGACCTCACCATCCTCGACCTCGGCTGTGGCTGGGGACCAATCGCCTGCGTCGCCGCGCTGCGAGCGCCTCACGCCCGAATCTGGGCGGTCGACGTCAACGAGCGGGCGCGTCGGCTCACCGCCGCCAACGCCGCAACGATCGATGCCGCCGATCGGATCACCGTCGCAGCACCCGACGGGGTGGACGACGACGTGCGATTCGATCGCATCATCTCCAATCCGCCGATCCGAATCGGCAAGCGGGCACTTCACGACCTTCTCGACCACTGGCTGACGCGGATGACTCCCGACGGCGTTGCGCATCTCGTCGTGCAGAAGCATCTCGGGAGCGACTCGCTCGCTCGCTGGCTCAAGGGGGTTGGGCATCCGGTCGACCGGATCACGAGCCGTGCCGGCTTCCGTATCCTTCAGGTCGGGGCGAGGGAGAACACGTGACACAACTCGACGGCACCGGCATGAAGCGGCTCCACCGAGAATGGCGCCGCCGCACCGACGGCCGACTCGCGCTCGTGCTCGACGGGGTCGGCAACCCGTTCAACGTCGGAGCGATCGTGCGCACCGCGGCGGCCGAACGAGTCGACCATCTCTACCTCGGCAGCGCGACTGCTCCCGACCACGACAAGGTCAACAAGACCGCGCTCGGCACCGCTCGGTACCTCACCTGGACCGAGTTCGACTCCGGCGTCCCTGCGGTCGAAGCAGCCCGAGCCGACGGTTACCACGTCATCGCGATCGAACTGACGAGCGATGCCCTTCCCCTCCACGAGATCCCGATGGAAACCGATGTTGCGCTCGTGATCGGCCACGAAGATCGGGGATGCACTCCGGCGACGCTCGCCGCATGCGACGGCGTCGCCTTCATCCCACAGCTCGGCAAGGTCGGCAGCCTCAATGTCGCCCACGCCGCCTCGATCGCGATCTACGAGGCCCGTCGCCGCAGCTGGTCTCGCTGAACGGTCCCCCATCCGCCCATCGGCCTTCGACGAAGCGACACAACGTCCGGGCTGATTACTCCCCGACCGGCACCGTGGCTCGACACACCTCGACGATCTCGTCGATCAGCCGTTCGTCGCCGCGCACACCGAGCGACAGACCGCACTCGACATAGAAATCCCACCCGTCATCGAATGCGGCGACATAAACGATGGTGGTCTCGGCTGCTGTGGTGCCCTCGACAACCCGGTGATCATCGCCGAATTCGTCCCGGTTGATCGTCAGGCCGGAGTCAGCCGCAACGGCCTGCACGAACGTGGGGAGCGACTCCCCGATCTTGAGCCATTCGTCGAGCGAGCGGTCGTCGCACCCGGCGGGGCTGCATGCCCGAGCAACGGTCCATTTGTCGAAGACCTCGGCGATCGGATTCCCGGCGACCGGCTGCCACTCGAACGCGAACTGTTCGCTTTGGACCCACCCCTCCGGAATCTCCGTCACGAGCCCCTCAGCGCTGACCACACTCTCAAGGGGCGGCCCAGCGGTCCGCTCACCGAACACAAGAACAAAGCCGATCACACCGAGCACGGCGAGAACGGACAAGAACAGGCGGCGCTGACGTTGATCCACGCCGTCATACTCGCAGCGGATCGACGTCGATCCGCACGCGGGCGGCCGGACGTTCGACCTCCGCAAGGCGATCGAGGATCAGATTCTGGCTCTCGGCGCGAAGCAACCAGCGACCATCGAGCGGTCCGCGAACCTGCACGCCCGCCACCGTCCCGAAGGAATCGATCAGCGCGGCGCCGCCTTCGCCACTGACCGACACCTGAGCGCCGTAGGGCGGCAACCGCAGCGGTCGGCGGCGATCGCGCTCGGCGACCGCAACCAGCGACGGATCACCGCGTCCTGCTGCGAGGATCACCTCGTGCTCAGGCTGGCGGGTCTGGACAACAATGCGACCGCCACGCCCCCGGCCGCCGACCAGCCGGGCGGCTTGGGCGATCATCGCCATCGCCTGCTCCGCCGCGCGTTGTCGAACCGCCAACAACTCCTGATCGAAATCAAGGAACACAACCACATCAGCCTGATCGACCCGGTGCAGCACCGCTTCCGTACCAATCGCCACCCGGCGCTGTGGGCGTTCCTCCGACGCCGCCGTGATCTCGTCGACCGGTTCGCCAAGAAACGCTTCCAGCTCCTCCCGGGCTCGCTCGACACCGACCCGGAGGGTCTTGAGGGCAGTGGAGCCGCATGCCGTGCAGATAACGGGTCGGCGCTCCGAGCCATCGGCGCTCACCAGTTCGTCGTCGACCAGTCGCATGATCTGGACTCCGTCGTCGCTGCGGACCAGCTCACCGCACGCCGCGCAGGCGAGCAGACGAGCCCGACCCGTGCGGTTGAGAACACAGACCACTCGCCGATCACCGTCGATGTGGCGTCGAAGATCCGTGGCGAACGGACCCGACTTCGCCGGATCTTCGTTGCGCCGGTCGAGCACGTCGACGATCGGCCAGTCATCGCGTTCGATCGATCGGTCACGACGCAAGAGCGGGCCGACACGGAGCGCCTCGAGCGACGGCACCGCCGAAGTCATCACGGCGGGCACACCCGCTCGACGCGCCCGTTCGAGCGCGACCTCGCGAGCGTGCCACGCCGGGGTGCGTTCCTCCTTGAACCGCTCGTCGTGTTCGTCGATCACGACAACAGCAGCGAGATCCGGCATCGGCATCCACGCGGCCGAGCGGGTACCGACGACCGTCGCACCCCCAGCTGCAGCCGCCCACTCGTCGGGGGCGAGCGCCACCGAGACCCCCGCCCGGCGCAGGGCTACGGCCAGATGACGAGCCCGGGCCGCGTCGGCGGTGAGGATCAGGGCGTCGCCGCGGCGACAGGCAGCAAGCGCAACACCCAGCCCGTCGTCATCGGGCGCGACTCGGACCGTGGCAATGCCATGGTCGAACGCGTCGTCGAACACGTCGCGGGGTCCGGCGGGAACCGGATCGCGAGGCCGACGTTTCGCCGCAGCTGCGACCATGCGTTCCGGCGACGCCGCCCGCAGGAAAGCCACCCGGCGACCGGCCCAACGCCACGCCGCCCAACCGGCCAGGTCGAGCAGCTCTGGAGATGGCCCCGCACCACGCAGCTTCACCAACTCGACCAGCCGGACGCCGGGTTCGGGCTCCACCTCAATGGCCGTGACCCAGCCGTCGACCCGCCGGCCTGCGAGCGGGACCCGCACCATCGACCCCACGACGACCCGCTCCGCGCGTCCGTCGGCCTCCCAGGATGTCGGTACGACATAGTCGAACGCTCGATCGATGCCGACAACGTCAGGCAGCACGCGCACGACCCGCCCTTCGGGGCGGGTCGTCTCGATAGCAGATGGCGCGGCCGGCTCGTCGCCGAGCTCCAACCGTCCCTGGTCGGGCTCGCTCAGAGGCCCAGGGCCGACGTGAGGTCGTCGACCTTGTTGGTCTGCTCCCACGGGAATGTGCCAGCTTCAGGCTCACGACCGAAGTGACCGTACGCCGCCGTCGTGCGGTAGATCGGGCGGCGCAGATCGAGATCGCGCATGATTGCACCAGGGCGAAGGTCGAAGACCTCGTCGACGGCCTTCTCGATGGCTGCCTTGTCGACGGTCTCGGTGCCGAAGGTCTCCACGAGCACCGACATAGGACGAGCCATACCGATGGCGTAGGCGACCTGGATCTCGCAGCGGCTGGCAGCACCAGCGGCGACGATGTTCTTCGCGACCCACCGAGTGGCATAGGCGGCTGAACGGTCCACCTTCGACGGATCCTTGCCCGAGAAGGCACCGCCGCCATGACGAGCCATACCGCCGTAGGTGTCGACGATGATCTTGCGACCCGTGAGGCCAGCGTCGCCCACCGGTCCACCGATCACGAACCGACCGGTTGGGTTGACGAAGACCTCGTAGTCGTCGTCGGCGAACTGTTCAGGGATCACCGGACGGATCACGTGCTCGATCAGGTCGGGGCGGATCATCGTGTCGCGATCGATGCCGTCGTTGTGCTGCGTGGAGACGAGCACGGTCTTGAGTTTGACGGGAGTGTTCCCTTCGTACTCGAAGGTGACCTGGGTCTTGGCGTCGGGGCGCAGGTACGGGATCGTGCCGGCCTTGCGGACCTCCGCGTGCTTCTCGGCCATACGGTGCGCGAGGTGGATCGGCAGCGGCATGAGGACGTCGGTCTCATCGCTGGCGTAGCCGAACATCATGCCCTGATCGCCCGCGCCCTGCGTGTCGAGTTCGTCCTCCTCGGACTGACCCGATCGGACCTCCTCAGAGGCGGTGACACCCTGAGAAATATCGGGCGACTGCTCATCGAGGGTGACCATGACGCCGCAGGTGCTGCCGTCGTAACCAAACGCCTCGTTGTTGTAGCCGATCTCGTTGATCGTGCGACGAACGGTGCCGGGGATATCGACGTAGGCCTCGGTGGTGATCTCACCAGCGACCACGGCGAGACCGGTGGTGACGAGCGTTTCGCACGCCACCCGACTCATCGGATCCTGCGCCAGCATCTCGTCGAGGATGGCGTCGGAAATCTGGTCGGCCATCTTGTCGGGATGGCCCTCCGAAACGCTCTCGGAGGTGAAGGTCCAACGGGTCACGGTTGCTCCTGGTTCATCGCTGGCCGAGTCGGCCCGCTGCGGTGTCTAGCACGCGCCGTGCGACATCGCGCTTGTCGGTGAGTGGGACATCGATCCGGGATCCGTCGGCGAGCAGGATCACCACTTCATTGGTGGCGTGCTCGAAGCCGACTCCCGGCTTGGAAACGTCGTTGGCCACGATCGCGTCGAGGTTCTTTCGGGCCAATTTCTCGGCTGCGTTCACGATCACGTCGTCGGTCTCAGCAGCGAAGCCGATCAGAACCTGGCCATCGGGCTTGGCCGCACCGAGGCCGGCGAGGATGTCGACCGTGGGCACGAGTTCGACGGCGGGAGCGCCGTCTCGCTTCTTGAGCTTGCCGTCGGCGGCGTCGGCCGGGCGGAAGTCCGCGACCGCAGCAGCCATCACAACAATGTCGGCGTTCGGGGCCTCGGAGTCGCAGGCGGCGGCCATCTCGGCAGCCGTCTCCACCTCGACGATGCGGACACCGGCCGGGGCCTGGTCAGGGCGGGTCGTGACGACCACCACATCGGCCCCTCGCAGAGCAGCCTCGGCGGCAATCGCGTGCCCCTGCTTGCCCGAGGAGCGATTCCCGATGTAGCGCACGGTGTCGACCGGTTCCCGAGTGCCGCCAGCGGTCACGAGCACCGTGCGACCGATGAGATCACCCTTGCTGAGCGCGACCTCGACCGCAGCAACGATGGTCGACGGTTCCGCGAGCCGACCGTGACCCATGTCGCCGCCAGCAAGCCGACCGGACTCAGGCGGCACGATCAGGACCCCGCGGTTGGCGAGCACGTCAAGGTTCTCCTGGACGGATGTCTGCTCCCACATCTCGGTGTGCATCGCCGGACAAATCATGACCGGCGCTCGCGAGGCAAGGATGGTCGCCATCAAGAGATCAGCCGAACGACCAGTGCGAAGGTCGCTGATCAGGCGGGCCGTCGCCGGACACACGAGAATGAGATCGGCGTTCTGCCCCATCTTGGTGTGCGGGATCGGGGTCTCTGGGTCGTCCCACAGTTCGGTCCGGACGGGTTCAGACGCGAGCGCAGAGAAGGTCGTTGCACCGACCATGCGCTGGGCGCCGTCAGTGAGCACCGGGCTGACGTGGGCACCGGCGTCGACCAGTCGGCGGCAGACCTCGACGGCCTTGTAGGCGGCGATACCGCCTGTGACACCGAGGACGATGCGGCGGCCGGCGAGCGTGGTCACCGTGCCCCTCGGATCAGGCGGAGTCGTCGCCGAGTTCGGCGGCGGCTTCAGCTTCGGCAGCGGCCAGCGCAGCGGCGGCGGCTTCAGCTTCGGGATCGATCTCGACGGAGGTGATCTTCTCGGCAGAGACCTCTTCGAACGCGATCGAAAGCGGCTTCGCAGCGGTCGAGGTCACCTGGGGCGGCACGGCGACGCCGACGCCTTGGCTCAGCTGGCCGAGATAGCTCGTGATCTCACGCGACCGCATGGCCGAAAGCGAGACGAGGCGAAACTTCGAACCGGTCTTCTCGAGGAGATCCTCGATCGAGGGGTTCATCATCGTGTCGTAGCCGTGCGCCATGAGAAAGCCTTCGCGTTGGGCCCCGAGGGGCCGAGTTCCGAACGCTGAGGCTAGCAGCCGTGTGTGGCGGATCGGCACTGCCCGATCAAGCCCTGGATCTCATCGACGGCGCGATCGAGCTCAGCGTTGATGACGAAGGTCATGTCGAGTTCGAGCGCTTTGGCTTTCTCCTCGGCCGCTTTGGCGAGGCGGGCCTGCACCTTCTCCTCGGGATCCCCGCGCCCACGAAGGCGGGCTTCCTGCGCCTCGTCAGACGGAGCATCGACGAAAATCAGTAAGGCGTCGGGGTAACGATGTCGGATCTGCTCGGCGCCGTAAACATCGATCTCGAACACAACATCGTGACCAGCCGGCGGATCCGGCACCGGGGTGCCCTGGTAGTAGTCGAGAAACTCGACCCACTCGAGGAAACCGTCGTCGGCAACATGGGCGAGAAAGCGATCTGCGTCGGTGAAATGGTAGGCATCGACCGCCTCACCGGGCCGACGATCGCGGGTGGTCCAGCTCCGCGAGAGCCACAAGGAGCTGTCCTGGTCGAGCAGCCGGGCGACGATCGTCCCCTTGCCGACACCTCCGGGGCCGGAGATCACGACGATCACGCGGTCATCGAGTTCAGTCATCGCTCGAGGTGGCGGCTTCGTCGCCGAACGCCGCGAGCAGCGCCCGGCGCTGCCTCGCGCCGAGCCCCTGGAGTCGGCGACTCTCGGAGATGCCGATGGACGCCATCGTGCGGCGGGACTTCACCTTGCCGACGCCTGGCAACGCCTCGAGGATCGTGAGGATCTTGGTCATGGCGACGACATCGTCGGACTCGGCCCGGGCCAACACGTCGGCGAGCCCAAGTTCTCCGGCCTTCAATGCCTGCTTGAGGTCGGCCCGAACACGGCGCGCTTTTGCCGCCTTCGCCAGCGCTGCGCGTCGGGCGTCGTCGGTGAGGGGCGGCGGGGTGGCCATCCCGGGAGCGTACCGGGAGGCCCGTCAGCCCGCCGACGCCGCCGACGCGTGGATCGCCTGCGCAGCTGCAATCGGGTCGTCGGCACGGGTAACGGCGCGGCCGACCACCAACAGATCAGCGCCACCGGCGAGGGCATCGCCCGGCGAGGCGGCACGCGCCTGGTCGTCGGCGTTGTCGCCCGAGAGCCGAATGCCCGGCGTGACTCGGGTGAGGCGCGGCGCATAGTGGTGTGCCTCTTCGAGGTCGCCAACGGCGCACACGATGCCCGAGCAGCCCGCCTCGGCAGCGAGCATGACCCGCTTCGGCATGATGTGAGGCGGGGCATCACCGTCGCTCGTGAGCACCGTAATCGCGAGCGACTGGGGCGCCTCCAGGCCGGCGTTGCTGGCGCCCTCCTCAAGCCCCTGGACGCCAGCCCGAAGCATGTCGACCCCGCCGTGAGCGTGCATGGTGAGGTACTGCACCCCGAAGGCACCGAGAACGCGAGCAGCCTTGCCGACCGTCGTAGGGATGTCGTGCAGTTTGAGATCGAGAAAGATCTTGTACCCGAGATCGGAGATCGCACCGATCGCCTCCGGACCAGCAGCGGAGTAGAGCTCAAGGCCGATCTTGGCCACCCCGAAATACTCCTTCAACGTTCGACCGAGTCGGATCGCAGCGACGAGATCATCCACGTCAAGCGCAAGCGCCAGCCGATCCCGGATGGCCGGCTCGATCCCCGTTTCCGTTGCGTTGTCAGTCATGTGCTCCTCCGATCAACTCCGCCACGGACTTGACGCCGTGTCGTTGACACCACTGTTCGAACTCGCTGAGGATCCGCCGAGGTGCTCGGGGATCCGCAAAAGTCGCCGTACCGACCTCAACCGCCGATGCCCCGGCGAGCAGGAACTCTACGACATCGGTTCCGCTCGATGTGCCGCCCACACCCACGATCGGGAGGTCGGGTAGCGCCTCGTGCACATCGAAGACGGCCCGAACGGCCACCGGGTGCATCGCGGCGCCGGACAACCCACCCTTCTTCGCGCCGAGCACAGGCCGGCGGGACTCGGTGTCGATCACCATGCCGAGCAAGGTGTTCGTGAGGACCACCGCCTCGGCACCAGCGCCGTGGGCAGCCTCGGCGATCTCGGGAAGATCGGCGGCGTTCGGGCTGAGCTTGGCCCACATCGGCCGCCCGACGACCGTCGACGCCTCGATGACCTCGGCGGTCGCCGTGCGGCTGTGGGCGAACATGGAGCCGCGGTCCTCGAGGTTCGGGCACGACACATTGACCTCAACCGCAACGACGCCTTCCGGCGCCGCCGCCAGCGCCGCGGCCGCCCGGGCGTAGTCGTCGACACTGCTCCCCCAAATCGAGGCCACCACGGTTGCGCCCGTGGCGAGCAGATCGGGAAGGTCGTGCTCGAGCCAGTGCGGCACACCCTTGCCCTGCAACCCGACGGAATTGATCATCCCCGATGCCGTCGGGTGCACCCGAGGCGCCGGATTCCCGGCCCATTCGTCGGCCTTCATCGACTTCACGACGACAGCCCCGAGCGACGCCGGATCGAGATAGTTCGCAAACTCAGCACCATGGCCGGCCGTGCCCGACGCCGTCATCACCGGCGCGCGGAGGGAAACCGACCCGACCGTGGTGCGAAGATCCATCAGCTCGATGCCCCACCATCGCTCGGCTCGAGCGCGTTGAGCGAGACACCCTGGTGGTACTCCTGCAAGCTGCGAACCGCAAGCTTGTGGGCCTTCCAGTCCTGCATGCCCTTGGCTGCAGCCAGGGCAGCAGCACCGGTGGTGAGCAGCGGAACACTCGCTCGACCGGCAGCCGACCGGATGTGGTCGCCATCGGCCCGGGGACCACGACCTCGAGGCGAGTTGACGACGAGCTTCACGTCCCCGGCATTGATCAGATCAACGGCATTGACGCCATCGACATCCCCGAGCTTGGCGACCTCAACCGCCACCTCGACCCCCGCCTCACGCACCGATGCCGCCGTACCGCTGGTGGCGCAGATGGTGAAGCCCATCTCGGCGAGCAGCCTCGCCGCCTCGACGCCAGACGCCTTGTCGCGATCGGCGAGCGAAAGAAACACCATGCCGTCCTCCGGCAAGCGGGTGCCGGCGGCGAGCTGGGACTTCACGAACGCCAAGCCAGGCGTGAGATCGATGCCCATGACCTCACCGGTGCTTCGCATCTCCGGACCAAGGACGGCGTCCGCCTCCGGGAACCGGTTGAACGGCAACACGGCTTCCTTGATCGCCACATGGTCGCCCTCGACGCGGTCGCACATCAGACCCTCAGCTCGGAGCTCGGTCAGGGTTGCGCCGACCATGATGCGGCTGGCGACCTTGGCCAGCGGCACGCCCGTGGCTTTGGCAACGAACGGCACCGTGCGGCTGGCCCGAGGGTTGGCCTCGATCACGAAGACCTGGTTGCCCTTCACGGCGTACTGCACATTGATCAGGCCCTTGACATCGAGCGCCTCGGCGATCTTCAGCGTGTAGTCCTCGATGACGGCGATCGTCTCCGCCGAGAGGCTGGTCGGCGGGATCGAACAGGCGGAGTCACCGGAGTGGACGCCCGCCTCCTCCACATGCTCCATGACCGCACCGATGACCGAATCACCGGTGTGATCCCGCAGCGCATCGACGTCGACCTCGGTGGCGTCCTCCAGGAAACGATCGACGAGCACGGGGCGCTCGGCCGACAGGCCGCCCTCCTTGCCGAGGCTGCCGAAGCCGGCGAGCTCGGCCATGGCCCGACGCAGGTGATCGTCGTCGTACACGATCTCCATTGCGCGGCCGCCGAGCACATAACTGGGCCGAACGAGGGCGGGGTAGCCGATCTTGGCGGTGATCTCGAGTGCCTGATCGATGTCGACGGCGGTGCCGCCGGCCGGCTGCGGGATCTCGAGGCGAGCACACATGGCGTTCCACTGCTCACGATCCTCGGCCAGATCGATCGACGCAGGCGAGGTGCCGAGCACGAGCGCCTCGGGAAGGCGATCGGCGAGCTTCAACGGGGTCTGGCCGCCGAGGCTGACGATCACGCCCTTGGGCTGCTCACGGTCGATGATGTCCATGACGTCTTCGTAGGTGAGCGGTTCGAAGTAGAGCCGGTCGGACGTGTCGTAGTCCGTCGAGACGGTCTCGGGGTTGCAGTTGACCATGATGGTCTCGTAGCCGGCGTCGCGCAGCGAGAAGCTGGCGTGCACACAGCAGTAGTCGAACTCGATGCCCTGACCGATGCGGTTCGGGCCAGAGCCGAGGATGATCACCTTCTCGCGATCGCCATCGCGAACCTCGTCGGTGTCCTCGTAGGTCGAGTAGTGGTACGGCGTGGTGGCCTCGAACTCGGCGGCACAGGTGTCGACCGTCTTGAACGTGGTCCGCACTCCGGCCGCGAGGCGAGCGGCCCGCACCTCGGCCTCGGAGACACCCCACAGGTAGGCGAGCTGAGGGTCGGAGAAGCCGAGCTGCTTGGCCCGCTTGAAACCCCGCGGCGTGATCGAGTCGAGCGACAGTGTCTCGAGATGGGCCCGCTCCTCGGTGATCATCGACATCTGGTCGAGGAACCACGGATCGACCGCAGTGGCCGCGAAGATCTCGTCGACGCTCACACCCCGACGCAGCAGCGCCTCAAGCTGGAACGGACGATCGGGAGTGCCAATCGCCGCCATCTTCATGAGTTCTTCGGTTGAGATGTCGTCGAGCGCCGTCTCGCCAGGGTCGGCGTTGAGGCCGTGGCGGCCCTGCTCGAGCGACCGGAGCGCCTTTTGCATCGACTCGGGGAAGGTTCGACCGATCGCCATAACCTCACCGACCGACTGCATCGACGTGCCCAGCACCCCGCTGGTGCCCGGGAACTTCTCGAACGCCCAGCGCGGAATCTTGGTGACGACATAATCGATCGATGGCTCGAAGCTGGCCGGAGTCTTCTCCGTGATGTCGTTGGGGATCTCGTCGAGCGTGTAGCCGATCGCGAGCTTTGCGGCGATCTTGGCAATCGGGAAGCCGGTCGCTTTCGACGCAAGGGCGGAGGAGCGACTCACACGCGGGTTCATTTCGATGACGATCTGACGGCCGGTCTTCGGGTCGACTGCCCATTGGACGTTGGAGCCGCCGGTCTCGACACCGACTCGACGGATACAGGCGAACGAACCGTCGCGCATCTTCTGGTACTCGACATCGGTGAGGGTCTGGGCCGGAGCGACCGTGATGGAGTCGCCGGTGTGCACACCCATCGGGTCGAGGTTCTCGATCGAGCAGATGATCACGCAGTTGTCCGCGCGATCGCGCATGACCTCGAGTTCGTACTCCTTCCAGCCCTTGATCGACTCCTCGATCAGGATCTCCGAGATGGGGCTGGCGTCGAGGCCGTAGGCGGCCATGCGCTCGAACTCCTCCATCGTCTCGGCAATACCGGTGCCTCGGCCACCGAGGATGTAGGCGGGACGAATGATGACGGGAAGGCCGACCTCGTCGATCGCAGCCTGCGCCTCGTCCATGGTGTGAGCGATGGCGGACCGGGCGGACTCGAGCCCGATCTCGGTCATGGCGACCTTGAACTTCTCGCGGTCCTCTGCCGTCTCGATGGCCTCGGCATCAGCGCCGATCAGCTCGCACCCGAACCTCTCGAGCACGCCAGCCTGCTGCAACTCCATCGCCAGGTTGAGACCGGTCTGGCCACCGAGGGTCGGGAGCACCGCATCGGGCCGCTCCTTTTCGATGATCTTCTCAAGGATCTGCAGATCGAGCGGCTCGACATAGGTGGCGTCGGCGAAACTCGGATCGGTCATGATCGTCGCCGGGTTCGAGTTGGCGAGGATGACTCGATAGCCCTCTTCCTTCAGGACCCGGCAGGCCTGGGTGCCGGAGTAGTCGAACTCACAGGCCTGACCGATCACGATCGGGCCGGAGCCGATGATGAGGATCGATTCGATATCGGTGCGCTTCGGCATCTCAGGCCGCCTTTCCCTGGAAGCCGTCCATGAGTTCG
>Ga0181594_10002297_pt1 | contig 17641 bp, 16 predicted proteins | sample 071ome_18_FD_145603 | JGI IMG/M metagenome (GOLD analysis project Ga0181594, IMG submission 145603) | Coastal salt marsh microbial communities from the Groves Creek Marsh, Skidaway Island, Georgia - 071413BT metaG (spades assembly) | ecosystem: Environmental > Aquatic > Marine > Intertidal zone... | reverse complement strand
AAACTTCAACGCATTGCATCTATATCTGACCTGAGGGAGCGAGCACGTAAACGCCTTCCTAGATCTGTTTTTGACTTTATTGATGGCGGCGCGGGCGCAGGCCACACGCGGCGCGCCAATCAACAAGATTTTGAAAAATATACGCTACTTCCTCGTGTTGGCGTTGATGTGTCCAAAAGAGACTTAAGCCAGTCTATATTGGGCGTGTCGAGCAGTATGCCACTTATTTTAGCCCCGACCGGTCTCTCAGGCCTTTACTATCCAAAGGGTGAAATACTTACGGCTAAAGCGGCACATCAAACAGGCATACCTTTTTGTCTATCGACAAATTCTGTTGCGTCTATGGAAACCATTTCTGATGCAGTGCCATCTTCGGAAAAATGGTTTCAATTGTACTTTCTGAAAGACAAAGGCCTGATGTCTTCCATGCTCACTCGAGCCAAGGAAAATGGATATCGCGTGCTCTGCATTACACTGGACCTACCAATCCAAGGAAAACGTGACCAAGACATCCGAAATGGCTTCACTGTCCCGCTAAAGCTTCGTTTTTCAACGCTTCTTGAAGTTTTGTCGCGCCCCACTTGGACCTTCAATTTTTTAATGGAGGGTGGGATTTCATTTGGCAATTTTGAGGGTCACATCCAAAAAGACAGCCATCGCAGCATAGCTCAGCATATTGCGGAGTTGTGTGATGCTTCTGCAGACTGGAACACCATCCATGAAGTCATCGAAGAATGGAACGGACCCGTTGTCATTAAAGGGATCCTAGATCCAGAAGATGCTAAATTGGCCATCCAAGCCGGAGCGCATGCAATTGTAGTGTCGAACCATGGAGGAAGGCAACTTGATCAAGTTCCATCAAGCATCTCAGCCCTACCCAAAATCGCAGAGACAGTGGCAGGAAACGCAGAAATTATACTCGACAGTGGCGTGACACGAGGCACTGATATTGCAATTGCTTTGTCTTTGGGAGCAAACGCTTGCATGATTGGCCGCTCATGCTTGTGGGGATTAGCAACAGACGGCCAGACAGGCATATTAAAAGCTATCGAAATTCTTAGGCAGGAACTCGATACCAGTATGGCTCTCCTAGGTGTTACGAAGTTACATCAACTAAAGGGAAGAGCGTGCCTTGAACCATAAGTTACTTGGTGGCGGATTGAAGCTCTGAGGCTAACAGTATCACAATTAATCTATGTACAGGTCCAGTACCCACCATAACTAATTTCATGGATATATTTTGAACAGAGTGCTGTACTCTGGTGAAAACTTATCTAACCGGTAAAGCTCTTGGAACAAAAATTGACCAAACTTCAACGCATTGCATCTATATCTGACCTGAGGGAGCGAGCACGTAAACGCCTTCCTAGATCTGTTTTTGACTTTATTGATGGCGGCGCGGGCGCAGGCCACACGCGGCGCGCCAATCAACAAGATTTTGAAAAATATACGCTACTTCCTCGTGTTGGCGTTGATGTGTCCAAAAGAGACTTAAGCCAGTCTATATTGGGCGTGTCGAGCAGTATGCCACTTATTTTAGCCCCGACCGGTCTCTCAGGCCTTTACTATCCAAAGGGTGAAATACTTACGGCTAAAGCGGCACATCAAACAGGCATACCTTTTTGTCTATCGACAAATTCTGTTGCGTCTATGGAAACCATTTCTGATGCAGTGCCATCTTCGGAAAAATGGTTTCAATTGTACTTTCTGAAAGACAAAGGCCTGATGTCTTCCATGCTCACTCGAGCCAAGGAAAATGGATATCGCGTGCTCTGCATTACACTGGACCTACCAATCCAAGGAAAACGTGACCAAGACATCCGAAATGGCTTCACTGTCCCGCTAAAGCTTCGTTTTTCAACGCTTCTTGAAGTTTTGTCGCGCCCCACTTGGACCTTCAATTTTTTAATGGAGGGTGGGATTTCATTTGGCAATTTTGAGGGTCACATCCAAAAAGACAGCCATCGCAGCATAGCTCAGCATATTGCGGAGTTGTGTGATGCTTCTGCAGACTGGAACACCATCCATGAAGTCATCGAAGAATGGAACGGACCCGTTGTCATTAAAGGGATCCTAGATCCAGAAGATGCTAAATTGGCCATCCAAGCCGGAGCGCATGCAATTGTAGTGTCGAACCATGGAGGAAGGCAACTTGATCAAGTTCCATCAAGCATCTCAGCCCTACCCAAAATCGCAGAGACAGTGGCAGGAAACGCAGAAATTATACTCGACAGTGGCGTGACACGAGGCACTGATATTGCAATTGCTTTGTCTTTGGGAGCAAACGCTTGCATGATTGGCCGCTCATGCTTGTGGGGATTAGCAACAGACGGCCAGACAGGCATATTAAAAGCTATCGAAATTCTTAGGCAGGAACTCGATACCAGTATGGCTCTCCTAGGTGTTACGAAGTTACATCAACTAAAGGGAAGAGCGTGTTCAAACTTAAGTTGACCAACCTCGGACACGAAAAACAAAAACTTATAATCCAGAACACAGTGAGTGTCCGTTTGAGATTAACCCACATGTCTTGGGTTAAATTATTCAAAAGAACAGCTGATTTGACCCAGAACTCCGAAATCAGCAAAAACTGTATCTCCATGAGATATCTCAAGCGGAAGCATGCAGGTGCCAGTGGTTACAATTTGACCAGACTGCAAACCTACTCCTATTTTAGAAAGCTCATTCGCGATCCAAGTTAGGGCTAGCCGAGGATCTCCAAGAACATTCTTACCAACACCATCTCTGACTATATGATCCCCAACTCTGCCAGTAACATGGTGTTCAGAAAGATCTAAGCCTCGCCACAGATCGGGCGCATTGGGCCCCAAGACAAATTGATGACCACACGCATTATCGGCAATCAACTGTTCTTCCCCAGCTCGTGCGAAATCTGTAAAGCGAGACGCAGGCATTTCCAGAGCCAAAAAAAGCTCTGATACCGAACTCATAACTTCTTCCAAACTGTACGCTGATATCCTTGGAGGTAAGCTGTGTCCCAGTTTGAAAGCGAATTCTGGTTCAGCAACTCGCATGTTGTTGCCAACAAGTGGAAGAACATCACCATCATAGGATACCATTGACTCAATAAGACGGCCCGCCATGGGGCCATTTACACCAATGTGATTTTGTCCTGCTGAGCTCGTCGCTGCAATCTTCCATCCGAATAGTGCAGCCTGAGACTCACCTTCGAGTATCTCTTGAATCGCGTATCCATCCAGCCGCGTTGATGGCTTAAAATGAGGCGGAAGCGCAGAAATCGTAGAGCCCGACTGCCAAGTTGAAACCAGCAATTCAGATGCACGCCTAATTGCGTCAGTTTCCATTTACTACAAACCCATGAACGCTGAGTACCACTTCAACCAGTATAACAAAGCCAGTTACTGGTTGTCATTGTGAAACTTTTGGCCAAATTGCTTGCCAATGATTTGAAGGAAACCTGCTATTTCATCAGGCGCCGATTTTTGACCAGATATCCATTGATAGAGGTCTTGATCCGCCGCCTCAAGCACCGCCTCAAACTGATCGAGCGTGGCATCATCAGCGGAGGCCAAATGCGCGTCTGCCCATCCGCCCAAAATCAAATCCATTTCTTTGATACCACGATGCCATGCCCGCATCCTAAGACGCTTGAGACGGATTTCGCGTGTCTCTTGGTGAGCAGATTGTGACATAGACAGCCTCTCAGCTTGCGGCGTTTTTGCTATTCTCTACTGCCCGCCCGCCTCTTCTACCAGAGTTTGACGCAATCTTTTTTCGAGCCGGCCCAAAGCATCGGATAGCTGAGCTTGCTCCGCGCGAATGCGCCGTAGGTCTTTCAGGATTGCACTTGTGTCTTCGCTTATCGCAGATGCCACAAATGGGCCATCAATTCCATCACCGCGACCTGTCAACAACCACATAATCGACACGCCTAAAACTCCAGCCAACATTTGTAACTTGTTGGCGCGCGGTTCGGCCTGATCATTTTCCCATGAGCGGATGGTCTTGGCTTTGACACCCATGCGCCGTGCAAGTTCAGCTTGGCCTATATTAGCAGCCTCACGCGCGCCCGCCATACGATCTCCAAATGTGGCTGTATCTTCGTCATACCAGCTTGCATCTGTCTGCTGTTCATGGGTGATTACATCATCGCTCATCGCGGAGGCTCCTTTTCAAATCGGCCAACTTGTTTTCATGCTGGACAGCGCGCAGCGCGCAGCTCTCACTATTCAACCTAAAAGGGACAAAAGCGCAGGAGATGTATATATGCGGCACTTCGCCCAACGATTCCGCGCTTGAACAGCCTCACGCCAAACCCTAAAGCGGTACCAGAGTGAAGTAAACCGCAGGCTCCCGCGTTTCATGTGCGCGCCGCAAAACTGGAGAAATCCAATGGCTTTTTTGTCCGACACGCTTTCACGTGTCAAACCCTCCCCCACAATCGCCGTCTCCAACCTCGCCGCTGACCTCAAGGCGCAAGGCAAGGATGTGATCGGGCTTGGTGCGGGTGAGCCTGATTTTGATACCCCACAAAATATCAAAGACGCGGCCAAAGCTGCGCTTGATGCGGGTCGGACGAAATACACCGCGGTGGATGGCATCGCGGAACTCAAGCAGGCAATCTGCAAGAAATTCGAGCGAGAAAATGGCCTGACTTATAAACCTTCCCAAGTATCGGTTGGCACGGGCGGCAAGCAAATTCTTTACAATGCGCTTATGGCCACCCTGAACCCCGGCGATGAGGTGATCATCCCTGCCCCATACTGGGTGAGCTACCCCGATATGGTTTTACTTGCAGGCGGCACCCCTGTGATTGCAACGGCCACGATTGAAACTAATTTCAAACTGACGCCTGAGGCGCTTGAAGCGGCCATCACCCCCAAGACCAAATGGTTCATTTTCAACAGCCCTTCCAACCCCACAGGCGCAGGGTATACCCGCGCCGAGTTGAAGGCGCTGACCGATGTTTTGCTACGCCATCCACATGTCTGGATCATGTCCGATGATATGTATGAGCATCTGGTCTTTGATGGCTTTGAATTCTGTACCCCTGCCGAGGTAGAGCCCGCCCTTTACGAGCGCACCTTGACCTGCAATGGCGTCTCAAAAGCATATGCGATGACTGGGTGGCGGATCGGCTATGCAGCGGGGCCCGAGAACCTGATTGGTGCGATGCGCAAAATCCAAAGCCAATCCACCTCGAACCCCTCATCAGTAAGCCAATGGGCCGCCGTTGAGGCACTCAATGGGCCGCAAGATTTCTTGGCGGATAACGTGGCCTTGTTCTTGCGCCGCCGCAATCTGGTGGTTGAAATGCTTAACGCGGCAGACGGCATCACCTGCCCAACACCAGACGGGGCGTTTTACGTCTATCCGTCCATCGCAGGCTGCATCGGAAAGACTAGCCCCGCTGGGAAAAAAATCGATACAGACGAAGATTTCGCGACAGCCCTTCTTGAAGAAGAAGGCGTGGCTGTGGTGTTTGGTGGCGCCTTTGGCCTATCGCCCAATTTCCGCGTATCCTACGCAACATCAGACGAAAATCTGCGCGAGGCATGCAGCCGCATCCAACGATTCTGCGCAGGCCTGAAATAATCTCAATCCCTCTCCCGCAGCAGCGCCGCAAGCGCCTGCTGCGGGCGGCACCTTGGACGCAATCCAGCGCCCATTATGAGGATCTCGAAGATTTCACCCATTACTTGGTTTTGGTGATGCATAATCTTCACAGCGTGTTGGCGCGCAAGAAAGCCGAACGTCAATCGCGATTAGTCTCGATAGTAGGTGGTCACCAAATCCAAATCTTTGCGCGGCCCCGTGATACGACATTGGCACTGCCACTGCCGCGGAAGCGCATCAAACTGATAGCGCAAGATATACAGATCAGGGGCGCAGTCATGGCGCGCAGGGTGGTCTGCGGCACGAATGAGGTGAAAGGGGCGGTTGTCGTCAAAATCCACTTGCCAACCCTCTGGGACACGCCGCCAAATATAACGCCGCTCTGCATCAAAGATTTGACCCGCGCCATAGGTTAAGCGCCCTTCCTCTTGATACTGCAGGACATCACCCTCAGCGGGGGTGAACCGCGCATGCCCTTCGAAATGACCTTTCAACTCTGCGCGATGATCGTGGATTTCGCGCGCTACCCGCCACGCACCTGCCAGCGCGTCGCTCTCTGGTATGGAGGAGATATGATCCAATTTGGCATTCCTCATGGTCGCATGTAGTCGAAAAGCGGTTTCCTCTTCTGTGACATTTAGATTAGAAGGCGCGCAACCCCTTGAAACCGCATCACAGAAGGTTCGCCAATGATCCCCCGCTATGCCCGCCCCGAAATGGTTGCCATCTGGTCGCCTGAAACAAAATTCCGTATCTGGTATGAGATCGAAGCCCATGCGTGCGATGCGCAGGCCGAGCTTGGTGTGATCCCCCGCGAAAACGCCGAAGCCGTTTGGAAGGCGAAAGATGTAGAGTTCGATGTGGCGCGCATTGACGAGATTGAAGCCGTCACCAAGCATGATGTGATCGCCTTTCTCACCCATCTGGCCGAGCATATCGGGGCCGAAGATGCGCGTTTTGTGCATCAGGGCATGACCTCATCGGATGTTTTGGATACCACCCTCAACGTGCAGCTAGTACGCGCCGCGGATATCCTGCTGGCGGATCTCGATAAGGTCTTGGCTGCGCTGAAAACCCGAGCGATTGAGCATAAAGACACAGTTCGGATTGGCCGCAGCCATGGAATTCACGCAGAACCCACTACAATGGGCCTAACCTTCGCCCGGTTCTATGCCGAAATGGATCGCAACAAGGCCCGCCTGCAAGCTGCGCGTACCGAAATCGCCACCGGTGCCATTTCAGGCGCGGTTGGAACGTTCGCCAACATCGACCCCGCCGTTGAAGAGCATGTCTGTAAAATGATGGGCCTCTCGCCTGAGCCGATTTCGACCCAAGTGATCCCCCGCGATCGTCACGCGATGTTCTTTGCCACACTTGGCGTTATTGCTAGCAGCATTGAGAATATCGCGATCGAAATTCGTCATATGCAACGGACCGAAGTGCTTGAGGCTGAAGAATTCTTTTCAGCGGGGCAAAAAGGTTCCTCCGCAATGCCACACAAGCGCAACCCAGTTTTAACTGAAAACCTGACTGGTCTTGCGCGGCTTGTGCGTATGGCGGTGATCCCCGCGATGGAGAACGTAGCGCTTTGGCATGAGCGGGATATCTCGCACAGTTCGGTTGAGCGCGGGATTGCGCCTGATGCCACCATCACGTTAGATTTTGCATTAAATCGCTTGGCAGGCGTTGTCGAAAAACTCGTGATCTATCCTCAAACTATGCTTGCCAATATGAACAAGTTTAAGGGTTTGGTGATGTCGCAGCGCGTGCTTTTGGCATTGACCCAAGCCGGCGTCAGTCGCGAAGACGCCTATCGCCTTGTACAACGCAACGCTATGAAGGTGTGGGAGCAAGGGGCTGATTTCAAAACCGAACTTCTTGCAGATACCGAGGTGACCGATGCACTCAGCGCCGCTGAAATCGAAGAAAAATTCGACCTAGGATATCACACCAAGCACGTGGAGACGATTTTCAAGCGTGTTTTCGGTTGATTTAAAGCACAACTTCTGAAGATGGCTATCATCTTTTAGAAAGATGGGGCCCAGCCGAAATAGGCTGGGTCTTTTTGTTCCTGCTTAGTCCACACGAAATGTATTTCTGAAATATCTCTGATCAGTTGTTTGGCTCTCAATCATGATGCAGATTAGTAGTGTAGGATGCATTAAGCGCCTCTGTCAGCTGGAGAAACGACTTGGATTTAAAACTTAAGAATAAAAAAGTACTCATTACTGGCGGATCCCGCGGCATTGGGCTGGCTACAGCAAAAATTTTTTTAGAGGAAGGCGCTACTGTCACTATAGTCGGCCGAAGTGAGACAAACCTCGAAAAAGCGAGAACTCAACTAGAAGCAGTTTCACATAGTATTGGCACTGTAAGCGCAGACCTCTCATTTGAGAAACAAAGAGAAGCACTGTACGCCTCGTGCAACGACTTCGATATCGTGGTCAATAATGCAGGCGCTATTCCCAGCGGCGGCATCCAAGATCTCAGCATGGATGAATGGCGTAAAGCATGGGATTTGAAAGTCTTTGGATATATTCATCTATGCAAGCTCTTTTCTGCAGCGATGATGGCTCGAAAGAGTGGTGTAATAGTTAATATCATTGGAATAGGCGGCAGACACACTACCCCATCCTATATCTGCGGCGCCGGAGGCAACGCTGCATTGATAGCTTTCACACAAGCTTTGGGGGCAGAAACTGCGAAGAACGGTGTGCGTACCTACGGAATAAATCCGTCTGCAACTGCTACAGACAGAACAATTGAGCTTCTAAAGCAACGTGCTAAGCGTGAAACTGGCAATGAAGAAAATTGGAAAAATTTCATAAACACGGAGACATTGCCATTTGGCCGCCTGCAGAACCCCGAAGAGATAGCAAACATGGCCGTTATGTTGTGTTCGGATAAAGTACAGTATCTCTCTGGAACCGTCATTGACTCAACAGGTGGCTTTCAGTGGTCTTGAAAACATAAACCTCTCCGGCGGAGAGTTGGCTCTTTGGTTACCTGTGCTTTCGCATGTAACACTGGACTGAAAATTTCTATGCGGTAATCCATAAGCGAAAATCAAAGAAGTGAAACAAAAATGAAAAACACCGTCGTAAATAGCTGGAATGAATGGGATCCACTGAAACATGTGATTGTCGGAAGAGCCGATGATTGTCACATCCCGCCAGAAGAGCCCGCACTTGACGCGAAAGTTCCTGAAGACAGCGACATGCGTGGCCAATGGGGCCGTCGCCCTCAAGAAACAATCGATAGAGCCAATGAGCTACTGGACAACTTCGCTGGACAATTAAAAGCTCGAGGCATACGCGTCGATCGGCCGTCACCGATTGATCACTCTCTTCCAGTTACTACGCCAGATTTCCACACAGACAGTCAGTTCGGCTGCATGCCTCCCAGGGATGTATTGCTGACTGTCGGATCGGAAATTCTAGAAGCGACAATGTCCTATCGCTGTAGATGGTTCGAATATTTAAATTATCGTCCGCTACTAAAAAAATATTGGGAAGAGGACCCAAACTTCAGGCATGAGGCCGCTCCAAAGCCGCGCCTAACGGACGCTGATTATCATCCAGATTATTTGTCGGAAAAAATTGGTGATGCGAAAAGGTTAGAGTGGGCTGCAAAGAAATTCTTTGTCACTACTGAAGAGGAACCACTGTTTGACGCTGCAGATGTATTGCGTTTCGGAAAAGACTTGGTTGTACAACACGGATTTACGACCAATCTAAAAGGCATTGAATGGCTTAGGCGCCACTTCCCAGAACACCGTATACACACTGTTAATTTTCCAGGCGATCCATACCCAATCCATATAGATGCGACTTTTACGCCTCTACGTCCTGGTCTAATTTTGAACAACCCCCAGCGCAGACTTCCAGAAGAACAGAGAAAAATGTTCTTTGATAATGATTGGCAAATTGTAGATGCCGCCCAACCAGCACACAACACCCCCCCACCACTCTGCTATTCATCAGTTTGGTTGTCGATGAACGTTTTAGTTTTGGATCCACAAACAGTTTGTGTTGAAAAATCTGAAGTTTACCAAGCTGAACAAATGGATCGCCTGGGTATGGAAGTAATAGAAGTCGAACTGCGCGATGCCTACGCCTTTGGCGGTGGGCTCCACTGCTGCACTGCAGACGTTTATCGTGAAGGCTCCTGCGAAGACTATTTTCCGAGCATTGGAAGTTAAATTTATTGGAGCACAGTAACTTGGCGCAGCTGTACCAAATCAGTAAAGAGTTGACGCAGCTGCAATCCAATTTTCATGCGAAGTTCTGAACTGCTATTTTTTAGTAAGTGACCACGAAAATTACATCCATGCAGCAAATGGTATGGTCACACTACTCAGTACCTTCAATAATCATCAGGTCTGTTTCTGAACATGCTTCACGTACTGCCTTTGCGGCTTGATACTCGGCACTAAAGTAAAATGTCTCTGCAGCTTCCTTGCTATCAAACTCAATCATCATGACTGTGCCAGTGAGTTGACCTTCATGTCTGTCGGCCGCTGGACCTCTAGCCAGAACCTTCCCGCCGTACTTCTTAATAGCCGGCGCAGCCATTCCTGAAAATGTTTGGAACTTTTCAGCATCTTTGACCCTAATGTTGGCCACTAAATATCCTTTTGACATGTCAAATATCCTCTAATGATTATTACGTGTGGAAAGGCACCGTCAGCAGCTTGGGCACTCATTATTACTCCGTCAAGTGCGCTGGACCGCCGCGATCACTTATGACCAGAACACGAGAATGGGTTGCGCAAGGAAAAACTGTTGAGGATTTATTGAACGAATTTGGCCACATCTAAATCAATGTTGATAGGCCCTAAAAATTTGGAAACCCCTAAACTGTTGTACGAATAATTGGCTTCTCAGACTGATAAATCTTTCAGAGAGATTTCACGGCTTAGTTTTGATCGGTTAAGCTTTTAAAGCTTCGCCCATACGAGTTAAGCCACTCTAGAAACACCATATAGGTTCTGAATTGCATATAGACACAACCTGTGGTAGTTTGAAATAGCTGGCATGGCATTGAACAGTGTTCCTCTTCCCTTGATCGTGACGCCATGCCAGCACTTCAATCAATCACTTTGATTTAATCTTAAACACCAGATTGGAGGCTGCAGAAAATTTAGTGAAGCGGCCATCAATTACTACAAAACCGAGAATTATAATCCCAAAGCCAACGAAATCGATTTTTTCGATGACTTCTTCAAGGAATACATGACCTGCAGTTACTGCAAAAATTGGTATTAACAACGTAACCAGCAGAGCATTGGAAGCTCCAGAGAGCTTTATGATCTCAAAATACAATACATAAGCCAGTGAAGTGCAAAATACCGATATAGCAATAATTGATGCCCACACTGGCGTCGACAACATGAAACTTGGAGTGCCATCAGTGAAAATTACGATAGGTGTCATCAAAAATGTCGTAGCGGTCAACATGCCAAAAGCATTTAAAAGTGGGTGATATCCAGAAAGCGACAATCGAGACCATACTCCAGCAAAAGCATAGGAAATTGTCGCAGCCAGCATGGCCATCTGTGCGATACTGAGTAGGTCAAGATTGTGAAGATCCGTCGGTCCTATAATTAAAACCGCACCGCTTACTCCCAGTATACCACCAAATATTTTCTTGGTAGTAAGTGGTTCGTCTTTCAAAAACAAAGCGGCTATTAAAATAGCAAAAACCGATGTGGTGGAGTTCAGAATTGCAGCTAACCCACTCGTAATTTGTGTCTGGCTCCAAAAAATGAGCGAGAATGGAAGAGCGTTATTTAAGGCCCCCATGACAAAGCAGCCAAACCAAAAACGAAAGTCAGAGGGAATTTTGTAACGCTTTTGATATAAAAAAGCTCCTAGAACGGGAACTGCCCAAAGGACGCGATGTAAGGTAAGTGTTGTGGGTGAAACCTCAGTAAGAGCAATTTCTGCAAACAGAAAAGTTGTACCCCAAATAATCGCCAAAGCGAGCAGCAACACCAAGGATCTGATGCTCAGAGATTGCATTTGACGATCAGATCCCATGCACAATGCCTTATCATCGGGCCATATGGGCTATCGGAATTTATGGTTTTCCTATAGCCGACCTATTTTTACTACTCGGAATTTTCTTTTTCAGAGCGTCTCTCTACCGAGCCAAGCTCAAGCAATGAAAACATCACTTTGATGGCAACTCCGCACAGTGTAAATGAGAAATTGCGATATGGGACCTTTGATCACGGCATTAGCTGCCCGCCATTGACCTCGATTGTTTGCCCGATAATGTAGCCAGACAGAGCCTGTGAAGCTAAAAATAGGAACGCTCCCACACAATCCTGTGCTTGTCCAAGGCGCCCTTGCGGAACGGTTTTCAGCATTGCGTCAAGTTGGGCTTGTGTTGAATAGCGTTCATGGAAGGGCGTTGTAATCACACCTGGAGCGACGGCATTTACACGGACCCCGTACTCAATCCACTCCTTGGCCATACCGCGGGTAACGTTAGATACGAATGCCTTCGACGAACCATACAGACCGGCACCTCCACTGGCTCCATTGCGCGCTGCGATTGAAGTCGTGTTAATTACGAACCCCCCCTCCGCTTTAAGATAAGGCAATGCAGCCTTTGATGCGACGATTATGGATCGCGCATTTAGATCCATTATTTCGTCATAGTCCTTGTCACTTGCCTCAGCATACGGCACTCGGCGCACCATACCGCCTGCGTTGTTAATCAAACCGTTTATTCCGCCCAGACGCTCTGCGACATCTTTCACGGCGGCAGCCAGTTCTTTAGAGTTACTGGCATTAGCCCTTACCAATTCAACTGAACCACCAGATTTACGAATATCTGCGGCCAGCTGATTGGCCGCATCTTCAGAAGAAAAATAGTGCAAGCCCACTTTTGCACCTTGCTGCGCAAACGCTTTCGCTAACTCAGCTCCTATTCCGGTCGATGCACCTGTTATCAGGATTTTCTTGCCCTCGAATTCTGAAAAATTAACATTAAATGAAGTCATTGTTTTACCTTTGAACAAAGATGCCTTTATCTAAACGTATAAAGAATTGGCTCCCTGTCTATTGAAATATTTAGGTCCCCCATGACGAATTTACTTAAAAATAAAATAAATAATTTAATTAAAGACATATATATTGTATCATTTGAGCTATTTAAGGTCATGATACCGACTATAATTGTTATTAAAGTCCTCGATAGTTTTGGTGCAACGTCATGGTTGACTATGCAGGTTGCTCCTTTGCTTGGAGTCATAGGGCTACCGGCAGAAGTTGCACTAGCAATTACCACTACATTGCTGACTAACCCCTACGCAGGACTATTGGTCTTATCTTCCACGCCTGAAGCACTGAACCTAACTGTAGCACAAACAACCATTATTGCTTCATTTATGCTCTTCACTCATGGGCTAATTGTGGAGGCGCTAATCTCGCGAAACGCAGGCTTGCGCATTCTACCAACTGTTCTCATCCGCGTGGGAGGGGGATTCATTTTTTGTTACCTCCTACACGTATCCTTCTTAAATTTAGGGCTATTTCAAAACCAAGCGAGCCTTCACCTCCCAACAATGGTGTCTGATCCTACGCTGCAGCAATGGATTTTGGACCAAATTTTTGGGCTGCTCTTTATCCAATCCATTATCATCGTATTGATGATTGCAATTGAAATTTTAAGATCAGCCGGCGTTGAAAAAATTATCCAGCTGATACTATCGCCCTTTCTCAAAATATTAGACATCGGGACGAACGCCGCAACTATTGTCATAGTGGGCCTCACCCTTGGACTCGGGTTCGGAGGCGGGCTCATGATCAAAGAAGTCAAGCAAGGGACAATCCCGATACGATCCGTCGTCGGCGCATTGGTTTTGATAAATTTATTTCACTCGGTATTCGAGGATGTAGGCCTCATGATGCTGCTTGGACCATCTTTAACTACGATTTTGCTGGTGAGAGCAATTTTCGCTTTTGGGTTTAGCTACTCAATAATGCGTCTGACCTCTCTTCTGCCAGAACCAGTATTCCAAAAATTAATGTTCAACCAAAGGGCTATGCTGTCATCGAGTGTAAGCAAGATTTCCTGACAACATGCCACTAGGATACTAAGCTATTCTCAGCTTCAAGTTTGCCCCAATCAAAAGTCACACCAATGCCAGGGAGCTGTGGCGCAACAGCCATGTGGTCTTGATTAAGCTTTAACGGCTGATACGTGTACGTATCGATGGGAAAGGCATGAACTTCCAACCAGCCTGCATTTTCGCGTCCGCACAGCAGACTAACATGAAGTTCCTGCATTCCATGAGTACAAACGCTTATTCCGTTACGCTCGGCCAAAGCCGCCGCACGCAACCACGTTGTGATACCACCGCAAGTGGCTACATCTGGTTGAAAAAAACTGAATGCCTTAGTTTTCTCTAAAAGTTCAAAGTCGTGAATTGAGTGGCAGTTCTCGCCAATTGCTAGCGGGAAGCCAGTTTGTTCACTTATAATCCTGTATCCGTTTAAGTCATCAGGATCGATCGGTTCCTCAAACCAGGTAATATTGGCATTTTCAAACTGCCGGATGGCAGAAATTGCTTGGTCGACAGACATGCCATAATTTGCATCAACCATAAAGGTCGTGTCTGAACCAATTCGCTCTCGCACCGCATATATTCTCTCGATATCTTCTTCCAGGTTCTCACGACCAATCTTAATTTTTACACCATTGAACCCGCTTTGAATGGCCTGGTCCATATTGGACAAAAGTTTTTCAAGAGGGAAATTTAGATCGATGCCACCCACGTAGGCCTTACAGGTTCGGCTTACACCACCAGCCATTTCACACAGAGATAAATTGCTCCGTTTGCCACGAATATCCCACAAGGCGACATCAACTGCTGCAATTGCAAAGGCAGAAACACCGCCTCGTCCCACATAGTGAATATGCCAACGCATTTGGTCATGTAATTGCTCAATTTGAGTAGCATCTTTGCCAATCAAAAACGGCGTCAAATCATGCTCAATCATGGCCTTGATCGCGTGACCACCCCATCCGCCAGTATAAGAATAACCAGTACCCTCACTGCCGTCATCCAACTTCACAGTAGCCGTAATCAACTCAAAATGGGTGTGATCTCCGTGCTTCGCATCCGACAATACTTCTGCCAACGGCAACCGGAAAAGGCGGGGTGATACACTTACAATCTTTGCCATGAACAACACCTCAATAAAAAACTGATCGATGAGCCAAACGTTATAGTATGCGCACAGTTTTACTAGGGTGTTTGAATTTTCAGTTAAAACTATCTGCCGCGCAATACTGCGCCTGGGTTCATGATGCCGTGCGGATCAAGAGCGGCCTTGATCGCGCGCATGGCGGCCAATTTGGCAGGGTCGCCATAGCGTTCAAGGTCATCGACTTTCAACCGCCCGATCCCATGTTCGGCAGATACGGATCCGCCCATTTCATGCACCATATCATGGATGGCGCGCTTGATCACATCGCGTTCTGCCAGATGGTCCGAACGCGTTTTGCCCGGCATGGGGAAGATGTTGTAATGCAAATTACCATCCCCCATATGGCCAAAGCAATTATGGCGGAAATCCCCGATCTCGGCGATGCGAGCGGGAATGTCAGCGATGAATTGAGGCACCAACCCCACGGGCAAAGAAATATCATGCGAACTCACTGAGCCGATGCGCCGATTTGTTTCAGGGATATTTTCGCGCAGGGCCCAGAAATCATCCCGCTGCGCCATGGATTGGGCAATCACCCCGTCACTGACCAAATCTGCCTCAAAGGCGCGGGCAAAAAGCCCCTCTAATAGCGCGGCGGGATCTTGACCCGCACCAAGGCCCAAATCGATCAGCACGCACCACTCGGGGATTTCATCAAAAGGTTGGCGCAAATCTGGCCCAACCTCGGCCAAGAAATCAAACCCTTGGCGGTGCATCAATTCAAAGGCCGAAAGCCCCTCGCCCACCACATCCTGCGTCATTCGCAACAGAGACAGGGCCGCGCTAGGATCAGGCACAGCCATCAGGGCCGCGCCTTGCGCCGCAGGCTCAGGAAAAAGCCGCAAACTGGCCGCTGTGATGATGCCCAATGTGCCCTCTGAGCCGATCAGCAAATGGCGCAGATCATAGCCCGTGTTATTTTTACGCAGAGGCGACAGCCCGTGAAAAATGCTGCCATCGGGCATCACCGCCTCAATGCCCAAAACCAAATCCCGTGCATTGCCATAGCGCAGAACATTCACCCCGCCCGCATTGGTCGCCAAAAGGCCGCCTATGCGCGCCGATCCTTGGCTTGCAAGGCTTAAGGGGAAAAGCAGCCCCGCCTTTTGCGCGGTCGCGTGAATATCAGCCAAGATGACACCCGCCTCAACGGTTAGGCTGCGCCCATCTTCGTCCATCGCGCGGATCGCGCGCATCCGCTCGAGTGATAAAATCACGCCATGATCAAAATTTTCAGACAGCTGCCCACCGACCAAGCCCGTGCCGCCGCCATAGGGGATCACCGCCACCCGATGCGCCGCACAGGCGCGCAGGGCCAAAGCAACCTCCTCGGTAGAGCGCGGTGCCAAAACAGCCGCAGCTTTGCCCTGCCACCGCCCACGCGGTTCTTCGAGATAGTTCGGGGTCGCCTCGCGCCAGATATCTGCGGGCAAATCGCCCTTCAACGCGTCAATTTTTGATGAAGCTGTCACGCCTGTCCCCCTTACACCCACCAAGCCTTAGCCCACTTCGGTGCGGCCACGGCGGTCACTGCGCAAATTGGCGTAAAGCACATGATTGCGCCAGCGCCCATTGATCTGCAAATAGCTTTGCGCGACCCCCTCATATTTATAGCCGCATTTCTCCAAAAGACCACGGGAAGGGGTGTTTTCAGGCAAACAGGCGCTTTCAATGCGGGAGAGATCAAGACGGGTAAAAGCATAGTGGATCAAGGCCACCACCGCCTCGCGCATATATCCGTTGCGCGCATATGGCTGCCCAATCCAATAGCCAATCGTGCCCGCCTGCGCGGGGCCACGGCGAATATTGTCCAATGTGACCGCGCCAAGCAGGCGTTGGTCTTCCCGGCGGATCAAAAACAGCGGCAGCGCGCTTTCTTCCGATGAGGCACGCTGTGCCCAATAGACCCGCGCAGAAAAGCTTTTGCGGGTCAGATGATCCGATGACCAAGCAGGCTCCCATGGCTGCAGAAAGGCGGCTGACGCCTCGCGCAATCCCGCCCAATGGCGATAATCCTCATGCAGAGGCAGGCGCAGGGTCATGCGCTCGGTTTCAATGGCAAGTTTCGGCCGCCGCCTCAGCATCAAGCCGCCAAACGCTGCGTCAATTGCGCGTAATCAGGCGCTTTGCTGACGGGCCCATAAAGCGCCAAGGCAAGCGCGCCGCTTTCGGCAATCCCTGCGCCAAAGTCACGAATATGCGCAAGGCTGACCGCATCAATCCGCGCCACAGTTTCCTCTAGGGGCGGCACACGATCCCAGATGGCCAAAACCCGTGCCAGACGTTCAGCGCGGGAAGATGGGCTTTCCAGCCCCATCAAAAGCCCCGCTTTCATCTGCGCGCGCGCGCGATCAAGCTCGGCTTGGTTCAAATCACTTGCGGCGCGCTTGATCTCATCCATGCTCAAAAGCGCTAAATCCCCCACATCCTTGCCGCCCGTGCCTGCGTAAATGGTGAGAAGGCCCGTTTCATCAAAGGCCCCCACTTGGGCAAAAATCGAATAGCACAGGCCACGCTTTTCGCGCAGTTCTTGGAAAAGGCGCGAGGACATGCCCCCGCCAAGCGCGCTTGCGTAAATCTGCGCGGTGTAGATGTCGTCAGACCGATATCCAGGTGTTTCAAAGGCCATCGCAATATGGGCCTGTTCCAGTTTCTTGACCTTGCGGAATTCTCCGCCTGCAAATTGCGCCAAAGGTGCGGGGGCCGCGCGGCGTGAGGGCAAATGGCCAAAATTCTCTTCAGCCAGTCGCACGATCTGCGCGTGATCCACCGCCCCTGCGGCCGATAGGATCATCTGATCGGGGCCATAATGTTCGGTC
>Ga0181594_10002294_pt1 | contig 17644 bp, 20 predicted proteins | sample 071ome_18_FD_145603 | JGI IMG/M metagenome (GOLD analysis project Ga0181594, IMG submission 145603) | Coastal salt marsh microbial communities from the Groves Creek Marsh, Skidaway Island, Georgia - 071413BT metaG (spades assembly) | ecosystem: Environmental > Aquatic > Marine > Intertidal zone... | reverse complement strand
CTCAGGCCATTTCGAGACATCCATGTGCAAGTAGACCGCTTTATTCAGGTCAAAGTCCTGCGGGCCGCCGGGGGTAATCGGCGCGGTTTCGTTAGATGGGGCTATTGCCGTCCCGGTGGTTGCGGTGCCTGACGAGGAATCACCCGACGAACAATCAAACGGCCAACACCAAAACTCGGAGCATCCAGAGAGCGGGATCGTGAGCGCCAATAATGCGCCCAGCCGGAGCAGGTTAGTCAGAATTAATTTTTTCATTAGGCCTCCCGTGCATAAACTGGCGTGAATTCTAGCAGGAGCTCGTCCCCCTGCCTGACAGGTTGCTGAGTCGGCAAATCGGATGCGCGATGAGATCGTTGGCTCGCGAGCATCGCAAGCGCTGATATCAATCACAGAAAACCTTCTTTTTCCGTCAGAACTATAATCCGTAATGCATGCCCCTCGGGAATTACCGGGCTGGGCGTGATGGTTTTGAACCTCGAATCGCCGGATTCTTTTTGTCAATACCGTCATCGTTTCTTGCGTTCTGCTGATCTTGCCAAAAGGCAGGGACGGCATGCTCAGAAAGCTAAATGGAATGGCATCACCTCCGAACGTGCTCCCGTGACTGACCCTGATCGCCAGATTCAGAAGAAAACATTCGACGTCATCGTCATTGGCGGTGGGATAACCGGAGCCTGGACGGCTCTGGAATGCAGTCTCAGAGGCTGGTCGACCCTGCTTTTGGAGAAGGGCGACTTCGGTGGTGCGACTTCAATGCGGTCTTCGCGCCTCTTACACGGCGGCATCCGTTACCTGCAACAACTGCAGTTTCAGAAAGTCCGAGAATCCGCCGAGGAGCGTAACTTCCTCATCGAGAGCGCGCCACACATGGTGGCCCAGGTTCCCTTTATCGTTCCGACCTATTCAGGCTTTCGACGCGGGGGGTTATTTCTTCGCGCCGGAATGTTGGCGTATCGACTCCTCACGCGCCAAATCGACAAGGCGCTCGCAGACCCAAGCAACCGCCTGCCCGTTGACCGAAAGATCAGTCGTTCGGAAATACTGGAGCAGGGAGGCATAGACTCAAACGGACTCACCGGAGGGCGGGTGCTGTACGAAGCACAACTTCAGAGCTCGGAGCGAATGACCTTCAGCGTTATCGATCTCGCGCGGCAACATGGCACGGTTGCCATGAATTACCTCTCTGCAGAATCCTACGCATACGAAGCAAAAAAAGTCGTTGGCGTAGTCGCGAAAGATCGACAGACCCAAAAAACCGAAGAGCTCCGAGCGCGCCTCGTTATTAATGCGGCAGGTCCTTGGTGCGACCAGCTCAACGCCAAGGGCTCCCTGCATCAGCTGAATACAGGCTTTGCCAGAGGCGCTCACATTGTGACGCGCAAACTACTCAGCCACTATGCAGTGGCTTTACCTTCGGCGTTTCGCGGCGACGGTGTTGCCACCCGCGGAAACCGTCATATTTTTATCATCCCATGGCGTGGCCGATCGCTCATTGGGACAAGCTACATGGAGGCCGATTCCCCTTCTGCCGATCTTATTCCGGAAGGCTCAGAGATTTCTCAGTTAATCGACACCGTAAACGCCACCATACCCTCAGCACAATTGAATCATGACGATGTGCTCCACGCTTTCGCCGGCTACTATCCGCTTCAGAGCGACGCCATAAAGTCGGGGATATATCAGGGCACAGGCGAATATCGGCTGGTGGATCATGAGCGCATTGACGGATTGGGCGGTTTGATTACGGCGCTCGGCGCCAAGTTCACGACGGGCCGTCGCCTCGCCGAGATGACCGCCGAGATGGCGCAGCAAAAACTTGGGGCGCCAGACAAGCGTAGGTGGACATCCACCCGCGGAATAAAACTAGCCGGTGGGGCGATCAAAAACATCGGCGTCTTTCGCGAGCAAGCAGTTAGGACTTACGCGCCGCTCTGGCCAGAGAAGACGTGCCTGCATCTGGTCGATTGCTATGGCACACGGATCGACGATCTGGCCACGCTTTGTCGGGAAGAAGCAGATCTCGCCCAGACCCTATCCCCAAATCATGATACGGTCCGAGCGCAAATTATCTGGGCCGCGAAATACGAGTCTGTTGTTCATCTTTCCGATATTGTTTTTCGACGTACCGATCTTTGTCTGCTTGGTGATCCTGGGAATGTTGTCCTGCAGGAATGCGCTCGCCTAGCCGGTCAGGTGCTTGGTTGGACGCCTGACCGACAGGCGGAGGAGGTGGCGCTTGTGCGGGCAGAACTCGACAGCAGCACGACTGGCTTTTCAGCCAAGGGGGCACTGCAGTGAAAGTCCTTCACCTCGCGCCCACGCCGTTCTTCTCGGATCGCGGCTGCCACATTCGCATCCTCAGTATTCTCGACGCCATCCAGCATAGCGGCGGCCAAAATATTCTGTGCACATATCCCCTCGGTCGCGATTTACCGGGCATCGACATACGGCGGATCGGTGCCGTGATCGGTTACGAAAAAACGGAAGCCGGTCCGCAAAAAGGCAAAATTATTGCCGACCTGAAGCTGTTGTTCCTCGGACTTCAGGCTGCATTCAAGGAAAGACCTGATGTGCTTCATGCGCATCTGCATGAGGGCGTTCTGATTGGCTGGCTCATCAGGATGTTGCTGTTCTGGCGTCGGATCCCGCTGGTCGCAGATCTGCAAGGCGGGTTGGTTGGTGAGCTGGCCGACCACGGCTTTTTTGCGCGGGGTGGATTTTTTTCCCGCATGCTGCGACTTGCGTTTACCGCCGTTGAGGCACTCATACTCAAATTACCGGCGCATAGTTTTTGTTCGTCTGGAAATAGCGAAAAGATCTTTCGAGAGGATTACGGACTCTCTAACCGTCGCCTCACGCGACTCGATGATCGCGTCAATCTGGATGCCTACGATCCGAAAAACGTGCATACCGCGGATGTGGACATTCCGGGTAACACATTTGTTGTGGCATACAGCGGCTCGCTTCTGCCCATCAAGGGTCTGGACGTTCTTCAACGCATCATTCTGTCGGTCAGTAAACGACGAACCGATATTATTTTCTTGCTGATCGGTTATCCCACAGATTTAATCAGCACATTCATTGAGGAACATGCGCTCACAGACCGCGTTCGAATAGTTGGAAGAGTCGCCTTCGAGCAGTTGCCAAGCTATCTGCTGCTTGCCAATGTCGGTGTTGAACCCAAGCGATCTGCCTCTGGAGAGGGTAGCGGCAAACTATTGCACTACATGGCGGCGGGTCTAGCACTTGCAGCATTCCCAACCCCGCATAACCGGGAGTTTGCTGGAGAACAAGCGCTCGCGCGCGACGATACGCCCGAGGCTCTGGCGGCGCACATCGAAACGCTCGCTGATGATCCTCTGCGGTGCGTTCGCATCGGGCAAGAAAATAGAGAAAAAATAGCGCCCTACTCGCTACAATCGGGCGGTCGCGTGATTACCCAAGTTTACGAGCAGCTGGGAATCACAACGCCGACGTTGTCGTCTTAATCAAGGAGACTCTTGCATGCGGATTTTAGTTACCGGGGGGACCGGCTTCACCGGAAAAGCACTCGTCAAGAGGCTGCATGAAGGCGGTCACGAAGTCATCGCGCTCGACTACAAAGAAGGTGTTAAAACCGACGAGATTCGTGCGTGGGGTGTGCGGGTTGTGATCGGCACCGTGACTGATCGCGCGGTGGTTGAGGATGCCATTTCCGGTGTCGATGTCGTCCATCATCTCGCCGCGGCTTTTCGTGAGCTGGATGTTCCCAATACGTATTACGACGAGGTCAACGTCGGAGGTACGCGAACTGTCTTGGACGCAGCCGTGGCTGCGGGGGTAAAACGCTTCATTTACTGCAGTACCTGTGGGGTTCATGGGAACGTCAAAAACCCTCCGGCAAACGAGGACGCCCCGATCGCCGCCGCGGACTATTACCAGCAAACCAAGTATCAAGCCGAGCCACTGGTCACGCGCTACCAAGAAAAGGGCCTGAAGACTGTGATTCTGCGGCCGGCCGCCATTTATGGGCCAGGCGATCCGGAACGTTTCGGCATGATTTTCCGCCGTGTGGCCAAGGGCAGCTTCCCTATTTTTGGATCGGGGAAGGCGTTCTACCACCCGCTGTACATTGATAACTTTGTGGATGCCCTCGAAAAAGTCTCGCACGATGGCGTGGGCGACGGGCGTACGTATCTTATTGCCGACCGCGAATACGTTACGACAGAGGATCTGGTCAAGCGGGTAGCCGCTGCGATGGATCGCTCCGTGAGAACGCCGCATTTCCCATTCTGGCCCTTGTGGCTTGCCGGGCATTTTTTCGAAAAAACCTGCAAGCCGTTACGCATCACGCCGCCAATATTTCCACGTCGAGTGGATTGGTACCGTCAGAACCGCGCGTTTGATATCTCGCGCGCGCTATCCGAAATCGGGTACAACCCCAGCGTCGGATTGGATGAAGGTCTTCGTGCCACCGCGCGATGGTATCAACAGGAAGGCTATCTCTAGGACGATCGCCGAGGCCTGGACTCTCGGTAGTACGTATTACGGCGGACTAAAAATCCGTTGGCGCGCCGCCTTCTTTTTTTCGTCTGTCGACAAAAGCGACCAGCTCCTCGCGGGCAGCGGGATCCATCGGTGGCTCGCTGTACTGCGCCAGCACTTCTTTAAATAATCGGTTCGCACGCTCGGGCGTTTGAATGGCACCGGCCTCCTCCCAGCTCTCAAAATTACTCCAGTCCGAGAGAAAGGGGCTGTAAAAAGCCGTCTTGTAGCGCTCTTGGGTGTGATCCGCCCCTAGAAAATGGCCGGTCGGACCCACTGCGCGAATGGCGTCCACCGCAAGATCAGCTTCTGTCAGGCCAATCGGCTGGTGATAGTGGGCGTACTGTTGGAGCAATTCACAGTCGATGATGAATTTTTCAAAGCTCGCACACAGGCCGCCCTCCATCCAACCAGCCGCGTGGTAAATGATATTGGCATTGGCGGTTGAACAGGCCCACAGGGAGGCAGCGCTTTCCCAGGTGGCCTGCGCGTCAAGGCAGTTCGTCGCGTTGGCATTTGAAGCGCGCCATGGCAGTCTGTAGAAGCGGGCCATCTGACCCGACATCTGCGTTGCCCGCACATACTCCGGGGTGCCGAATGCAGGCGCGCCGGATTTCATGTCCACGTTGGAGGTAAAAGAGCCGTAGGCCACCGGCGCGCCGGGGCGCACCAGTTGAAGCAACACCAGTGCGGCGAGGCACTCTGCCGTCTGCTGCGCAATAGCGCCTGCCAGCGTAACCGGAGCCATAGCGCCGGACAGCGTAAACGGTGTCACGATCACCAGCTGATTTCGTCGAGCGAGGCGCATCGCGCCATCGAGCATCGGCCAGTCGTGCTTTAAAGGTGACGACGAATTGATATTTGTAAACATACGCGGTGCTGCTTCGAACGCCTCGGGCGTAAGTCCCGCAGCAATGCGCACCATCTCCATCGCATCCTCCACACGCTCGACACCAAGCGAGTAGGCGTGAACCAGTTTGTCGGTCAGGGTTAAAAGGTCGAACAGGCAGTCCAGATGTCGGATTGATGGATGGATATCGATCGGCTCAACCGGATAACCCCCGGTGAAATGAATGCAATCGAAACTCTGTGCGAGCCGCAGTAGGTTCTGATAATCAAGCCGATTACCGACCCGCCGGCCTCGGTCAAGATCCGAGACATTCGGCGGGCTCGCGACCTGACCGAACGCCACGTAATCTTCACCAAACACCAGCGCGCGGTCTTCATTACGGGGCGTCAGCACGATACGCGAAGGCGCTTTGGCGATCTGCTCCATTACCATCGCCCGGTCCATGCGCACCGTGACCGACCCGCTTTTCACTTCACAACCGGCCACGGCCAAAATGTCCCGGGCGCCTTCATGAAGAAAGTCGATGCCAATCTCTTCAAGAATACGCATCGCCGCTTCGTGTATCCGCTGCACGCCCTCCGCTCCCACGGGTTCGAAGGGAGGGTCAAGGTATCTTGGCTGACCCCACGGCAACTGCTGCAGCGACTTGTTCGAAGCCTCGGACTGGCGCGCCTCACGTCGGCGACCGCGACGAACCGGTTTTTGGCTGGGCAATGAATCGGATTCAGTCATAAAAACACTCGACAATATTTAATTCGTTTAGTTTCAAACTGCTGAGCGCCTATCGTATTGTGCGCAAACGACGGTTCCTGTCACACCAAAGACATCATCGCGGATATCACAGCAGCGCGGCTTTCGATCCACGCCCGCCTTGCTGAGAAAAAGACTAGGCGTCGAGCCTTAACGCCGATGCTCCAGCAGCCGTGGCATTAACTCAACCAGGTTACATGGCCGGGTGCGGTAATCCAACTGATGGACAAGCAGCTTATCCCACGCGGTTGCGCAAGCCCCGGAAGAGCCCGGCAGAGAGAAGAGATAGGTGCCGTTGGCGACCCCGCCTAAAGCGCGCGACTGTAGGGACGATGTAGCGATCTCCTCAAAGGAGATCGCACGAAAAATCTCCCCGAATCCGTCGAGGACTTTTTCAAACAGGGGGCGTACAGCCTCCGGAGTTCCGTCAAATCCGGTAACGCCCGTGCCGCCCGTCATCAACACAACCTGCACAGCGGGATCCGCAATCCAGCGCGAGGCGACCGCTCGGATCTGAAATACATCGTCCGGTACGATCACTTTTTCGACCAGCGAATGCCCGGCCGATGTCAGGCGATCGACCAGCAGTTTGCCGGACTTGTCGTCCGCCTCGGTTCGGGAATCAGACACGGTCATGACCGCGATCGGGACCGGGATCAACTCGCGTGGGCTTTGGCTCATGACGTTGCCTATTGCTTGTGAAGGAGTAACTCCCGCCCTATTATAGAGTTGAGGCCGAACCAGTATTTGTTGCCCAAAAGAGATTCGATGGCAATCCACATTCGTTTTTTCGCCAGCCTGCGCGAGCGCGTTGGCCACACCAGCCTGTCCATTGATGGCACCGGTATTGGGTCGGCGCGTGACGTATGGCATGCCGTAAGCGACAGCGCGCCGGATGAAGAGATGCTGGTAGCGATCAATAAAGCCTATGCCGAACTCGACCGCGCCGTCCAAGACGGGGATGAGGTGGCGTTTTTCCCTCCGGTGACCGGCGGGTAATACCCATGCGGGTTGAAGTCCGTGACCGTGCCTTCGACCCGTGGGCGGAGGTATCCGAATTTCGTCGAACCCATCTCGCCACCGGAAAAGCCGGTGCGAGTGCGGTCTTCGTTGGGACCATGCGCGACTTCAACGAGGGCGATGATGTCACCGCGATGGTGCTGGAGCACTATCCGGGCATGACTGAGCAGCAGCTCGAAACGATGACCCGCGACGCCATCGCCACGCATGAACTGGAAGATGCCCTCGTGATTCATCGCGTGGGGGAGATCTTGCCGGGGGATGATATCGTTCTTGTCGCCGCGTTTTCTGCGCATCGGAAGGCCGCGTTTGATGCCTGTCGCGCCATGATGGAAACGCTTAAATCGACCGCACCATTCTGGAAAAAAGAAACGCTTAAATCCGGCGAGCGCTGGGTTGAGAAGAACACGGCGGGATAGACCGCGCCGCATGTTTTGCGGGATCTAACGTCGAGCCACCACCCACGAGGCGGACTCTGACGGATCATGGCCATCCGACAGCTCCAGAATTTCAAGCGAGCCGAAGGTTTCTTCCAGCTCGCCCGGCGCCAGCACATAAGACGGATTAAAGCGTGGTGCGTTTTCCAAATGATGGCGATTGAAGGTACTGAAAAAAAGTAACCCCCCCGGCTCAAGACCCGCTTTCATAGGCTCGAACAACTCACGATTGAGATATCGAAAGCACGCGATCAATGACCATGGACCGACCGGCAGAGGGTCGGTTTCAAGGTCGGCAACACTCGTTTTTATTTGAACACCCTCCTGGGCGGCGAGTGCCTGACCCAGATCAAGGCCGACGGCGCTGCAATCCACGGCCGTGACCGACAGGCCCTCGGTCGCGAGATAAACGCTCACGTGGCAGCGTCCTGCCGCTAGGTCCAGAGCGGTCCGCGATCCGGAAAGATGACGGATTCGCGCGATGTGTCGACTTAGCAGAGGCTCGGTCCTCAGGGCATCGACGGTTGACGCGCGATACTTCTCATCCCACCGATGGGCATCACTTTCCATGATCGCGGCGCGAGCTAAAGAAAATTAGACCAGTCCGGCAAACGGCTCCACGATCACCTGATCGCCCGCTTGGGCGCCTGCGCTATCGATGGGCAGGATGACAAAGCAGTTGGCCTGACTCATGGAACTCAGAATTCCCGAGCCCTGATCGCCGGTGGTGGAGACCACCAGATCACCGTTGTCGTCCTGGGACAGAAACGCGCGCTGGAATTCCGTTCTTCCCGGGCGTTTCTTTAACCGGTCAAGCGTGCGGGCACGAAGGCGAAGCGGTGCCCAGTCGTGCTCCCCGGACAGTCGCTTCAGCGCGGGGAGCACAAATTGGTAAAAAGTCACCATCACGGAGACAGGATTGCCGGGCAATCCAAAGAAGAGGCTCTCGCCGATGCGCCCGAACGACAGCGGCCGGCCTGGTTTCATGGCGATCTTCCAGAAATTCACCTCGCCGATCTCATCAAGCACATCTTTTACGAAATCCGCATCGCCCACTGACGCACCCGCGGAGGTAATCACCACATCGGCAATACGCGAAGCGCGAAGAAACGCCTGCTTGATCTGTTCTCGCTCATCTTTCACGACGCCGAGATCGGTAAATTGCATACCGGCGCGCGATAGCATGCCGTGGAGGGTGTAGCGATTTGAATCGTACACGTCGCCAATTTCGAGCGGCTGCCCAATGGAACGAAGCTCATCGCCATTAGAGAAAAAAGCCACATGAGGGCGTCTTTTTACTGCGAGCTCGCCGATCCCGAGCGATGCGATCATGCCAAGGTCCGAGGCAAGTAACCGTCGACCCGCCCGTAACGCGGTGTCGCCGACAGCGAGATCCTCACCCGCTTTTCGGACGTGTTGCCCTTCGCGCTGTCCTGGCGCTACGCGTATGACGTCGTCGGCACGATCCACATGTTCCTGCATGACCACCGTATTTGCCCCTTGGGGCATCACCGCGCCTGTCATAATTCGCACGCACTGACCCTCTTGAACATTGCCATCGAAGGCCTTGCCGGCCCACGCGGTACCGATCACCTTTAGGCCGTCCAGAGTGAGATCTTCGAATCGAAGCGCATAACCGTCCATGGCCGAGTTGGTGTGATTCGGCACGTTTAACGGGGAGCGAACATCCACGCTCAACACGCGATCGAGCGCGTTTCGCAGAGGCACAACTTCGCTGTCCTCGATCGGACTGATGGCGTCAGCAATCCGTCTTAGCGACTCCTCAACAGACAAAAGCCCCGGGTCGTATTCGTCGTCACAGCTGGGCAGCCGAGTCACCGGCTCGCTAGGTGTCATGCGTCTCGCTTCCACTCGCCGGAACGGCCACCTGACTTTTCGAAAAGACAGACATCCGAAATGATCATGCCTCGATCGACAGCCTTACACATATCGTAAATCGTGAGCAGTCCTGCGTTGACCGCTACCAGCGCTTCCATCTCAACCCCGGTGCGTTCACGCGTTTCGGCAACAACGGCACAGTGCACGCATTGCTGCTCGAGGTCCAGCGTAAATTCCACTTCGACGCGAGTCAGCGAAAGCGGATGGCAAAGAGGAATAATATCCGCGGTACGCTTCGCGGCCATGATCGCAGCGACGCGCGCCACCGCCAGGACATCGCCCTTCGGGTGACCGCCTTCGTTTATCAGCGCCAGCGTGTCGGGTTGCATCAGGATGCGACCTTTTGCGAGTGCACGGCGGGCGGTCACGTCTTTTTCCCCAACGTCGACCATATGCACCTCGCCTTTGGGGTTGAGGTGCGTTAGTACTTTCTCTTTCGCGCTCAAAATTAGGTTCGCTGTGTAAGAAGCGGGCTCGCTATTTTAGCGAGGAATGGACCGAGCAGCGATTGACAGCGAGGAGCCAACTTCCCGCCATGCTACAATTTTTTTAAGGTTTTACTATTTTTTTCAGGTAATTATGGTCAGCACCGCATCAACGATGCAGTCTCTTGGGTCGGTCGCGCCCGACTTTACGCTCGCGAACACTCACCCGGCGCAAGGCGGTCCAATTGTTTCGCTAAGCGATTTTGATGAGCACCCGGCGCTGCTGGTGGCCTTCATCTGCAATCACTGTCCGTACGTCGTTCATATCCGAGACGCCTTGGTACAGTTTGCGCGGGAGCTTGAACCCAAAGGGCTTGGCGTTATTGCAATCAGCGCCAATGATGCTGATCAATACCCTGATGACGCCCCTGACAAGATGGCCGCAGAAGCGGATCGACATGGATTTGGCTTTCCCTACCTGCACGATGCAGATCAATCCGTGGCTAAAGCCTATCGCGCGGCCTGTACGCCGGATTTTTTTCTGTTTGATGCGGCGCGGCAATTGGTCTACCGCGGCCAGTTCGACGCCTCACGGCCGAAGAATGACGAGGCGGTTACGGGGTCTGATCTGCGGGGCGCTGTAGAGGCAACGCTTGCCGGGCTACCTGTTTCCGATCAACAGGTGCCGAGCATAGGCTGTAACATCAAGTGGAAGACCGGTCAGGCGCCCGATTATTTCCCTAACTAACAACCGACGCCAAGCTCGGGTGAGTTGTGATGGGTGAATCGATACTGTTCTCGGTGTTTCTGGTGTTCACAGGCGCAGCGGTGCTTGCCACGATTGCGCTTTACGCGCGCCAATCGCTTCTGGTTGCCTATATCGGCCTGGGAATTTTGGTTGGCCCGAGCACCACGGGCCTCGTGAGCGACCCGCGCCTCATTGCCGATCTGGCCCAGATCGGCATCATCTTTTTACTCTTTCTGCTGGGCGTCGATCTCTCGCCACGAAAATTACTGGAACAAATGCGCGAGGCGACCGGTGTCACGCTCGCGAGCTCCATTATTTTTGCGGTCCTGGGGTATGGCGTGGGCGTTGCCTTCGGGCTCTCCAAAACCGACTGTCTGTTGATCGGGATGGCGACCACGTTATCAAGCACGATCATCGGTCTGAAACTGCTGCCGACCACCGTCCTGCATCACCGTCATACGGGCGAAGTCATTATCAGCATTCTGCTGCTTCAGGATCTTATTGCGATTGCGATCCTGCTGGTCCTCAACACCCTAACCGGTGATTCGGTGCCGTGGGGGCGGGCGCTGACCGAACTGGTGGGCTTACCTGTGCTCGTGGGCACAGGCCTTCTGATTGAGCGTTACGTGTTGCGACCGCTTTTCTTGCGCTTTGACAAGATCGGCGAATACGTTTTCCTCCTCACACTCGGGTGGTGCCTTGGGTTTGCGCAACTGGCACAATCGCTCGGGCTGTCTTACGAAATCGGCGCTTTTATTGGAGGCATTACGCTTGCCAACAGCCCTATTGCCCCTTTCATCGCAGAGAGTCTTCGACCGCTGCGCGATTTCTTTCTGGTTATGTTTTTCTTTGCGTTAGGAGCAGGCTTCAACGTAGCCAGCGCCTCTGACGTCTGGCTGGGTGCACTCGTACTGGCGCTCGCCGTGCTGGTCGTCAAACCGATCACCTACGGACTTTTGTTTCGAAGTTTTGGAGAAAGCAGACTGCTCGCGGATGAGGCTGGAATCCGGCTCGGACAAATGAGCGAATTTTCACTGCTGATCGTAGCCGTCGCGGTGCAGACCAGCGCGATCAGCACTCAAGCCGCCACGCTCGTGCAAGTGGCCACGTTGATTACCTTCGTGCTGTCATCCGCTTTTGTCGTGGTGCGCTATCCAACGCCGATTGCGCTTTCAGAGCGGTTGCGCAGGGATTAGGTCGTTAGTTTTTTGAAGCGGCCTGATTCTTGACCTCACTCACCGCCGCTTCGAGCGCGTCTGCGTCTGCAAGATACTCGCTGGCGGCCACAGTCAGATCGTCGTGGAATCGATAAATCAGGGGGATGCCCGTGGGTATGTTGTACTGCATGATGTCCTCTTCGCTGAGTCCGTCCAGGTGTTTGACGAGGGCGCGAAGGCTGTTTCCGTGCGCAACCACCAATAATTTCTTATCGGCACGCAGGGCTGGGAGGGCTTGCTCCTCCCACCAATTTTTCACCCGTAGGAGCGTATCGGCCAGTGACTCGGTAGCCGGCAGTCCCGAGATGCCTTCGTAGCGTGCGTCGTTAGCCGGGTGCTGGGGGTCACTCGCATCGAGAGGGGGCGGTTGAATCGCGTAGCCGCGACGCCACTTAAGCACCTGCTCTTCGCCGTGTTGGGTGGTTGTTTCCTTCTTGTCGAGACCCTGCAGCGCCCCGTAATGGCGCTCATTGAGTCGCCAATCGGTCTGCACCGGCACATACATCTGATCCATCTCATCAAGAATCAGCCACAGGGTTCGCACCGCGCGTTTCAGCATCGACGCCATGGCGCAATCAAAAGTAAACCCGCGCTCAGCCAACGCCTTGCCCGCGGCGCGGGCCTCGCCCGTTCCGCGCTCAGAGAGATCAACATCGACCCATCCCGTAAAACGGTTCTCTAAATTCCAAATACTTTGGCCGTGCCGCACCAACACCAACTCCTTCATTCGATTCCCCTATGGGTTTAAATTATTTGGGCGTTTTTGCGATCGCTCAGCGAGTTGCGCTACCAGCATGCGCAGCGCCTGGCCGCGGTGACTCAAGATATTTTTCCGCTCAGGAGCGAGCTCAGCAGCAGTCGCTTTTTCGCCTTCGATCCAAAAAATTGGGTCATAACCAAAGCCGTTGTCTCCTTTCGGCTCGGTGATTATTTTCCCTTCCCAGGCGCCTTCGCAGATCAAAGGATCAGGGTCGTCCGCATGGGTCACATAAACCATCGCGCATCGAAACCGGGCGCTTCTTTTCTCAGGCGAGATACCATCAAGTGCGGCGAGAAGTTTCTCGACATTCTTGGTGTCTGTCGCCTGCGGACCGGCAAAACGTGCCGAGTACACGCCCGGCCGGCCCCCTAGTGCATCGACCTCAAGCCCTGAGTCATCGGCAATCGCTGCAAGTCCCGTTTGCCGCGCCGCATTGCGCGCCTTGAGGAGCGCGTTCTCGATAAATGTTGTCCCCGTTTCCTCGATGGGCTCCACCCCCAAGCTACCCTGACCGACAACTTCGAGCGGCGTGTTGCGCAATAAACTATTGATTTCCCGGATTTTTCCCTGATTATCGGATGCCAGCACCACATCGCTCATGACAGCTCGCTCTCGGCTCGCGCAGCGCTTTGCAGCGCCATGAGCTGCGCAATACCGGTAACCGCCAGAGCGGTCATGGCTTGCATCTCGCTCTGAGAGAAAGCGGCGTGCTCGGCTGTACCCTGCACCTCAATAAAACCCCCCTGATCATTCATCACAAAATTCATATCGGTGTCGGCGGTACTGTCCTCGGCGTAATCAAGATCCAGCAGGGCCTCGCCATTTTTAATGCCCACCGAAACCGATGCAATTTGCCGAAGCTCAGGCATCCGTTCCAGGCGCCCCTGCCGATGCAGCGTCTCCAGGGCATCTGCCAGGGCCACCCAGGCACCCGTAATGGAGGCGGTCCGCGTGCCACCATCGGCCTGCAGCACATCGCAATCAAGCGTGATGGTCCGTTCGCCTATGCTTTTCAGATCAACGGCTGCGCGCAAAGAACGACCAATCAGCCGCTGGATCTCAAGCGTTCGACCGCCCTGCTTGCCTCGGGCCGCTTCTCGCGCCGTGCGCTCGCCTGTTGCCCGTGGCAGCATGCCGTATTCCGCAGTGATCCATCCCTGCTGTGCGCCGTGAAGAAAACGCGGCACGCGCTCTTCCACACTTGCAGTGCACAACACCCGGGTATGGCCGAATTCAACCAAGACCGAGCCCTCCGCGTGGCGTGTGAATGCGCGAGTGAAGCGTACGGGCCGTAACTCGTCGGATGATCGATCTTCAGATCGCGTCATAAGAATTCCTCCTCCATTAAAAATCTCTCGGGATACACACTCATTGCGGCATGGCGGGCAAGTGCTGATCAAACAACGAAAAGAAACCGGTCAGGAAACGATACGTCAGACCCCAAACCACCCGCGGATCGTCGGGATCTAGAAAAACACCGGGAAACTCGAGACCGGCTGCTGCGTCATAACGCACCGTGGTGCGAAGGCTGGGGTCGAGCAGGCGCGAGATAGGCAGGCTCACCACATCCGAAACTTCATGGTTTGGTCTTAGAGCAGAAACACTCTCGACGATGAACACAAAACATGAAATCACGAGATCAGCGGAGCGGCCCCCGTGCCGACCGCGCATGTCGTCGAGGCGCCCCACCAGCTGCGAAGCACTTAACGCCAGACCAATTTCCTCGAACGTCTCGCGTCGCGCTGCGGCACCGTCGAGCGCATCCTCGGGCTCGCGGCGCCCGCCCGGGAACGCCATTTGGCCCGACCAGGGATCATCCTTATGCTCGGCACGCTGAATGAAAAGGATGTTCGGATCCTCCCGATCGATGGCCGGGTTTAAAACAAGCGCGACTTCGGCTCGCTTCAAAGATGGGTCCGTCACCAACGTCGGTCGATGATTATCAAAAAGTGCTTTGATCCTCTGAACCGCGATCACCAGTGGAATCCTGCGCCCACCAAAACCCCGTAGTGCGACTCACTCGCTTTCGATCCAGTCACCGTGCCGACGTATTCGGTGATGTGATATCGCCATGCAAGACGTAAATCCACGAATGGGAATGGATCCAACACCAGCCCCACCTCTACCGCAACAGTGGATAGATCACGACGAGCGCCCAAGTCGCCCAGCGATGGCGTCCAGCCTGCCTCAACGTAGGGCCTCAAAAAGCCGAGCGGATCCAAGCGGCCCTCCGCCATGAGTCGTGGCGCTGAAAGACTGCCTTCCCCACCAAATCGCTCGTAATCCCAGCCAAGCCCCAGAGCAAGGAAGGTATTCGAACTGGCGCTCAGAAGCCGGTACTTCAAGTCGATAAATGTTTGCTCATCGGACGCCTGACTCACGGTCTCCTCGTTGATTCGATACAACGAACCGCGCAGGCCCCAACGCTCATTGAGCCAGAGCTCCCCATAGGCGCCAAGCAGCGGGGTATTGAACGAAGAGTTTGAGTAATCCCCAACACCCCAAACCGTGAGCCCGACTTCACCGTCAACGGGTCCAAGAGCCTGAGCCGGAGCAGCCATCAAAAGACCGAGACACAGCCCCGCTTGCCGAAGCATTTTCAAAGCGCTACCCCCAAAGAAGTTGTTCGCGAATTTTAACATTGCGACCGGTTATGCCTAAGGATTTACAGATCGGAGCGAACATGGCACGTTATCGTCATGGACCAAGTTGACTCCGCTCGACTCGACCGATGGCTATGGGCCGCGCGGTTTTTTAAGACCCGTACCGATGCAGCGCTCGCCGTTCGCGCGGGGCATGTGCTGGTGAACGAGCGGCGGGCGCGACCTGCGAAGGCGCTTCGGATTAGCGACACACTGAGGATAAAAAAGGGTGGCTTCACCCATAAAATCACGATACTGAAGCTGATCGAAAAAAGAGTGGCTCCCACGCTTGCGAGCCAAGCCTATGTTGAGGACCCCATGAGTGTCGAAAGAAGAAACGCGCTGGTGATGTCGCTTCGCCTACAGCCCCGCCCGGTGCGGGCGCATCGCGGGCGACCGGATAAAAAAGAGCGTCGCCTTATCGAGCGCATGCGTTATGGTCGCGAGGAGAGCTAAAACGATGCGCGGCGTTATGCTCGATGCGGATAGTTTTGATCGAGGTGATCTCGATCTCACCGCTTTAGAAAATAGCGTGGATGCATGGGAAATCCATCGTGCGACGACGCCCCAACATACACTGAGCCGCATCGCGAACTTCGATATCGTGGTCACCAATAAAGTGGCGATTAACGCAGAGGCTATGGCAAGCCCCAGCCTCAAGCTCATCGTCGTCGCTGCGACGGGAACCAACAATATCGACCTCATCGCTGCGCAAAAGCAGGATGTGGCTGTATGCAACGTGAGAGACTATGCCTCGGGAGCGGTGAGCCAGCACGTCTTTTCGCTGATTCTGTCCTTGACCACCCGGCTTCCGGACTACGCAGCGGCGGTTCAAGCAGGACGATGGAGCGAAAGCGAAGTTTTCTGTCTTTTGGATTATCCGATTCAGGAACTTGAAGGATTAACGCTCGGTATCGTCGGCTTCGGCAATCTGGGTCAGCGCGTAGCCACCATTGCGCGAGGCTTTGGTATGCAGGTCCTGATCAGCGCCCGCCCGGGAAGTTCTGAGGTCCCATCAGATCGCGTACCGCTGGAAGCGCTCATTGAACAATCCGATGTCATTTCACTGCACTGCCCGCTTAACGAACACACCAAAGACCTGATCTCCACACCCCAACTGCGTGCGATGAAATCAACTGCATTGCTGATCAACACAGCGCGAGGGGGGATCATCAACGAGCACGATCTCGCCGATGCGCTTCGGGCGGGCGAAATAGCCGGCGCCGGGATTGACGTGCTCACCAAGGAGCCGCCACCGGCCGACCATCCTTTGCTGGCCTCGGATATCCCGCATCTGATCGTCAGCCCGCATAACGCGTGGGCATCGCTGGCGTCGCGACAGCGCTTGGCCAACGAGATCGCCCGGCTGATCATGGCGTTTCGCGAAGGTCGCGCACAGAATCTTTGTCTAGCCTAGCGAGATCCACGCATCGACACGCCACTGACCCTCTACGTTCATATCCCGTGGTGTGAGAGGAAATGCCCCTACTGTGACTTCAATTCGCACCCGCTGCGCGGTACCCTGCCGGCACGGGAATACACGCAGGCCCTCATAACCGATCTTCAGAGCGCGATCGCTCTCACCGGCGATCGGGTTTTTGAGGCAGTATTTTTTGGTGGGGGCACCCCCAGTCTTTTCCCCGTCGAGAGCATTCAGCAGATACTCGTTTACCTTGCTCGCGAGGAACGCCTCGCCGAAGATGCGGAGGTCACGCTCGAGGCTAATCCCGGTTCTGCAGAAGCTGGGCGGTTTTCGGGATACCGAGATGCCGGTGTAAACCGACTCTCTATTGGCGTTCAAAGCTTTAACGATGAGCACCTTTCGTTGCTCGGGCGGATTCACAGCGCCGATCAGGCACACCGGGCCTGCCGGGCGGCCCGCGAAGCTGGGTTTGATAATTTCAATATTGATCTGATGTTCGGCCTGCCGATGCAGGATCACCAAAGCGCGCTGCGCGACGTCGAATGCGCTATTGATGAACGCCCGACGCACCTTTCGCTATATCACCTGACGATCGAACCCAATACTGCTTTTGCGACGAATCCGCCTCCACTGCCCTCGGAGGACGAAGCGTGGGCGATCCGATCTGCGGTTCAGGACCGTGCGCTGACGGGCGGGTTCCAACACTACGAGGTCTCAGCCTTTGCTCAGAAGGGCAAAGCATGCCGTCACAATCTTAATTATTGGCAGTTTGGGGACTACCTCGGCATAGGGGCCGGCGCGCACAGCAAAATGACGCTAGGCTCCGGTATCCATCGATGGCACCACCCCCGTCACCCGAAAGCCTACGCAGAGCTGATGGCGAAGGGTTGCGAGCCCGGTATCGGTGAATCGCTTGACGAGAACGATCGACTGTTCGAGTTTCTTCTCA
>Ga0181594_10002291_pt1 | contig 17647 bp, 14 predicted proteins | sample 071ome_18_FD_145603 | JGI IMG/M metagenome (GOLD analysis project Ga0181594, IMG submission 145603) | Coastal salt marsh microbial communities from the Groves Creek Marsh, Skidaway Island, Georgia - 071413BT metaG (spades assembly) | ecosystem: Environmental > Aquatic > Marine > Intertidal zone... | reverse complement strand
GCTGAGTGCCGTTGGCGGTCGGCGGTCGGCGGTCGGCGGTCGGCGGTCGGCGGTCGGCGGTCGGCGGTCGGCGAGAGCACGCTGGATGAAGAGTGGATGGCTTTGGAAGCCCTCAGTGCAGCGAGCCTCGCGGAACTAAGTCAATCGCGCCCGGCAAATAGCGTTTAAAGCGCGGCTCATTCGGGCTAAGGACAACTGACGCTAGCGCAAAGCGGCAACGCGCTCTCGGAGGAGATTCTTTCTGATCTTCCCGGTCGTGGTTTTGGGCAGATCCTCGAAAACGACGCGCTTCGGCCGCTTAAAACCTGCTAGCTGCCCGCGCGCGTGCTCAATCAAATCAGCCTCGGTGAGCTCGCTACCCTCAGCCAGTTCAACAAACGCACAGGGCACCTCACCCCACTTCTCATCAGGCATCGCCACCACCGCCGCACAGACCACGGCCGGGTGGCTGTAAAGCGCATTCTCGACCTCGATGGATGAAATGTTTTCGCCACCCGAAATGATAATGTCCTTGGAGCGGTCACGGATCTCGATGTAGCCATCGGGATGTTGCACCGCGAGGTCCCCCGACCAGAACCAGCCGTCGCCGAATGCCTCCGCAGTGACCTCGGGCTGTTTGAGATACCCCTTCATCACGATGTTGCCGCGAAACGCGACCTCGCCCTGGGTCTCACCATCCCAGGGCACGGGGGTGCGGGTGTCGGGATCGAGTACTAACACATCCTCCTGAAGTTCATAGGCCACGCCCTGCCGGGCTTTCAGCTTGGCCTGCTCCTCGTCGCTCAGCGTCGACCAGGTCGCCCGCTCTGCACACACCACTGCCGGGCCATAGACCTCGGTCAGTCCATAAACATGGGTAATGGAGATCCCCATTTTTTCCATCGCCTGAATCGTTTGCGGCGGTGGCGGTGCAGCAGCCGTCATCATGCGAACAGACTGCGAGAACGGTTGCCGCTCGGCATCACTCGCACCGGCGATCATCGACATGATGATGGGCGCGCCGCAGAGATGCGTTACGCCATGGTGCGCGAAGGCATCATAGATCCCCTCAGCCGAGGGGCTACGTAGGAACACGTGGGTGCCCGCCAGCATCGTGATCGTCCAGGGGAAGCACCAGCCGTTACAGTGGAATAGCGGTAACGTCCAGAGATACACGGGATGGTGCGGCATCTCCCAGGTCACCACATTGTTGACCGCATTGGTCCAGGCACCGCGATGGGAGTACACCACGCCCTTGGGTCGCCCGGTCGTACCGGATGTGTAGTTCAGGGCCAATGCATCCCACTCATCATCCGGCGGGGTGTAGGGAAAGTCAGGCGCGCCCTCTGCCAAAAGCGCCTCATAGGTCAGCTCGCCGATACATTCGCCACCCGGTCCCTCTGGATCTTCGATATCAACTATCAATAGATCGCGACCCGAGTGGCTGACCGCCTCTCGCGCTAATGCGGAGAACTCTGTATCCACAAGCAGCACCTTGGCCTCACCGTGTTCGAGAATAAAACCCAGCGTCGCAGCATCGAGCCTGACGTTGTTGGCGTTGAGCACGGCGCCCAACATGGGGATGGCCAGTGCGCATTCGAGGGCCTCCGGGATATTGGGCGCGATCAGCGCCACGGTGTCGCCTTTGCCAACGCCGCGCCGAGAGAGCGCCGACGCCAGACGCTTGCAGCGCTCGGCGACCTCTCCCCAGCTACGGCGGATACTGCCGTGAACCTGCGCCGGCAGATCGGGATAAACCCGCTCAGTGCGCTTTAGCACCGAGACCGGGGTCAGCGGCGCAAAGTTCGCCTGGTTTTTATCGAGCTCGGGCCCGGAATAAAGGCTCATGTCGGCCGGCACTCCTTGAGTCAGTGAACTGTGAGGCGGTCACGGTATCACGCAGACGCAACAGTGAGTGCGCTTATGAAATCAGGCAGAGAACGCCTTGGCACAGGCCGGCCGGGTCATGAGGCGATCCGCATAGGCGCTGAGGTTGGGAAACGCCTCGTCGGTCACGATCCCCAGGCGTTTGGACATGATGCAGGCATGACCCAGCATGGTGTCGGCGGCAGAAAAGTCCCCGATCAGATACTCGCGGCCTTCCATCGCAGCCTCCACCGGTGCCCAGGCTTTGGCTAACAAACGCTCCGCCTGACCGCGAACCGTCTCATCCTGACGCTCCGGCGGGAGCAGTATGGTGTGCACGACGATGGTGTTCACCGGTGGCATCACCATGCCCTCGCAGTAGTGGAACCACTGCAGATACTCGGGGAAGCGCGGGTCATCCGAGGCAGGCTTCAAGCCCCCGTTTTTATGACACTCAAGGATATATTCAGCAATCGCGCCCGACTCGTAAATCGACACATCACCGTCATCCAGCACCGGAATGCGGCCCAGCGGATGACGTGCGCGGTGCTCGTCGGACTTCAGATCCTTGGGGTGAAAATCCATGCGGTTCAATTCGTATTCCAGGCCGAGCTCCTCGAGTAACCAGAGGGTGCGACTGGCGCGGCTATTGGGGGCAAAGTGCAAAGTCAACATCAGCGCTACTCCTGAGCGATTGGGTGTGGTGAGTGCCTCTTGGTGACCGTGCTATCGCGTTGAGACACTCCGGGCTGTTTTGTGCATGTCGCTTGATATTGGCATAGTATCTGCCAATAGTTAACCCCGCGGAAGATCAGTGCTCAGCCAACGGGGGATCTGAAAACGGCAGCCGCTCCGACACTTGATCGCCGTCATCCATCAGGCGCACACCCAAACCAATAAGGCGAACCGGTCGGGCTTTACGCTCCCAACCCTCCACGAGCAGATCGTGATAATCGGCCTCGACCGCCTTGGTCCCCGCACGCTCCACCGTCGTCTGGGTAAAGTCGTTGAACTTGAGCTTGATAAAAGCTTTGTCGATTGCGTGCCAGGCCTTTGCAGCCTCAATGCGCTCCATCAAGTTGATGTATAGCCGCTCAATAATGGGAGCCCACTCAGATGGACCACTGACATCCTCAGAGAAGGTCCGCTCCACACTGACAGACTTACGAACGCGACTAGGTTGCACCAGCCGTTCGTCTCGCCCCCTGGCACGCTCATGAAGCACCACACCAAATTTTCCGAAGCGGCGTCGCAGGTCATGCAAGCTCCAACCCCTCACATCGGCACAGGTCCGCAGTCCGTAACGATGCATTTTGTCGGCGGTAACAGCGCCAACACCCGGGATTTTGGTCACCGACAGGGCCGCGACAAAAGCATCAACCTCATCCGGCGGAACAACCGTCAGTCCGTCGGGCTTCTGCCAGTCGGAGGCCACTTTGGCGACGAACTTATTCACAGAAACCCCTGCCGACACGGTGATGTCTAGTGACTCTCGTACTTGCGCCCTGATCGCTTTGGCGATTCGGGTCGCCGTGAGGGTCTCATCGGTGATTTCACTGACATCAAGATACGCCTCATCGAGGGATAAGGGCTCTATGACCTCAGTGAATTCAGCAAAGATGCCGCGCATCACCTGAGACGCCTCTCGGTATTTATGCATTTGGGGTGGCACAACCGTAAGTTGGGGGCAGAGCCGCATCGCGTGCGCCGTCGGCATGGCAGACCGCACCCCGTAGGCCCGCGCATCGTAGTTACAGGTCGTCAGCACGCCGCGCCGCTCTGCACTGCCTCCGACCGCCATAGGAATCCCGCGCAGTTCAGGCCGGTCTCTCATTTCGATGGCCGCATAAAAGCAGTCGGCATCGATGTGGATGATTTTGCGTTGCATGGTGAGAGGGTACAACGAGATCCTGGCTCTGGAACCCCACACCGAGCAGACACTGCGGTGCATCAAGATCTTTCGCTTTTCACAGAAAAGCCAGCTACTCTCCCGCTATGTCTCAGCGAGGGCGACCTTATGAAGCCAGGCGTTATTTTTGGGGTAGTACTGATCATTATCATCGGGGGCATCGTGGCCTCTCACCAGCTCTCCGAAAGCGGCAACGACCATTTCGATAAAGCCGGCGAAAACTGGAAGCAAAACTGAACAGCGGTTGGCTTTGTGAAACCTGTTCAGCGGCTGCAAGTCGTCCCGTGCAGCGCCTTTGCCTCTCAGCGATTGAGGCATAAGTCGTGTCGAGAGTTCCGCCGCTAGCCGCCACGACCACACCTGAGCTTGCCCCACTTTTGGAGCAGGCTGAGCGCGCGATGGGGTATCTCCCCAACGACGTACTGAGTTTGTGCCACTGGCCAGAGCTACTTCAGAGTCTGGGCGGTTTGGTTCACACCGTGCTGCAAACAGGCGACGTTGATCCCAGTCTCAAGCGACTGATCGGCATCATCAGCAGTCGCACGCAGGGATGCACCTACTGCACAGCCCACTCGAGCTACGGTGCCAGCCAGCTGGGTGTCGATGCGGAGAAAATTAATGCTGTTTTCGAATTCGAGACGTCGCCCCTGTTTACCGATGCTGAGCGGGCCGTGCTCCGCGTGGCATGGCACGGCGCACTGCAACCCAGCGCGGTGACGGATAATGACTTTGAGGCGTTAAAGGCGCATTTTTCAGAGCGTGAGATTGTCGAGATTGTCGCCGTCTTATCGCTCTATGGGTTCCTCAATCGCTGGAATGGCACACTGCAAACCGAATTAGAGCCAGCACCCGCGGCATTTGCCGCCTCTCTAACCTAGCGCCCGAGGACTCCCCCCAGGCGCGTCAGCCCACTCCACATTAGCGCTTCTCGCCTCGCTGCACTTGCTCGAAGTGCGCCTCCAGTAGATCACTGCCGAGCGTGGAGCCATCGTTATTACCTAACTTGATCGCGGGCCAGGCACCGGTGGCAAACATAAAGAGCACGGTTGTACCCTCGGGCCCCGCAACCAGCGGCCCGTATCCCCGATTGGCCAAGCCGATGCGAATATCACCGGCGTGATGCCAGGTCGCGCCAACCCGCTGAGAACCCTCGAGGATGATCTCCGTGTAATCACAGTCGTGGGTATGGGCTTCAATCGTGCAGCCGGGCGGGTAGAACACTTTAAAAACGGTGGGAGACTCCGCCCGGGTCGGATCGCCGACGCGGTACATCGACGACACCACCCCTGTGGGGAGCTCAATCTTGTCGAGGTCCTCCCAGTTAAGTGCATAGTGGCCCTTGCGCTCGAGGGCTTCCTTGATTTCCTGATCAGTCGCCTGTCCCACAACCGCTCCTTACTGACGTGCGCTAGCGAATAAACATAGCTGCTGGAGTGCAACATTTGCCGCAGCGAGTGAGGTAATCGCGCCCACATCGTAATGTGGCGCTACCTCAACCACGTCCATGCCCACCAGATTAATACCCTTTAGGTGCTGCAGGATTTGCATGGCCTGATGGGTCGATAGGCCACCTACCACGGGCGTGCCGGTACCCGGGGCAAAACTGGGGTCCAGACAGTCGATATCAAAGGTCAAGTAACAAGGCCGATCACCCACGATGCCTTTTACCTCTGCCGCCAGATCGGCAGGCTTCATGTCGTGCACGGCGGGTGCATCATAAATGTTGAAGCCATGGTCGCTGTCGTTGTGGGTACGAAGACCGATCTGTGCAGAATGCGCAGGCGAAACAAGCCTCTGCTGTGCCGCGTGATAAAACATGGTGCCATGATCGATTCGCTGGCTTTCTTCTGCCCAGGTATCTGAGTGCGCATCAAAATGGATAAGCGACAGCTCGCCATATTTTTCAGCGTGTGCTCTGAGCAGTGGGTAAGACACGAAGTGGTCGCCCCCAATCGATAGCAGCGCGGTATCAGTAGCGAGAATTTGGCGGGCGCACTCGTAAATTTCATCCGGCACCCCGGCGGGGTTGCCCGCATCAAAATCACAATCGCCGTAATCAACAATCGCCATTGTTTCTAGCGGCGAGAAGCCCCAGCCCACTGCTTTGCGCTCCCAGGCCAGACTCGCCGAAGCCTCGCGTACCCCGCGCGGGCCAAATCGGCTTCCGGGACGGGCGGTGGTCGCCAAATCGAAGGGAATACCCAACACCGCGACATCGGCATCAGCCAGGTCACGGGTGTAGCGACGGCGCATGAAGCTCAGGATGCCGCCGTAGGTGGCCTCCTCGGTCACGCCTTTGAGGCTCTCGCGCAGCATCGCCTGATCGGGGGGTGAGCTCATATGTAGGTCTCTGTTGTCGTTATTCTCGGCCAAGCAAGTTAATCACATAACCCGCCGCGAAACAGGCAAAGGCCACCATGCTGATCGGCGGTAAACCGCCATGCCAGCCCACCGGCTGCAGCCAGCCGCTATAGCCCATAAAGAACAAATGCCCCGCGCCCAGTAGCAGGGCAAACAACATGAATCGTCGCGAAGTAATGAACTGAATAAACGCTGCATCTTCTCGGAGGAAAGTCTGGAAGCTCATGTTGTAACCCCACAGCACGACAAAGGCGGCGACCCCGCCTAGCATGCTCAGCCCCGCATTCAGCGTGAGCGTGCCGTCAGGCATAAAGAACTTGCCGTACACCGCAGGATGAAACAGTAAAAAGCTCATCAGCACATGAATCAGTACAAACAGGAAACCGGTCATGCCGAGCGCTTTGCGGGCATTAAGCCAAGAGATAGCCACTGCACCGCCGAGGCTTTTATAGGGCCCTAGGCTGAAATTGAGCGTCAGCAGCAGAAACGCTGCCAAGCACACCCCTTTATTGAGGATATACAGCGGAAAGTCCTTCCAGGGAACCGGCCCGAGGATGTGGTAACGCAGCACGGCATAACCCAGAGACAGCAGAAAGACACCGAATATAATCAGCGGTGCCGCGTTGACCCGCTCTTCCGCACCGGATCCGTCGCTGGTATCGCTCGCCATGGTCTCCCCTTATTGTTTTGACGTCGGTTAATCCTAAATCAAAACGAGAGAGCCGGTTATCAGGAAGCCGCCACCATGACGGGACGCTTGCCGTCTTTGCCGTAGAGGTTGACCTGCAGACTCGAAATCGCATGCACCAAAATAATGGGCTCGATCTTCTGTTTGCCGGTCCAGTAGATATTGGGGAAGCGCTCCAGAATGCGCTCATAGGCCATCTTGAGCTGCAGCTGCGCGACCCGATTACCCAAACAACGATGCACCCCGTGCCCGAAAGCCAGGTGCTTGTCGACGTTGTCGCGCATCATGTCGAACTGGTCGGGGTTGGGGAACACCGAGGGGTCTCGGTTCGCCGCGCCGTACCACATGATCACTTTTTCATCCTTGGCGATGCGCTGCCCGGCGACTTCGGTATCTTCCATCGCGGTGCGCCGCATATGCATCACGGGTGAAACCATGCGCAGTGCCTCGTGGGACATCCGCTCGATCAATGAGGGGTCATCGAGGACCATCTGCCGCTGCTCTGGAAACTCGGTTAACAGGCGGATCGTGCCCGAGAGGGAATTCCGGGTCGTATCGTTGCCTGCAAAGATAATCAGTAGCCATGAGCCATCGAGGTAACTCTGTGAGAGAGGTTTTTCGCCCAGCGTGGCATTGGCAATGGTGGTCAGCAGATCCTCGCGGGGGTTGCGGATCCGGTCCGCCATCACCCGCTCACCGTAGCTGAACATATCGTGCAGGATCGTCTCGAAGCGGAACGGGAACGAGGGCTCCGCAAGCAGCATCCGGAACGGATGGGTGATGAACTGAGGGGCCAGCTCGAGGTAGTGCATCCACTTGATGATGTCGGCGCGATCTTCCTCATCGACCCCGAGCATCTCGCACAGCGTGAACATCGGGAGCTCGATGGAGAACAGCTTCGCGAAGTCCACTACCGGCCCCTGCCGCTCCATGTTGTCGAGCAAGTCATCAATCTTTTTACCGACACGGTCTTTTAGCGTCTCGATATACGCAGGAAAGAAGAAAGCCGCCTGCTGGGTGCGCAGATCCCGGTGCAGATCCGCATCGAGGTTTATGAGCGAGTTGTAAGCGGCATACATGAGCCGCTCAGCCTTGCCCTTGTCATTGCGCAGCACGCTCATGTTGATACTGCCGCGCTGGGAGGAAAAAATCTGTGGATTGAGCTCTACGTGTTTGACGTCCTCGTAGCGCACCACAGACCAGAAGCCGGAGGACGGCTTCTTGATCTGTGACCACATCACCGGCGCGTCTTCACGCATACGGCGATAAAAATCGAAGGGCTGCCCACGGGTCCAGGAGTGGGTCACCCCCAACTTAAAACCCGGCAAACGCGGATAGATCTCCTTAAAGACCGGGTCACGCGCGCCGGTGTCGAGCAATATGTCGTCGCTGACGGCGGGGTGATGTTCCATTGGTTGAGCACTGTTCATGGGATTTCTGACTCGCGATACCTGACAGCGGGGGCCGGTGAAGCTACGGGGATCATCTACCGGCAGATCATGTCACTCAAGCTCCCGTCGGCCAACTTTTAAATCTGTTGTGGCCAACCCTTACCTAAACCGGACTCAAAACGCATCAGTGGCTCTCGGGCAATACAGACTCATTTGGGATAACCCGCACAAAGCCAATTTAACGTCCAGAGCCGTATAATCCACCACCCGAAAACTGAGGAATGCCGCTTGCGAACCCTTTTCACCTGCCTGATCGGTCTCTGCCTGCCACTGCTTGCCCATGCTGAGTACTCACGCGAGTACCTCGACAGCCACCCACTGCAAATGGCGCCAGTCGGCGAGGTGGAGGTTGCCTACCGCATCATCGCGCCTGGCGAAGGCAAGCCTAAAATCGTTGCCATTATGGGACTCGGTGGCTCCAACGTTGCTTGGGGCGACCAACTGATCTCGGGCCTGGCCGACGGCGGATACGAAATCCTCTTGCTGGACAATCGGGATACGGGCGCCTCGACTCGCTTTGATGACTGGGGGCAACCCGTTCTCTGGTGGGAACTTCTCAAGTATCGCTTTGGCTTCTCGGTCAATGCGCCTTATACCCTCAACGACATGGGTGCAGACATCGCCGGGCTGATGGACGCCATTGGTTATAGGGAGGCTCACATCATGGGCGTCTCGATGGGCGGCATGATTGCCCAGATCGTGGCGGCGCAATATCCCGATAAAACCCGCAGCTTGACCTCGATCATGTCGACCACCAATGCCCCGCACCTCCCTCCACCCACCGAAGAGGCTGAGATGAGACTCCGCAATCTCGCCACCGGTGAAGCCCAAGCGGACCGGGAGCAGGCCATTCGCGACCGCGGCTTTTATCCAGAATCGATGCAACGCCACCTGATGGCGATTTTCAAAACGGGCGATCGTTCTACCGAGGTGGCAACAATCGCCGCACCCACGCTGGTGTTGCATGGCGCGGATGACGGGTTGGTGCCACCCGAACATGGACGACACACAGCATCACTGATTGAGGATGCCCGCTTTTTATTGATCGAGGGCATGGCTCACAACATGCCCGAGGACATCATTCCAAAGCTCGTCAGCGAGATGACCAGCCACATGGGCGCAGTTGAAACCACCCAACTGGCCACGAGATAGCTACTTTTTCGCGGTAAAAAAATGGCGCCCGCAGGCGCCATGTATTGGCTATCGCTGAGCACCCGCTCAGAAATCCAGCCGCACCCGCACGCCAATATTTCGGCCAGGGAGCGGCACCTGATCTTTGACAAAAGACGCATGGTTCCGCGCAACCTCGTCGGTCAGGTTACGGGCGAACGCCGTCAGTGTCAGGCGCGTAGAATCATTGAAGCCATAAGACCAGGAGGCGTCCGCATTCACCAGCGTGAACCCGTCGGTTGTCGACTCGCCGGGCGCCACACTGCTTTGCCGCTCCACATCCTTCACCAGTAACTTCGCCGAAAAGGTGTCGAGCGTGTAGCGGGCGGTGAGCATGTTTCTCGCGGGCACGATCCGCGGCACATCTCCGCCGTTGGTGAACTCTGCATTCACTTCATCACGACCCAGGGTCAATTCCAACTCACCACGGGGCAGCTCGATGCGGGTGCCGATTTCGATCTCATAACCGGTGAATTCCGCATTCTGCTGGCTATATTCCGACAAGATCAAGCCACCGTGGTCAATGTGCTCATCATCAGGTTCATCGTGCTCGTCATCGTGGTCGTCGTGCTCCGCTTCCATATGGGCCTCATGCTCCTCTTCAAGCTCATCGCGGAGATAGATGTAGTTGTCGACCCGGTTGTAATAGATCGAAGCCGAACCAAAGACATTGTGATAATCAAAATTAAACGCAAGATCGATGTTATTGGAGCGCTCCGTATCCAGAGTGATATCGCCTACTTCATACCGGCTACTGGCCAGATGCTCGCCGTTCATAAAGAGCTCAACGGCCGAAGGCGTTTTGCTGACACTCGCGAGGCCTAGCGACAGTGAGGCATGCTCGTTGAGATCCCGACGCAAGGTTGCCGCCGCGCTGAACACCTCGTCACTGAAGGAGGCTGGCTCGTAAACCATCTCGCCCTCGTGATGTTCATCATGGTCATTGCCGTGTTCGTCATCATGCTCGTCTTCATGATCTTCCTCGTGATCGTCTTCATGATGCATTTCGGCGACGAAACCATCTCGTTCGACATGATCAAAGCGCACACCCAAATCCAACGTGGCGAAGCCAAGGTCATCCGAGCTGAAGAAGCCGAGCGTTGTCTCAGTCGAATCGACGGGGGCCATAAAGGCCTCTTCACCGATGATCGAAATTTCTTCTTCGGCGTAGTTCAGCACTACTCTGCGGATCCGCTCACCCGCACTCAGATCCAGTGAAACAGAAACCTCCGTTGCCTCATTGCTGAACACAGTGGGGCCCTCGGCGTGAACTTCCACATCGTAGCCCCCGTCTTCGTGATCCGCGTCGTGATCAACCTCCGCATGCTGCTCGGTGAGGGTGTAATCCGTGTTCTTAACCGCGAAATCGATCGCATTCAAAAACCCAAGAGAGGTGTTGATCGAACCGCTAAGGGCGATAATCTCTGATTCGGTTTTCGAGAAAATCCGCTCACCGCCGTGCTCATCATGATGCGCTTCCTCGTCGTGATGTTCATCGTCATCATGATCCTCATCGTGATCGCCCTCCGCATGATCATCCCCATGCTCATCGCCGTGGCCGTCATGTGCCGCCTCGGAGTGAAAAGGAATGCCATAAGTGCTGCTTAGGTCGCTGTAGGACATACCTACATACCCCCAGTTACCTACCGTAGAAAGCCCCAACCGATGGGAGGTTGTCGACACATCAGAGTTTGCGAGGGTATCCATCTCTCCGTGGCCCTCCTCATGCTCCTCGTCATGCCCCTCGTCATGATCATCCCCGTGATCGTCGTCGTGATCTGCCTCATGATCTTCGTCATGGTGGGCGTCGTGCACATCCAATATGGCGCCGCCGGGGATTTCATAATCCTCCATCTCGGCGTCCTGATAGCTATAGGTCAAGTTCAGGCCGCCAACGTGGCCTCGCAACGAGAGATCAACGGCCTCGCCATCATTCACCGACTGGGCTTCAGCACCCAGGTGCCCCCTGAAACCCTCAAGATCCGTCGTCGGTATGGTGTTATCCACCACATTGACAATGCCGCCAATAGAGCCGTTTGAATACATCAATGCTGACGGGCCACGCACGATTTCGATCTGCTTGACGTCATTGAGGCTGACATCTACGGCGTGGTCTGGGCCCAATGCCGAGACGTCGCGGATGACGGTGCCATTGTTGAGCACCTTGACGCGGTTGCCACTCATACCGCGGATAATCGGTTGTCCCACTGCGCCGCCAAAGTCGGCGGAGGACACGCCGAGCAGCGCATCGACGTGCTCGCCTAGTGACTGGACGCCCGCTTCGGTGACGGTAGCACCATCAAGAACGTGGATCGGTCTAGTTGCTGAAGATTCGTTGATGCCGACAAAGGATGCCGTGACAACGATCTCTTCCAATAAAGTTTCTTCGCTCCCAACTGCCGTCAGCGGTATGACCGCAACAGCCGCGAGAGCATGTGCTGCTTTGCGCCGCATGCTCGCCTCCTAAAAAAGGTTTCAGTGAACTAAAAGGATGTGTCGTTCAGCTGAGTGGCGGAGCGCGAGCCTGAAAAGAAGTGGTAGTTGTAGCGACGCAAGCAGCAGGTAGCGTCTGCGCCGGTGCGAGTTCCTCGCACGAGAGAACATCAGCGACAGCCGTAGAGACCGCCGCGGACTGCTCAGTCGAGCAGTGGTGACACTCGGTGTGGCTCTGACCCAGATCGCCGCTGAAATCATGCTCGACCGCATGCACGGTATTGCTTGCGACGAATAGCATCGCCGCGCACAGCACCCACCGGGCAAACTGTTTGTAACTGTCGGGCATCATCTCGGGGCTGAAAATCCTGAGTCAGTCATTACCACGTCACCAGCATAGACCGGTCATTACCACTATCGCAAGCGCATAAGCGGAGGAATAAGGCATCAGACTTGACCACGCCGTCAGCCGGTATAGACCTCGCTAAAGATCCGATCAAAGACTTCAAGCTCTTCAATCCGACCCATACTGACCCGCGAGAAGGTACTGTACCCCTCATAAATACCGCGGATCTTAACGTTGCGCTCGGCCATTCTGGCTTTGAAGACATCTGCGTCACGCTGGATATCGGCGTACACAAAGCTCGTCTGCGAGGGCAGTGGTTCGATCCCGTGGCGCCGGAAGGTCGCGTTGACCATCTCACGGCCTTGAAGAATCTTCTCGCGAGAGAAAGCAATAAAGTCCTCGTCGAGGTAACTGTGATACGCCGCATACAGCCCCACCCCGTTCGGCCAGGCCATGACGTTGTTTTTCACCACGCTGACGATATCGGGGTGCCCCATCCCATAGCCCACACGGAGCCCAGCCATCCCAAAGATTTTTGAGAAAGTTCGCGTGATCAAAATATTGGACCCACCGCGCACCAGATCCATCATCGACGTGTAGTCGGGCCTATCAGTGAGTTCGTTATAGGCCTCATCAATCAAAATGGGTACTGTGGGGCTGATCTCTGTGCAGAAGCTGCGCAGTTCATCGCCATCGATGGCCATCCCGGTAGGGTTATTTGGGTTGCAGAGATAGACCAGGCTGACTGATTCATCGACTGCGCGTGCCATGGCCTCAAGATCAATAGCCATGTCGTCGCGGAGCGGCACCCGGGTCACTTCGACACCGAGTCTCTCAGCGTAATGCAGGTGGTCTGAATACGTCAGCGCGGGGGAGATCACCTTGCCGCGTTTACCAAAGGCCATCATCGCGGCCTGAAGGCCCTCGTTCGACCCGGACGCCAAAAACACCTGCTCACGATCGAGCTGGTGGCGTGCCATAAACAAGCCCATGAGATCGTCCTCAATGGCGCCAGGGTAGTAGGCGGTCATGGGCAGAATTTTGGCCACCTCGGCAAGCGCCTTTGGGCTAGGGCCGTAGGGGTTTTCATTGAACATCAGGCGAATCTGCCCCGGGGGTATCTCCACCTGACCCCACCCGGTCACGGGCAGCGCCAGCCCCGCCGTGCCCATCACGAGCCCCTGCAGCGCCCGCCGGCGGTTGATCGAGGGCAACCCCACCGCGCGACCTGAGAGCAAAGCCATCGCGGAGACCAACGCCTCGGGTTGCGCCTGTTCTGCCGTCGGTTCTGTTAGGTACTGCGCCATCGTTCTTCTCCTCATGGGCGGTGTCGGGTTGGCGCGCACATTAGGCGCGCATACCTACGCCACCTGTGTCACTTCGAGTACGACCATTTTGCAGGTCGATTCTTCTGAATGCACATAGGGCTCCTCGCAGAGTTGTTTAAGCGCCGCCCTACCCGATTCCACAATCTGATTCAGCACCTCGGGAAAATGCGTCTCCTGCCAGTATTCCTCACGCACAGTACAGCAGACAATCCCGCCGAGTCGCGTCACGCGAACCAGCTCATGAAGCGCTTCAGGCTCCACATGCGCAGAGGTAAAGGTGCCGACACAGGTCACGCCGTCGTAGGCGCCTGCGTCAATCGGCAACGCGGTGTTCATATTCATCTGCTGCAACTGCTGATAGACGTTTTTCTTGGCTGCCTCAGCGAGCATCGCTGTGGAGTAGTCGATCCCGTCGATGCGGTTGAAGCCACCCTCAGACAGCGCCACCGCCACCAGACCAGTCCCGCACCCGGCGTCGAGCACCCGAGCGCCCTCGGGTGCGAGGTAGTGGCGCAACCAGAAGAGCGTGCGCTCGGGGCCGCTGTATCCCCAGGTTTCATTCACATCCTGGTCATAGCGAGCCGCCAAATCCTCATAGAGATCCATAAGTTCATCAGTGGATTGGGTATTGAGCACCTGCTCATGGATGGCCGTTTGCTTGCCCAACTTCCGCCTCTGTGTTTTTGCACACCCACAGTCTATGACCGTGGTTTTCGCTTTATCATACGCGCCCTTATCAAAATGACACTGACAAGGACGCCAGCACATGTCGAACCCCATCACCGACATCATCGCCGAGAAAGGCTGGTGCGTAGCGGACGGCGCCACCGGCTCGAACTTTTTTGGTCGCGGCCTGGAGGCGGGCTACCCACCCGATCTGTGGTGTGTGGAGAAACCCGAGGAGGTGCTGTGGCTGCACGGCGCGTTTTTGGAAGCGGGTGCTGACATCATTCTGACCAACAGCTTTGGTGCCAATGCGCCCAGACTCAAGCTCCACAAGGCCGAGCACCGCGTCGCCGAGCTGAACGCCGCTGCCGCGCAACTGGCCCGTGAGGTGACCCGCCAGCACTTTGAGGACACCGGTCGGAAAGCCGTCGTGGCAGGCTCAATGGGCCCCACGGGGGAGCTGTTTGAACCCATGGGCACCCTCACTCATACCGATACCGTGACCTATTTTGCCGAGCAGGCTAATGCATTGGCTGAGGGCGGGGCTGAGGTGATCTGGATCGAAACCATGTCCTCCCTTGAGGAGGTGGCCGCCGCCGCCGAGGCCGCGCGCGCAACGGGTTTGCCGGTCTGCGCCACGCTAACCTTTGACACGGCCAGGCGCTCGATGATGGGCGTCACTCCGGGGGAATACGCCCAGTTTGCGGCAGAGATTGGTCTGGATATGGCGGGGGCCAACTGCGGCGTGGGGCCGGCCGAGTTAATGGATTCGACCCAGGGACTGATCGCCGCCGGCATTGAGATCCCGGTGGTGGCCAAGGGTAACTGCGGTATCCCGCAGTATGTCGACGGGGCGATTCACTTCCATGGCAGCCCGGAGCTGATGGCACAGTACGCGCTGTATGCCCGTGACGCGGGCGCGACTATTATCGGGGGCTGCTGCGGTACCACGCCAGAGCACATTGCAGCGATGGCAAGCGCCCTGGACAGCACTCCGCGTAGGGCACTGGATACCGAGGCGATGAACACCGCACTGGGTGCAGCTTGGGCAGCGTTGCCGACTGATAGCAATAATGACGGAGACGGCAGGCGCCGCTCACGACGCCGACGGGGCTAGCAAATCACAGACTCTCATTTTTTTACAATAGCTTGCGCAGTCGGGCCAGTGCATCGTTGCCGCCTAACCGTTGCATCGCTTCCGCAAAAAAAAAGGCCACCGAGGGTGGCCTTTTCAAGGCTCTCTTCATAGGGTTAGCCGATCAGAACTCCTGAGACCAGCGAATACCGATTGTTCTTGGCCGCGCCCGAACTCCGTATTGCTGAGACCCGCAAGTGCCGGTAGCACACTGAGAGGTGTAGTAAAGCGGTGCGTCCTCGTCAGTGAGGTTACTCACATACAGCTCTAACGCATATCTGTCGTTGCGAATGCCAGCCGAGACATCCATGAACGTGTTAGAAGGCATCTCCCCCTTTATTTCATTATGGCGCACACGAATATCCGAGTTACGAGATCCCTCGTGAGAGACAGCACCCTGAAAATGGGCGTCAAATCCACCCATATTGAAGCTATATCGCGCGACCAGATTACCCTTGAAATCAGCGGCGATCGGCAATTTGGTCCCTTTCGGCGCCCAGGAGGAGCCGTCAGATTCACACGCAACGCAATAGTCAGATTGCAGCTCGCTGTCGAGAAACATAAAGGACGCTGAGATGTTCAAAGAGTCAACTGGCAACCACTGGAGTTGCCCTTCGATACCATTCACATCAGCTGTCGGCCCGTTATCCACCTGAGTGATGGCATTGGCGCCAACGAAGGAAACCTGAAAATCCTCCCATTCCTGCATAAATGCGGCACCATTAAACTGCAAGCGGCCGTCGGCCCAGGTCGTTTTCCAACCAATCTCATAATTAGTCAGGAAGTCTGAGATGTAATTTCCGGCAGCGGGTATCCGATTGATACCACCAGGGCGATACCCCTCAGACCACGTGCCATAGACCATGTGATCATCTGTAATCTTCCAGGTGAGATTGGCACGGTAAACCTGCTCACTTTCCGAGATACCCTTTTCCACGTTCTTACAAGGCTTGCCATTCCAGTCGTCTTGGGTGGCGCACTGTCTTTCCCCGGTACCCGACCAAACGTTATATCCAAAAGTATCTGCACTAGAAAAACCGAGACCAAAACCGTAGAACCCCTCAACCGTCACTTCGGGCTTGAAGTAGCGCGCGCCAAATGTCGCCTCAAGGCGATCGGTCACGTCAAAGCTCACGCTACCGAAAAACGCCTCGTCTTCATCCGTTCGGAACAGGCTGTTGAGGTACACAATGTCTTTAAAGCGCTGATCAGTGCCCTGATTGGGCCACATAGAAGGAGCGAGTCCCTCAATCAACCAACGTTGTTGAAAGTCGTGTTCCTGCTTCTGGTAGAACGCGCCCAATTGAAAGCGCACGCGCGCGTCCTGAGACGAGCTGATGCGGATTTCATGGCTGGTCTTCTCGTATCCATCATCATTAACGAACCGTGCACCCGGCATGATGCGAGTACCAGCATCGTCGAAGACGCTTCCGCCCCCGGTTGCAAATTGGTTCGCTACGCTGCGATCCCCGCTGCTGAGGAAGTGGAGATCTGCGTAATAACCGGTGGTGTAGATAGTGTCATACCAGTAAGAGTAGTCAGAATAGTCAAACGAGCCGTCCACCTCACGGTCAAGATAGGCACCGGCGTAGACCACATCGAAGTTGCCGATCGTGCCCTCAATGGTCATCGCGATCTGATACCACTCGTCGTCAGTAAACTCCTCCTTGAAGTGTGTCACGGCGTCGTCATCACTGACGAAATCACTCATGTCGGCACCCCAAGAACCCTTACCCTCTTGCTTTTGATATTGCGCCTGTGGCGTGATTGTCCAGTTGTCGTTGAGGTTAATCAGCATGGACAAACGCGCACCCTGAGTCTCGACGGTGTTGTAGTCGTCTTTGGCCAGCGCTGCATTGTCAACGGTGATGTCATCGGCGGTCGTGCTGGCCACGCCAGGAAAGGTTCGCGTGCCGCGCTTGTTATCGATCCAACCCGCGTCTTCTCGCATCCAGCCCACCAACCGAATGGCCGCGTTCTCCCCGATCGGCACATTGATGTAACCCTCAGCGGTGTAGCCAGAGTCTTCCCCGTCTACGATATTGCCCTCCAAACCATAGGCAGCAGAAAATCCGCTCGGATCAGGTTTATTGGTGATGATTCGGATTGTGCCCGCCTGCGAGCTGGCACCGTAAAGCGTGCCTTGCGGGCCCGAGAGCGCCTCGATACGCGCAATGTCGTACATGTGAATATCCAGATTACCCTGAATGGTAGTAATCGGCTGCTCGTCGAGATACATACCCACGCTAGGTTGAGACGTCGTGGCCTGACCATCTTCCCCCGTAACAATGCCTCTCATATACACGGGGAAGAAA
>Ga0181594_10002285_pt1 | contig 17686 bp, 13 predicted proteins | sample 071ome_18_FD_145603 | JGI IMG/M metagenome (GOLD analysis project Ga0181594, IMG submission 145603) | Coastal salt marsh microbial communities from the Groves Creek Marsh, Skidaway Island, Georgia - 071413BT metaG (spades assembly) | ecosystem: Environmental > Aquatic > Marine > Intertidal zone... | reverse complement strand
TTACAATGCGAGTCATGCGTTGCTATTTGTTACTTGCGGTGTTGCTGACAGGCGCAGCAGCCCCCGTGACTCAGCGTGTCGAGGCGGCTCTGCCGGCGGCAGTCGGGCAGCAGTCGCTGCCCAGTCTTGCGCCGATGCTGGAACAAGTCACGCCAGCGGTGGTGAACATTGCGACGGAGGGTCATGTCGAGCTGCAGACCAATCCGCTGTTCAACGATCCTTTCTTCCGCCGCTTTTTCAACTTCCGCGCCCAGCCTCTGCAGCGCAAGACACAGAGCCTGGGGTCCGGTGTCATCGTTGATGCTGCGCGCGGTCTGGTGCTCACCAACAACCACGTCATCGCAAATGCGGACACCATCACGATCAACCTGCGGGACGGAAGGAACTTCAACGCGGAACTGGTCGGCAGCGATCCGGACACCGACGTCGCGGTCGTGCGTATACCTGCTGAAGATCTGACCGCATTGAAGCTCGCAGACTCGGAGAAGCTTCGGGTCGGCGACTTCGTGGTCGCGATTGGTAATCCTTTTGGCCTGGGCCAGACCGTGACCTCAGGTATCATCAGCGCGCTGGCGCGTTCCGGGCTCGGGATTACAGGCTACGAGGACCTGATTCAAACGGACGCCTCGATTAATCCGGGCAATTCCGGAGGTGCTCTGGTCGACCTCTCTGGCGAGCTGGTCGGTATCAACACGGCGATTTACTCACAAAGCGGTGGCAACATCGGGATCGGTTTCGCGATACCCGCCAACATCGCGCGTGACATCATGGAGCAGCTCGTTCAGTTCGGCGAGGTGCAGCGCGGCTTTCTGGGCACGCAGTTTCAGGACCTGACGCGGGAGCTGGCCGAGGCCTTTGATCTGCCCGTCAGTCAGGGCGCTATCCTGACCAGCGTGGCGCCGGATTCTCCGGCAGCGGCAGCGGGGCTCAAACCCGGAGATGTCATCACCCGGTTCAATCGGCGTGAGGTCAGCAGTGCGGCTGATCTGCGAAACCAGATCGGGCTGGCTCGGGTTGGCACTGAGGTTGAGCTGAATTATCTGCGCAACGGACAGCCGCATACGGTGAGCGTGAGCGTCGGTGCGCGCGATGAGGCTGCGCTAAGCAAGGCGTTCAAGAATGAGCGCCTGGCGAATATGACGCTTGGTGATATTCCGGAAAACTCGCCAGCCTACGGGCGCGTCGGCGGAGTCATCGTGTTCGAGATTGACCGGGCTTCTCCGGCGTATCGTGCGGGTTTACGCGAGGGCGACATTATCAGCTCGGTGAACCGGCAGGCGACGCCGAATCTGCAGAGCTTCCTGCAGCTGGTTAACCAGATTCCGGGAGAGCTGCTGCTGAGCGTGCACCGCGGCAATCGCGCGGCCTACCTTGTTATTCCCTGAGCCCGTCCTGGCTCACGCGCAGAATTCGACCCCTTGCACGCCGGCCTCGCGCACAGCGCGGGCAATCAGATTTATAAGCTCCGGGCGGGCAAACCCTCTGCGGTAGAAGACAGCGACAGTCCGCGTCGGTACGGGGCGCCGGAAGGGCAGCAGCTTGAGATGCGGTTTGAGGTCCTCGTTTATGCGCAGCGTTGACGGCAGAATCGTGATCCCGGCCCCTGCGGCGACCATCTGACAGATGGTTTCCAGCGAACTTCCCTCGAGGGTTTTCTGCAGTTTTCCCGACCGCGACGGATGACAGTGCGGGCAGATCTCCAGCACCTGCTCGCGAAAACAGTTGCGCGCGCCGAGCAGGAGCAGGGTCTCATCGGCGAGCTGTGCGCTTGAAAGGCTTTGACGACGGGCCAGCGGATGGGCAGCGGGTACGGCGACCACGAACGGTTCTTCGTACAGTGGTCGGGACACAATCCTGGGATCTGAAAAGGGCAGCGACATGATGGCTGCGTCCAGCTCTCCACGCTTCAGGCGTTCTGCCAGACCATCCGTAAAGTCCTCGGTCACAGTGAGCGACAGCTGCGGCGCCAACTTCATGAATCCCGGGATCAGTCTGGGCACGATGAGCGGACCGATGGTGTAGATAGCTCCCAGATTGAGACCCTGCCCAAGGGGATCCTGTGCAGCGCTGGCGGTCTCCTTGAGGGAGACGGCGGCATCGAGAATCGTTCGCGCCTGCGCGACGAGCTCCCGACCGATGGGGGTTATCAGAACGTCGCTGCGACTGCGCTCGAAGATGCGGACGCCGAGCTCTTCTTCCAGCTTGCGGATCCCTACCGAGAGCGTCGGCTGGCTGACGTAGCATGCCGTCGCCGCACGACCGAAGTGCTGGTGCTCTGCAACGGCAACGACGTAGCGGAGTTCGGTCAGGGTCATGGCAGTTTCAACCAGCCTGCGGTGCAGCGATGCTACCGCCGCATGAGGCGCGCGCTGCGCTTGTGGTTGTGAGACAGGTCAAGCGGATGCGCGGCGTCGCTCCTGAGCGCTGCTCTTGTTCGCATCGCACAGCAGCGCATCGAGCAATTCCAGCGTCAGCCAATCCCGGCCGTGGGCATTGCCCTGCGCCACGGTGAACGGCTGTTCCGGTTCGCCGGCCGAATCTGCAACGAGCGCTGCGCCGGTGAAGTCATCGTCGTGCGTATAGCGATGCGTGGTGATGACGGTCGTGAGCCCTGCAGCACGGGCAGCAAGCAGCCCGTTGCGGGTGTCTTCGAGCGCTACGATCTGATCAGGGTCGCACTGCAGGTGCTGCAGCACCGCCTTGTAGACCGCTGGGGAAGGCTTTTTGTCTGGGACGGAGTCGCAGGTCTCCACAGCAGTAAACCAATCCTGCCAATCGCCGTTGAAGTTGTTGTGCATCAGGGTCTCAAAATTTGAGCGTGCCGATGAAGTTGCTATCGCCATAGCTATACCGTTTTCCCGCGCCGCGTCCATCAGCCGACGAATGCCGGGGCGCAGCACTACGCCGCCGCCCGTAAGCAGCGCTGCGTAACGCCGGGTTTTCTCTCGATGCATGCCAGTGACGAACTGCTGAAATTCGAGTTCAGTGTCGAATCGCGCTCTGAGATCCTGACCGTAAGCGGTAATGCGCTCGCGCCCGCCCGAAATAGCCAGTAGCTCGGTATACAGCGCCGGCGACCAGTGCCAGCCAAGCTGGTATTCGTCAAACACCTCGTTGAACGCCAGTCGGTGCACTTCTTCAGTGTCTGCAAGAGTGCCGTCGACGTCGAAGACGATAGCGCGGAGCTTCAACATTGCTCTGGCTTTGAATCCTGTTAGGCGAGTTATCTAAGATATTAGATCATATATATAAAATAAACTATTGATTACTATAAGTCGCCTCAACGATCCCTCTGGTTAGGGGTCCTCTCCCAACAGGTCCGCACTGTGGTCTGGCGCCTCGAGCTCCACGCGCTCTATTTTCTCGAAGCGATCGGCAATCTTGCGGGCTGACTTGTTCACCTCGCTGACGTCCCGGTTAGCCTGGTCGATGTGGACGGCAAGTTTGTCCATGCGCGTACGAAAGCGCCGGAAGTCATCCGCGAGGTGACCCAGATGCGCCTGGATGATGTCGACCTGTTCGCGCGTGGCGGCATCCTTCAATACGGCACAGGCGGTATTAAGGATTGCCCAGAGCGTGGTTGGCGATGCCAACCAGACCCGAGCGGCGTGGGCGATATCGACCAGATCCGGGTGATGTGCCTGGATTTCGGCAAACACCGCCTCGGCCGGGATAAACATGATGGCGCCGTCGGCGGTCTCGTCGCGCAGGATGTAGCGGCTTGAGATGTCTTTGATGTGTTTCTTGATGTCCTGTTTGAACTGTGTCTCTGCTTTTTTTCGGTCTGCCTCAGGCGCATGGATATCGGTCATGACGCGGAAAGATTCGAGCGGGAACTTTGCGTCGATGCACACCTTACCGGTGGGCGCCGGCAGAAACAGCGCGCAGTCAGCAATTCGCTCATTGGGCAGAGTGTGCTGTAGCTCGTAGCTGGCGGGCGGCATGATGTTCGCCACCAGCGCGGACAGCTGAACTTCGCCGAACGCGCCGCGCGAGCGCTTGTCCGCAAGTAGCTGCTGCAGGCTGACTACTTCGCCGGATAAGGCCGTAATTTTTTTCTGCGCTTCGTCAATCAGCGCCAGGCGCCGGACGATGTCGGTGAATGTCGCGGTTGTTTTTTCGAAGCCATCCGCCAGCCGCTTCTCGACCTGTCCGGCGATATCCTTCAGCCGGTTGTCGGTGGTGCGATTTAGCGTTTCCACTCGCTGGCCGAGTTCGGTTGCATTACGGAGCAGGGACTCGCCAAGCTGCTTGTGCAGGCTGTCGAAACCGATCTGCATACTGTCCTGCAGGGTCTTGAGCGTGCGGGCGCCTTGCTCTTCGGCACGGGTCCGCTGATCGCCCAGTGCCTGACTTATGTGTTCACGAAGCTCGGTCAGCATCTGCTGCATTCGTGTTCGACTCTCGACCTGAGTTTCGTTCACGCTGGTACGGGAGTGCTCCAACCGGTCGGCAATCTGTTCGCGGAGCTGGGCATTCTCCCGGGTGAACTGTTCAAGCAGCTGGCCATGCCGCTGGTCGATCATCTCGAGCCCGGTACGAGCGGCGGTGAGCTGCTGGCCGAGCTCGGCGAGGATTTTCGCGGTATCGTCATTCGCGCGGGAGCGTTTCAGCAGCAGACCGAGTTGGATACAGGCACCCACGAGCAGGGCCACTATCAGGCTGAGAAAGATGGTTGAGTCGAGCATGTTGGTCATGTCCGAGGGCTGGCGACGGGAAGCATTGGCGGTCTTCGGCGCCTTTGGGGAGGCGCCGTTGATTCTACCTGTGACCCCGTTGCCGCGCGCGGGTCAATGACTGAGCGTGAACGACCAGGGCCAAAGGGCCGCGGCGCTGCGTCCCGCCCTGATCCGCGCTATCTGGAGACCACACGGAGCGCGGAGGATGATGGCTGGGGAATCCAGGACGAGCTGCCGCCGCCTCTGCGCACCTCTGTCACTGCTGAGCGCGTACGAAGCGTAATCAACCGCAATCGCTCGCCCGACCTGCCGTTTACTGCGTCCATCAACCCTTACCGCGGGTGCGAGCACGGCTGCATCTACTGCTACGCGCGACCGGCGCATGCCTATGTCGATCTGTCGCCGGGGCTGGATTTTGAAAGTCGTCTTTTCAGTAAACCGGATGCTGCTGAGGTGCTGGTCGCCGAGCTGGCGCGTAAGGGGTATCGCTGTGAGCCCATTATGCTGGGCGCGAATACCGATGCTTATCAGCCTGTCGAGCGCCGATTACGAATTACCCGTGAACTGCTTGAGGTGCTCGCAGCTTGCCATCATCCGGTCACCATCATCAGCAAGTCGGCTCTGGTGGAGCGTGATCTTGATCTGCTGGTGCCGATGGCTGCGAAAGGTCTGGCGCAGGTATTCATTTCCATCACCACGCTCGATCGTGAGCTAGCCCGTCGTCTGGAGCCCCGCGCTGCGGCGCCGGAGCGGCGGCTTGAAACCCTCGGTCGAGTCGCTGCAGCGGGCGTTCCGGCTGGTGTCATGTTCGCGCCTGTGATCCCGGCTTTGAACGATCAGGAACTCGAGACAGTCCTGACGGCGGCGGCCGAGGTCGGTTGCGAGCGCGCTGGGTACGTGCTGCTGCGTTTACCGCGCGAGGTTTCCGGACTTTTTCAGGAGTGGCTTGAACGTCACTATCCTCTGAAAGCTGCTCGGATCATGAGTCGCATACGGCAGATGCGCGGCGGCGCTGACAGCGACGCACGTTTTGGTCGTCGTCTGGTGGGCGAAGGCGTGTTCGCCGCGCTCCTCAAGCGCCGCTTTGAGCGTAGCTGTCGCGCGCTCAGGCTCAATAGTGTCCGCCGGGAGCTGGTCACCGATTTGTTTGTGCCGCCCCAGGAGCGCTCGACGCAGCTGGAAATGTTCGCCGAATGAGCGGCCTCAGCGACGCAGGATCTGAAACCAGCGCGCGAAGTTCAGCAGTCCGCTGAGAGCTGCGGCAACGTAGGTGAGCGCGCACGCCATCAGAATAGTCCGCGCTGCCCGGAGATCGCTCTGAGCGAGGTAGCCGCTGCTGAGGATCGGGAGGGCGCGTTTGAAACTGGCATCGAACTCGACCGGCAGCGTCACCGTGTGTACCAGGATTGGAAAGAGCAGGATCGACAGGCCTGCCAGCAGACACGCGGCGCCGACCCCCGGGGCGCGGGTAGCAACGGTCAGAAGCGGCATGGCCACCAGCAGCAGGGAAGCAATCTTCTCGGCGATGAAACTGACCCGGACGAGACGCTGCCGGATGAAGAGCGGGCGAAAGCCGATGTGGTGCTGAATCGCATGTCCCACTTCATGCGCCGCTACGACGGCGGCGGCGAGTGAACGCCGGTCGTGATGGGCCGGGCTGAGAACAACCTGGCGGCTTTCGGGATTGAAATGATCCCCCATGGTTCCTTCAGCGCAGGCGACTGAATAGTCCGCCATGCCGGCCGCTTTCAGCAGATGGCGGGCCAGTTCGGCGCCGCTGCCCGGCAGGTCGGAGCGCACCCGTCCATAGCGTCGAAGCACCCTGCGGGCCCAGAGTTGCGGGCCGAAGATCGCGGTCAACGCCAGCAGGAGAACGAAGAGCGGCATGAAGCGCTGACCCGGCGAGACTGCCGCTCAGTTGTAAACCGCCGGTCGCGGCTCGTCGGTCGCGCGCGAGTCGGGTGCTGCACGCAGATTCCAGTCAGCCTTCGAGACCGCACTGTCGAGCAGCACGATCAGGGAATGAACCAGCTCAGCGTTCAGATTCAGATTGACCGTCTGGTCCTTAGGTCCAGCGACCAGCAGGCGGGTGGCGGAGGATGCCTGGTTCTGCAGCCGAAAGCGGGTAAGCAGCATCGGCTCTTCCCCGAGAGGCAGCGTGCGCGAATGGGTGTCGCTGTAGGGCGTGGAGAAGTCTGCGCTTTGTTTAACCTTTTCATGTTCGAAAGCCAGTAGTTCCCGGCGTGCCTCAGCGGAAGGCTGATGCGCGATGTGTGTCTGCCTCGCGAGCTCTTTCTTAAGTGCTGGGTACAGCAGATTGACGAAGCGGCGGGTCAGCCAGAAGCGAAACTCCTGCGCATCCTGGGTTGAGACCCGCATCAGCAGCCGATCCTGCTCGGGTACGAAAGCGACTTGAAGTTGTTGCAGCTTGGACATGATGAGGAGCGTCGGAAAGCCACCGTTCGTCGCGGGCGTGGTTTTATTATGCAGCAAGCGTTGTATTGAGCGAGGCGCGAACTGCATCGCGTGTACACTGCGCGCCGCGCAAATTGAATGATTACTGGTCGGGCGCAGTAGAAGTCGCCCCAAGGCCCACCGGTCGCGCGGCGGCAAGTGCAGGTTTTAAGAGCTAAGGATTTTGCGGGATGGGGAAGACCCCGCTCGAACGCTATCAAAACGACCTTGAGCAGGGACGCATCGTGCCGGATCCCGGTCAGGCCGAGGCGGTCGAATTGCTGCAGCGACTTTTTCTGGAGCTGACGACAGCCCCCGCACGCCCGACCCAGGGTCTGGTACGTCGTTTGCTCAAGGGCCGCTCTCAGGGCTGGCGACCGGTGCGCGGTCTCTATCTATGGGGGCGGGTCGGTCGCGGCAAGACCTATCTGGTCGATACATTCTTCGACACTCTTCCTTTCGCTGAAAAGCGACGGATCCATTTCCACAGTTTCATGCGGGCCACTCATGAAGCCCTGCGAAACGTGCGCGATCAGAGTGATCCGCTTATTGTCGTCGCCGGACGATGGGCCACCGAACAGCGCGTGTTGTGCCTGGACGAATTTCATGTCGGCGACATCACTGATGCCATGCTGCTGGCCGGGCTTCTGGAGGCGCTGCTCGAGCGGGGTGTCGCTATCCTCGCAACATCCAACGATGCGCCCGACGAGTTGTATGCGGGCGGGCTGCAGCGGCAGCGATTCCTGCCGGCCATAGAGCTGATCAAGCGCCATCTTGGAGTCTTTGAGCTAGCTGGTGCCAACGATTACAGATTGCGCACGCTGCAGCGCGCGCCGGTCTATTACGTTGCGGAGGCGGGTGGGGCGGAGCGCGAACTCAGTGAGCGTTTTGATGCTCTGACTCGAGGTACAGGCGCCACGGGTGGCGTCCTGTCGGTCGAGGGGCGGGAGGTACCCGTTCAACGGGTAGCAGATGGCGTTGTCTGGTTTTCGTTCGACGTCCTGTGTGGGGGCACGCGCTCGACGGGGGATTACATTGAAATTGCGCGTTGTCATCACACTGTCATCCTGAGCGATGTGCCGCGGCTCGGACACGACGACGCCGATGCCGCAAGACGCTTCATCAATTTGGTCGACGAACTGTACGACCGCAATGTGAATCTCGTGCTCTCGGCTCAGGCCGAACCGGAGCAGCTGTACCAGGGCGCCAGGCTCCAGAAGCCGTTTTTGCGGACGGTCAGTCGACTGCATGAAATGCGCTCGCGGGAGTATCTGGCGCGGTCTCATCTGAGTGTGTGAGGAGCGCGCCTGTATTTTTAAAACGAACTAAACTCTATATAAAACATTAATATATAGAATTATCTTGACATTTAGATTTATATATCTATGATATGTCGATAATTGAATTGGATTTAGGGCGTTGATGAATGGCTGCGGTTCTCCGACTACCGCCTGAAGACGAGCTTGAGCACGACATTGTGAGACTGCTTTCGCACCACTACGGCGATGGCGGTATTTACATGCCACGCGGTGCTGGCGGCAGCGATACGCTGCGCGCTGCGGTCGCCGGCGGTTTCGTCAGTCATGACGGCTTCATCACCCGCAAAGGACGCCAGCTTCTGGCACGTTTGATCCCATAGGAACCTCCGTGGGTGAGTTGACGGGTTTCGACCTGTCACCAGCGTTTTAGGGCTGCTTTCGCAGCCCTCTTTTTTTGCACCCCGTGAGCGCAGCGAGCGTGCGCCGCAGCAACCAAACTGGAGTGCCATACTGGAGAGAATGGTGGGAAACCATCTGATTAAGCACGCGGCATGCGGGGCGCGACGGCGCGCTAATGTTCCGCTGCGATGTTGCCTTTTGCGCTGTGCTGGTGCGGGATGTCTGAAGTGATACCGACAGGCGGCTCTGGCCGCGTGCGTCTGATCATCATCGACGCCTCGCGCGAGTTCATGGGGCTGGTGCGACGGGTGCTGGCGGCCCGTCTTCCACAGGCAGAGATTTCGGAATATGACCCGGAGCAACAGGGTAAGCCCGGGCCCGGGTTTGACTGGTCGCTCTACGATATGGCGATCGTCGGGCAGAACCTTGAGGGGCCGGAAACGGGGCTCGAGTGGATAGCCGCGCTGTGTCGGATGCCCTCTTTCCCACCTGCGCTGCTTATGGCCGAGGGTGATGAGTATCTCGCCGCCCGCGCGATCAAACTCGGGGCCTGCGACTACATTCGCAGACAGGATGCCCTGACGAGCCGCATCAGTGACACGGTGGTCGAGGTGCTGGACGCGGGAACGCGGTCTCGCTCACGCTCCCGGGCACCACTGATACAGCTTCCGGAACGCCATCTCGCGGTCCTTGAAAAGCTGGGCAGCGGCCCGGCGCCAGAGCCGGATGATGCGGTTGCCGTTCACTATCGATTCGTGCGGCTCATCGGACAGGGAGCACACGCCCGGATTTATCTGGCGGAACGCGCCTCTGACGCGACCGCGACGGTGCTCAAGTTGATCGATTTCGGCGCTTCTCTGAATGGCGTGACGGCGCGCCGATTCATGCGCGAAGCCGAGCTTCTGTCAGCTGTGACCAGCGCTCAGGTGGTCAGGATCCACGACTACGGTCTGACCGCTGATTACGGCTACATCGCCATGGAGTTCTTTGCGCGTGGTGATCTCAAGCAGCGTCTGGAGCGCCCACAGCGACCTGAGGACGCTTTGCGCTATCTCGAGGCTATCGCGCTCGGCCTTACCGCCATTCACGCGCATGGCATTGTTCATCGCGACCTGAAGCCCGGCAATGTGATGTTCCGGGCAGATGACAGCCTGGCCATCGCCGACTTCGGTATCGCCCGGCGTCTGCACGAAGAAAGCGATCTCACCGTTCATGGTCGGGTTGTCGGGACCCCGAACTACCTCAGCCCCGAACAGGCAAAAGGTGAGCCGGTTGATGCCCGCAGTGACCTTTACAGCGCCGGCGTGATTGCTTACGAGCTGCTGTCGGGGCACAAGCCTTATCGAGCCGAGAACGCGGCCGCCATGGTCTACCAGCACGTCCACAAACCGGTGCCGCGACTGCCAGCGGCGCTAAGTCGCTATCAGGATCTGGTGGATAGTCTGATGGCGAAAAATCGCGATGATCGCTGCGCGTCTGCTGACGTATTCCTCGAGGCGGTGCGGCGCTTGACCAGCTGAGCTGCATAAGGCCACAGGTTTTTCTGTGCTCTGGTCCGCGCGCCGGCCTGGCTCTTGAAAACGCTCAGGCAGGCCCCATATCCGCTATCCAAGCCGCTGGTTGCTGACGCTATGAACGAAGACGAAAAAGTCCAATCGACCGTGCTCGATGAGGAGCGCTTGTCTGCGCAGGGCACGTCCCTTGCCCCGGTCTCAGAGGTGCTTCCTGAGCAGCTGCTGGTGCTGCCGATCCGTGGAAGGCCGTTCTTTCCGGCCCAGACAATGCCGATAGTGATCGACGACGAGCCGTGGCGCAGCACGATGGAGCGGGTCGGGAATACGCCGCACAAGCTGGTTGGACTGGTTTACGCAGCGGGGGCGGGTGAGGCCGCAGTGCCGACGACAGCAGAGCTCGCGCGGATGGGGACCGTCGCTCGAGTTCACCACGCGATGCGGGAGGACGGTCGGATTCAGTTCATCGCTGAGGGCGTCGCGCGCTTTGAGGTCCTGGACTGGAAACAGCAGGCGCCGCCTCTGGTCGCGCGAGTCAGCTACCCGCAGTCAGCGGCCGCCAGGAGCCAGGAAGAGCGCGCGTATGCGCTCGCCATCATCAACAAGATAAAAGAGCTGCTGCCTCTCGACCCGCTCTATAAGGAAAGCCTCAAGGCGTTCCTCGATCGCTTTACGCCGGACGAAGCGTCCCCGCTGGCGGATTTCGCGGCGGCCATGTGCAGTGCAGACGGAGGACAGCTGCAGGAGATCCTGGAGACGGTGCCACTCCTGCGCCGGATGGAAAAGGTGCTGCTGCTGATCCAGCAGGAGCTCGAGGTAGCCGGGATCCAGACCGAGATAAGGAAGCGGGTTGAGGAGCGAATCTCCGAGCAACAGCGTGAATTCTTTTTGCGGGAGCAGCTGAAGCAGATCCAGAAGGAGCTCGGTATCTCGAAAGATGATCGAACCGTCGAGATCGAACGTTTCAGAGAGCGCCTGGCAGGCAGGGTCGTGCCCGCTGCGGCGCAACAGCGTATCGATGACGAGTTCGAAAAATTCAGCGTGCTTGAGCCGGGGTCGCCCGAATATGGGGTAACCAGGAACTACCTTGATGCGCTGACCGATCTGCCGTGGGGCGAACTGTCCGAAGACAACGTTGACCTGGAACATGCCCGGATGGTGCTTGATCGGGAGCACTCGGGGCTCGATGACATTAAAGAGCGCATCATTGAGTTCATTGGCGTGGGGCGTCTGAAAGGGGAAATCTCAGGTTCTATCCTGCTGCTGGTCGGGCCGCCCGGTGTCGGTAAGACCTCGATCGGGCAATCCATCGCAGATGCGCTGGGACGCAGGTTTTATCGGTTCAGTCTCGGCGGGATGCGCGACGAGGCCGAAATCAAGGGCCACCGGCGTACCTACATCGGTGCTATGCCGGGTAAGTTCATCCAGGGCATTCGTGAGACCGGCGTGGCAAATCCCCTGATCATGCTCGACGAGATTGACAAGATCGGGGCCTCCTTTCAGGGCGACCCTGCGTCCGCGTTACTCGAAGTGCTCGATCCCGAGCAGAACGCAAGCTTTCTAGACCATTACCTCGACGTGCGCTTCGATTTGTCGAAAGTCCTGTTTGTCTGTACGGCCAATCAGCTTGATTCGATTCCGCGGCCTTTGCTCGACCGTATGGAGACCATCCGTCTGGCAGGCTACCTGAGCGGCGAGAAAGTACAGATCGCGAAGCGACACTTATGGCCCAAACAGCGCGCCCGCGCTGGACTTACCGCAGCCCAGGCCCGGGTCAGCGACAGTGCGCTAAAAGCCATCGTCGAGGGCTACGCGCGTGAGGCAGGTGTGCGCAATCTCGAAAAACAGCTGGGACGCATTGCCCGAAAAGCGGTGATGTCGACTCTGCGCGACCCCACCGGCCGGGTGTCTGTCAACGCCGGCAATCTCACGGAGTACCTCGGAGCTCCTCCGTTCCGAAAACAGGTGCCGCAACGTGGGATCGGCGTCGTCACCGGTCTGGCCTGGACTGCAATGGGCGGCGCTACGCTGGATGTTGAGGCGACGCTGGTCCACAGCCGCAACCGTGGGTTCAAACTGACCGGGCAGCTGGGTGATGTCATGCGCGAGTCGGCCGAGATCGCCTACAGCTATATCTCGGCCAATCTTGACACTTATGGCGGCGTATCGAGTTTCTTTGACGAAGCATTCGTGCACGTCCATGTCCCTGAGGGAGCGACGCCCAAGGACGGACCCTCCGCCGGAATCACCATGGCCTGTGCGCTGCTGTCCCTGGCGCGCGGACAGCGCATCAAGCGGGCGCTGGCGATGACTGGAGAGCTGACGCTCACCGGTCGCGTGCTGGCGGTGGGCGGCATCCGGGAAAAAATTATCGCTGCACGCCGGGCCGGTCTGCGGGAGGTCGTCCTGCCCGATACGGTGCAGAGCGAGTTTCAGGAGCTGCCGGCCTACCTCAGCAAAGGGCTGACCGTGCATTTTGCGAGCACATTCGCCGAGGTGGCGCAGATCGTGTTCGGCTGAGTCCAAGCCAGTCGCGCACAGGCTCTCAGTGCCGATGGAAGAATCGCCGCAGGCAACTACCGAGCTCCGGAAGAGCCGCCATGGCGGCGCCGAGAGCAAGCAGATTCAGGCAGGCCACAGCACCGAACACATCGGGTATTGCTGCACCGAGGGCGAATAGCCCCATGGTAAAACCAGCTGAAAGAACCATGAAAAGCGCGCTGACTATGTTCAGTGCGGCCAGCAGGCGCGCGCGGTGACGGGACTCAGCGCGAGCCTGTAGCGAGGCGTAAAGCGGCACGATGTAGAGTGCACCGCCGAAGCCGATCAGGCAGAGGTCAGTAAAAAACCGGACCGCAGCCGGGACACTCAGGAACGTGCTCAGTCCAACGACAGCTCCTGACGGTGCGTGCGGCGACGCGAGCCAGACGTCGAATGAGGCCAGGCTGATCAGCAGTGCCGCCGGGGGCACCAGTCCGAGGTCAATGCGGCCGCGTGACAGTCTTTCGCACAACAGGGCGCCGCAGCCGATGCCGATCGTAAAAGCGGCGCTTAATAGCGTCACGCTTCGTTCATCCGCATTGAGCAGGGCGCGCCCGTAACTCGGAACAACACTGAGATAGGTGGCACCGGTGAACCAGAATCCGGAGATCAGCAGGACGATGGTCGCCGTCGATGAATTTCTCAGTCCGGCTTTCGCGATGGTCCAGCTCGATCGGACCAGGTTGAAGTCGATGGCAAGCGCGGCGTCTGATGGTAAAGCCGGAGGGATTCCGCTGCTGGCCCAGCGCCCGGCAACGGCCAGCAGCATGACTGTGAGGATGACAATCCAGGGGTGCTCGCCAGTCAGTCCGGCGAGGAAACCGCCCGCCATGCCGCCGGTCAGGATCGCGACGTAAGTACCCATCTGCATGAGGCCGTTGGCGCCGGTGAGCTCATCGTTGTCAAGATGCTGAGGCAGCATGGCGTACTTAAGCGGGCCGAAGAAAGTCGACTGCGTTCCCATCAGGAAGAGCACCACGAGCAGGAAGGGATAGCTCTCGAGCCAGAAAGCGGTAGCGCCGAGACCCATGACCAGGATTTCTGCACTTTTTATTTGGCGAATCAGCGCAGACTTTTCAAATTTGTCGGCGATCTGTCCCGCCACTGCCGAAAAAAGCAGGAATGGAAGAATGAAGATTCCGCCTGTCAGCACGACCAGCATGCGGCTGTCGGCGCCGCTGCGATCGGCAAGTTGGAAGGTGACAAAGATGATCAGCGCGAAACGGTAGACATTGTCGTTGAACGCGCCCAGAAATTGCGTCACGAACAACGGGGCGAAGCGCCGCGAGCGCAGCAGGTGCCACTGGCGGGCGGGGGGCGCTGGTGACGTTTCCGTACCCATCAGGCACGAAAACCGGAAAGGCCGTGTGCGATACTTTCGCTCACCGGGCATTGCTCAGGGACGTCCAAGTCGTGGCGATCGTAACCGAACTAGACCTGCTCAAATATCGCCGCACCAAGATAGTGGCGACAGTGGGGCCGGCGTCTGCATCGCGAGAATCCTTGGCGTCGCTTGTCGAGGCCGGCGTCAATGTTTTCCGGATTAACCTGTCTCACGGCTCGCAGGCTGGCCATGCAGCGGCCATTACACTCATTCGTGAAGTTTCATCTTCTCTGCAGACCCACACCGCGGTGCTGGCCGACCTTTGCGGGCCGAAAATCCGTACGGGTAGGTTCGAAGGCGGGCAGGCTGAACTCAAGGCCGGTGCATCGGTCACGCTCACAGTGCGCGATGTCCTCGGGCACCCTGGCTTGATCCCGTCGCAGTACGCCGCCCTTCCTCAGGATGTCAGCCCCGGTCAGCGGATCCTGCTGAATGATGGCGCGATTGAGCTAAGCGTCGAGGCGGTAACTGCCGAAGAGGTGAAATGTCGCATCGTCAATGGCGGCGTCGTGAGTGATCACAAGGGCATAAACCTACCGGATTCGCAGGTGTCAGCCCCTGCGCTGACCGCGAAGGATCGTCTGGACGCAGAGTTTGCGCTCGCGGCAGGAGTAGATTTTCTGGCACTGTCTTTTGTGCGCAAAGGGGCAGATGTCATGGCCCTGCGCGAGATTGTCGATCGGTCCGGGTCCCGTGCTGACATCATCGCCAAAATCGAAACGCCCGAGGCGCTTGAAAACAGTGCGGACATCTTGCACGCGGCAGACGGCATTATGGTGGCGCGTGGTGACCTGGGCGTGGAGCTCAACCCTGAACAGGTGCCTCTCGCCCAGGCGCAGTTGATCCACCTGGCACGTAGTCTGAACAAGCCGGTCGTCGTGGCCACGCAGATGCTTGAGTCCATGATAGTCAGTCCCCGACCGACGCGAGCAGAGGTATCAGATGTCGCCTTTGCAGTCGCCAGCGGCGCAGACGCGGTCATGCTTTCCGGCGAGTCCGCCGTGGGTGCTTATCCAGTGGCGGCTGTACGCATGATGGATCGCGTCGCGCGACAGACGGAGAGCTACCACTGGTACTCGGGGCTGGACTTGGTGCCTGGATCGGCGGCGGCAACTTTGAGCGAGGTGCCATTCGGAGATGCGATCGCCGACGCGACGGCAAAACTGGTGGGCGATCTGAAAGCTCGCGCTGTCATCGTGCTATCGCTGCAGGGCATGTCGGCAATCACGCTCAGCGCGGCGCGCCCGTCGGCGCCATTGGTCGGGATCTCCAACGATAGCGGAACGTGCCGTCGCATGAGCCTGATGTGGGGCGTGATTCCCTATTGCACCGAGGCTGCAGGGCGGGAAAACCCCAACGAGGTTGCGCGTGCCGTTGCCGAGGAGCTGGAGCTGGCTGTCCCGGGAGAATTTATCGTGCTCGTGCGCGGGTTCAGTGCTGACCCGGCATTGAATTCACCGTCGATTACGCTTCTGCGGCTCTAGTAGAGAGGAGCGCTGCAGCGGCTGGCTGTGCCCGGCTGAGAACCACCAGCCGCTGGCAATCCCGCGGCTCAGAACGGGATGTCGTCGTCGAAGTCGCCCATGGGAGGTTCCTGGTAGGTGGCGGCAGGCGCTGCCGACGTCGCTGCGCGGGGTCTATCCTCACCTGATGCAGGCATGCCCGAACCACCGGCACCACCGCCGCGCCCTCCCAGCATCTGCATCTCGCCGGCGACGATTTCCGTGGTGTATCGCTCATTGCCGTCGCGATCCTGCCACTTGCGGGTCCGCAGCTGTCCTTCAATGAACACCTGAGAGCCTTTGCGCAGATATTCGTTGACGATCTCCGCGAGACGGCCGAAGAAGACGACTCGGTGCCATTCGGTGCGCTCCTGCTGCTCACCGCTTTCACGGTCTCTCCAGGACTCGGCAGTCGCCAGCCGTATGTTGGCTACAGCGCTTCCGCTGGAGGTATAGCGCACTTCTGGATCAGCTCCGAGATTACCAATCAGCATTACCTTGTTCAGACCACGTGCCATGTTTATTTCTCCTTTTGTTCTAGAAAAACCAACCGTCCTTGGTTGAGCCCGAAGGCCACGATTCTACCGGACCGCACAGTTAAAAGTCGCCGCAACGCGCGTTTCCCTGATGAATTCAGCGGGCAGTCGGACGCAACACCGAGCTTTTACGGCTGTGCATGCAATGTATCCACCACACTGCGCCGAGCAGGGCGCTTGCCAGAGGAACGCACGTGTAGCCGAACTGGCCGGCGATGACGCCGCCGAGCATCCCACCGAGAAACACGCCAATGAACTGGAAACTTGAGTAGGCGCCCAGGGCGGTGCCTTTCCTGGCGCTGGGCGCGGCCCGGGAGATCAGTCCGGGAAGAGAGGCTTCCAGGAAGTTGAACGCGGCAAAGAACAGAGTCAGTGCTGCCAGAAATCCAACAACGCTGTTCCAGAACAGCCAGAGAAGCAGTTCGGCGATGCTCAGCAGCCCGACCGAGATATAGAAAAAACGCTCTCCTAGCTGTTTTCTCGAAGAAAGGCCGATCAGCGGTCCGGCAACCAGGAGTGAGAGCGCCAGTACGGGGAGGTAGACCTCATAGTGTTGTGCCGCGGCAAGGTGCATGCCTTCGACTAATCCGATCGGAATCGCGACAAAGCTCGCCGCCAGGATCAGATGCAGGCTGAGGACGCCGACGTAAAGCACTCGCAGGTCTCGGTCAACGATGATCTGAGCGATGCGGCCTGACTGTGCGTTAGCCGTTCTGGGGCTCACGCCGGGCACAGCAAAAATCACGATCGGGATAGCTGCGCACGCCAGGACAGCTCCGGACATAAAGACACCGCGCAGGCCGAAAACGGTATTCAAGGCGGGGCCAAGAACGAACGCGACCGAGAAAGCGGCCCCGATGCTGACGCCGATGATGGCCATGATTTTGGTGCGCTGATTATCCCGCGAGAGATCCGCTGCCAGAGCAAGGCTCGCGCCGCTCACGGCTCCAAGCCCCTGGATCGCTCTGCCCGCGATAACCGGCCAGATGCTGTCGCTCCATGCGGCCAGCAGCGCACCGACGATGAACACCACCAGGCCACCGACGATTACCGGTTTGCGGCCGATGCGGTCGGACAGTGAGCCCAGGGGGATCTGCAGCAGTGCCTGGGTAAGGCCGTAGATCCCGATGGCGGTCCCGATCAGGAAAGGGGTCGCGTCGCGTAGCGTGTCGACATAGAGCGCTAGCACGGGGATCAGCATGAACAGTCCGAGCATGCGCAGAAAAAAAACCAGGCCCAGCGCCAAAGCAGAGCGTTTTTCCAACGAAGTCAGACGGAGGGGGGCAGTCACCTGGGAAGCAGATTGAGGGTGGTTGAAAAAACGCCGTATAGTACTCGCTTGCCTTCTTTTTTTGCGTCGCGCGCCGGCTAAAGGCGATGCATTGCCCCGAGACCGAGTAAGCGGACCGATCCCATCATGG
>Ga0181594_10002284_pt1 | contig 17687 bp, 17 predicted proteins | sample 071ome_18_FD_145603 | JGI IMG/M metagenome (GOLD analysis project Ga0181594, IMG submission 145603) | Coastal salt marsh microbial communities from the Groves Creek Marsh, Skidaway Island, Georgia - 071413BT metaG (spades assembly) | ecosystem: Environmental > Aquatic > Marine > Intertidal zone... | reverse complement strand
TCGCCTCGTCGTCGTTTTGTCGGTGGTACGAGTCGTCGCGATCACGTCATGGATTCTAGCATGTTAGTTGGAAGATGCTAGGGCCCACGACACCACGTCGTTCAGTAAATCGACGGTAGTGGTTCCTGGCCGAGGAGGAAACGGCCGTAATTGCGCATCCCCACCTCGTAATTCTGGACCACGTGCTGGGAAATGGAGTGGATGTCACGCCAGAACCGCTGGATGGGGGAATCGGCGTAGATCGAGGAAGCACCGGCGTTCTCGAACAGCGCCGTGGCGGCAGCGCGCGTCTCCGATGACATGAAGGCGCGCCAGCCGAACAGGCGCGTACGCAGTTCCATCAGGTCGATCTCACCGCCGGCGGCAAGCGTTTCGCCGACGCGGGAGAGTTCGTCCGCGTAACTGTAAAGCAGGTGTTCGCATGCACTGACACGAACGGTGTTGTGCGCAAGCACGATCTGCGAATGCGCCATCTGATCCTGGCGTTCGACCGTGAACGTCGGTGTGCGCGACTTCATGCGCTCGGTCATGCGCCTGAGCATGCCCTGAGCACCGCCAACCGAGCAGCCCATCAGCGACAGGCAGATCCCCGGCCCGAACGGCATTCGGTAGAGTGGACCGGGGTTGATCGTGTTGCCCGGCCCGGTGCCACTGGCGATCATGGGAAACAACGACAGCGTGCGGTACTCGGGCACGAACCGCCGCTCGACGCGAACCCCGCAGCTGCCGGTACCGCGCATGCCCAGCGTGTCCCAGTCGTCGAGGACTTCGCACTCCGATTTCGGCACGAACATCATGCGGTAATCCGGCTCGCCGCCGTTGTCGAGCATGACCCCGAGCGCGACCCATTGGGACCACAGCACCCCGCTCGAGAATTTCCACTCGCCGCTCAGCAGATAGCCGTCCTCCACCGCTTCGGCCTTGCCGGTCGGCGCGAACACGTCGGAAAACAGCAGGTGCGGATCCTCGCGCCACAGCTCGGCCTGCATCTCGGGCGTGGCGAACGCGCCCCACCAGTGATGGATGGAAAGTATGCTGTAGACCCACGAGGTCGCAACGTCGTGTTGGGCCAGCGCCTGGGAGATCCGGACCTGGGCCGGGAAGCCCATTTCCAGCCCGCCCCAGCGGCGCGGCTGCAACACCTGCATGAGCCGCGCGCGATTCATGTCCTCGACGATGCTGTCGTCGAGCTTGTGCTCGCGGTCGGCCTTCCCGGCCAGACCAGCGGCGCGCTCGCCGATGGCGTGCGCGCGTTCGAGCAGCGTCTCGAGATCAACGTCCGCTTCCGGCGAGGCAAGCGTACGGAAACGCTCGTCGTCTGCGATGGGTGATGTCAGCGTGCTGTTCATGTCGGTTCCCCATGCGGCAGGCGGCGCGGCGGCGGATTCATGACGGATCGGATTCGCGCAGCAACCGCTCGACCATCTCCTGATAGGCGGCGCGGCGGGGGGTGCGGTAGTGCAGCTGGCGCCCGAGTTCCGGATCGCCGGCGAAAAAAGTCTCGTAGATGTCCTGGCGGCCGCCGAACTGGGTCGCAACCGTGTCCCAGGCGAGCTTCATGACCTGCACCCGCTCGCGCGCACTGCAACCCGCACCGGCGATGAATTCCTCCAGCTGAGGACCGGTTTCCGGGTTTTCCAGGTCCGCCAGCGTCGGCGTCATCACCAGTGAGCTGCTGCCGAGCAGCCGGATGATCTCGACCAGGCGCTTGTTCACCCAGGGAATGAAAAACCGCACCATCGACATCGCCACCATGCCGCGATCGGGCGCGGCAAACAGCGCCGCGACCTCGCGGAACCGATCCTCGAGACTGAATCCGGGATCGGCCGCGCGCGCTTCCTCCTTGTGCACCGCCGCCAGCACCTCGCGCCCGCTGGCTTCGATGAGCCCGTCGGCCATCTCGTCAAAGGCGCACATCTCGCCGATCATCGCGCGGTAATGCGGCATCTCGTCACGCCCGAGGACCTCGGCCATCTTGCTCGCCAGCCCGATCAGGTAGCGCATTTTCGCCCGGCCGCGGATGTTGGCCTGCAGGGCGAGAAAGCCTGGATAGCTCGGCCCCATCATGTTGTAGGCGACCACGTCGCGGCACACGAACACCCGTTCCCACGGCACCAGCACGTCGTCGAACAGTGCCAGCGCGTCACCTTCGTCGAAGCGCTCGGACAGCGGCCGATCGAAAGTCGAACGGCCCGCACTATAGGGTTCGCGCGCGACGAAACGCAGACCGGGCGTCGCCACCGGGACGGCAAAGCTCAGCGCGTAATCTTCCTCGTCCGGCTGGCGCGGCATATAGGGCCCGACCCACAGTTCCTCGCTGACCGGCGCCAGCGTGGACAGCATGCGCGCACCTGAGACCACGATGCCGGCATCGGTTTCCTTCACCAGCCGCAGGGCTCGCTGCTCAGCCAGCGGCTTGCTGTAATCGCGCTTCGGATCGACCAGCGTATGGGTCAGACAGATGTCCTCGTCCCGGCAATACGCCCAGTATTTGAGCGCGTTTTCTGCAAACGCCTTGTCGCGGTGCCCGAGCACGTGGGGAATGGCAGCGGTATCGGTGACGAAGGCATTCATGAAATCCGGCAGCCGCCCCATGAGACCGTAAGTCGCCTCCTTGCGTAAGGTCTCGCCATCGATGCGGTGGCTCATCTCTTCCCAGGTGCGCGCCAGCAGGAAGGAATTGCTTACCGGCTCGCCCGTTACCGGGGAGGGAAAGGTCATGCGCCCGGCGATGGCAGGGTCGTGAAAGCGATCGAAATGCGCCGCGATCTCGTCGATGATGCCGCTGAAAGCCGGATGCGTGGTGACGTCGCGCACGCGCTCACCGGCAACATATAACTCGCGTCCGTCACGCAGTGCGGCACGGTATTCCTGACCTCGTTTCAATGGCAAAGGGGCGCTCCTCCCCTGGTCTGTGTGCCCCCATGTGCGTCAGTCACGCGACCACACTCGAGGCGTTACCACTGAAATTATTCTAGCATGTTAGTATTCGGATGGTAGCATGATGTCCTATGAATTCGAGCCCCCAGCCACGTAGGGACGAACCCATGATGCTTGCCCGTCAACGCATCGCCGAGCACGTCGCGGGCATCAACACTGATCACGGCCGCCCGGGCGGCAAGGCGGGAGAGATCGTTGCCGCGCTGGTCGGGCGCCTGACGGGTGGCGCACTGGACTTCGGCGCCACGCTGTCAATCAACAGCCTGGCCGAGGAATTCAACGCCAGCCGACAGCCCGTCAGCGTCGCCATCAATCACCTGCGCAGCCTCGGCTACGTCGTGGTGGTACCGCAGGTCGGTTGCCGGGTGATCTCTCCAAGTCCTGCGGAGATTGCCGATTTCTTTTACGTGCTGGCGCATATGGAATCGGCGCTGGCCAGTCTGGCTGCAAAGCGACACGACGCGCGCGAAGGCGAAATACTGCGCGCAATTGCCGCCGAGATCGCCGCGGCGCCATTCGACAGCCCGGAACACCGTCGCTACTACGCCAGCGCCGTCGATACATTTCACGCCTCCATCTGGGGCATGTCGCGCGCGACCGCGGTCATCGCCCGCGTGCGCGATCTGTGGCAGCTCGCGGATTTCTACCTGTGGCACGGCGCAGGTAATTTCGACGCCGGCGGCGTAGCCACGGCGAACCGGGAACGCGAGGCTATCGTACGCGCTATCACCCGAGGAGACGCGCCGAAAGCCGAATCCCTGATGGCAAAACACGTCAGGGGCAAACCCGCCCGCGTGGGGATCATCTGAACACCACGATGGCAGGCACACCAGCGAAGCGGCACGATTTCAGCGCGGGGCGTATATCTGAGCAACGATCAGATCGCGACGATAATTGATTTCTACCTGTTGTAACCAGGCGCGCTAAAACGCCGGTGTCGCAGGCAGCATTGTCGCGCTTCATGTCAGGCCGGTTGCTCTGACGCGGCGCGGACCCACCGTGATTGGCTCACTCCTGAGCGCCCGGTGACAGCGGTCGGCCGACGGAATCAGCGCAAGGGCGTGGCGCGAGGCGAGCCACCTGCTCAGCGTGACGATGCACGTCGCCACGTCGACTCAGGTCAGGCGAAAAAACTGCCAGGCGGATCAATCAGGGATCCCCGGGGGCAGGGCCGTCATGATGGCGTAACCGGCGATCCACTCGGGGATGGCGCGGTAATACTCGATCCTGAAGTGGTCGCACCCGGCGGCGCGGGCGGCCGCCGCGGCCGCAATCCAGGTGCGGATCTCATGCGCGCCGCAACCGCCTTCGCGGGAAATTTCGGCGTCATCCAGGGCCAGAACGGATGCGGTGTCGCCGCTGCACAGGGCCTCGAGAACACGCCGATCCCAGTCCGGGTTCAGCGGCACGCCCGCACCCTGTTCGGCCGCTTCCAGCACGCGCGCTTCCCGCGCTGCCCGCGCCTGCGCGTCAAGTGGTCCGCCGGCTATGAGCCGCTCCCTGACCACGGGCGTCGCGCTCGTGAGCGCCGGGATGGGCGGATCGTGGGACAGGCCGCCCGAGGCGAGCAGCAGAACGCGCCCGGGCAGCGCCGCGGCGAATGCGCCCAAGGCCGCGCCAAGCTGCTGCACACGCGCGAGCGGCGGTAGCGGCGGTGCTGCACAGTTCACCACCAGTGGCACGACGGTTGGCAAAGCCCGCCAGTCGAACAGGTTGTCGAGCAGTTGCGTGACGCCGTGGTCAACGTCCTGCCGGTACGATACCGCAGCGTCAACGCCGTGTTCGTGCAGATGCCGCACGCAGGCTTCGGCCAGCGCGGGATCAGTCGGCAGCGGACCGGCGGGCGTGTCCCAGTCGCCGACCGAGGAAGCTTCCGCGCCGACGCAGAAAGCCGGCATCAATCGATAGAACAGGCCATTGAAGTGATCCGGTCCGATAGCAATAACCGTATCGGGCGCGAATGCCGCTACCCGTTCGGTCACCGCGTGCTCGCATTGCGCCACCGCCGCACTCACGCCGGCGGCGGGTTCGCGACGTCCCCTGAGCGGGGAGTGCGATGAGAACACGGCGCCGACTGTCATGTCCGCGCTTAGCCGTCTCGCAGAAAACCGAGGTGCAGGCGATTGAATGTTGCCGCATCCTCCCACTGTGGCCAGTGCCCGCAATCGCGCATCAGCTCATAACGCGCGTCCGGAATCAGTTCCGCGATACGCCGTCCCACGGTCTCGTCCGCGGTCGGATCCTGCGTCGTCCATACCACCAGCGTCGGGCAGGCGATTGCCGCCCACTCCGCGTCATCCAGGTTGTTGCGCGCGCGGATTTCCGGATCCTGCAATACCAGGATACGCTCCAGCGCTTCGGGAAAGCCGGGCTGGCGGTAAATCGCCTGGCGGCAGGCAATCAGATCGTCGTTGACAGAAGCCGGGTCGGCCATCAGCCATTCGAGGCGCGCCCGGATCGTGTCCCACACGGGATTCTGTACCGCGGCGCGCGTGGATGCCTTGATCTTTTCCATCACCGCCGGGTTCATGGTCGCTCCACCGGTGGTGTTGAGCACGAGGCGACCCACCCGATCCGGATATTTAAGCGCGAAACGCGCGCCTACCCAGCCACCAAGCGATTCGCCGGACAGGCGCGGGCGCTCGAAACCAAGGCAATCAAGCACGGCACGCAGATGCTCGACGTAGGCATCGATTTCATAGTCGTACGCGGGCTTGTCGGTCCAGCCGTGACCGATCATGTCGATGGCGTAAACGTTAAAATGCGCACCGTGGGCCAGCAGGTTGCGCGCATAACACTCCGCGTGACCACCGGTGCCATGCAACAGCACCAGGGGCGGTGCATCGTCGCTGCCAGCCTTCAGGTAACGGGTCCGTATGCCGCCGGCGTCGATATACCCCTGGCTGAAAGCGCCGCCACGCAGATCCGACCAGATACTGCAATACGAGGTGTTGTCCTCAGTGCTCACAATGCCTCCACAAACTCATCGATGTAATCCAGGTACTCCTGCTTGCGCAGGAATTCGCGCTGAATGCCGGCAACCAGCATGCGGCGTTCACCAGCGTAGTTCATTTCGTACAGTTCGTGCCGGGCACCGAATTCGGTACCGCATAGGTCCCACGCGAGCTTCATCAGCTGCGCCTTTTGTTCGCCGCTGATATGCGCGCCACGCAACGATCGTTCGAGGTCCGCCGCCACCGGGGAATCGAACTCCCGCATCGTCAGCGGTTGCTGCACCAGGCCGCCGCCACCGATCACGCGCAGCATCCTGACCAGTTCCGGATAGTAAACCGGCCCCAGCGCACGGCCAGCCTGCAGCGGCGGCAGGTAGGGATAGCAAATACCGTTCCCGGGGTCGACCGTGGCCTGCTGTTCGGCCGCGCGCACGGTCGAGCGGATCACCTCGAGCCGTACCGCGGCTTCGCCGAGTAGTTCGGCCACATCCGGCCGTGCGGCAATGCCGAGCGCTTCCGCCAGGCGATTGAGCAATCCGTACACAAAGCCGAGCTTCACCTCGAGCCGGACATTGGTCTGGTGCGCGGTCAGTTCGCGCATACGGCTGTCGGCATACATGCGATTGAGCAATTCGATATCGCCATGCAGGAACACGCGATCCCAGGGAACAAGCACTTCCTTGAACACAACCGTTGCGTCCATTTCATCGAACCGTGCGGACAGGGGGTGGTCGGCGATGTCGTCAAGGTTCGCGAACGAAGCACGGCACAGTGTCTTCAGGCCCGGCGTGTTCATCGGTACCGCGAATACCGTCGCGTAGGCTTCCTCGCCCGGGCGAAAGGTCGGCGGGAACGGCCACACCAGCAGTTCGTCGGCATAAGGCGCAGCGGTCGCGATGCGCTTGATTCCGTTCAGGATGAGACCGTCCTGTGTTTCCGCGGTAACCTTGAGCGGAATATCCGGATCGGCCTGCTCGTGGCGTAGAAGCGACTTGTCCAGTTGCGGATCCAGCAACGCATGCGTCATAAACAGGTCATTGCTGGCAACGTACCGGTAATAAGCTTCGATGGCCGCCGCCCGTTCTTCGGAAAGCTCAGCGAAAAAGGCGCGTTTGGCGGCCAGCGCGGCGAGCATTACGTTGAGAAAGTCCGGACTGCGCCCCATCATTCCACAGGTTGCCCTGGCGAACAGCGCATAGGCTTCCCGCTTTAAGCGCAGGTCATCGACGTTACGAGGTAACTCGAAAGCGCGCGCGATACCGTCGCTGAAATCCTGAGGGTGCGCTACCAGCACATCGCGGCAGGTCGGGTCGTGCTGCAGGTCATAGAGTCCGGCCAGCGACTCAACCGCTGCGCGGAACTCGGGAAACGTAGCGACGTTACCGACCCGTTCGCCGCCATACCAGACCTCGCGTCCGTCATCCAGCCCGGCTTTGAACTGGTCGCCTGTGCGTACGCTCATGATGCCGGCCCGCGTCTACGCCAGGTCACGCCGTCGAAGTCCTCGCGTAACGTCGGCGTCACCTGGCTGAGCTCGATACCGATTTTCGGCAACACCTTTTCGACCAGCAGTTCGTTGCTCTTCAGCAGAGCGTCGATAGGGGCGGCACCGATCGCCATCCAGGGAACGATGAGGTCGGTCTTGAACGTTTCGATCATGTGTTCGAGCTTGCGCGCGACGGTGTCCACGGTGCCAACGATGCCGTAACCACGATCACGTATACATTCGGTGGTGTTCGGTACCGGACCGGTTTCCCCGGGGTAACGCAGCGCCTCGTTGAAACCGAACCAGTCATGCCAGCGGGTCCAGATGAAGCCCATGCCCTGCTCCTGGATCGCAATCGCCTCGGCCTCGGTGTCGGCGACGATGATGTCGCGGAAGTGGCCAATGTTACTGCCCCAGGGCACGTCGCGGCCCGCCGACTTACTGGCCTCGTAATAGAGGTCGATACTCGCTTTTGCGGTCTCCTCGATGGGCGAGAAGATCACTGGCTTAACCCCTTCCCGGGCGGACCACTCGATGGTCTCCGCGCTCATGGTGAAGGGAATGAAGGTCTCGATGCTGTCCGGATCCTGCAGCGTCATGGGCGCGATGCCAATCCGGTCCAGCGTGCCGTCCGCTGCCACCATACCCGGCGCCATCTCGCGGCTCGCCGGATGATCCCAGGCCACATTCGGCGGTGGCAACTGCCAGTGCGCGCCCTGGTGCCGGAACAAGGACTCACGCCATGCCTTGCGCACGATCTCGTAATGTTCATTGAACAGTTCGCGATTGATCCGATCATGCTCCTTGAACTCCGGATCGGTCGCGGCGGTCGGATAGGCGTTGAGCTTCTGCCCGATAGTGGCGACATGACGCGCCTGGTAGCCGCGCGCAAACCCGGCAATCATGCGTCCGCCGGAAAAATGATCGAGCATGGCCATGTCCTCGGCCAGCAGAACGGGGTTGCGGGCCGGTAATACGGTGCCCATTTGACCGATCCGCAGACGTTCGGTCTGCATGGCGGCCCATGTCCCGAGCATGACGGGGTTGTTCGACACCTCCAGGCCCTCGACATGGAAATGGTGTTCAGAGAACGCCACGAAATCGAATCCCAGTGCCTCCACCTGCCGCAGCATGCGGCTGCAATCATTCAGTGCCTGCTGGTAGAACACAGGGTTCTGGCCGGCGCGGCCGCGCTCGAACTGCGCCAGGCTGGCGCTGACACTGGGCAGCAGGAACGCCCCCATTCGAAAATTCATGGTCGAATTACCCCTTCGGTTGAATGAAGCCGTCGCTGCGGCGACCGTACTAATGGACGCGCTAATATATTAGTATATTATTCATGATGGAACTATCGATACGGATTGCGCAGGAGCGCGGTTGTTCGTGATTTCGGTCGCGCAGACGGCGGGGAACCACCGCGGAACACGCGCGGAACAGGCCTACGAGTCACTGAAAACGCGTCTGCTTGAAGGCGACCTGGATCCCGGCGACACGGTTTCGGTGACCGCACTCTCAGCACAACTCGATTGCAGCCGCGTGCCGGTGATGGAGGCGCTGAAACGACTGGAAGGGGATGGCTTCATCCGCATCGTGCCGCAGGTTGGCTGTCGCGTGGTGGTGCCGCCGCCGGATCAGATCCGCGATTTCTTCACCCTCTTTGCGCGCGCCGAGGCGAGTGTGGCCGGGTTCGCCGCGGCGCGACGCAACCAGGATGATTTGGCGGCGCTCGACCGTGTCTGGAACGACCTGGAGGCGCAACTCGAGCGTGCCGACGGACCGGCTTCGCGCGACCCGATCTACCGCCGCCTCAACCTGATGTTCTTCGGACAGATCCATGCCATTGCGCGTTCCCCGATCGCCGCGGGGCTCGCGGCCGGCATGTGGGATCGCAGCGATTTCTACATCAAGATCGCCTTCGGGTCGCTTTACTTCAGCCGCGACGTGCAAGCCTCCCAGCGCCGGATCCGCCGCGCGATCGTAGAAGGTGCCGTTGATGATGCGGAACGGCACGTGCGCCAGTTTCTCGACACCGTCGGCGAACGCGTCGCCCATCGACTAAGGTCGAATAAGGTAGCGGCCGACCGTTGATACGCGGGTACGCCTGACTACCCGGCCGCCTAGCGCAGCCACGTCCAGGCGACCATCACGGTCTCGACGTGCGGTGTGATCGACTCGGCACCTCCGATCCCGAGCACGCGTGTCCGGCTTTGCCGGAATCCGCGGCGATGTGGAAGGCGGCGTGAATGACCGCGGGACACGACCCGCGAAAAACCCGGTTGCAGAAACGAATCACCGCGGGGCACGCCCGTGTAGCGGTGACGTCGCGCGGCGCTCAATGCGACGCGCCAGGATCTACGTGACCGTACTTCGGGTCAACCCGACGAACGGGCCGTCCCACGACCATACCTCGAGCAGGAAGGAGACGCGGTAACGATACTCGGTCGACGAATAACGTTGCGTCCGGAGATGCTATTCCGGCGATGCAGGTGGCGCCCGCATTATCTCAGTCGCTACGTTACTCCGACCCGAACGTGAGCACACGCTCGATCGTCAGGTTGAAAATAACCCGCACTTCACCCTGGCGAATGGGTTCATAGCGCTCCTGCCCCGTGTACTTTCGTGCCATCAGATGCATGTGGTCCATGCCGCCGTCCTTGCTATGGCTGGCTACGCGTCCCCGGATCTCCATCCAGAAATACGGGTTGTCCGGATCGATCAGCAGCACGGTTGCCCAGCGGCGCAGGCGCAGATTTCGCGTTTTCTGCCGGTCATCGGCAGCATTGACACGCAGGAAGGCACCGTCGTAATCGCACCATACCGGGTGTACCTGCGGGCGGCCATCGGGCATCAGCGTCGCCAGGTGTGCGAGCACCGGCTCCGTGAGAAGTCTTTTATGGCTGTCGGGTATCTGCATCTATAACTGTTGAACCAGGGGTCGTCGCTCCGCTTGCCCGCCAGAGCCCAGCTGCATACGGACCTAGATCGGGTAGATTATGTAATGCGGCGGCACCGCCGTGTCCATGATTGCGCGCTTCATACGGAAGCGCAATTCGCCATCTTCCTCGACCATCACATCTTCGTAATGACCGACGACGAGGGGCGCGGTGCTACCCTCCGGCCCGGTGTAGTAGACGGAGAAATTCGTGCTCGCGTGCAGTTCTCCTTCAGTGCCGCGCCAGCAGGCATCGCGATTGAGGAAATGCCGCGCCTGATAGTGCTCTACCGCGTTGTGCCAGACCTCGGTGACATACCTGACCCGGTCCTGCAGCCGCTCGTAACAATCGTCGAGCATGATACTGACCGGCAGGTCGTGCTTGACGTTCTCAAGGGTCGTCAGTTCGTACCTTCCCTGCAGTGAAAACGTGCCCAACCATCCCGCCATGTCCAGGCGATCAATCGCATAGGTGTAACGGTTATTCAGCGCATCGACACGTAACAGCGTCGACGCGTCAGTAACGGTGTCCATGCGCTAGAGATCCATGCGCGATCTGTAATCGCGCCACCACGGCGTGTTGGCGGCTTCATCGTTCTGTTTGCTGTAGCGTCCATCCGGGCTGTCGGCCAGTCCCTTCACGAAATTAATCGAACCGCCCGGCGTGCTGATTGCCCTTTGGACGCGTTCGAACATCGCCCCGTCCTCGATGCTCACAAAACCGCTCGGGCCAAGCAGGTTCGATGCCTGGCGCACGCGATGTCGTGCGAGTTCCGGCGGGTCGTCGGCGAAACCGAGGTAGGTGTAATGGACCTCCGTCCTGTCGGGCCCCAGGGGACGCCCGAAGCGGAAATTGATGGCATTGAAATGCTTGACGGACTGGGTCAGCGGCCGGATCAGGTTTACCGCGGCGCGCTCTCCCTGACCCTCGGTCATCACGACCGAAGGATCCTTCAGATAGCCGTTATCTTCATAGGGCGTGATGTCGTAATTAGCGCCCCAGTGCCCGCCGGTGCCGCTGGCGGTAATCGTCGCTTCACCGCCGCCGTAGTTCAGATGCCGGAAGGCAGTGTGCAGGATCCCGGCGTGGTAACCATCGTTGTCCATGTAAATTTTCCAGTTACAGTTGAACACGATCTTCTGGTATCCGAGCAGTGACAGGCGCCGCTTACCGCCACCCATTGCCGTCAGGAAACTGCCGTTCATCTCGCCCAGGAACGTCTCGATCGCGGGCGTTTCGTCGTCGAACGTGGCCCACAGCACCTGGCCGTGAAGTACGCTTCGCAGCGAGCGCAGGTTGAAATCGCAGCGACGAAAATCCTCGCGAAAGCGATCTTCGCCAGGCGCGCCGCGCATCGCGCCACGGGTGTCGTACAGCCAGCCATGGTAAGGACAGGTGAAATCCGTTGCCTTACCCAGAAATTCCGCGGTCAGCCGCACCCCACGGTGGGCGCATGCGTTCACCAGGACCCTGAATTCGTCGCTGCCGACACGGGTCACGATCAGCGGTGTTTCGCCGACGACAATGGTCTTGTAATCGCCGGGCTCCGGAATTTCCGCCTCCAGTGCCACCGGGTGCCAGAAGGGCCCATAGAAAATCCGCGTGAGCTCGCGTTCGTAGATCGCCCGGTCGGTATACAGCGCATAGGGAACGCGCGTGTGATCGTGCCAGTCAATGTGCTCCGATTGCGTCATGACATGCTCCTGGTGTGGCCGCTCAATCGTCAGCATCCGTGGCCGAGTCCGCCATCAGCCCCATCTCGCGCAACACGTCGCCGAGACCGGGGTCTGACGAGGCATAACTCAGCTTGTCCATACCCAGGTAGCTGTTGGGCATGTCGGCGAAGGTTTCCGGCTCGTTGTCACAGTACACTTCGAGTTCGTGGCCGTCGGGGTCGAAAAAATAGACGCTGTTGGTGATGCCGTGATTCACCGTGAACGAGATCGGGATCCCGCGCTGCTTCAGTTCCGCGTACGCCTGCTCCAGCTGGTCCTGGGTTTCGAGGCGAAACGCCACATGCGCCATGCCTATCGCACCACTGTCGGGGGACGGCGCGTCGGGGCCAATCTCGACGAGTGCCAGTTCGTGGTGATCGCGGCGGTTATTGGCGAGAAACAACAACCCGGCCTGCGGGCTGTCATTCATCACCTCACATACCGAGAACCTCGGTGTAGAACGCGCGTGAGCGCGCGAGGTTGCGTACTTTCAGTACTACGTGGGCAATTCGTTCGGGACGGATCATTCAACTTGCTCCGGCATTACGCTGGCCGCGACGGCATCTGCAGGGACGCAGGCCCCTGCCCAGGTCCAGGGGCCGCCACCCACCACCAATCATCCGCCGCAGCCGGCCGCGAGCATCACCAGTGCGGCGAAATAGCGCGCCATCCCGGCGTACTCAGGCAGCCTCCGCGGCGGGTTCAAACCAATCCGGCCAGCCGGCGCGCGCATTCGCGGCCCGTGCCACCTCGCGTTCCTCGGCGCTGGCAAAGCGCTGGTCCCAGTCACGCAATCGCGGCATGGCGATATAACGAAACCACAGGGGCGGAATCATCCCGACCATGAAACAGATGAACACGCTCGGCATCTGCGGACCGTTGAGATCCGGTTCGAGCCGGTAGAACGGCTTGTAGCTGTCCATGTGGTGATCCGAATGATTGGTGATCTCGAACGCGACCGCACGGATTACCGGTTGCAGGTGATTCCACAGGTGATGCCGCTGGTAGGGCGTGCCGGGGACGCGTACCAGCCCGTAATGCTGGTAGTAGTTGAACGCCTCCAGCAACAGCTTCGAGGCGGCAACCCCAGCCAGCATCACCAGCATCGTCGGCCAGCCGGCGTAGAGGCCGACCCCGATAAACATCAGGATTTCCAGCACGATTGCCCGCACACAACGATTGCCCGGACCGAGCACCGGACGCCCCAGCCGCGCGAGGCGGTCGGCCTCGAGGCGCCACGAATCGCGGTATGAAGCCCAGGTAGCGCGAAACGGGAAGGTATACATGGTTTCACCGCGCCACGCCGTATCGGCGTCATCCGGTGTGCCGAGATGGATGTGATGGCCATGAATGTGCGGCAACCCACGCAGCGGGTCGCCATAAAGGGCGCCGCAAACGAAAGCACAGGCAAGCGAGAAAGGGTCCCGCCGATGCAGCAGTTCGTGCTGCGCGGGCAGGTTGGGCACCGCCGACAGCCAGGCCAGCGAAGCCACGGCGCCCACGATCTCGAACGCACTCCAGGCCTCCGCGCCGCCGTCTGCCGCCGCACGCCACACGAAGGTTGCGTAAAGGGCGAGCATCAACGCGGTGTGAACGTAGAGCGCGAGATCGGCCACCCAGCCGACACGAATCGTGCGCACGGCTTCATCGCGAGGCAGCACGATGTCGACCACGGCCAGCGCGAAGTAGGTCGCGAACCCGGCCCACATCCATGTCCCGCCAATACCAAATCCCGCAACACCAACGGCGACGCAGGCTGGTCCCGAGTAGTATCGAAGGTAGTCGCTCATTGATTCCTTCCTCCCGTCATCGCGTGTCGAGTTGACGTCGCGGCCCCACTGACACCGCTAGACACTGTAGATATCCATCACATTCGGGATCTTGTCGTTGGCCACCAGAATGTGTCGCCTTGCGATGCGCCAGTCACCATCGCCGACCACGAGCTCGTGCCGCTGCTGACCGAAAAAGACATGTTGTTTTTCGAGGCGATAGCTGTACGTTGCCCAGTTGGACTGGACCACTAGACGCCCGCCCTCATCGGCTTCCACGGCGGTAACCGTCGACAGATGCGCGGTACGCGGCAGCGGCGTCGATGCCAGCGAGCGCCCGGTGCGCAGGCGGAACACGCGGTCTTCGAGTCCGCCGCGATCACCGTAATAGATCAACGACAGTTCCCGCGTCGGATCGCGCGTCGGTTCGTACTCATCTGCCCACGCGGGAACCCAGTACTCGCAGTCCTCGCGATACAGCGCGAGCCAGGCATCCCAGTCGCGCGCATCCAGCAGACGCCCTTCCAGCGCGATGAAGGCGCAGGCACGACTCCACTGATCAGGCAACGTCACGCCGGCCCTGCCCGTCAGAATCATTTGCCAGCCCGTCGCGCAACGTGTTCAACCAGTGCCGGTGCTGCCACAGGAAAATCCCTTCGTCCTGCAACTGCCCTCCGCTCAGGCGTGGTTCGAGGCCGATGGCGCGCGCATGATCGTCGGCGCCGTCGACCAGATTCATGGCACCGCGCGAGACGTCATTCCATTCAACCAGCCCGGCATCGAAACCCGCCTGGCTGGCGTTGAACGCGGCCAGGTCGTCGGGCGTGGCCATGCCGCTCGCATTGAAGAAATCCTCGTACTGGCGGATCCGCGAGGTCCTGGCCGCCGCGCTTTCGCTCGCCGGCGCGAAGCACACGGTGCGCACTTCGGTCTTGTCCACCGCCAGTGGCCGGAACACCCGGATCTGGGTACTCATCTGGTCCATGAAAAACACGTTCGGATAGATCAGCAGGTTGCGCAGGTAGCTCGTCATCCAGCGCGCGCGTTCCGCGCCGAACGCGGCTTCGTACGCCTCGCGTGACGCGTAGGCCGGACGCACCTGCGGGTTCGGCCATTCGTTCCACAACATGACGTGCCCGTTTTCGAACGCGTAGAAGCCGCCCGGGAAACGGTCGATGGCACCGACGTCAACCGAATTCACGGCGTCGCCCTGCGCGCGCAATTGCTGGCGATGGCGCACCGTCTCGACGTAATTGGCGTGAATCGTATCGACATGATAGCCGTCGACACCATTTTCGGCCTGCAGTTTCCAGTTGCCATCGAAGGTGTAGACCTGCTGCCCGGGCAGCACTTCGATGCGGCCGTCCGGATCCTGATCGACAATCAGGTCGAGACAGCGTGCCGCCCCGCCAAGGTAGGTTTCGAGTGGCACCACCGCGTCGCTCAGGCTGGCAAAGACGAAGCCGCGGTAGGAAGCCACGCGCGGCAGCGGCGTGAGGCCGAGTTCGCGTTTGTCGAAACCGGGCGCATAGCCCGCTTTTTCGTTGTCACCGCAATCCACCAGGTCGCCGCTGCTGTTGTAGCACCAACCGTGAAACGGGCACATGAAAACCTTCTTGTTGCCGCGACCCATCAGCTCGACCACCGCGCCGCGATGCCGGCAACTGTTGATGAAGCCCCTGAGACCGCCGTCCCGGTCGCGATTGATGATCACCGGTTGACGCCCGATGACGGTGGTGAGGTAGTCATGCGGCGCGGGGATCTGGCTTTCGTGACACACGTAGACCCAGTTCGACTCGAAGATGTATTTCATCTCGAGTTCGAAAATCGCCTCATCGGTGAACATCCTCCGATGCACCCGGAACAGTCCTTCGTTCGGCCGCTCATCGATCAATCCGGCGAGATCATCGGCTGTCGTCATTTCATTGCTCCCGTGGTGACACACTTCGCGCTCGGCGACGCCTGCCCGTAATGTGAGGATTCGAGAAACTTGTCGTAGAAAATGTGTGCGAGATCGAAGCCGAGCGCAAGCAGCCGCTCGATGCCGGCATCGATCATCGCCGGCGGCCCGCACAGGTAGGCATCTGCGTCTTCGAGGAGAGCGGCTGCAGAGGACGCTGCGAGATGGTCAGTGACCAGCCCGGTGGCGCCGTGCCAGGAGCCGCTGGCCGCGGCATCGGACAGCACAGGCACGAAATCGAACGGCGCAGGCCAGCTCGCGCGCAGCTCCGCGATACGCTCGGCACCATACAGGCCCTGCTCGGCGCGCGCCCCGTGCAGCAGCGTGACCGCACGCGCCACCGGTGCCGCAGCCACCTCATCCAACAGCGCCAGAATGGGCGCCAGTCCGGTGCCACCGGCCACCAACAGCAACGGCCGCGGTGCGGCGCGCAGGGTGAACGCCCCGGCGGGGCCGCTGAGCGCGAGGCCGTCGCCCACCCTGGCGCCGTCGGCGAGCCAGCCGCTGAACGCGCCCCCGGGCAGGAGACGTACATGAAATTCAACCGCCGTGCAGCCATCGGGCGGGCAGGACCGGGCGAAGCTGTAGCTGCGCCCACCGTCGATGCCGGGAATGCTGAGTTCGGCGTACTGACCGGCGGCGTAGGTAATCGGTCGATCGAGCGTGAGGTGCAGGCCGATCACATCTTCGGCAAGGCGTTCGATGGCGCTGACCGTGGCGCCGAACGTCGCGCGCGCCGGCCCGCAATTCGCCCCCGGAGGCGCCTCGATCGTCAGGTCCGAGCGCACCCGGCTCTGACAGGCGAGGACATAGCCGGCGTCGAGTTCCGCGGCCGACAGGGTATACGCGAAATCGAGGATCGGGCGAACCTTACCCGCGACCAGTTTCAGCCGACAGCTTCCACAGGTGCCGACCGTGCAATCAAACGGCAGCGCGACACCGGCACGTCGCGCGCCTTCGAGCAGCGTTTCACGCCGCGCGACCTCGAAAGACCGTCCGGCGCCGGCCACCGTGACCACGTACCCTGCTGGGGCTCGAAACCGGTTTACCAGCCGCTGCAAGACCATGTGATGCGTTCCTCGTTCATTCACTTCGGCTCGGTCATGGCGCGGAGCGTTCATGCACTCTGATGAACGGGCGGCATCTCGCCCGCCTGTTGTTAGCATGCTAGCATAATTGACACTTTCGATTAAATCAAGGCTGCCCGCTGACCTGGCCAGCGAGGTGCCGGCCTGGACTGGAGGCTGTGATGGCCGGAACCATCGAAGACATCGATCACCTGGTTGACTGGCGCGCCGGTCGCCAGCGCCGTTCGATTTATGTCGATAACGCCGTGTACGAGGCTGAGCAACGTGCGATCTTCGGACGCTGCTGGCTGTTTCTGGCACACGAGACGCAACTCGCCGAGCCCGGCGATTTCCTGCGCACGTTCATGGGCGAAGACGAAGTGCTCGTTGTGCGCCAGCGTGATCGTTCCGTACGCGCCTTCCTCAATACCTGCACCCACCGCGGCAACCGCCTGTGCCGCGCCGATCAGGGCAGCGCGCGAAGTTTCACGTGCAGCTATCACGGCTGGGGTTTTGGACTCGATGGCGCACTGAACGGCGTACCGCTCGAGCAGGAAGCGTACCTCGGCGAACTCGACCGCGCCCGGCACGGCCTGGTCGAAGTCGCACAAATCGATGCCTACAAAGGCCTGATATTCGCAACCTTCGATCCCGAGGCGCCGTCACTTGCGGACTACCTCGGCGCCATGACCTGGTACATCGACGTATGGGCGGACGCCATGCCCGAAGGTAGCGCGCTGATCGGCGCCGCTTCACGCGTGGTCCTGCCGGTCAACTGGAAACTGCCGGTGGAGAACGTCTCCGGCGACGGTTATCACCTCGGCTGGGCGCACGCCGGCGCCATGTCGGTCACGTCCAGCATG
>Ga0181594_10002283_pt1 | contig 17691 bp, 12 predicted proteins | sample 071ome_18_FD_145603 | JGI IMG/M metagenome (GOLD analysis project Ga0181594, IMG submission 145603) | Coastal salt marsh microbial communities from the Groves Creek Marsh, Skidaway Island, Georgia - 071413BT metaG (spades assembly) | ecosystem: Environmental > Aquatic > Marine > Intertidal zone... | reverse complement strand
ATTTATTGTATTTAGTTGCTCAGGCGAAGCAATCCGACCGATTTGGCCGAATTGAATCCCGATCAGGTCAAGGGGGCCGGGATTAACGTAAGCTGTAGGCACAGCCTGAGTTGCTGGCTATCACGATTCGATAAGAGAGTCACCGGTTTTGACCATCTTACCTCGTGTGATGAACACCTTGTCGCCAATCTTGGTCGTTGCGAAGACCTTGGCGGCAAACGATTCGGGGATGCCGATGCAGCCGTGGCTGGCATAACCCCACTCCACTTCGGAGGCGTGGAGGCTGATCCCGTCGTTGGTCAGGCGCTGCATGTAGGGCATGGGCGCACCATAAATATTTGAGACGTGGTGCCGCTTTTTCTGGGTGATGGGAAAAATGCCGAGCGGTGTCGGTTTTTCTTCTGTGCCGAGCAGAACCGCGGTCGCGCCGATTTCATAGCCTGAGCGGAAGATGGACAGCACGCGCGCCTCAAGATCGACGGTAATGACGATAGGGCCTTCGGCGGGCACGCCATCCTCGTTCCAGTGCCATTCGCCATATTTGATCGGCCCGTCGATGGGCAGAATGCGCTTGATGACGAAGCGCTCATCGACGGGCTTTTTGGCCGCGACCGACTGTTTTGCGGGCTGTGCCTTGACCGGTGCAACTGCAGCCTTTTCCAAAACCACAGAGGGCGCCGCCTCGGTCGTTACCGCATTGGCGGTATGCGAGGGCTCATCGGCAAGAAGCATGGCGCCGGCAACCCCGGTCAGGCCCAGAAAGCCGCGCCCAGAAGCGTCTGTCCCTTGCTGACCCCGCTCATCGTCGGATTAGCTCCTTTTCACCGCATATCATTGCGCAAAAACAGGGTTCGCGCTAGCCTGCAGGCGCAACTCGTCCCGCGCAGAGACCATGCCCCCGTGAAGGTTAAGGGCGCGGTAACGAACCTTTTCTCTTATCCATGCGCGCCAAAGGTGTTTGCCACTGCCGTGGCGATGCGCAGCGACAGCATGTGCGCGCGTTCCACCGGGTCGATGAACATGCGGTGGATTTCGTCATATCCGGTCGCGCCTTCGTCGGGATAGTCGCTGGGGTCCGAAACCGAGAAATCCGCTATAGACGGGAAATGGGTGGGAAATGCCCGACGAAGCTGGGCCAGCGCATCCTCTACGCGCAGGGTGAAGACCATTTCCAGCACGTCTTCGCGGCTGATATCGTTGGCGCGACTAAAGGCGGGAACCATCACCGCGCGCAGGAACATGTGCTGGAACAGCGCGAGGCGCAGCGATTGCAGCACGCCCAGGCTTCGGCGGGTCTCCTCTCGCCCGCGGGGCGGGCCTGCTGCGGGCACTAGCTCGAGCAACCGGTGCAGCTTGAGCGAATCGACCCGCAGCCGCGAGGCGAGCTGCCGGAAAACCCCAGTGCGGTCGTCTTTGGTCAGATGCTCGGCGAGGGTCTGGCACGCCTCGGCGATGTGCTGTTCGTCGCCGCGATAGGGCCGGGTCGCCCAGTATGCGGAGTTGAACAGTTCGCCGAAGGCCGCGACGGTCTTGATGCTGGCGAGCGCATTGGCCTCACCGGCGAGACGCATCAGCTGCCTGCCCCGCTCGCTCTCGTTCAGCAGTTCGGCAATGCTTTCGCGGTTGCCTTCCGCCGCCGTGCCGAGCCCGGCGATGACATTGAGCGGGTAGCCGAGCTGCTGGAGCATGGCGTTGTGTGGGATCGCCCTGATCTGCCTGAGGCTCATTTCCCGGTCAGACGCGAGGTCCGACTGACGGCGCGACTTGCGGCTGCCGGTATCGTTGAGCAGGCCCAGGCCGAAGGCGGTGATCGCCCGGGCATAGGTGCGACTGGCGAGGAATTCGGACTGAACCCGGCGGATTGCCCGGTAATAGTCGAGGCTGATGTCGGTGCGGCGATAGAAGGGATCGGTCGGCGCGTCGGCATCGGCCTGCCCCGGCGGCATCTCTGCAAAACGGGTAAGCGTCGCCAGTGCCAGCTCGGGCGAACCGAAGAACAGATAGCCGTCGCCGCCCTGAAAACTCACTTCGGGCTCCAGCTGTATCCGCGCACGCACGAATCGCCTGCGTGCCCAGGGCGACATCGGCCAGGCGATCCGGTCGGCAACGCTGGATGGGTGCGCACCGCGACCCATCGATTCTCCATGCGTGTTGAAAATCAGTGCGGCGACGTTTGTCAGACCGTTTGCCGCCATGGCTTCGGCGAGGCGCCCGTGCAGCCGCTCGATCGCCAATGCGGCGGGAATCTGTCCGACGAAGCGTCCGGCGTCGGAAAAGCCGGTCTGGATGCACAGGCGGCCGCGCTTCTGGGCATAGGCGCGATAGGCCGGTTCGGCGAGAAGCGCGTCGAGGAAGCGGCCACCATGCTCGAGCGCGCTTTCGGTTTCGAACAGCGGCGAGACGTCGACCTTGTCGTCGATCCCGAACATGCGCGCGAAGTAGAGCGCGGCCAGAACCGTGGTCGGCTGTTCGCATTCGGCGATGAGCATGCGGATCGGCGTATCCGCGTCGATGTGGTGGAGGATCTGCGCCATTGCCAAAAACTGGCGCACGGCAGAGCTGTTCTCGATCGCGAGCGCGGCGAAATTGGAGCGAAGCGGTTTCGCGTCGGCCAGCAGCTCGCGCATTTTCGCCAGGGCCGCCTGACTGGCGAGATTGAGCTTGCCTTCCGGGTCGATACGGCGGCGGATCGCGTTCTGGATCTGCGAGCTGTTCACCCGGAAATGGATCCAGCCCATGCCAAGGCCGTCGGCGCGCATCGCCGCGGCAACGACGAGCAGCCTGCGGGCCTTGTCGCTTTCGGCGTCAAGCGCCGCGGCGCCAAGTTCGTCGATTACCCCGGCAAGGCTCACGAGCTTGTCGGGATGATTGGCAGTCAATGCATTGGCTGCCTCTGAGACATCAGCGGGATCGGTCAGGTTTGAGGCAAATCGCTCGGCCATTGCGCGGCTCAGGCTCGCGGCCCGTGCCAGCCGGTCGGCGAGATCGGGCATGTCCTCACGCAGGTTGGCGGCGTAACGATCGAGCCGCATGGCCTTTTCAGACAGGCGATAGCGGATCGAGGTCGACCAACCGATGTCGGTGCGCCCGTCCATGTCATAGCCGACCCAGGTCGCGAGCCGGACCGGCAAGGGCTGCAGGGTCTTCCACTGGACCGGCCATTTCCTTTCCGCGATTTCCAGAAGCGTGTCGGACATCCGGTCGCGCGCATCCTGCGCGCGGGCAAGCGCCGCCATGACAGCATCGTGCTCGGTATCCAGCGTGATCGTATCGCGTGTGGTTGGGACGGCGCAGACCAGGTCGGGTGACAGGTCCCCGCTGCTTGCGGCCTCCGCCACCGATGCCGATTGTGCAGCGGTCAGGAGAAACGTCGGATGTGCGGTGAACACGAAATGGGCAAGCGGGCGTTGCCAGCGGGCAGCGAAGCTGGCGAAATCCTGCTCGTCGGCCAGCTCGCGCAGGCTGGCGTCGTTTTCGCCCACCGGCATCGGCCCGACAAGGCGTCGCAGCCGGGCGGCGCGGGCTCGCAAGCCTTCGCATTCCAGCTCGGCGACAAGACCCTCGATGTCATCGAGCGTCAGTCTTCCGCTTTCGAGATCTCGCGACAGTTCGAAACCGAGCTGAAAGACCGGATTGAACATCGGCGTTTGCGATGTCTGAATATGCAATTCGCCAAGCCGGACTTCGAGATCGGCTACACTGGTCATAGCTCAATGGCTCCCGTTAGCTGGCGGCCGGAAAGTCCGCTCGATCGATTCCGACTGCTGCGAATATGCTTTTCGCGATTGCAGCATAACCGTGTCTTGGGCGCAGCGCCAGAAGCATCAGGACGCCGGGCGCGCAGACTAAATGGATTCACATGTCGGACCCGAAGTTCTAAGGTGCTGCCCATGAACCAGGACGGCACATACCTGATTGAGCATCTCCAGGTCCCCGCGATGATCGTGGCGAAGGGTATCGTCAATTTCGCCAATGCCGCGGCGAAAGACCTGCTTGGCGCCCATATCGTCGGACAAGACGTACGCATCGCTCTGCGCGATCCGGTAGCGATCGAACTGATTCTCGCGGAAACCGGCGGCGTCGCGAAGGTTCCCGGTCTGTCGTCCGGCGGCAGCCTCTGGGAAATCGATTCGGTGGTGCTCGCCGAAGACGAGCGATTTGTATGCCTTTACGACCGGTCGGTGCAGTCGAGCGTGGCGCGCGCCCATGCCGATTTCGTCGCCAACGCCAGCCACGAACTGCGTACGCCGCTTGCCACGATTCTAGGCTATGTCGAGACACTGGCCAATCCCAAGGCTGGAGGGGATGAGGCGACGCGCGAAAAATTTCTCGAAACGATCCGCCACGAGGCGATGCGCATGCAAGCGCTTGTCTCCGATCTGATGAGCCTGTCGCGGATCGAAGCGAACAAGCATGAGGTGCCGGGCGATTCGCTCGATTTTGTCGCGCTGGTCAGGGAAGTCGCCGGAGAATTTCTCACTGCGGGCAACGTGAAGGTGAACGCAGATCGCGACACGGCGATGATCAGGGGAGACCGGGCGCAGATCGCACAGGTACTCCGCAACCTGATCGACAATGCCGTCAAGTACGGTCGCAAGGAGGGGGCCGTGGATGTGGCTGTGGAGGCAACCGATACGGGATGGGTGCTCGTTGCCATACACAACGAAGGCGAAGCCATCGCGCCGGAGCACCTGCCTAGGCTGACCGAGCGATTCTATCGCGCGGATGCCAGCCGCAGCCGCGCCGCCGGCGGCACCGGCCTGGGTCTTTCGATCGTCAAGCATATCGTCGAGCGGCATCGCGGCCGTTTCGACATAGCCAGCAGGCAAGGACGCGGCACCACGGCCTCGCTGATGCTGCCGATGCAAAGAAACTGAACCCTTCAGACGCTTATCCACAGTCCCGGCGCAGACTGTCACGAAACTGCAATGTGACCGACATAGTGGCGTCGCATTACAGTCGAAAAAGTGTCGTACATGGGACATCATGAGCAAGCGAATTCGCCAATCGGCAAGCGTCGTCGCACTTGGTCTTACACTTGGCTGGGTAACGCCCGCCATGGCGCAAAATGCCGGGTCGGTATCCCAGGAACTGGCGCAGATGCGCGCGCAGATGGAAGCCATGGCTCGACGTATCGACGAGCTTGAAGGCCAGCTTGCGGCAACTCAGGCCAGTGCCGCCGCCGCGACAACGGCGGCGGATGAAGCCAAGGCCGTGGCCGCAGAAGTGAAGGCGTCGCCGCCGGTCGCTGTTGCCTGGAAGGGTGCGCCAAAGTTCGAAGGCAAGGGCGGCTGGAGCTTCAAGCCACGTGGACGCCTGCAGGTCGATGCGGGTGTGATCGACGCGCCATCATCGACCGGTCGTTCGGACGGCTTCGGCAGTGAGATGCGGCGCGCGCGCCTAGGCGTGGAAGGCGATATTCCGGGTGGCTTCGGTTACAAGTTCGAGGCCGATTTCGCGGGCAACGAGGTCGAGATCGCCGACGCCATCCTGACCTACAAGCACAAAGGCCTGACGATCTCGGCTGGTCAGCACAACAATTTTCAGGGACTCGAAGAGCTGAGCAGCAGCCGTTTCATCTCGATGATTGAGCGCGCCGCGTTCACCGATGCCTTCGGGTTCGAACGGCGGGTCGGCCTTTCCGCCCAATATGGCGCCGGCGATCTGCTGCTGCAGGGCGGTGTGTTCACCGACAACATGAGCGATCTTCCCGGCAAGAGCTGGAGCATGGATGGCCGTGTGGTGTTCATGCCCAAGCTGGGCGAAGGCCAGCTGCACCTCGGCGCATCGGTTCACTACACCGAGCTCAACGATGCGGCCGATACGGTCCGCTATCGCCAGCGCCCGTTCGTGCACACCACCGGCGAGCGCTTCATCAACACCGGCGCATTCAGCGCCACCAGCGAGACCGGCTACGGTCTTGAGGGGGCGTTCATCTCCGGGCCGTTCCATGCCGCGGCCGAGGGCTATTGGCAGAAGGTCTCGCGTCCGGCTGGTCTCGCCGATCCGACCTTCTTCGGCGGCTATGCGGAAGTGGGATATTTCCTGACTGGCGGGGACTCGCGCGGATACAAGAAGGGCACGTTTGACCGGGTCAAGCCGGAAAGTCCCGTGGGCGAGGGCGGCATGGGCGCCTTGCAGGTGAACCTGCGCTACGACCGGCTCGACCTGACCGATGCCGGGATCGTCAGCGGCACGCAGGACGGGCTCGCAATCTCGTTGATCTGGACGCCGACTGACTACACCAGACTGATGATGAACTACGGCCGGATGAAATACAAAGATGCCGTCCATCCGGCAGCCGGCGGCGACACGTCCTACTCCGTCAATGCCTTTGGGATGCGCGCGCAGGTCGATTTCTAAGCTCGGTGGCGGGAGCAGAAATCGATCCGCCACGATGTAACAAAACTGTCGCAAAAGTGTAATCAAACACCAATAGGAGCACCCTAATCGGGCGCGAAAGGGGACTGTAAATGTACAATTTCAAGACCACGGCTTTTGTCGCCGTTTCCGCTCTGGCGCTTTCTGCATGTGGTGGCTCGGGCGGCGGTGAGGCCGGCGGCGCCCGCGATTTCGTCCGTGCGGTCGGCTCTTCGACCGTCTACCCCTTCGCTACGGCTGTCGCCGAGAAGGTCGCCGGCCAGGGCTTCAAGTCGCCGGTGATCGAATCGACCGGAACCGGCGCGGGGATGAAGTTGTTCTGTGCAGGCGTCGGCTTCAATTTTCCCGACGTCGAGAACGCCTCGCGCCGCATGAAAGCTTCGGAATTCGAAGACTGCAAGGCAAACGGCGTGACGGAAGTCATTGAAGTCCAGGTCGGCATCGACGGCATCGCCTTTGCCGAGGCTGCGAACGGGCCGAAAATGAAACTGACGCCCGAGACTGTCTACAAGGCGCTGGCCGCCAATCCTTTCGGCAAGCCTCAGACGGCAAAGAACTGGAAGGATGTCGATCCTTCGCTGCCAGCCATTCCGATCAGCGTGTACGGTCCGCCGACGACTTCGGGCACGCGCGACGCGCTCGAGGAGCTGATTCTTGAGGCTGGCTGCAAGTCGGATCCAGCGATGGGTGCGCTCAAGGACAGCGACAAGGACGCCTACGAGAAGACCTGCACGACGATCCGTGAAGACGGCGCCTATATCGAAGGCGGCGAAAACGACAATCTGCTCGTTCAGAAGATCGCGCAGAATGCCAAGGCTATAGGTATCTTCGGTTATTCGTTCCTTGAAGAGAACGCCGACAAGCTGAAAGGCGTGCCGATGTCGGATGTCGAGCCGACCTACGCCTCGATTTCCGATTTCAGCTACCCCGGCGCGCGTCCGCTCTACATCTATATCAAGAAAGCGCATCTCGATAAGGTCAAGAGCCTGAAGGAATTTGTCGCCGAGTGGCCCAATGCCTGGGGCGCCGATGGCTACCTGAAGGACAAGGGCATGGTCGTCTCGCCCGAAGAGGTGCGCGCTGCGAACGCAACTGTGATTAGCGAGCTGACCGTGATGGACGGCACCGGACTCAAGTAATAGTGCAAGCGCCGACATGATCCAGCTGGCCATCCTGTCGGCGCTTTGCGCCCTTGCTCTCCTTGGCTGGTTCACCGCGCGCTCGAAAGCCCGGCTATTTGCACGGGACAAGGTTTCGACCTGGTCCCGGCCGGAATATCACGCTGCGCACCTTGTGCTGTGGACCGTGCTCCCGGCCCTGCTCGGCTGGATGGTGTGGAGCGCTATCGCCCCCTCGCTGGTCGATGCGGCGCTGGCGGGATTGCCGGTCGCGCAGCAGCTTCCGGCATCGGGGTTCGAGCGTGCAGCCATTCTCGCCGAGGCCCGGGTGCTTGCGAGCCATCCCGATGCCGGGTCGTTCTACCCGCTGGCGCAGGAACTGGCTGCGCCGATCCGCGAGCTGCGCGCGCGCTATGACCTGATCGGTGCGGTGCTGGTCGTCATATTGGCTTTTGCCGGCGGGGCGTGGGGATTCTCGCGGCTGCGTGCCAATTTTCCCGCGCGTACCTGGGTCGAGCGCGCCTTCATGTTGCTGCTGCTGATGGCGTCGCTGGTCGCGATTCTGACGACCTTCGGGATTATCGCATCGCTCGTCTATGAGACTGGCCTGTTTTTCGGCAAGGTTTCGCCGATCGATTTCCTGACCGGCACGCACTGGAGCCCGGGAACCGCCGTTGGCGACGACATCGGCGACAATTTCGGTGCGATTCCGTTGTTCTGGGGCACGCTCTATATCGGCGCGGTGATCGCCATGATCGTCGCCATTCCGCTCGGGCTGATGAGCGCGATCTACCTCACGCAATATGCCTCGGCGCGCGCGCGGCGCTGGATCAAGCCGATGCTTGAGATTCTCGCAGGCGTACCGACCGTGGTCTACGGCTATTTCGCCGCACTGACCGTCGCCCCCTTCATCCGTGACCTGGCCGCTTCGCTGGGCCGGGACAACCCTTCCACCGAGAGCGCGCTGGCTGCCGGCCTGGTGATGGGCGTGATGATCATTCCCTTCGTTTCCTCGATGGCCGACGATTCCATCGCCGCGGTGCCTCAGGCCATGTCGGATGGATCGCTGGCCATGGGCGCGACCCAGTCCGAGACGATCAAGCGGGTGCTTATCCCGGCCGCGCTGCCCGGCATTGTCGCGGGCGTCATGCTGGCCGTCAGCCGCGCCATTGGCGAGACGATGATCGTTGTCATGGCGGCGGGAGCAGCCGCCAACCTGTCGGTCGATCCGCTCGATTCCATGACCACTGTCACGTTCCAGATCGTCCAGCTGCTGACGGGCGACCAGGAGTTCGACAGCCCCAAGACGCTTTCGGCCTTTGCACTCGGCCTGATCCTGTTCCTGGTGACGCTGGTGCTCAACATTGTCGCGTTGCGCGTCGTCAGGCGATTCAGGGAAGCCTATGACTGATCAGGTCATCCTCGCCCGCATGGAGCAAAGGTTGGCGAAGCGCCATGCCGCCGAACGCCGGTTTCGACTGCTCGGTCTGGGCGCGATCGTCCTGTCCATGGCCTTCCTGGTGCTGCTGCTTTTCATCATGCTCAAGAACGGCATCGGCGGTCTCGACTGGAAATTCCTGACTGGGTCCGATTCCACCGATCCGGCCAACGCCGGAATCTGGGGTGCGTTCAAGGGATCGCTGTGGACAATGCTGGTCACGCTGGCGCTGTCGTTTCCGCTAGGCGTTCTGGCGGCCGTCTATCTGGAAGAGTTCGCACCGCGCAACCGCTGGATCGACATGGTCGAAGTATCGATCAATAACCTCGCGGCCGTGCCATCGATCATCTTCGGCTTGCTTGGCCTCGCGGTATTCATCAACACGCTGCACCTGCCGCGCTCGTCGCCGCTGGTCGGCGGCCTGACACTGGCGCTGATGACCATGCCCGTCATTGTCATCGCCTCGCGCAATGCGATCAAGGCGGTTCCGCCCTCGATCCGCGATGCCGCCCTGGCGATCGGCGCCAGTCCGGTTCAGACCGTTGTCCAGCATGTCGTGCCGCTGGCCCTGCCTGGCATCTTGACCGGTACGATCATCGGCATGGCGCGCGCATTGGGCGAAACCGCTCCGCTGCTGATGATCGGCATGCGTGCCTTTGTCGCTACCCCGCCGGACGGAATTACCGCGCCTTCGAGCGTGCTGCCGATGCAGATTTTCCTGTGGTCGGACGAGATCGATGCCGGTTTCGTGCAGAATACGTCGGCGGCGATTATCGTATTGCTGGTGTTCCTGCTGGCGATGAATGGCCTGGCGATCTATCTGCGCAACAGGTTCGAAGTTAAATGGTAGAGAGGTTCCGGAATCCGTAATGTCTTCGCATCCGAAACTGACCGCTCGTAATGTCGACGTGTATTACGGCCCAAAGCAGGCCATCGACGACGTCTCGATCGAAGTGGATTCGGGGATCGTGACGGCCTTTATCGGCCCTTCCGGTTGCGGTAAATCGACCTTCCTGCGCTGTTTCAACCGGATGAACGATACCATTCCGGTGGCGCGCGTCACCGGCACGATCGAGCTCGACGGGCAGGATATTTACGCGAGCGGAATGGATGTGGTGCAATTGCGCGCGCGCGTCGGCATGGTGTTCCAGAAGCCGAACCCCTTTCCCAAGTCGATCTTCGAGAACATTGCTTACGGTCCGCGCATCCACGGCCTCTCCCAGAACAAGGCAGAGCTGGAGGAGATCGTTGAGCGGTCGCTGACCCGCGCCGGGCTGTGGGAAGAAGTCAAGGACCGGCTGAGCGATGCCGGCACCGTGCTTTCGGGTGGCCAGCAGCAGCGGCTTTGCATTGCGCGGGCCATCGCCGTCAGTCCGGAAGTCATCCTGATGGACGAGCCATGCTCCGCGCTCGATCCAATCGCCACGGCGCGCATCGAGGAACTGATCGACGAGCTGCGCGAAAACTATGCTATCGTCATCGTCACCCATTCGATGCAGCAGGCCGCGCGCGTCTCGCAGCGCACAGCCTTCTTTCACCTGGGGGCGATGGTCGAATACGGCGAGACAGACGAGATATTCACCAACCCGCGCGAGAAGCGCACGCAGGATTACATCACCGGCCGCTATGGCTGACGGGAGTGAGAACCATGGTTGAGCATACCGTCAAGTCCTTCGAGAACGAGATCGCCCAGTTGCGTGGTCTGATCGCCGAAATGGGCGGTCTTGCCGAAGTGGCGATCCGCGATGCGATCCAGGCGCTCGTGCAACGCGACGAAGAAAAGGCACGCCAGATTGTCGCCAACGATGCTCAGATCGACGCGCTCGAGGCCGAAGTCGACCGGCTGGCTGTGCGCGTCATCGCGCTCAGGGCGCCCATGGCCGACGACCTGCGCGAGGTTATAGCTGCGCTCAAGATTTCCGGGGTTGTCGAGCGAATCGGCGACTATGCCAAGAATATCGCCAAGCGCGTTGCCCGCTTTGAACGCAGCGGCCAGATCGAGCCGCTTACCCTTATCCCGGCCATGGCCGAGATCGTCCAGGGCATGGTGCGCGACGTGCTCAACGCCTACGGCGCGCGCGATGCGCAACTCGCGGTCGAGGTGATCCGCCGCGACGACAAGGTCGACAATTTTTACGATTCGATCTTCCGCAATCTTGTCAGCCACATGATGGAGAAACCCGCGACGATCAGTGATGCGGCGCAGCTCCTGTTCGTGGCGCGCAATCTCGAGCGGATGGGCGATCATTCCACCAATGTCGCCGAGATGGTCTATTTCGCGGCAACCGGTGAATACTGCACCGAGCGCGACAATAGCGATCCTGAGCCGGGAGACGCGTTATGAAGCCTTCCGTGCTGGTGGTCGAGGACGACCAGGCCCTGTGCGATCTGCTGACCTGGAACCTCTCTGCCGAAGGTTTTGACGTGCGCAGTACCGGGGATGGCGAAGAAGCCTTGCTGATGGTGCGCGAGCAGCATCCCGATGCGATCATACTCGACTGGATGATCGAACAGGTTCCCGGCATCGAGGTCTGCCGCCAGTTGCGCAAGGACCGTGAGACCTCGTCGATCCCCATCGTCATGCTCACCGCGCGCGGCGAGGAGGAAGATCGCGTGCGTGGCCTCAAGACCGGAGCCGACGACTATGTCACCAAGCCGTTCAGCACCCGCGAGCTGATGGCGCGGGTCGAGGCGCTGCTGCGCCGCAGCCGGCCGGCCCTGACCGGCACGAACCTTCAATTCGGCGACATCGAGCTTGACCCGGCCTCGCACCGGGTCCGCCGCGGCGGTGAGGCGCTGCATCTCGGGCCGACCGAGTTCAAGCTGCTGCGCTACTTCATGGAGCGGCCGGGCAGGGTGCTTTCGCGCCAGCAGATCCTCGACGGGGTCTGGGGCATGGACAGCGAAATCGACGAGCGCACCGTCGATGTCCACATCCGCCGCCTGCGCAAGGTGATCAACCGGGTGGGCGAAGCGGATCCGATCCGCACTGTGCGTGCGGCGGGTTACTCCATGGATGTCGGCTGAGGTCAGGCGCTAACGCCCTATTCCTTCTCGAACACCAGCAGGACGTTGCCAGCCATTTTCATCGCTGTGCCGTAACCGGATGCAACGATGATCTGTCCGCCATCGACCAGCGGGGCTCCACCGCCGCTCATGGCGCCGCCGCGGGCGTCGACACCGTTGACCGTCTCGATCGAGCCGGTTAGGTCGAGATCGAGCAGCACCTCGCCGCTTTCCGGTGCATAGGCACGCAACCTTCCGTCATCGCCACCAGCCAGAACGAATTCAGCCGTTGCTGTCGGCGGGCTGCTGATGCCGGGCATGCAGCCGATTTGATCGGGCTTGCAGGTGTTGGGCATCGGTTGGCTCCACAACAGCGCGCCGCTGGCAATGTCTACCGCGTTCATTCCCGGCATGGCTGCAAGGCTCTTGTCCTCGATTTCGCCGAAGTCGCTGACCGGCGCGAACAGCTTACCGTCCTGCGCGGACATGCCGAACAGGATACCGCCCGCAAGGCCTCCGCGTCCGACCCGGCGTATCCATACCTGTTCGCCGCTATCGGCGTCGAAAGCGTAGGTCAGGCCTGCCTTTTGCCCGGCAAGGACGAGATCGCGGCCCTCGCTGGAGCGCACCAGAATCACACCCGCGCCAAAATCGAAGTCAGGGCCCGCATCTTCGGGGCACGTGGCGCTGCCGACAAAGCAACCGACATTCCAGGCGTCGCCTTCGGTTGCCTGATGCGACCAGCGGATCGCGCCGGTCTCCATTTCGAGCGCGACGACCGCGTCGCTCAACTCCGTCGCCGGCTGGGAATAGTTGTCGCCCGTCGCGAAGTAGATCAGGCCTCGCCCGGGATCGATGGCAGGCGTGTTCCATACGGCCACTCCCGAAGGACCGTATTCGGTGCGGCCATCCCCACTCGTCCTGCGCTGCGGTTCGCCGACCATCCAGGTGCGCCACTTCTCCTTGCCGGTTCTGGTATCGAGCGCGACGACCGAGCCGCGAAAGGTGCAGCATGGGTAATTGGGGGCGGCTGCCGAATTTTCTTCCATCGAAGAGATGGGGACGAACAGGGTGTCGCCATGGAGCGCCGGGCTCGCCGTGATCACCGCGACGGTGTGCATGTCGCCGCGAACCGTCCAGACCAACTCCCCGGTAAAGGCGCGCACGGCATAGACGTTGCCGGCAAGGTCCCCGAAGAAGGCAAGCGGATCGGCATCGCGGTCGCCGCTTTTCCATGGCTCGACGACTACGGCCGTACGCACTTCGGCGCGTGCCTCGAAGCGCCAACGCTCGCACCCGGTTGCCCGGTCCAGCGCAAGGACGTGCCCGTTGTGACTGCCGATGAACACCGCGCCACCGGCGAGCATGGGCTGCGAGCGGATGCGGCTGCTGTCGGCGAAGCCATAGGCCCACTTGACCTTGAGCTTGCCGAGATCGGCGCGAGTGAGCCCCGCAGCCTTGGCCGAAACCGCATGGCTGTTGGCGTGGTCGAACCCCCAACCGCTGTAGGTGGGTGGCAGCTTGCGATTGAATGCAGCGGCCTTGCCCGAGCAGGTGAAGGGAGCCGGTGCGTTCGCGGTATCGGTCAGCTTGCGCTCGGCAAGAAACTCGGAAACCGCGATTTTCTGGTCATTGCTGAGACCCGCAGCCATCGGCTTCATGACGCCTTCGGTCAACGAGCGATAGATTGCGGCGGGGCGCAAGTTGCGCAGCACCGAAGCCTGCGGGGCGCGATTGACCCCAGCGCTGTGGCAACTCGCGCATCTTTGCTCGTAGACCTTCTGACCGATGGCGTAGTTTTCACCCACGCCTTGCGGCGAGGCCATCACGCTCAGCGGTCCCTGATCGGCCGCCGAAGCTGCGCCGTTTGCCAGCATCAGCGCCAGCGCCACGCCGACCCATCGCAAGAATCCCCGTCCCACCATCTGTTCTGACCTCTCACCGTGTCGTGTTGCGGAAGATCATTAGCACGAGAGCCGGACTTGGAAAGGTGGTAACGCTGGAGGGAGCGTTGGCGAAATCAGGCTGGATTGAAGCTTACCTGTTCGGGTTCGAGACCCAGCCGCTCTGCGAGGCGCGCATGGTTTTTCGCTATTGAGGTGCTGAACAGGGGCTCCGTCAGGTCGTCCAACGCGAGAGCCAGTCTGGTCTTGCTGGCGCGCAATGCCGAGCGTTCAAGTGCAGCCACGCTCGAATTGGTGAGCTTGCGCGCGAGCCGCACGGCCAGACCCCAGCGCACCGCCCATTCCCGCTCGTCGTCGGAAAGAAATTCCTGCAGGTCTCCGGCAAGGTCGATCTGACCCATATTGGCAAGCATGGCGAATGCCACGATCGCGCGGCCGCGCGCGTCCATCGCGATCCACCGCTTCCTCAACGCCCAGTCGAGCGCTTCGCGCGCACGGACGTTCGGTTCAATACGCATCGAGGCAAGCGCAAGCAGGGTCGCCGCCAGCTGCAATTCCTCCTCGACCGCATGCGATCCCGGTATTGTCTCGCCGATCCAGCGCACGATGGCTTCGGCAGTGGCGCGATCGATGTCGTAGCGCTCCACGAAGGCGGCGACGCTGGCTGTCATCGGGTCCTTCGCGCGTTCGCTGGCGGGCAGGCTTGCGTGAAGCAGTCCTTCGCGCAGTCCCCATGAGGAGAAGATGATCCGGCTCGGCTTGAGCACCGTGACCAGTGCACCGAGCAGGGCGGCAGCATCGGGAAGCGATTCGATCCGCGCCGATGACAGGCGGGGCACCTCAAAGGCAGGACCGTCGCTGGCGAGGGCGCGGCAGATTTTCGCTGCGTCCTTTGCCGACAACTCGAAGTCGTGCGGATCGTCGAGCGGAGAGGCATTGAGCTCCATCGCGTAGATGGCGAGTGCCCGCCACGAGCCGCCGACTATGTAGAGATCCTTGCCGCGTCCATGCTTCCAGCCCGCTCCCTTGAGCATGGTGCGCACGGTCCGGGTGAATGCCTCGTCTCCATCGGCGCGCAGATCGGCAAGCCCGAGCGAGCCCAGCGGCAGGGAAATGCTCTCGTGGCAGGCATTGTCGGCGATGCTGGTCAGCTCAAGACTGCCGCCGCCAAGGTCTCCGGCTACGCCCGCAGCGCGGGGGAAGGCGGCCAGCACCCCGGTTGCGCTGGTCCGGGCCTCTTCCTCGCCGCTCAGCAGGCGCGGCGCAAGGCCGAGCTTCCCGATTTCGAGCAGGAATTGCGGCCCGTTTCCGGCATTGCGGACTGCCGCCGTGGCGACCGTTTGTACGTCCTTGACCTGTCCCAGATCGAGCAATGTCGCGTAGCGGCGCAGCGCGTCGAGCGCGGCCTGCATGGCTTTTTCCGAGAGATCGCCCGTGCTTGTCATGTCGCGGCCCAGGCGAGCGGTCACCTTTTCATTGAGCAGCACGACCGGCGCGCGCGGTGGCCCGTTGTAAATGACAAGCCGCACGGTGTTCGACCCGATGTCGATAATCGCGCGTTTCTCGTTCATTGTATGGCCAGACCTGCCGCGGCTTCCGCAAGAGAACGCAGCTTATGTCAGATGGTGCCGCGCCTAAGCGAGAGCTTGGGCACCTTTCTTCCACTGGCAATCGCGCCGCCGCGACCGGAAAGCGAAGGGTTGGTCATGAAATAGCGGTGAACATTGAAAGGCCGATCGGTCTCTCCGACCCGTTCGTAGTTCCCGTCGGGATCGAGCAGCCAGCACTGTTCGGTATCGAGCAGGTTCGCGAGCATCACCTGTTCGAGCACCTGATCGTGCACCGTTGTGTTGAGGATCGGCACCAGCAATTCGACCCGGCGATCGAGATTGCGGCTCATGCCGTCCGCCGAGGAAATGAACACCCTTGCCTTGCGGTTGGGCAGCGCCTTGCCGTTGGCAAAGGCCCAGATCCGGCTGTGTTCGAGGAAGCGCCCGATGATCGATTTGACCGTGATATTCTCGCTCATTCCCGGCACGCCGGGCCTCAGGCAGCAGATGCCGCGAACCACTAGCAGCACTTCCACGCCCGCATTGTTTGCCTCATAGAGCTTCTCGATCAGGTCGGGATCGGAAAGCTGGTTCATCTTGGCCCAGATCGCCGCCGGCTTGCCTTCGCGGGCATTGGCAATCTCGATATCGATACATTCGTTGAGCTTGTCGCGCAGGCCGATCGGCGAAATCGATAACAGCTCGGTCTCCTTGGGCTCGACATAGCCGGTGATGAAATTGAACAGGCGGCCGGCATCCCGGCTTGCCCGGGGATCGGCCGTGAAGAACGAGATATCGGTGTAGATGCGCGTCGTCACCGGATGGTAGTTGCCGGTGCCGAAGTGGCAGTAGGTGCGGTAGCCCGCGCCCTCGCGGCGCACCACCATAGAAACCTTGGCGTGGGTTTTCCAGTCGACGAAGCCGTAGATCACCTGGACGCCTGTGCGCTCCAGCTGGTTCGCCCACATCAGGTTCTGTTCTTCGTCGAAGCGCGCCTTCAGCTCGACCACGGCCGTCACCGACTTGCCCGCCTCGGCTGCGGCGATCAGCGCGTTGATCACCGCCGACTGTTTGCCGGCGCGATAGAGCGTCTGCTTGATCGCCACGACGTCCGGGTCCTTGGCGGCCTGTCGCAGGAAATCGATCACCACCTCGAAGCTCTCGTAGGGGTGCTGGATGACGATGTCCTTCTCGCCGATGGCGGCGAAGCAGTCCCCGTCGTGTTCCATGATGCGTTCGGGATAGCGCGGCGAAAACGGCACGAACTTCAGGTCGGGCCGGTCTTCCTCGACAATCGCCTCGAGCCTCGAAAAGCCGATGAGGCCGCCTGTCTTGGCGACGATGGCCCGGTCGAGGCCGAGCTGTGTGCGCAGCAGTTGCTCAGCGCCGGAATCGACGATGCCCTGAAGCTGCAGGGCGATCACCATGCCGCGCCGCCGCCGCTGGATCGCGGAGCGGAAGTGCCTGACGAGATCTTCCGCGTCTTCCTCGATCTCGATGTCGCTGTCGCGCAGCACCCGGAACACGCCGTGCCCGCCGACCCGGAAGCCGGGGAACAGCTCATCGGCATTGCGCGCCAGCAGGTCCTCGACACTGATCCAGGCCGCTTCCTCTCCGGGCAGCCGCACGAAGCGCTGCAATACCGAAGGAATGAGCACCATCTCCATGACGGGGGCAGCGTCGGCAAGGCGCGTGAGCGAGAACATCACCCCCATTCCCTGATTGGCGACAAAGGGGAACGGATGGGCCGGATCGATCGCCTGCGGGGTAATGATCGGCATGATGTGTTCGAGGAAATAGTCCTTGAGCCACTGCTCGCGCTCTGCATCGAGTTTCTCGGCACCGACGATGCGGATGCCTGCCTCACCAAGCGATTGTCTGAGATCAGTCCATATCTCTTGCTGGGCTTCCTCGATTTCGGCAACCACCTCGTTGATTGCCCCGAGCTGCTGCGAGGCCGTGCGCCCGTCCATCGAGACTTCCTCGATCTGGCGGCGAACCTGCCCGGCGAGGCCCGCCACGCGGACCATCTGGAATTCGTCGAGATTGCTGCCAGAGATGGAGAGGAAACGCAGGCGCTCAAGCAGCGGATAGGAGCTATTGCTTGCTTCGGCGAGAACGCGGCGGTTGAATTCCAGCCAGCTCAGCTCGCGATTGAAAAAGCGGCCGCCTTCCACTTCGGCAACCGGAACTGCGGCGACAGGCTGGGAGATCTCGTTCATCGGACTCGTGTGCAGCAAGATGGCATAATTCACGCAATGTGGGGCTTGCGGAACGCTTAGACAATATTGGTT
>Ga0181594_10002282_pt1 | contig 17692 bp, 16 predicted proteins | sample 071ome_18_FD_145603 | JGI IMG/M metagenome (GOLD analysis project Ga0181594, IMG submission 145603) | Coastal salt marsh microbial communities from the Groves Creek Marsh, Skidaway Island, Georgia - 071413BT metaG (spades assembly) | ecosystem: Environmental > Aquatic > Marine > Intertidal zone... | reverse complement strand
GAAGATGAAGCGTTAAAACAAGCCACCAGGGCATTCGGCAATCTGTTGCGCAATCGGCGGGCCGGCCCTGCTGCCAAGGCAAGCGTAACCGCGTAAGGAGTTCACATGCATTCGGCCGTAACGATCATCACGTTGGGCGTAAAAGATGTCGCGCGCGCCAGCCAGTTTTACCAATTGCTCGGTTGGCGCAGGTCCTCGGGGGCAAGCAATGATTCCATAAGTTTCTTCGTGTTGAACAATATTGTCCTTGCCGTGTTTGGGGAAGATGCGCTTGCAGCCGACAGCGGTGTATCGCTGGCGCCGGACCAACACCTTCATTCCCCCACGCCTGTGCCGCGCATTGTGCTGGCGCAGAACTATCCAAGCGAGAGAGCGGTCCAGCGCGCCCTGGCCGAAGCGATTGCAGCTGGCGGCAACGAACTGGTCGCGCCGCAGAAAACTCCCTGGGGCGGCTATCACGGCGTTTTCGCCGATCCGGACGGGCACGTGTGGGAATTGGCATATAACCCGTTTTTTCCGCTGGCCGCAGACGGAACGGTCGAATTGCCCGAGTAGGAATGATGCAGACAAAACGCCCGCAACACCACGTGCTGCGGACGCTATCTGATCTGCCGGAACCGGCACGGTCAGCCGCGAAAAACCGGCAACCACTTTTTCGCACGATGCTCTAGGACTGCACGCCGGGCAGGCCGTATTTCGCACCGAGATAGAATGCGGCTGCAATCGCGATTGCGGCTATAATCCACCACAACGCTTTCAGGCCGCCGCCGTGCCCCTGGGTAGCAGCGTTACCATTGGCCAGACTGTGCTGAACGAATTTTTCCTTGGCCGGGCCACCGCTAACTTGCGGTCCCTTGCCCTCGAGCGTCGCTTGCGCCAGGTGGCGGTAAATCTCCAGCCGCCGCGCCGTGCTCTCGCCGAGAATATAGGAACCGGCTTCAGTCTCGTCGGGCTCACGGCCCTTGGCCTTGTTGAATGACACAAGCCAGTCATGCTTGTTCTGCTTGTAGATCGAATAGGCAACCAGGCCGACAATATCGTCATCACCGGTTACAAGACTGCCAAAAACCTCATTGCGCTCATGTTCCTCGGTAGAGACCGCGGGTTTCGGGCCGGCCGCGCCACCGGAAGGCGCCGCAGCATCCGCGGAAGACTTTTCCGAAGACAGCTTGCCATCGGCTGCCTTGACCGGGCCCTTGTCGAGATCAAAATCCGCAGCCCCCGGCAATTTTCCCGCGCCGGACGATCCCGCCCCTGATTTCGGTTGTCCGCCCGGCTTGTCATCCGCCTTCTTGGCTGTCGCTGCGTCACTCATTCGTCATCTCCTGCACCTTGAACATCGCCTGCTCATCCAATGGAAATGAATTATGGCCGCTTCAGGACCACTTACCGGCCGGTAGCGCCATTGCGCTGCAACAAGCGTGTAAGACCGCAATCGGAACCGGACATGAACCATTGCCCGCATTTCCAGGCGCCGAGTATATACACGCCCGTCGATATGGAAAAGACTTGACACAGACCGACCATCGCGCCGGTGACAATCATCCGAACCGGGCGCAAACGCATTGGAATTGAGAGATGTCCGAATCACTGCCAACGGCCACTTTCAATCTCGAAACGGCTTTTGCCAAAATCACCGGTCCGGTAATTGCCGGTGTCGACGAGGCCGGACGGGGTCCGCTGGCGGGACCGGTTACCGCTGCGGCCGTCGTATTCGCGAAGGACGCAATACCGCCGGGGTTGGCCGATTCAAAGACGCTTTCACCTGCACGCCGGGAACAGCTTTTCGACGCCATCATGGCGCAGGCGCTTGCAGTTGCCATCGGGTCAAGCCCGGCGCAGGAAATCGACGCAATCAACATCCGCCAGGCAACGTTTGCCGCCATGCGCCGCGCCCTCGCAGGCTTGGCGCTGCGCCCGGACGGGGCGCTCATCGATGGCCGCGACAAACCGCCGGGAATCCCGTGTCCGGCGCAAGCGATCATCAAGGGAGACGCCAAATCAGTTTCCATCGCGGCGGCGTCGATCGTTGCCAAGGTTACCCGGGACCGGCTGATGGACCGATTGGCGGCGGATTGCCCGGGATACGGATTCGAGCGCCACGCCGGGTATCCCACTGCCGCCCATCGCGAAGCGATCAAGCGGCTTGGTCCCAGTCCGTGGCACCGGCGCAGTTTTCGGCTGTTGAAACCCGCGTAGTTCGCCGCCCCGCTGCACAGTGCGCCAGTCAAAAATGACAGTTTTGAAGCGCACGCACTCCCCACACCGGTAACCGGCCCTTAACGGATTCATGCCGCAATCGGGAAGTCTTTATAAATTCCGGAAAATTTTAAGTTTTGCGTTCAGAAAAGAGACAGTGCCGCGGGACACCCATAAACTTCGTTTTTACCGCAATCGGCAATAGTGCGCCTGTTAGTTGCGTAACGAGTAAGTGTCTATGCGTAAGGTTTCATCCGGTAACGCCAACCGGAAATCCCTGCTTCAGGTCTCGCGTACTGGGATTTCGAAGGCGTGGCCCGCGGCCGAACCGGATTCTCTACCTGTAAACGAGGTTTTGCCCGGTGACTGCGTCCAGATCATGGACCAGTTACCGGACAGATCCGTCGACCTCATCTTCGCCGATCCGCCCTATAATCTGCAGCTCGAAAACACGCTGTCGCGGCCCGACCAGAGCGTTGTCGACGCCGTTGACGACGACTGGGACAAGTTCTCCAGCTTTGCCGAATACGACAGTTTCTCGAAATCCTGGCTGGGCGCAGCCAGACGGATTTTGAAGCCCAGCGGAACGATCTTTGTCATCGGCTCCTATCACAACATATTCCGTGTCGGCACGATAATGCAGGACCTCGGCTTCTGGATCCTGAACGACATCGTCTGGCGCAAGGCCAACCCGATGCCGAACTTTCGCGGCCGCCGTTTCACGAACGCCCATGAGACGATGATCTGGGCGACCGGCAGCGCGGAGGCCAAGAATTACACGTTCAACTACGAAACACTGAAAGCCGGCAACGAGGATTGCCAGGTTCGCTCGGACTGGTTCCTGCCGATCTGCAATGGCGGCGAGCGCCTTAAAGATGCTGCCGGACGCAAAGTGCACCCGACGCAAAAGCCGGAGGCCCTGCTAGCGCGAATCATCCTGGCGGCCTCCAAACCCGGCGATCTTGTCTTCGATCCGTTTCTGGGTTCTGGAACGACGGCGGCGGTGGCAAAACAACTGGGCCGCAATTTCATTGGCGCGGAGCGCGACAAATCCTACATCGAGGCGGCGCGCAAACGTATCGCCGGGGTGAAACCGCTGCCAGCCGATGCGATCGCGGAGGCGCCGGCCAAACGCAGCGAACCGCGGGTCGCCTTCGCATCAATCGTGGAAGCCGGCATGATCGAACCGGGCGCAGTCCTGGTCGATGCGAAGAAACGCTTCAAGGCGGTCGTGCGGGCCGACGGGGCCGTCGCACAGGGCGCCGTGGTCGGATCGATCCACAAGGTCGGCGCCCTGGTTCAGGGCGCACCGGCCTGCAACGGCTGGACCTTCTGGCACGTCGAGAAACGCGGCAAACTTGTAAGCATTGACGATTTTCGCACGAGCGTTCGCGAGCAGATGCGCGAAGCGGCGGAATGAACCAGCAAAAGTTGCGGTCTGCCCCTACGAACGCTTGTAAGGTGCCTTGCCCTCAACAAGCGCTGCCACCTTGCGCATCAGCGTCGGCAAGGCTTCTTCGGCGATCCGGGAATTGACCACCCAGCGCATGCCCTTCGGCGCACGCAAACCGCGCGGGGCGCTACCGGAATAAACGCTTAGTTCAAGCGCAAAATGGGTGAATACATGCTTCACCACGCCTGGCAGCTTTTTCCAGTTCGCCTCGACCGGTGCATGGCTGAGTGCCTGCCGCGATTTGAAGTTAGCGCTCCAGTCGGTGCCTGGAAACTCCGCCATGCCGCCGAGCAGGCCTTTTGGCAGGCGGGTGCGCATAAGTACCTTGCCATCGGCCCGCCTCAGAAAAAAAACCGCGCCGCGGCGCAGCGGTTTGGCCGCCTTGGGCGGCTTGACCGGAAATGACTCCGCCGTCCCCGCAGCCCCTGCGGCGCAAAAATCATGCAAGGGGCAAAGAAGGCAGGCCGGCTTTTTGACCGTGCAAACCCCCGCCCCGAGGTCCATCATCGCCTGGGCAAAATCCCCTGCCCTCCTGCCCGGGGTCAGCAATTCCGCCTTTTGCCGTATCACGGTCTTGGCGCCTGGCAGCGGTTCACGTATTTCGAACAGGCGGGCCACAACGCGCTCTACATTGGCGTCGACCACGACCGCGCGCTTGCCGAAGGCAATTGCGGCTATAGCCGCCGATGTATAGGCCCCGATGCCCGGCAGCGAACGCAGCGAACCTACGTCGACGGGCAATTTGCCGCCATGCTCATCGACGACAATCTTCGCGCAGGCGTGCAAGTTGCGCGCCCGGCTGTAATAGCCCAGACCAGCCCAGGCTTTCATGACCTCATCGATTGGCGCCCCCGCCAGCGCGGCAAAATCCGGCCAAAGGCGCAAAAACTTTTCATAGTAGCCTTTCACCGCCTGGACCGTGGTTTGCTGCAGCATGATTTCGGAAAGCCAGACCTTGTAGGGGTCCGGGACCACGCCCGGCGGCGCGCGCCACGGCAATTCGCGCCGGCTCCGATCATACCAGGCTAGCAGGCTGCGGGCCGCACCAGCGGCAGAATTTCGACGCCCGGACACCGCGGCAGCGGGTTTTTGCTTTTCCGGAATTGCTCGTCGGTTTAGCATGCGGGCCGGGATTCAAGGCGTATCGCGCCGAAGTACGGATAAAAGGGGTCAACCAATGCACAATGTTCATATTCCAGAGGAAGTCAAAGAACGGGTAATCAAGCGGCGCGGCAAGGAGCATATCCACGACGACCTGATCCCGTCAAAGACCGCGCTCGTGGTGGTCGACATGCAGAATGCCTTCATGCCGGTGCCGGTTGCCCACGCACCCTGCGACATGGCGCCGAAGATTGTTCCGGCAATCAACCGCTTGGCGCAGGCGGTACGCGACACGGGCGGCGTGGTCGTGTGGATCCAGACCGTGTGTACGGACGCCGACAAGATAACCTGGTCGAACGGCCACAAGATCGTCCGGCCCGAGCGCGCCGAAATGCGGTATGCCGCAATGGAGCGCGGCAGCGAAGGCTACGCCCTGTGGCCGGAAATGGACGCCCGCCCGGAGGATCTTTACATTGAAAAGCACAGGTTCAGCGCCTTCATCCAGGGCTCGTCGGACCTTGACGGTGTGTTGCGGGAACTGGATATCGACACGGTCCTTATCACGGGCACAGTGACGAACGTGTGCTGCGAATCGACTGCGCGCGACGCCCAGATGCTGAACTACAAGGTAGTCATGGTCTCGGACGGCAACGCAGCCGAAAACGACGAGGAGCACAACGCAACCTTGCGTTCGATCTATCTCACTTTTGGCGATGTAATGGACACCGACATGCTGGTCGACATTCTCAAGCGCCGCAGCAACACGCGCACCGCGGCCGAGTAATCATCTGCCGCTTGTCATTTGGCCGGTCGTCTCCATGCAACGTGCCAAACCATTCCGCAAAGGTCCGCGTGCGCTGGGCGAGCTGGCGCCCAAGGCGCTGAGCCCGGCGGCGGCGCGGCTGGGATTCGGCCAGACGGACATCATCCTGCACTGGCCCGACATCGCAGGGGAGCGGCTGGCGCAGGTCAGCGAGCCGGAGCGGCTGCGCTGGCCGGTCCAGCCCAAAAACGCCGCCGAATCCGGGCCGGAACCGGCGAGCCTCATCCTGCGTGTCGAGGGCGCCTTCGCTATCGAGGTGCAGCACCTTTCCCAATTGCTGATACAGCGGATCAACACAAGGCTCGGCTGGCGCTGCGTGGGACGGATCGTGATCCGGCAAGGGCCGGTCCGCAGGCGCACGGTTGGCTGCGGCAAGGCCCCGCAACCGCCCGAACATGCGATGCGGGCAGCCGCCCGTGTCACCGATGGCATCGCCGAAGGCAAACTGCGCGCGGCGCTCAACCGGCTCGGTGCGCGCGTGTTGTCCAGCAGCACTGCCGCGAAGTAACCGCTTGGGGCCAGCGGTGAGCAACTCCGGGCGACCGGCAGGGGCAAAACGCGCAAATGTGATGAGCAACAGCGGTAATCGCTTGAAACGGATTCTTGTTGCTGCCACATTCCGGGGTGAAACAAAGACAGGCGCATATCGCGCTTGCTCCCGCGTTGCCAAAAGCGACCGGGGAGCGCTAACCGGGAGACATGAATGCATCGGGGAACACAGGCCACACGCCGCTCAATTCTGGCTGGCGGCGGAGCCGCGCTGGCGGCCGGCGCCTTTGCCCTGCCGGTAACTCTGCTGGCCCCGGGACCTGCACACGCGCAGCACTATTCCTTGGACAAGTTGCTTGCCAAGAACGATCTGCCTGACATCTGGCTCGGCAGCGAAAAAGCTCCCGTGACGATTGTCGAATATGCGTCGATGACCTGCGGACATTGCGCATCGTTTCACGCCGGCACCTTCAAGAAGCTGAAAACGGACTATATCGACACCGGCAAGGTCCGCATGACGGTGCGTGAATTTCCGTTCGACCCGCTGGCGATGGCCGCTTTCATGCTGGCGCGCTGCGAAGGTCCGGCGAAACGCTCGGCCATGATCGACCACCTGTTCGCGACCCAGCGCACCTGGGCATTCAGCAAAAAGCCGCTGGAGGCACTGATCAACGTTACCCGGCAAGCGGGTGTGTCCCAGGAAAATTTCGAGAAATGTCTCAAGGACCGGACGCTCTACGAAAAGATCACAGCCATCCGGAATGCCGGCGAACAGACGTTCAAAGTGACATCGACGCCAACGTTTTTCGTCAACGGCACGCGGCTTGTGGGCGACCAGACGATCGAGGCGTTCGCCAAGATCATTGATCCGATCGTTGCATCAAAGAAATAGTTCCGCGGCGGTGTGCACGACGGCGGGACCAGTCCCGGTTACGCAATAACTCCTTGTATTCCGGCAAAATGCCGGTTGACACATGTTGCACACAGGATTTTCCATGGGCACCCTTGCGCCCGGCAACCATTCGGTTGCTAAGTAGTTCGCGCAGGGCCGGAACAACGAATCGTTCTATACTGCCCGCAGCTACAGCGGGCGCGGCGAATAGTGACAATTCCGGCGTGCGGTAGGGGATTGTGAAGCGCGGTTGACCCGGCGAGTACTCGCTGGCTTGTCGTGTGGGGCGTTTACGCGTGCGGGACGTTTGCGAAAGCCATTGCGGATCTTCGCAAACACGTGTGCTTCATGTTTTGGAAGCGATCAGCATCGGTGCGTATCAATGTCCCCATGTACGCACGTGCTGGTCCGGCCTTTTGTGGGACAGTGCGGTTCCGGGTGTCTGTCATCTCGCGCCGCGCGCTTGGAGCGTAGGGTATGAAATTCAACCGGTTGAGGCTCGTCGGCTTCAAGAGCTTTTGCGAATCGACCGATTTTTTCATCGAACCGGGACTGACCGGCGTTGTCGGGCCGAACGGCTGCGGCAAGTCCAACCTGGTCGAGGCGTTGCGCTGGGTAATGGGTGAAAACTCCTACAAATCCATGCGCGCGTCCGGCATGTCCGATGTCATATTTTCCGGTTCCGGCAAGCGTGCCTCGCGCAACATTGCCGAAGTCGCCCTGCAACTCGACAATTCCGACCGTTCGGCGCCGGCGCAATTCAACGATGCCGAAATGCTTGAAGTGTCCCGCCAGATTGCGCGTGACGATGGTTCGACATACCGGATTAACGGCAAGGAAGTGCGCGCGAAGGACGTGCAACTGCTGTTTGCCGATGCATCCACAGGCGCACGGTCTCCCGCACTCGTCCGCCAGGGGCAGATCAGCGAGGTCATTTCCGCCAAGCCGCAGCAGCGGCGGCGTATTCTGGAGGAGGCCGCCGGCGTCGCCGGCCTGCATTCGCGCCGGCACGAGGCGGAATTGCGGCTCAAGGGGGCGGAAGACAACCTCACCCGGCTCGAAGACGTTACCAAGCAACTTGACTCGCAGGTCGAAAGCCTGCATCGGCAGGCCCGGCAGGCGACCCGGTACAAGTCGCTCGCGGCCGACATCCGCCGTCAGGAGGCGCTGCTCTATTTTATCTCCCATCGCAGCGTGACGCGCGAAATTACCGAGGCCGAAAGCAAGCTGGAGGCGGATGTTCGCGACCTTGCTGAACGCACCCGGCAGCAGGCAGAGGCGGCACGGCTGCAAGCGTTGGCCGCCCAGGCGCTGCCGGCGTTGCGCGACGCCGAAGCTACCGCGAGCGCCGCGCTGCAGAGGCTGACGCTGGCCCGCGATCAACTTGACCAGGAAGAGGAACGCGCCAAGCAACGGCTGGCCGAACTGGAAAGGCGCAAGCTGCAGCTGGAGAAAGATCTGGCGCGTGAAAAGGCGCTGATCGAGGATGCGGCCGCCGTTCTCGAAAAGCTGGCCGCCGAAGAGACGGAACTGTCCAAGGCTGGCGAAAACGCCGCCGAGGCCGAATACGAAGCCAAGGAACATCAAGCCGACGCCGATGGCCGGCTGGCAGAGTGCGAGACCGCCCTTGCCGAAGCCCAGGCAGCGCTCTCCGACATGAACGCCCGTCGAAATGCGCTTGAGCAAAGCGCCAACAACGAGGCCGCGCGGCTCGAGCGTTTCCGGCGCGAATTGCAAGCCGTGCGCGATGAAATGGCGCAGTTGAACGAGACTGCCGCTGGCGCCGGTAATATTGAAGCGCTCACGGCTGCGCTGGAAGTCGCCGAAGCCCGCATCGAACAAGCCGACATGGCCACGAGCGCGGCCGAAGAGGCGCTGGCAGCGGCGCGTTCAGCCGAGACAACCGCTACGGCTCCCCATGCGGAGGCGGAACGGCGCGCGCAACGGCTTGAAACCGAGGTTCGGACATTGTCGAAACTCCTGGCCGTCGCAGAAAGCGATCTGTGGCCGCCGGTCGTCGAAGAGCTGGAAGTCGAGAAAGGTTATGAAGCGGCAATCGGTGCGGCAATCGGCGACGACCTGGAGGCATCGACGAACACCTCCGCCCCGGTGCATTGGGGCGGCGGCGGGGACGGTGCGGACGACCCGGCGCTGCCGCCCGGCGTCACCAGCCTGGCCAGCGTCGTCAAGGCTCCACCGGCGATGGCGCGGCGATTGAAGAACATCGGCATAGTCCTGCGCAGCGACGGGGCGCAATTGCAGCGGCTGTTGAAACCGGGCCAGCGGCTGGTCTCACGCGAAGGCGATCTTTGGCGCTGGGATGGATTTGTTGCTGCCGCCGAGGCGCCAACTCCGGCTGCCCGGCGGTTGGCCGAGAAGAACCGCCTGGGTGAATTGACCCTTGAGGCCGAAGAAGCGCGGGCGCAGTCTGTTACACTGAAAGAAGCACTCACCGCGGTGCAATCGCGGGCCCGTGCGGCGGCGGAAACGGAGGTGCGAACCCGCAACGAAGCCCGCAATGCCGCGCGACTGCTCAACGAGGCCCATGAAGCGCTGGCTGCGGCGGAGCGCAAGCGTTCCCTGGTCGCTTCGCGTATTTCCGCCCTCGAAGAAGCGGCCAACCGGCTGGCGCAATCGGCTGACGAAGCTGAAACAAAGAAAGCCGAGGCCGATGAGGCGCTGACCGCCCTGGCGCCAAGCCAGCAATTGACCACAAAGCTGGAACGGGCCCGGGGATCGACCGCGCAAGCGCGCGCAGACGCGGTGGAAGCGCGCAACGCCGTCCAGCAATTGCTGCGCGAAGCCCAGGCGCGCCAGCAGCGGCGCGAAGCAATTGGCGTGGAGAGGCAATCCTGGGACGAACGGCGCAATCGGGCCGACCACCAGATACAGGAATTCGAGAACCGGATTGAAGTCACCACGAAAGAAATTGCGGAACTTGCCAACGCACCGGACCTGTTCCTGCAAAAGCGCAGGGCGCTTCTGAACGAAATCGAAAGCGCCGACCAGGCGCGCCAAAGGGTATCGGACGATCGTGCGGCGGGCGAGAACCAGTTGCAGGAAGCCGACGCCGCGGCCCGCCAGGCAATGGAAGCCATGGCCGAGACGCGCGAAGAACGTGCCCGCACCGAGGCAAAGGTTGAAGGTTTGCGCCAGCGCCGCGAGGCGGTCGTGCGTGCGATCACCAACGATCTGGAATGCGAGCCCGGCCAAGTCGCCGAAATGGCAGGCATATCCCCGGCTGACGATTTGCCGGATGCCACCGAAGTCGAGGATACGCTCAATTCGATGAAAGCCGATCGCGACCGGCTGGGTGCGGTCAACCTTCGCGCCGACGAAGAATTGGAGGAAATCGACGCCAAGCGCCTAGAAATCAATCGCGAAAGAGAAGACCTCGTCGAAGCCATTCGCAAGTTGCGGATCGCTATCGGCAGTCTGAACCGCGAGGGACGGGAACGGCTGCTGGCGGCATTCGGTGTCGTCAACGAGCATTTCAAGGAATTGTTCACAACCCTGTTCGGCGGCGGCGAGGCTGAATTGCAGTTGGTTGAGTCGGACGATCCGCTTGAAGCGGGCCTGGAAATCTTTGCCCGGCCGCCCGGCAAGAAACTGTCCACCATGACCTTGTTGTCCGGCGGCGAACAGGCACTGACCGCACTTTCGCTCATTTTCGCAGTATTCCTGACCAATCCGTCACCGATCTGCGTCCTCGACGAGGTGGATGCACCGCTTGACGACGCCAATGTCGAGCGGTTGTGCGACCTGCTCGACCAGATGGCGGGAAAAACCGATACGCGGTTTGTCACCATCACCCACAATCCGATTACGATGGCGCGGATGGACCGGCTCTTCGGCGTCACCATGGCCGAACGCGGCGTCAGCCAATTGGTCAGCGTCGACTTGCGGGACGCCGAGACACTGATCGCCGCGGAATAACGCGAACCGGTACGTTGCTCGAATCACAATTAAAAGAGCCCCGGCCGCATGTGCAGCCGGGGCCGTTCAATTTTCAAGGCTGTTCCTTGCGTCGCTCTATTTGAACCAGAGCCTACCTGCACTTCGAATGGCAGGTCTTTGCCTTGCGGCCGCACTGGCCCTTGTTGTTGGTGCGTTTCAGACAGGCCTGTTCCTTGTCATTGCACTTGTTGCGACAGGTCGCTTGTGCGAACGCCTCGCCCGAACCAAACCCGGTCGGCGCCGGCGCGAGCATGTAGACCATCGCCAGGGCCAGTGCAGCTGGAATTATACGCATAGAATTGCTCCCTTGTTACGGGTTTGAAATATGTCCGGCCTGCAGCAGGTCATCGTTTCACGGAAACCGTGAAACGCCACAGAATTCTGAATTCATGCATCTGCGCCGCGCGAACCGGTAGTCGCTTCGCTCGGACCCGCAGCAGGAAGATTAGACTGTTCACCGGCGCTCGCCAAGCCGCCGGCCGTTCGGCCCTGTCTGCCGCAAAACCTTGTTTCGCCGATGATCTTGCCCTGGATCAATTCGCCGGGCTGCCAAATTGCGTAGCAATCCGAAGGAGGAGACAAAAATGAGCGATGCCACGACAATCGACCCGGCCAGCGAAGACGCCATTCGCCGCTGCGTTGAAGAGTTCTATGTCAAAGCGCGTGAAGACGATCTGCTTGGGCCGATTTTCAATGGCGTAATCACGGATTGGGACGCGCACCTGGCCACAATGTGTGACTTCTGGTCGGCAGCGCTGCTTGGAACCGAACGGTACAAATCGGCTCCGTTTCCTCCGCACCTGAAACTCGACATGGGCCAGGAGCATTTCGATCGCTGGGCGCAATTGTGGGGACCGGCGGCGCGCGAATACCTGCCCGATCCGCTCGGCGAACGGGCGGCGTCAGTGGGCGAATCCATGAGCCATTGCTGGGGCAGCGCGTTCGTAAGCATGAAACAGCAAATGGCCGCAGCGGCCGCGGCGCAAACCGCCGCTGGACAACCCGCCCGCAAGTAGGCGCCGGTGGAAACTACGGGTACAGGCGCCCGTCCTCGTCGCTGACGAGAAAGCCATCGCCGCGCCGCAGAAAATCACCGATAACGCTAGCCGCCGCCTCCGGGCGGCTGCGTGCTGGGTCTTTTGCGTCGAAGACGTACATCAAATGGCTTTTGGGAATTTTCTCGCGGTGTACGGCGGCGGTTTGAGAACTTGCGCCGCCGCCATCGGTTCCGAACAGCAGCAGGCTGTCGCACTCGACGTCCGGCAATAGCTCAGCCAGCGCCGGATCGTCGAGTACGTCGCCCGGCCCGAAGGCTTGCGGCGAAACAAGCACCATGCGCTGCAGGACGGTATCCTTTTCTGCGGCGAGTGACAGCGCCGCCAGGGCATCGGCCCCCTCGGCCAGCAGGCAGTATTGATCTACACCCAGTGCTGCGGCGATGTCTGCGATCCGGCGCGCCTTCGCCGAAGGAGCAGAATTTGCAAGCCTTTCGTCCGGTGCAACAGCGACGACGCGATTGTGCCTGGCAAGCAGGCTTGCGAGAGCATCTTCAGCCGACGCCAGATACACCAGCACCTCGCCTTCCCCGGCTTCCGCGACAGCAACTTTGGCCCCAGCTGCATCGATCATGCGGGACCTGAATTCAATCGGGGCAGCGGCCGTATTCTTGTCCAGTACGTCGTTCATCGCTTGCTGCTTTCACCACTCACCAATTCGCTATACGCGGCAGGACCTTTTCGCCCATCAGTTCGATCGAACGAAGCGTCTTGTCTCCCATCTGGTGCGCCACCGTCAGATCGACGACGCCGCAATCCAGCTCACGCTTTATGTATTCGAGCTGTTTGACAATCGTGTCGGGCGATCCAAGCAGGATCTGTCCAGCGTCGATACGCTCTTGCAGCGAGCGGGGCATCAACCGGTTGCGCTGGCCGTCTATATCGCGGCCGTAATAGCCGGTGGCCGCGATCGCCGATTCCATCGAGCGATTGGCCATCGACAGTCGCATCCCCGGCGCCGCCTTCTGAGCCTCCTCGTAATCATGCAGCGCCTGGTCATCGCTTTCGCCAACATGAATGCCAACCCGGTAGATGATATCGTCCGGTTCGGGGGTCCAGCCGTTGATGCGCGCGTGCTCGCGGTAATGATCGGCGGCTTTTTTTGCCAGCGGCACGTTGGTAACGGCAAAGCCGAGGGAAATACGGTTCCGGGCCGCGAATTCGCCGGATTCGGGGCTGGAGCCTGACATGTAAATTCTCGGATGTGGTTTTTGCACAACACGCGGCCAGATCGAAATCGTGCGGTACTGATAATAGCGGCCCTGCCATCCGAACGGTTCCGTCTCCGTCCAGCATTTCCTGATCAGCGCCATCGCCTCCTCGAAGCGTCCGCGGCTTTCGGAGGGATTGATGTTGTAGGTGACATATTCGTTGGGTGTACCGCGAAACATGCCGGCAACGATCCTGCCGTTGGTCATCATGTCCAGCATCGCGAACTCCTCGGCGACGCGAACAGGATTGAGGATTGGAATGTCGGACCCGAGCAGGGCAATCTTGGCGCGCTTGACCACCTGGGAAATCGCGGCGGCCATCAGCATGGGGTTGGGAGTCAGCGAAAACGGCGCGAAATGGTGCTCGGCGGTGGATACCCAGTCAAAACCCAGCTCATCGGCAAGCCGGAATTGTTCGAGCGAGGACTGGAAACTTTCATACGCCGCTTCCTGCGAATAAACGCGGCCAGTCACGGGCCAGCCACCGGGCACAGACGGCCCGTGGTATTTGCAGGTGGAGAACAGGGCAGCTTTCATCGCAGGTCCGGCACAGGTTTTCATATTGGCTCGCGGCATCATTGACGACAAAAGTCCGCGGATCAAGCCGGTCAGGAACGGAGGTGTCCCACTGTGCGGGCGGCAAGGGCTTGCCTGGAGGGTCGCGCTGCGGCACACCTTGAATTATAAATATAAATCAAAGGGAAACCGATGCCTGACTCGCCACGCAAGGTCGCACTGGAAGAGCATTATCTTCCGCCGGACTATCTCGACTACTGGGCGCCAAGCGTTGCCGGTCTGCCCGAAAAAGCGATCGAGAACCTGAAGCGGCGGCTGTTGGATTTCGGCGACGAGCGTTTGGCGTCTATGGACAAGACCGGCATCGGCATCGCTGTCCTGTCGCTTGCCGGGCCGGGTGTCCAAAGTGAACCGGATACGGCGGTGGCGACGCGCAGGGCGGCCGAATCCAACGATTATCTTGCCAAGCGCATGGGCGAACATCCCGACCGCTATCGCGGCTTTGCGCATCTGGCGATGCAGGACCCGAACGGCGCGGCGGACGAACTGGAGCGCTGCGTCAGGGAACTGGGATTTTGCGGCGCGCTGATCAACGGCCAGACGCAGGGCCATTATCTCGACGAAGACATGTATACGCCGTTCTGGGAGCGGGCAGCCGACCTTGACGCCCCGATCTACCTGCATCCGGCCGATCCGTTCCGGACCTACCACGCGCTGGAAGGGCAATTGCAATTGCGCCGCCCGGCCTGGGAATGGACTGTCGAGACTGGCACGCACGCCTTGCGGATGATTTTCAACGGCACGTTCGAGCGCCATCCCGGCGCGACGCTGGTTCTCGGCCATATGGGTGAGACGATCCCCTACCAGCTTTGGCGTTTTGACTCCCGCGCGGCCTTCAACGCTTCGCCGACAAAACGCAAGGAACCACCATCGTTTTATGCCCGGCGCAATCTGAAGGTCACGATATCGGGCATGTGCGATCTGCCGCCGCTGCAATGCGCGCTGGATGCGCTGGGCGAAGGCTCGGTGATGTACGCGGCCGATTATCCGTTCGAGGAACCGGAAGCCGCCAGCGAATTCCTGGACAATGCGCCTATTTCAGAGAGCACCCGCGAAGCGGTTTGCTGGAGCAATGCGGCGACGGTGTTCAATATCGAATTGTCTTGAACCCGGCCTAGGCTTCGGCTTCGATCATCCGGTCAATAATGCGCCGCGCGCGCATCGAACCGGCATCGATATTCAGCGTGCGCAGCGCAAGATCAGGCCGCGCCTCGATCATCTTCTGCTGCGCTTCGAGGACGATTTGGTCTTCCACAAAGATCGTGGCGTTGGCCTCGCGCAGCAGGCTCGTCAGGCTCTGGTCGCGCAATTTGTAACTGCGCACCAGCGACCAGAAATACATGCAGGTATTGTCCGTCTCCGGCGTGATCGTGTTGAGCACCCGGCCATTGACGCCTTGCGAGCGGTCCGGCTTTGAGCCGTCTTTGGGGATCGCGCCGGTGCCGGTGGGGGCAACGCCAACATCCAGCACGATAGTGCAAGGCGCTTCGAAATCGATAATCTGCCAGCGATCGACATTGCCCGGCTTGCCGAGCTGGGCGCGCCAGAATGGCGGCGCATCGACATTTTCCATGATGCGCTGGACGCGCACGCGGTCACCTTCATGGGTCGTTTCCAGCGGCGTTTCGGCAACCGATTGATGGCCGATGCTGGTGGCATGGACGAAAGTCTCGTGGGTCAGGTCCATCAAATTGTCGACGAACAGGCGGTAGTCGCACTTGGCGAACATGGTCTTGCCGTCGCCTTCCCACTCAGGATCATCGTTCCAGTGCAGGTCGGGCGCAAGCGCCGGGTCCGCCTTGTCGGCATCGCCCGGCCAGACGAAGACGAAGCGATGGCGCTCGAGGGTGGGATAGGCGCGCACTTTCACATTCGGGCCGATCGTGTCCTGCGAGGGCATGCGCGTGCATGCGCCGGCGCTGTCGAACTTCAGCCCGTGGTAGGGGCAAACGATCTGCCCGTCCTCCAGCGTACCGAGCGAGAGCGGCGCGAGCCGGTGCCAGCAGGCGTCATCGAGGGCGGCAATCGACCCGTCCGGCTTGCGCCACAGCGCCAGTGGAATATTGCAGAGCGTGCGAGCCAGCGGCTTGCGCGCACCAACCTCCTGGCTCCAGGCAACGACGTACCAGGCGTTGAGGGGGAAATTCTTCGATAGGGAACTGGTGGTGGACATGGCGGCCCCGGTGTTGCGCGTTGCCCGGGATTTTGACTGGCAGAGGGTTGCAGGGCAAGGGCTGCGGAGACGGCGGATAGCCGCAATGCGGCTGGGAAGGGATGTAGCAGTTGCGGCCATGCACCGCATCCCCTTCTCCCCTCCGGGGAGAAGGGGGTCGCGCGCCTGCGCGCGATCGGATGAGGGGGCAAGGGCGATGTTGTTGTTCAACGCCTCAGGATTCCGCGACGCCGTTCCCCTCATCTGCCCCTGCGGGGCATCTTCTCCCCGGAGGGGAGAAGGGGAATCCCGTGCTGCAACCCCGCTCCACACTCCCGGCCGGAGCGGAGAGCCGGGATCCAGGAGCAACTTTAACCAGCTTCTCGTAAAGCGCTGGAACCGGGATCATCGCCCCTCAGGCGTTTGTCCAGGGAATTGGGAGTTGGCTCACCCCCGCCACACAACTCCCTCATCAATCTCACTCACCCGCTGCACGCCGATATAGGCCATCGTCCGTTTCATCTCGTCTTTCAAAAACTCGATTGCCTTCAACGCGCCGGCCTGACCGCCGGCTGCGGTGCCGTAGAGCGTTGCGCGACCGGTCAGCACCGCATTTGCCCCAAGCGCCATTGCCTTGACTATATCGGAGCCCCTGCGCACGCCGGAATCCAGGATGATCGTCGCATCCGGGCCTGTCGCCTTGCGGATTTCCGGCAGGACGGAAATCGTCGGCGGGGCTGAATCCATGTTGCGGCCGCCGTGGTTGGAGACAACGATGCCGTCGACACCCTCCTCCACGGCGCGCGCCGCATCGTCCGGGCGGATGACGCCTTTCAACAGCACCTTGCCGGGGAAGATGTCACGCAACCGCTTGACGTCGTCCCAGCCGACCTTGTCGGCGCGCTTGGCGGCGACGCCGTGGGTCTTTTTCTGCTCGGCGACGTTACCGGTGATCTTCGTCTGGTATCCCGGCGGGTAATTGACATGGCGCGGCATGCCGCCGGTCATCCAGTAGCGGCCCATGACGCCACCCAGCCAGGCCGGATGCAGTAGCATGTCGATGACGCTCCTGGTGTTGAACACGTACGGGGTCGCGTAACCGTTGCGCAGATTGTGCTCGCGGTTGGCGCCGTGGCCGATATCTACCGTCCACACCAAAGCCTCGAAGCCGTTGCGCGCGGCGCGCTTGACCAGCTCGTCCGACAATTCTTTTTCGCGCCACATGTAGAGCTGCATCCACAGCCGCCCGCCCGCCTCGTTGGCGAGCTTTTCCATCGGCGTATTGGAGCCGGTAGCCAATGTGAACGGCAGGCCGGCCCTGGCGGCGGCCTGGGCCAGTTCGAATTCACCCTGATACCAGGCGACGCCCGCCGTGCCGGTCGGCGCGATGATGACTGGCATGTCCATCGGCTTGTCGAATATCTCATGGCCGAGCTGGACGTCGGAAATATCGACCAGCACCTTGTTGAGCAGCTTGACCGCATCGAAACCGGCGCGATTGCCCCGCAGGGCGACAAGATCTTCGGTTCCGAGATCGATGTAGTCGAAAATGCCCCTCGGCAGCCGTTTGCGGGCCGCCTCGCGCAGATCGGCGATGTTGTAGCAGCGATCGATTCGCGCCATTCGCCTGCCTCCCTCGAATTCTCTCGCGCATCCGGCAGCAAGCCGCCCGATTGCGCGTTGACACAATCTATGCGGCGGGAATTATCGCCTGTAAAGCCGCGGTTTGGTGCAGTGCAAACGATTTGCCCGGCCAGCTTCGCAAGACAGATTGGCGCACTCGC
>Ga0181594_10002281_pt1 | contig 17694 bp, 15 predicted proteins | sample 071ome_18_FD_145603 | JGI IMG/M metagenome (GOLD analysis project Ga0181594, IMG submission 145603) | Coastal salt marsh microbial communities from the Groves Creek Marsh, Skidaway Island, Georgia - 071413BT metaG (spades assembly) | ecosystem: Environmental > Aquatic > Marine > Intertidal zone... | reverse complement strand
CCTTGTCCTCGAAGGGGTGCGTGGCGATGACCCTTCGCTCTTGATCGACGCGCCGCGCCAGGGGCGGTCGCTCCCGCGCGTCTTATTTGATCATGAAGTCGAGGCGCTATTGGTGGAGGCGAGGAATGGAACCGGGCCCGAAGCGCTGCGAACGAGCGCGCTGGTTGAATTGCTCTATGCCTGCGGCCTTCGGGTGAGCGAACTCGTAGGATTGCCGCTTGCGCGCATCGACCTTGACGCGGAACTGGTGCTGGTTGTCGGAAAAGGCGGTCGGCAGCGCTATGTCCCGGTCGGCGAATCGGCGGCGGCGGCGATCAAGTCCTATCTAGCGGTGCGTGATGGATTCCTGCCCAACGATCAAGAGTCGCCCTGGCTTTTTCCCTCGCGCGGCAAAAGCGGGCACCTATCTCGTCAACGTTTTGCGCAGGTTCTCGACGACCTTGCGATTCGGGCAGGTGTTGACCCGCGCCGAATTTCCCCGCACGTATTGCGTCATGCGTTCGCGTCACACCTCCTCGCCAACGGGGCCGATCTGCGTTCGGTTCAGCAGATGCTGGGGCATGCCGACATATCCACCACGCAGATTTACACCCATGTCCTGGAAGAGCGACTGAAACAGACCGTGGCGGCACATCATCCCCTCGCAAAAGAAACGGTTGCCTGAATGAGCACGTTCCTCGATTTCGAAAAACCTGTTGCCGAACTAGAAGGCAAAATCAAAGAGCTACGGCATACCGCCGATGGCGGGGACGTCAACATCTCCGAGGAATTGTCGCGTCTCGAAACGAAAGTCGATCAGGTTCTGCGACAGACCTACGGCAAGCTAACGCCTTGGCAGAAAATGCAGGTCGCCCGGCACCCGAACCGGCCGCACTTTTCGGATTACATTTCCGAGCTTTTTGACGATTTCGTCGAACTGCGCGGTGATCGTGCTTTCGGAGACGACGCGGCGCTGGTCGGCGGAATGGCGCGATTCCGGGGGCGCTCGGTTTTTGTCATTGGCCACGAAAAGGGTAGCGGTACGGACGGGCGCGTTCGTCACAACTTCGGGATGGCGCATCCGGAGGGATATCGGAAGGCGATTCGCCTTATGAATCTCGCCAACCACTACCAGCTGCCGTTATTAACCTTCATCGACACACCCGGCGCTTATCCCGGCGTCGAGGCTGAGGAACGTGGCCAGTCCGAAGCCATCGCGCGGGCGATCGAGGCAAGCCTTCGCCTCGATATTCCCTTCGTCGCCTCGATTGTGGGCGAGGGTGGGTCCGGCGGGGCTGTCGCGCTGGCTACCGCAGATGCCGTGCTCATGCTCGAACACGCGGTTTATTCGGTGATCTCGCCTGAGGGCTGCGCGTCGATCCTGTGGCGCAGCGCGGCTAAGGCGCAGGATGCCGCCGAGGCGCTCAAAATGACGGCGAACGACCTATTGGAACTTGGCGTAATCGATAAAGTGATCGGCGAGCCGCTCGGGGCGGCGCATCGGCAACCGAGCGATACCATTCGATCTTTGGGCGATGAGATCGAACGGACCCTTGCCAAGCTCGCCAATGAACCTGCCGATTCTCGACGCCTACGGCGTCGCGAGAAATTCCTAGCGATGGGAAGGCCGCCCGCCGCCTAGTCGCGCGGCTTCCTAGGCCAGGCGGCCATGGCATTGTTTATATTTTTTTCCTGAACCGCACGGGCAGGTTTCGTTGCGACCGACCTTGCCCCAGGTTGTGGGGTCGTTGGGGTCGCGGGCCCCCGCTTTCGGCACGCGCACCAGCGTCGTCGTGCCGGCCGTGTCCATCTCGTTTTGACCGGTGTTCGGGTCGCTGTGAATCTCTTCGGTTTCCTGTTGGGGTTGCGCGGCCGCCGCTTGCGCCGCCGCCGGCGCATCCAGTTGAAGTTCTACATTGGATAGATAGGTCGTGAGATTGACGCGCAACGAGGCCAGCATCGTCTCGAACATGTTGAAAGCCTCCCCCTTGTATTCGTTTAAGGGGTCGCGCTGGCCGTAGGCCCTCAAGCCGATGCCTTGGCGAAGGTGGTCCAGGCCCAGCAAATGGTCTTTCCAGTGCTGATCGAGAACCTGCAGCATGAGGCTCTTTTCGACGATCCGCCAAACGTCGGGTCCGTAGCGTGTCGCTTTCTCGGCGAAACGCTTGTTCACGGCATCGGTAAGCCGGTGCTTGATTTCCTCGTCGGCGATGCCTTCTTCTTCTGCCCAGTTTTGGATCGGCAGGTCGAGCGCGAAAATTCGCTTGGTCTCCAACGCCAAGGCCTCGGTCTCCCACTGCTCGGCGTAGGCTTTCTCCGGAATGTGAGTCGCGATCAGGTCTTCGATGACTTGGTCGCGCATGTCCTTGAACGTCTCGGAGACGTCATTGCTCTTCATCAAGTCGATGCGCTGGTCGTAGATGACCTTGCGCTGATCGTTCATCACGTCGTCGAACTTGAGAAGGTTTTTGCGAATGTCGAAGTTGCGCGCTTCGACTTTTTGCTGCGCTTTCTCGAGGGCCTTGTTGATCCAGGGGTGGACGATGGCTTCGCCCTCCTTGAGGCCGAGACGGCGAAGCATCCCGTCCATGCGTTCGGACCCGAAAATCCGCATGAGGTCGTCTTCGAGCGAAAGAAAGAACTTCGATTGGCCCGGGTCGCCTTGGCGCCCGGACCGGCCACGGAGCTGGTTGTCGATACGTCGGCTTTCATGCCGTTCGGTGCCGATGACATACAATCCGCCGGCGGCCATGACGGCCTGTTTCTCCGTCTCGACTTCTTCGGAAATGCGCTCGGCTTCAGCGGCGCGTTTCGTTTCCGAAGCGTTTTCGTCGATCTCGTCCGCGAGGCGCATCTCGATATTGCCGCCCAGCTTGATGTCTGTACCGCGTCCCGCCATGTTGGTGGCGATAGTCACCGCACCCAGTCGACCGGCTTGGGCGATAATGTGCGCTTCTTGTTCGTGGTAGCGCGCGTTCAAGACGCGATGCGGCACCTTTCGTTTTTTGAGCGCTTCGGCTAACACCTCGGATTTCTCGATCGAGACCGTGCCGACAAGACAAGGCTGGCCGCGTTTTTGGCAATCCTCGACCAGGTCGATCAGGGCGTTCATCTTTTCGGTTGTGTTGCGGTAGACCTCGTCGTCTTCGTCTTTGCGCACCATCGGCTGATGCGTCGGCACCTCGACCACTTCGAGCTTGTAAATATCGTGGAACTCTTCCGCTTCGGTTGCTGCGGTCCCCGTCATGCCGGCCAGCTTGGAGTACATGCGGAAATAGTTCTGGAACGTGATCGACGCGAGCGTTTGGTTTTCTTGTTGGATCGAAACCTTTTCTTTCGCCTCAAGGGCTTGGTGCAGGCCTTCCGAATAGCGACGACCTTCCATCGCGCGACCGGTGAACTCGTCGATGATGACCACCTTGTCGTCCTTGACGATGTAGTCCTTGTCGCGTTGGAAGAGGCGATGAGCACGCAACGCTTGGTTCGCGTGATGCACGACGGTGACATTCTCGATGTCGTACAGGGACACGCCCTTCAACATCCCGGCATCCCGCAGGAGTTGTTCCATGTGCTCGACGCCTTGCTCGGAAAGCACGACGGTGCGGGCCTTTTCATCCAGCTCGTAGTCGTCGGGAATGAGCTTCGGAATGACCGCGTCGAGCTCACCGTAAAGGTCGGAACTTTGTTCCGCCGGCCCGGAAATAATGAGGGGAGTTCGCGCCTCGTCGATCAAGATCGAGTCGACCTCATCGACGATCGCGAAGTTGAACGCCCGCTGCACCATCGACGAAAGCTCGAACTTCATGTTGTCGCGTAGATAGTCGAAGCCGAATTCGTTGTTGGTGCCGTACGTAATGTCGGCCATGTATTGCTGGCGCCGCTCATCGTCCGGCAGACCGTGTTTGATCACGCCGACGGTTAGGCCGAGGAACTCGAAGACCTGCCCCATCCACGCCGCATCGCGCGCGGCGAGGTAGTCATTCACCGTCACGACATGTACGCCTTTCCCCGTCAACGCATTGAGGTAGGCGGGCAGCGTGGAGACGAGGGTTTTACCCTCACCGGTCCGCATCTCGGCGATTTTGCCTTGGTGCAGGACCATGCCGCCGATCAGCTGAACGTCATAGTGTCGTTCGCCGAGCGTACGTTTTGCGGCTTCTCGAACGGTGGCAAAGGCTTCGGGAAGGATGCTGCCCAGGGTCTCCCCGTTGGCCAGGCGCTCGCGGAACTCCAAGGTTCGCGCGCCTAGTTGCTCGTCGCTCAGCGGCGCGATCGAGTCTTCCAAGCCGTTGATGTGATCAACAACCGACTGAAGCTCGCGAACGATGCGATCGTTTGCCGTGCCGAACAGGCGTCTGGCAAGTCCGCCGATCATCCAGGAAACCTCATAATTGCTGTGAAAGGAGCATCAGCGCCGGTCTGGCGCTGAACGAGAAATAAGGACCGCCAATGGCCGTGTCAACGGACCGCGATAGAAGGAAAAGGGGGAATTCAATCGGTCGTGAACGGCCTTCTTTGGCAAAAAAATGCCAAGTTCTCCTGAGTTCACGTGCTACAACCCCACCGCTGCCCCGAAACATAACTCCGTAGAGGACTTGATGAGGTTCCTAACACCCCTCCAATTGATCGGCGCCCTCCTCGCTTTGGCTCTGATTGCCCCAGCATCTTTGGCACAGGCCCAGGACGAGGATCGTGTTCGCGCCAAGTTTGGTGGGGAGGAGATCCGCCAGTCCGATATCGAGGCGTTCATCAGCCAACTCCCAGAGCAGGTGCGTGGCGCCCCCCGCGACCAGATCGAGCCCCTGGTGGTTAACGAGCTCATTAACACAAGGTTGGTCGCGCGGCTGGCGCGTGCCGCAGGCACGGAGAACCAAGAGGAGTACAAGCGCCAGCTCGAGGTCGTGGCGGCGCGCATCCTCCAGAATGTCTACCTCAGCGCCCAAATCGAGGAGCGGCTGACGGAAGATCGCGTCACCAAGGCGTATGACGAATTCGTGGCGGCCAACCCGCCGACCGAAGAAGTTCGCGCCAGTCATATTTTGGTCGAGGCCAAAGAAAAGGCCCAGTCCATTGCCGAAGAGGTGCGGAGTGGTGGCGATTTCGCCGAAGTCGCCCGCCGCGAGTCGACCGGCCCCTCCGCCAGCGCCGGGGGCGATCTCGGGTTCTTCGAAAAAGGCCAGATGGTGCCGACCTTCGCCGAAGCGGCCTTTGCCCTCGAAATCGATGAGATATCGGACGCGGTTCAAACGCAGTTCGGTTGGCATGTAATCAAACTGACCGATCGCCGCGAAGCGGCGCCACCGACACTGGACGAGGTTCGCGGTGAGCTGACGCAGCAGTTGCAAGAGGTAATTTTGGCTGAAGTCCTCGCGGAGGCACGCAAGGGCGTGACCATCGAGACCTTCGATGCGGACGGCAAGCTGATCGAGAACTGATCTTCACCTATTGCCGGGCGTCTCGCTGCGCCACTAAGATTCGAACGCTATGGCAAAGAGACTCCCGCGCTCGCCGCTCGCACCGCTCGATACTCCATCTATGCCGCCCATTTCGGGTGTTCGCCTTGCCACGGCCAGCGCCGGCATTTCCTATGATCGTGCCGACGTCTTGATGGTGGATCTGCCGCCCGAAACTTCTGTTGCCGGCGTTTTCACGAAGTCGAAGACGGCTTCGGCGCCGGTCCATTGGTGCCGCGATATTCTCCGCAAAGGCACGGCGCGCGGCCTCGTGGTCAATGCCGGAAACGCGAATGCCTTTACCGGCTATGAGGGGGTGCGCGCGGTCGCCGCGACCACGGCCGCCGTGGCCAAGGTGTTGGGCTGCCGCGCAGACGAAGTTTTTGCCAGTTCAACCGGTGTCATCGGGGAAAAATTGCCCACGGGAAAGGTTCTTTCGGTCGTCGACACACTTAAGAACGGTTTGAGCGAAACCAACTGGCTTGCGGCCGCCGAAGCGATCAGGACGACCGACACTTTTCCCAAAGTTGCCACGCGTTCGTTTTCGATTGGCGGCGTGACGCTCAACCTCAATGGGATCGCAAAAGGCTCAGGCATGATCGCGCCTGATATGGGCACCATGCTGGCCTACGTCTTTACCGATGCCGCAATTCCAAGCGATGTGCTTCAAACCGAATTGGCCGACGCCAGCGACCAGTCTTTTAACGCCATCACGGTCGATAGCGACACGTCGACAAGCGACACCGTGCTGGCTTTTGCGACAGGTGCAGGTCCGGCACATGCCGCCATCGCGGATCGCAAGGACCCGAACATTCGGGGATTTCGCCGTGCTCTACGCGATCTTCTCCGCGACCTTGCGCACCAGATCGTGCGCGATGGCGAGGGTGCTTCGAAGTTCGTTCAGATCGACGTCTCGGGCGCCAAGTCCAAGAGGGCGGCGCGCCGCATCGGTTTGGCTATCGCTAACTCGCCGCTCGTCAAGACGGCGATCGCGGGCGAGGACCCGAATTGGGGGCGTATCGTCATGGCCGTAGGTAAGGCAGGCGAAGCCGCTGATCGCGATCGTTTGCGCATTTGTTTTGGCGAACATGTCGTTGCTGAGAATGGTGTGCGTGCACCGGGATATGACGAGTCGACCGTGGCGGCCTACATGAAAAATCCCGAAATCAGCATTGCCGTCGACGCCGGCGTCGGTCGTTCCCGCTTTACCGTTTGGACGTGCGACTTCACAGAGGCGTACATCCGGATCAACGCGGACTATCGGTCCTAGAGGATGCACACCGCGACGCTCGATGAACGTACACGCGAAAAGCCTGATCCCACTTAAGACGGCGCGTCTGTGTCTCCGCGCGTTCGATGTCACGGACAAAGATTCGTTGGTAGATCAGCTCACCGACCCGCAGGTATCGAAGCAACTCGCTTTCGTCCCGCATCCGTACGACGCAAGTCATGCGGAAGCATGGATCAACGATTGCGTTCGAAACCCACCCGGCAAAATCGTTGGATGTCGTCTCGCTATTGAGCGTCAGGACGACGGCGCGTTTATCGGGGGCCTAGGGTTGATCCCCCATGAACGTGCCTTCGAACTCGGTTATTGGCTCGCACGACCCTTCTGGGGCCAGGGCTACGCCACCGAAGCGGTCGGCGCCGCGGTCGACTTTGGGCTCGGGGCGCTGAATATGCGCCAGATCGTAGCGTTTGTTTTCATGGGAAATCCGGGTTCGACGCGCGTTCTGTCGCGGCTGGGGTTTGCCTATCGTGGTCTGCACGATTCAGCGCCCAAGCAGGAGGGACGCAAAGTGCTTCGCTATGACCTCGTAAAGTCCGCATGATCAATCTGCCCATCGTCAGCAATCGGCTGACGATTCGATTGCCGCAAGAATCTGATGCGCCGCGGCTGATCGATTTGCTGAACGACGTCGATGTCGTGGCGTTTCTTTCCCATGTGCCCTTCCCTTATCGGCGCGAGGATGCAATCGCTTTCATCGAGTCTGCGAATGGGGTGGGCGCGCTACCTGTCGGCGATGCGTTTGTCATTGAAGATCGCGCCTCAGGCGTCGTTGTCGGTTCTATCGGCGTCCGAACCGTGCACATGCCGGACGGCACCAGGGTCGGCGAAATCGGATATTGGCTGGGACGTGAGAGTTGGGGCGCCGGGTTTGCCACGGAAGCGGTGAACGCACTGATCTCGTGTTGCCTAACTGACTTGGAATTGGATCGGATAACTGCGGCGGTGGACGCGAATAACACCGCGTCGAGACGTGTTTTGGAGAAAGCGGGGTTTCATCCCACTGCGACCGTGGACGCTTGGTACCCTGCGCGGGGGTCGGCGAGAAAGTCCATCATCATGGTGCTCGACCCCCCGCGCACGCGGCCGCCAAAAGATGGTTCGGTCCCCATCGTCACCGTCGTCGCGGTGGCGCTATTGGATGGCGATGACCGTGTTCTGGTGGCCCAGCGCCCGGCAGGCAAGCCGATGGCAGGTCTGTGGGAGTTTCCCGGGGGCAAAATCGCCGAAGGTGAGTCGCCGGAGGAAGCGCTCATCAGAGAGCTGGATGAGGAACTGGGCATCAACACCGAGCAAAGTTGCCTCGCCCCGTTTTGCTTTGCTTCTCACCGCTACGAAGCGTTTCACCTTCTGATGCCGCTCTACGTTTGTCGCGTCTGGGAGGGGCACCCTGTCGGACGTGAGGGCCAGGCCCTGCGGTGGGTGGCGGTCAAGCACTTGAACGACCTTGCGATGCCGCCGGCAGATGTCCCGCTGGTGGCGATGCTAAGAGATTTTCTTTGACGGGTTCGGACCTGCTTTGTCTCCGGTCGAATGCTCTTCCGTGCCCAGCGCCTGCGCGAGCGGGGTGGTCGCGCTGCCGGGTCGCAGTGGTTTTTGCTGCGATTCGTGAGGCGCCCAGCCGGCCAAATAGATCACGTCGAACGTCGCGGAAATACGTCCGCCTTTGCCGTAGCGCTGCACGTAGAGTTCGCTTGTGCGGTCAAAAAGCGTTCGCGACGTAAAATGTTTTCGCCGTTGAACCAGCGCATTGGTCTCACCCATTGCGCGCAGATCGTGCATCAAGGCAAGGGGCGATGCGTACGTCACGTCGATCCTGTCTTGATCGGCGACCGGTAGGGCGAAGCCGGCCCTTTGCAACAAACTGCCGGCATCGCGCAGGTCGACGAAGGGGCTTACGCGCGGACTGATTCCGCCCGCGACGTCGATCTCTGCCGCACCGAGACATTCGCGGAGCTCGAATAGGGTGTTACCGCCGAGAAAAGCGGCGAGGAACAATCCGTCCGGCTTGAGAGCGCGCCGCGCTTGAATAAGAAGCCCCGGGAGATCGTTCGCCCAATGCAACGCCATGACGCTCATCGCGAGATCGAATTGTCCCGGCGCGACCGGTAGCGCCTCCGTGTCGCCGATGACGGTGGTGCCCGGTCGCGGCGATTCGGCCGCCGCGACGATGGTGTAGAGAGATTTGATCCCGCGGGTGGTCATGACGCCCGCGTCTGCCAGTTGCTTTTCGAGGCCGCCACGGCCACTGAAGTCGAGTGCCCGGGGGAACGCACGCTTTATGTCCAGCAAGCGATCGGCAAGGCGGGAGGCAACCTCGTCGAACAGAAAGTTTTCAACGGCCCTCCGTCCTCGGTTGCGGACGACGGACAAGCGATCAAAAAGTGCGTTGTCGGTCATGGACACTAAGCATCGTGCGCCGGGAGTAATGGGCGGCGATCCTACTCCAATTCATGCCGTTTGCTGCTAAGGTTCTTCCTTTCCGAGTTTTGGGAGCGACGAAGACAATGAAAGCGGTTGTGATCCACGAATGCGGGCCGTCCGATGTCCTGACCTACGAAGACATCGACACGCCGAAAGTTGGACCAGGTGAGGTGCTCATCAACCTGAAGACGGTGGGCCTGAACCACTTCGACCTTGATGTGCGCGGCGATATTTCCGGCTATCTCGAACTCAAGATGCCTCACATCTTGGGCGTTGAGGGTGCCGGCGAGGTGGCTGAGATTGGGTCCGGCGTAACGGCCTTTAGTGTTGGCGACCGCGTCATGCCGCAACTCACCACGTCGTCCGGGCAATGCCGCCGCGCGATCTGCAATTGCGCGCTGGGCATGGACAACATTTGCCTGGATTTCGACAAGCTCGGGGTGACCAGTTGGGGGACGTATGCCGAATACGTCAAAGTGTCCGAGCCCAATGTGATTCGAATTCCCGACGGGTTGTCCGACCTTGATGCCGCTGCGACCCAGGTCGCCATGGCGACGGCCTGGGAGCTGGTGGTGACCAAAGGAAAGGTCAAGCAGGGCGAGGACGTTGTCGTAAACGCAGCCGGGTCCGGAGTCGGGTCGGCCGCCGTGCAGATTGCGGCGCTTGCAGGTGCCCGCGTCATTGCAACGGCCGGATCGGACGACAAACTCGACCGGGCGCGACAACTGGGCGCATCCGAAGCGATCAACTACTCAAAGCAAAGCATCGTCGACGAAGTGATGAAAATGACCGACGGGCGTGGCGCCGATGTCGTGATCGAGTGTGTCGGTGGCAACATCTTGCAGCAAAGCCTCGAAGCGCTCTGTTTGAACGGTCGGCTGTCGACCGCCGGGGCGCATGCCGGCGAGAAGGTTGAAATCGATATGATCGAGTTCTTTCGCAAGCAATTGACGATGACTTCGACCCATTTTGCGCCGGTAGCGACTAATCAGATGGTCCTCAAGCTCGTCAACGAGGGCAAGCTACGACCGGTGATCGAGAAAATCTTCCCGCTAAAAGAAATGAAGGCTGCCCACGATTTGATCGCCAGCCGAAAGTTCTTCGGCAAGGTCGTTCTGGAAGTCTAATTCCCGCTCCCCGCCGTCCATAGCGGTGGGGTGATTGGGTCGCTTCGTCAATTCGGGTTGGACGCCGCGAGCGCGGCGGTCGATCTGCTGATTCCGCGTCAGTGCCCGGTTTGCGGCGTGTTTGTTCAGAATGCCGGGCTATGCGCTGCGTGTTGGCCGGACGCTCGCTTCATCGCGGCGCCTTTATGCGCCCGATGCGGTCTGCCGTTTGAGTACGATGTCGGCCCCGAAACGTGGTGTGGCGCCTGTCACGCAGCGCCGCCGCCTTTTGCGCGCGCCCGTGCCGCGATGGTCTACGACGACGTGTCGCGAACGCTGGTCTTAGCGTTCAAGCACGCCGATCGGCTCGACCTAACGCCGCTCGTGGTGTCGTGGATGCAAAGTGCGGGGGGCGACCTCCTGGCCGACGCCCAGTTGATCGTGCCGGTGCCCCTGCATCCTCGCCGATTGTACCGGCGGCACTACAATCAGGCTGCGATCCTTGCCAACGCGCTAGGCGTTGCCGGCGACATACACGTCGCTGTCGACGGGATAAAGCGTGTTCGGCATACCGCCAGTCAAAGCGGACTCGGTCGCAAAGCGCGCGAACGAAACCTTCGGCGGGCCATCGCCCCGAGCAGCGGCGCCCGCGCGCAGATCGAAGGACGGCGGGTTCTTTTGATTGACGACGTGTTCACCACAGGTGCGACCGCGGACGCCTGTACGCGTGCTCTCATGTCGGCGGGTGCGGTTCAAGTTGACGTCCTGACCTTCGCCCGCGTGGTCTGAGTCACTGGATTTTGTTTCGTCGCGGCCCGACACCGGTTGCGGATTCGGTGACGAGGCACCTAATCTAGGTTAGCTATTACTCAAATCGGCGCGGCGGTGGTCCATGGCGGAAATCGAAATCTATACGACGATGATGTGCGGGTTTTGCGCTCGGGCAAAAAACCTTCTCAAAAAGAAGGGCGTCGACTTCAACGAAATCGACGTTACGTTCAGCAACGCAAAACGTGGAGAGATGGCGGACCGGGCCGCCGGACGCTACACGGTGCCGCAAATTTTCATCAACGGCGATGGGATCGGTGGCTGCGACGAGCTGTACGCGCTGGAGCGAGAAGGCAAGCTTGACGAACTTCTCTCGCGTCCCGCTGCCTGATCCGACAACGCGATGAAAGTCGCCTGCCTTCAGGTCTGTGCCGGCGACGATATGGCCCAAAACCTTGCGCGAGTGAGCGAAGGGGTCAGAGAAGCTGCCGCGGCGGGCGCCGACTTCATCACGACACCCGAAAACGTCGCGCTGATGGCGGCTCGTCGGACGCAGTTGCTCGAACATGCAGTGGCTGAAGCCGAGCATCCGGCCGTTGCCCGCTTTTCTGAGCTTGCGGCTTCGGTCGGGCGTTGGGTCCTTGCTGGATCGATCGGTGTTGCGGCCGGTGATGGGCGCATCTTCAATCGCTCTCTTCTCTTTGATCCCGAGGGCAAGGTTGCGGCGCGGTACGACAAGATTCACATGTTCGATGTAACGCTACCGGGTGGCGAAACCTATCAAGAATCGCGCAATTACCGGCCCGGTTCAGCGGCGGTTGTCGCCGAATTGGCAGGGGTCACGTTGGGGATGACAGTTTGCTACGACGTGCGGTTCCCGGCCTTGTATCGGGCATTGGGGCAGGCTGGCGCCCAGATCATAACGGTCCCTTCGGCGTTTACCGCCACAACTGGTCGTCCCCATTGGTCCGCCTTGCTTAGAGCACGAGCGATCGAAACGGGTGCCTTCGTGGTGGCGCCGGCACAGGTCGGTACTCATCCCGCTAACCGAAAGTCCTATGGACACTCGATGATCGTCGCCCCTTGGGGCGAGGTAATTCTCGATGCCGGAGAGGCGCTTGGCGTCACCTATGCCGACCTGGATTTTTCAACGGTGACAAAAGCGCGGCAGTCGATCCCTGCCTGGGGCGCGACGACCGAGTTTGCGCTGCCGGCCCCAGCCAATAGATGCGCCTCTTGAAAAGAAACTATGCGTTCTATATCGGTGACGGAGTACACCATTGGCGTGACCGAAAATGATCTCGTTCGACCTTCGCTGCGCAAACGATCACGTTTTTGAAGCGTGGTTCGCCAACACCAAGGCCTACCAGGAACAGGTCGATGCGGGAGAACTCGTATGTCCCCTATGCGGCAACGCAGAACTGGAAAAATCGCTGATGGCGCCGAACGTGGCGACGGGTTCGAAGCAGCCAACGCAGGTGTCCTCCGCGCCGATGCCGGCGGCTACCGGTGCCTCGGACAAGGGTGCCGAGCTCATGCGGCTTGCCCGGGCGGTGCGCGCCGAAGTCGAAAAAAATTTCGAGCACGTCGGCAGCGATTTTGCCGAAGAGGCAAAGAAAATTTATTACGGCGAGTCGGAACACCGCGACATCTATGGCGAGATGACGCGCGACGAAGCCGTCGAACTGCATGAAGAAGGCGTTGAATTCGGTGTTCTTCCTTGGCCGTCCAAGGAAGACGCCTAGGGCCGCGTCGCGAACCCCATGTAGTTCACGGCAAGGCTCGAGGATAAGCGCCAATCGCGCGACAACGGGTCGAAGCTTATCCCGCTCAAGTGTTGAAGCTGCAGGTCTACTGCGCAAAGGTGCCGCCCAAGTTCCGATGGTCGGAGGAAGCGGTTCCAATCGTGTGTCCCGCGAGGAAGCCAACCCAAAACATACTCGGCGCCGATGATGGCCAAGAGGTACGCTTTCGCGGTTCTGTTTAGCGTCGCCACGACCATGCTTGAATCGTCGCCGCGGAACAAATTGGCGCAAGCTTTGAAGAAGCCCGGCACATCCGCCACGTGTTCGACGACTTCCATGTTGAGGACGACATCGAAGGTTTCTCCCCACGCCGATAGATCTTCTGCGGTTGCTTGCACGTATTCGATATCCAGACCCATGGTCGCGGCATGGGTCTTGGCGATCTCGATGTTCTCTTCGGAGGGGTCGACGCCGACCAACTTGGCGCCAAGTCGAGTCATCGGCTCGCACAGCAGCCCACCGCCGCACCCGATATCGGCAATCCGCAATCCGTCGAGAGGTTTGGGGCCTGCAGGGTCACGGCTGAACTGTCGGCAAAGCCGGTCTCGGATATAGCGAAGGCGGACCGGATTAAGCTGATGCAGCGGGCGAAAGGGGCCCTCCGCATCCCACCAAAGGGCGGACATTCTGCTGAACCGATCGACCTCGGCGCCGTCGATCGACGATGCGGTCTTGGTCGCGTTTACTGTCACAAAAGGCCGCCTTTCTTGCCTGAGAATGGTGTCGTGTATATGTATACGCGCCCCTGCAGGAACAAGAAAATACTTCGGGCAACGTAGTCAATGTGGCGGCTAGCGGCTGCCGAGTTCATTCCGGGTGCTATGTCCGTAATCGTTCAAAAATTTGGCGGCACGTCGGTCGCCGACCTCGATCGCATCAGGAATGCGGCATTGAGGACCAAGGCGGAATACGACCGCGGCAATAACGTTGCGGTCGTGGTTTCCGCTATGGCGGGTACCACGAATCAACTGGTTCAGTGGACCGGCGAAGCGGCGGCGTTGCACGATACGCGCGAATACGATGCGGTGGTCTCGACAGGCGAGCAGGTCACCGCGGGGCTTCTTGCCATCATCCTGCAAGAGATGGGCATCTCAGCTAGATCATGGCTGGGTTGGCAATTGCCGATCCACACGGACTCCTCGCACGGGTCGGCGCGGATATTGGACATCGATGTGCAGGCGCTCAACCGGCGCTTCGAGGATCGACAAGTTGCCGTTATTGCTGGCTTCCAGGGTCTGAGCGCCGAGAACCGAATCACCACCCTTGGTCGTGGCGGCTCTGATACGAGCGCCGTCGCTCTCGCGGCGGCCCTCAACGCCGAACGTTGCGACATTTTTACGGACGTCGACGGCATCTACACCTCGGACCCGCGAATCGTTACCAAGGCCAGGAAGCTGGACAAGATCACTTACGAAGAGATGCTTGAGCTCGCCTCGCTTGGTGCCAAGGTGCTCCAAACCCGTTCCGTAGAACTCGCTATGAACTACGGTGTCAGGCTCCAAGTTCTTTCCAGTTTCAACGACACCCCCGGTACACTCGTGGTCGACGAGGAAGAGATTGTGGAAAAAGAAATTGTAAGCGGTATCGCCTATTCGCGTGACGAGGCCAAGATCACGCTGCGCCGGGTCGCGGACCGGCCGGGAGTCGCGGCGGCAGTCTTCGGCCCTCTCGCGGAGGCCAATATCAATGTCGATATGATCGTACAGAACATTTCTCAAAGCGATCAATCGACCGATCTGACGTTTACCGTCACCCGATCGCACCTCGAGCGTGCCGTCGACGTTATCAAGAATGCCCGCGCGGAGGTCGGCTACGAAGAACTCAAGGCCGACGAAGATGTTACCAAAGTATCAGTGATCGGCGTTGGGATGCGCAGTCACGCAGGGGTTGCCCAACGAATGTTTGCGACGCTCGCCGAGCGCGGTATCAACATTCAGGTGATCTCGACCTCTGAGATCAAGGTCAGCGTTCTGATTGAAGAAGAGTATACCGAGCTTGCGCTGCGCGCCCTTCACACTGCCTATGGCCTCGACAATGAGTGACGCGGCGCGTGTTGACGCTGCTCAAAGACTAGACCGACTTTGGCGACGAGGACGCGAATTCCTGGGTAGCGAATACGCAATCTTGGGCGGCGCGATGAGCTGGCTTTCGGAACGGAATCTCGTTTCGGCGATTTCCAACGCGGGTGGATTTGGTGTTATCGCTTGTGGCTCCTTGGGACCCGACGAACTCGGCGCGGAGATCGAAGCGACGGCCGCGCTCACCGACCGCCCCTTCGGCGTCAACCTCATTACGATGCACCCAGATCTGATGGAACTCATCGACACCTGCGCGCGCCATGGCGTGAGTCATGTGGCGTTGGCCGGCGGCTTGCCTCCGGCTGCCGCGATCAGTCGTCTGAAAGGCGCTGGTATCAAAGTTTTGGCTTTCGCGCCGGCACTGGCGTTAGCCAAACGCCTTGTGCGGAATGGTGTCGATGCATTGGTCATCGAGGGAATGGAGGCGGGTGGCCATATCGGTCCGGTATCGACCGGGGTCCTCGCTCAGGAGATCCTGCCGTTCATCCAAGAGGTGCCGATCTTCGTCGCCGGGGGGATCGGTCGAGGTGCCGCTATCGCGATGTACCTGGGCGCGGGCGCGTCCGGCGTCCAAATGGGAACGCGCTTCGTGGGCGCTTCGGAGTGCATTGCCCACCCGAAGTTTAAGCAGGCGTTCTTTCGCGGCCATGCCCGCGACGCCGTTCTATCTGTGCAGTTGGATGACCGTTTTCCCGTCATTCCGGTACGCGCGCTCGCAAATAAGGGCACTCAACTATTCCTCGAAAAGCAGCGCGAAGTCATCGCAAAGGTCGATTCGGGCGATCTGTCGCAGGCCGAAGCGCAATTGGCGATCGAGCGGTTTTGGGCGGGCGCGCTACGCAGGGCCGCTATCGACGGGGATGTCGAACTCGGTTCGGTGATGGCGGGCCAAAGCGTCGGGCTCGTCAAGAACGAGGAGCCGACCGCCGACATCATCAAACAACTCATCGAAGAAGCCATTGACGCGCTCGATGTCATGGCAGTCCGCGAGGCGCCCTCCGGATCGCCTCCCACGCCGCCCACGGGATGAGCTAATCCGTGGCGGGCCCCCGTCTTGTGCTGAGCCAACTGCGTTCGCTAATGGCGAGCGAGGAGGCCCCGCAGAGCCGGCTTGATTCCGTTACCAAAATCATCGCCACCAACATGGCGGCGGATGTCTGTTCTCTCTACCTGCGCCGCGCGGGCGACGTCCTTGAGCTCTTTTCGACGCACGGCTTGCGCTCTGAGTCCGTTCATCTTACGCGGTTGCGCGTCGGCGAAGGCCTAATTGGCGATATCGTTGCCCAAGCTCATACCCTCTCTTTGCCCGATGCGCAGGCGCATCCGCAGTTCGTTTACAGACCGGAAACCGGGGAAGAGGGATTTCGCTCTCTACTCGGCGTGCCGCTTCAACGCGGCGGTCGGGTGATCGGCGCCCTGAGCATTCAGAACCGGGACAAACGACATTTTTCCGCGGAGGATGCTGAAGTCCTGCAAACGGTTGCGATGGTGCTGTGCGAACTCGTTCTCGCATCGAATCTGATCGGGCGGGACGAATATGCCGGCATCGACGGGAATGCGACACTGCCACTGCGCTTCGAGGGCTTGCCGCTTGCAAGCGGAATTGGCCAGGGTACCGTTTTCTTTCACCGCGGTCCGTCTCCTGTTCACGATCTCGTTTCGGATGATTCCGACTTTGAAATTGAGCGCTTAGAGCGTGCCGTTGAGAGTTTCTTGAACAGCGTTCGTCACCTGATCGAGGAAAGCGCTCCCCGAATTGGCGACAAAGAGCGAGAGATTTTCGATACCTATCAGATGTTCGCCGAGGACGAAGGATGGTTGGATCGAATGCGTCTCGCGGTGCACGACGGCCTTACGGCTGAGGGCGCGGTTCAGCGAGTCCAAGAAGAAACACGACGGCGATTGGCGCCGACGGCCTACTTCCGCGAACGGATCTCGGATTTCGACGATCTCTCGAACCAGTTGCTCCGGCACCTGCAAGGCGCCGCAGACGATCTAGCGCACGAACTAGCCGAGGATGTCGTTCTCGTCGCCCGCAGTCTCGGACCGGCGGAGCTTCTGGAGTATGACCACCGCCGCCTGAAGGCGATAATTTTGGGGGAGGGGTCGCCCACATCCCACATGGTCTTGGTCGCGAAATCACTGAACATCCCGGTCGTTGGCCGCCTAAGCGGCGCACTCGCGCAAATTGGGTCGGGGGATCCTGTGGTCGTCGATGGCCGGCGGGGCTTGGTTCATCTTCGTCCAGACGACAGCGTGTACGACGAATTGGCCGACGCGACTGCCGAGGCCGAGCGCCACCAAGCAGATCTTCAGCTGCTTAAAGACCATCCCGCAGAGTCGAGAGATGGCGTGACGTTTGATCTGCATCTTAACGTTGGCCTCCTCAGCGAATTGCCGTTGCTGGATGCGACAGGTGCGGCCGGCATTGGGTTAATGCGAACGGAATTGTTGTTTCTTTCGCACAAAGCCTTTCCCAGTGTCGAAGATCAAGAGGCGCACTACCGACAGGTCTTCGAGACCGCCGGCACTCGCCCCATCGTCTTCCGAACCTTCGATCTCGGCGGCGACAAAATTCTTCCCAATTTGGATCGTTCTCTTGAACGTGAGGAAAATCCAGCATTGGGGTGGCGTGCCCTCCGTGTGGGGTTGGATCGACCTTCCGTGTTGCGCAATCAGCTGCGCGCGCTCATTGGCGCGAGCGGCGGTCGGCCGCTGTCGATCATGTTTCCGATGGTCTCCGAGGTTGCCGAACTTGATCGTGCGCGCGAGATCCTCGAACTGGAATTGGGG
>Ga0181594_10002276_pt1 | contig 17708 bp, 13 predicted proteins | sample 071ome_18_FD_145603 | JGI IMG/M metagenome (GOLD analysis project Ga0181594, IMG submission 145603) | Coastal salt marsh microbial communities from the Groves Creek Marsh, Skidaway Island, Georgia - 071413BT metaG (spades assembly) | ecosystem: Environmental > Aquatic > Marine > Intertidal zone... | reverse complement strand
CCCACACCAGCCGGTCTTCGGGCGTGTTGAAGACATAGTGGATCGCGGTGGTCAGCTCGACCACACCCAAGCCCGATCCGAGGTGCCCGCCAGACGTGCTGACAGCATCAATCATTTCGGCGCGAAGCTCGTCGGAAAACTGGCGCAGCTCCGACTTCTCGAGCTTGCGCAGATCAGCCGGATATTGAACCCTATCCAGCAACGGTATGTGCGGTGCGTGACTCATAAAACAAGCACATACACTCGAAAACCAGAACTGTCGATTAACGCTTTATCGCCGAAAATGCACGGACTGCCGCCAGTCTGCGTTGATTCAGCCTTTGCAGGCTTTGCAAAGGCCGCGAATCTCTATCACCGGCCGGCGCGCGCTGAAGCCCCATCCAGCGGCAAGATCGCGAATGCGACTGGATGTCTGATCGTCATCGATGTGAGTCGCCTCGCCGCACTCATCGCAAACCATGAAGATGCAGTCATGCTGGCAGCCAGGGTGGGTGTTGGCGAGAAACGCGTTGGCGCTTTCAACTCGCAATGCAAGGTTGTTCGCCACGAACAGATCCAGGATCCGGTAGATGCTATTCGGTGCGACACGCTTTCCGCGCTCGCGCGATAGGTTGTCGGCGATATCATAGGCGGAAACCGGTCGTTCATGCTCTGCGAGCTCGGCAAAAACAGCTTCGCGCATTCCGGTCCATTGTTCGCCGGATGCGATCAGAGAGTCACGTGCGGCCTCTATCAGACCTGTGCCGGAGTGTTCTTTGTGTGCGTGTGAATGGCTAGCCATGCCCGCACATATAGTGCGCTCAGCGCCGTTACGCCAGATCAGCTTCCATCGCGCAGAAATGTGCTGGTGTAGTGCTCGGGATACATGTCTGCCAGCGCGCGGACCTTGGGTGCGTCCCAGCGGACAATGTACCCGTGACGCGGGTTTTTCGCCATGAAGTCCTGATGATATTCCTCGGCCTCGTAGAACTTCTTGTAGCGCTCGATCCTGGTCAACACCGGCGCCCCCCAAACCCCTGATTGATCAAGCTGGGCAAGATAGGCGCGAGCAACGCGAGCTTGCTCATTGTTCATCGGCACAATCGCACTACGGTAATGCGAACCAACGTCCGGGCCTTGACGATTGAGCAAGGTAGGGTCCGTCACGACAGAAAACAGGATCTGCAACAGCTCGTCATAGCGCACGACCTTAGGGTCATAGACCACGCGCACCGCCTCGGCATGGTCGGTCAGGCCGGTCACGATCTGGCGATAGGTTGCAGTGCTTTCGCGTCCGCCGTGAAAGCCGGAAACGGATGATTTCACGCCTCTAACGTGACTGAAGACGCCTTCAACGCCCCAGAAACAGCCGCCAGCAAAGATCGCAACTTGCAAGCCTTCAGGTTCGTCGGCCTGCAAAGCAGCCACCGGTGCTTCGACAACTTTTTCGGCTGCACTCGCCGCAACACCGCAGCCGCTTAGCGCCAAAGCACCTACCGCCGCCAGCAAAGCGTTGCGCGCGCGCATTATCGAGTGATGGAGGTTTCGGCGTCCGCTGTCGCGGCCATTGCCGGGCTGGCAATTTGCGTATCCCATGTCTGAACTGACATCGCGCCCACCATCAACGCTCCGACAATGAAGCCAATGCCAAAATTGCGGGAGATGTCTGACTTCAGAATGCCCATGCGCAGTGTTCTCGTTGTTCGACTCAATGTATGTGTTCATGACCTCATTAACCTTGGTTGGTTTCCAGACGGTGAACGATCCTATCATCGATTATCCATTCGCACAGCGGCATAAAAAAGTTACGGACGGAGTTCGATGCTGGATGCAATCATCATAGGCGGCGGTCATAACGGGCTAACTTGCGCCTTCTATCTGGCGCGCGCAGGTATGAATGTGACTGTATGCGAAGCGCGGCACGTGGTGGGAGGCGCTGCGGTGACCGAAGAATTCGCCCCCGGCTTTCGCAATTCGACCGCAAGCTACACCGTGAGCCTGCTGCAACCCAAAGTGATCACCGACATGGGGCTGGTCGCGCGCGGCTATTGCGTGATTGAGCGGCCAGTGTCGAACTACCTGCCAATCGAAAGCGACTTCATGATGATGGGCGGCGGGCTCGAAGCGAGCCAGGCACAGGCAGCACGGTTTTCCAAAACCGATGCAGAGCGCTTGCCTGAATATTTCGACATGCTGGAAGATGCCGCCGAGGTGTTGCGCGGATTGGCGCTGAAAGTTCCGCCAGATCCCAAAGGCGGATTGCGCTCGCTTGTTGATGTCGCAATGCAGGGCCGTGGCTTGTCCAAGCTTTCAACCGGGCGGCAGCGGCAGGTACTGCAGATCTTCACGCGTTCCGCGCGCGAAGTGCTCGACGACTGGTTCGAAAGCGATCTGGTCAAGGCTGCGTTCGGTTTCGACGCGTGCGTCGGCCACTATGCGTCGCCCGATGAACCGGGCAGCGCCTATGTGTTGCTGCACCATGTTTTTGGAGAAGTGAACGGCAACAAGGGCGCGTGGGGTCATGTGATCGGCGGGATGGGTGCGATCACGCAAATGATGGCTGAGGCATGCTGTGAGCAAGACGTAGTGATCCGCACCAATGCCCCCATCACGCACGTCACGGTTGAAGACGGTGTGGCAGTGGGCGTGGAACTGGCGGACGGAGAGGTGCTGCGCGCAAAGCGGGTCATCTCCAATTTGGGGCCAAAGCCGCTGTTCGATCGCCTCGTCCCGCGCGAGGCTATCCCGGATGATTTTGCCCGCGCCATGGATAGCTATCGCGGCGGCTCTGGCAGCTTGCGCATTAATATCGCGCTATCGGGTCTGCCGAAATTCCGTCGTGCGCCGGAAGGTGATGCGCATTTGCGCAGCGGGATCATTATGGCACCATCGCTCGATTATATGGATCAAGCCTATTACAGCGCGCGCGCGAACGGATTCAGCGCCCAGCCAATCGTAGAGATGCTGATCCCGAGCATGGTGGATGATAGCCTCGCCCCGAAAGGTCAGCATGTCGCCAGCCTATTTTGCCAGCATTTTGACCCTGATCTTCCCGAGGATCGCGAAGACGAAGCAGTCAATGCTGTGTTCGATGTAATCGAGCATCATGCACCGGGCTTCCGGGAACTGGTACTGCACCGCCAAGTGCACACACCCCGTGCTCTCGAAGCAAAATTCGGCCTGTGGCGCGGGGATATCTTCCACGGCCGTATGAGCCTGGACCAGTTATGGGCCGCCCGGCCTGTGCTGGGTGCAGGAAGCCACAAGATGCCAATCAAGGGGCTCTGGCTATGCGGCTCAGGCGCGCATCCTGGCGGCGGAGTGACCGGCGCACCGGGCCACAACTGTGCGCACGAGATTTTGAGGCACAGGCGGTGGTGGCGGATTTAATGCCGGAAATGCCGCATTCCGGTGAATACCATCGCGAGGCCTGCCTCATCCGCGGCTGAAATCACTTCATCATCGCGGATTGAACCGCCCGGCTGGATCACCGCAGTCGCCCCAGCTTCAGCTGCGGCCAGCAATCCATCCGCGAACGGGAAGAATGCATCAGAGGCAACGGCGCTGCCTGTGGTTCGCGGCGTATCCCAGCCATAGGTTTCTGCTGCTTCTGCCGCCTTCATCGCAGCAATGCGCGAGCTATCACGGCGGTTCATCTGGCCAGCGCCAATCCCGGCTGTCGCGCCATCCTTGGCATAAACAATCGCGTTCGATTTCACATGCCGGGCGACGGTCCATGCGAACATGCAATCCTTCAGCTCTTGGCTTGTCGGCTCGCGCTTGGTGACAACTTTCAGATCATTTTCTGAGATCGCGCCACTGTCTCGGCTCTGCACCAGCAAGCCGCCAGTGATCAGCTTGACCATCAGACCGCCACGGCGCGGATCAGGCAAATCGCCAACCGTGAGCAAACGCAGGTTCTTCTTCGTCGCGAAGATTTCGCGCGCTTCATCGCTAACGCTGGGCGCGATCACAACTTCGGTAAATATCTTCGCCATCTGCTCGGCTGTGGCACCGTCCAGCTCCTGGTTGACTGCAACGATCCCGCCAAACGCCGAAACGCTATCGCATTGCAGCGCCGCTTCCCATGCATCGACCAGGCTGCCCGCCTGCGCCACACCGCAAGGATTGGCGTGCTTGACGATGACAACTGCAGGATCCTGGCCACCGAATTCAGCGCATAATTCCAGCGCCGCATCGGCATCATTGTAGTTGTTGTAGGACAGCTCCTTGCCCTGCAGCTGTTCGGCCTGCGCAATGCCTGAGCCATGCGGACCCGAAGGGGTATAAAGTGCCGCCTGCTGATGCGGGTTTTCGCCGTAGCGCAGGACGGTCGGCGCCTTGCCATTGACCACCAGGAAATCGGGGAACTGCTGCTGCTGGTCAGCAAAGGCGAACCATTGGCTAATCATGCTATCGTAGGCAGCGGTGGCGGCAAAGGCCTTGGCAGCACACCTCTTTCGAAATGCAAGCGAGGTTGCCCCGCTACTTTCATCTAGTTCGCCCAGCAATTCTTCATAGTCCGCTGAGTCTGTCACGATCGTCACAAAGGCATGATTTTTCGCCGAGCTACGAACCATTGACGGACCGCCAATGTCGATATTCTCGATGATCTCGTCACGTTCGGCGCCGCGCAGGACAGTCGCTTCGAAGGGGTAGAGGTTGACCACGACAAGATCGATCGCACCAATTGCATGCTCTTCCATTGCGGCGGCATGCTCCGGATTGTCGCGCACTGCTAGCAAGCCGCCGTGCACCTTGGGGTGCAGCGTCTTGACCCGCCCATCCATCATTTCAGGAAAGCCGGTGAGTTCAGAGATGTCGCGAACTTCAAGCCCCGCATCGCGCAGCGCCTTTGCCGTTCCCCCAGTCGAAACCAGCTCCACACCGCGCGCAGCCAAGGCCTGGCCCAGTTCAGCCAATCCGGTTTTGTCGGACACTGACAGCAGTGCCCGCTTGATTGTCACATCCGTCACTTAGGAAATCACCCCATTTTCTTTAGCAGCCAGGAGAATTGCCCCCCGCCGCGCGATATCATTCCCTGCACCACCAATTGGTCAACGCCATGCGGATGCCCGTCGCCATCGACCCACATGCTTTCTTCGAGCGCCAAGTCCGCACCCGCATCATTCCCGCCAAGACGGAATTGCCACAAGCCGCCGTCGGGCAACAACAGACTGGCGCCTAGCCTGTCTTCGGAGAGGCGCGCCTCTACTCCCCGACCTAGGTGGAACCGGATTGCGAATTTGAGCTTGCCGCGCTGCCCCTTGCGGGTGGATGGCGCCAGCACATCCTCGCCGCGCAACTCGCAACCATCGCTGCGCAGCAACAGGATACGGCGGTGGATCAGGCCGAACCGTGCGGCATAACCATCGTGGCTCGCTTCGATGCGCTGCGCACTGGCCGTTCCGCGTGCAATCTCACTACGCTCAATTTCGACCTTCTCGACCCCCTTGCCCAGCTTTCCGCCAAGCAGCACCGAGGTCGAGTTTACATCGTCAAGTATCAGCGTGGAATGTGCCGCGGTGGCTCGCAGCCCCTGCTCGATCCGCGCCGGAACAAGCCCACCGGCCATCGCCGCGCCGCCGCAATTGACGATCAGGCGACTGAGTCCGTCGGACATTTCGAAGGCCAGCGTGGATGCACAGCCCGAACGCGAATGCTTCGAGCGGGGCGGCGGGGCTGCATCCATCTGGACAATGGTCTTCCCACCGGTCAGACGATGGAAGCCCCAGTGCTTCACATTCTTCAGCGGGCGTGTGCGCACGGTACTAGCATCGATCAGCGCAGCAAGCCGATCCGCCCGCATGGCCCCTGTGCCTTGCCAATTGCCCAAGGCACCATCGCCATGTCGCAACGCCAGAATGGGCGGCACAAGCAGCTCGCGCATCAGGCACAACGCTTGCGGCAGATCGCGGTCAACCGCTCTATAGCAAGCCTCCAAATCCACCAGCATGGCGATCACATCCATCTGTGCGATCGCGCTGCGTGACAAAGCGCCACCATCTTCGCCGACAAAATCGCCCAATGCCGCGACCAGCCCGGCTTCGGCATAGAGCCGGCGCGGTTTGCCTTGTGGAAGCAACAAGCCCGCAGCGATCAAGGCACCCCAACCCAGGACTGCACCGAGCGGATCTGGCGTACGGCGCACTTCACGATCGAGCCAGCGCGCCGTTTCATCAATCGTAGCCAGCATTTGCGGACGCAAGGCTTCATCCTTGCCTGACAGCAAAAGCGGCGCATGGACGAGCCACGCCATCAGTCGCATTGAAACATAGTCGACGTACCAAGCCGCACATTTGCCCGGCTTTGGATTGGCTTTAAGCCAAAGCCCTGCAATCCGTTCAGCCGTTTCGACGCATTGTTCGCGCTGGCCAGCTGCGCTGAGATCGCGTAGCCAGGCAAAACCATGGATCATCCGCTCGAACGGCGGCGTTGCGCGCGACGAACTTTGATATTCAACTTCGGAAATCGGCGCCTTCATGCCGTTGATCATGAAGTGGCCCGCTCGCAGCGCCATCCCTGCCGCCCGGTCGCCTGCCAGCGCCGGTTTGACCGTTGCCAGCAAGCGCGGGCGCGCGGGCTTGCGGAAGGGCGCGGTCAGCGTTGCGCCACTGATGCCAAGACGATAGGCAACCCGCACCAGCTTTTCGGTCAAATCGGCTTTGGGTGGTACAAAGTCGCTCAACACAAGCGTGCGCGCTTCAGTCAGCGGAATTTCGCTTTCGCCATCAATGACAGGCTGCACATCGCCCGCCGCCGCCAGAGGCAGCGCAGAGCGATCTTCCTCGATCTCGCCAAACAGATCTTCACTCTGTTTGGTGTCGCTCGAGCCGGACAGCAACGCGTCCATCAGACTTCGCCCTTCAGCGCGGCAATATTGGCGGCATATTGTGACGGGCCGCCCTTGAAGGTTGCAGAACCTGCAACCAGCACGTCCGCGCCGGCATCAACGCAAAGCTTCGCGGTTTCAGGATTGACGCCGCCATCGACCTCCAGGTGGATATCTCGCCCTGCCCTTTCAATCATCCCGCGGATCGCGCGCACTTTGTCGAGCTGCGAATGGATGAAGCTCTGCCCCCCAAAGCCCGGATTGACGCTCATCACCAGGATCAGGTCAACCAGGTCCATCAGATTGTCGAGCACTTCGACGGGCGTGCCTGGATTCAGTACCACCCCGGCCTTCTTGCCCAAGGCACGGATCGCTTGCAGCGTGCGGTGTACATGGGGGCCCGCCTCTGGATGGACGGTGATGATATCCGCGCCGGCCTCTGCAAAAGCTTCCAGATACGGATCGACCGGTGAAATCATCAGATGCACGTCAAAGGTCTTGTCCGAATGGGGTCTCAGCGCTTTGACCACGTCAGGCCCGATCGTGAGGTTAGGCACAAAATGCCCATCCATCACATCGATATGGATCCAGTCCGCACCTGCTTGATCCACCGCGCGCACTTCTTCGCCCAGCCGCGCAAAGTCAGCTGACAAAATGGAAGGTGAAATGAGCGGTGTGGCCATGGTGTGCTTTCGCAAAAGTCCGCGATTCCTCGCAGTAACGCCGGGGAAGACTCGCCGACAAGCAGGCGCGTGGCCTTTTCCACACACAGTAGCGCGAAGATTAAGGATATCCGTTCGTCAAATTCAGCCGCAATTCAGCCACTTTGCAGCATAAGGTTTTCGAATTAGGGCGAAATGCCCTATCGCGCTGCTACGCTTGCCCCTTTGGCGCAGCAGCGTTTTAACGACTGAAGGACACGCGAGAAGATGCGATCAAGACTGGTCACAGCCGGATTTGCACTGACCGCAGCGACGCTTGCTCCGGTGGCTGCAGCCGCTTGGGCGCAAGGCGCTCCCTCCGTGACCTATCGTCAGGAAATTTCCAACAATATGCGCCAATGCGCGCCCGGCGGCGGGCCTGCGGTGCGCGTGACCGTTGCCGGTATCAAATCATCCGGGGGTCGGATCCGCGTGCAAAGCTATCGCGGGGTCAAATCGGATTGGCTAGAACGGGGCAAATGGATCAACCGGATCGAAACCTCTGCCCGCGAAGGGACGATGGTGTTTTGCATGCCGGTTCCGCGCGCGGGCACTTATGGCATCGCTGTTCGCCATGATGTTAACGGCAATGGACAAACCGAAGTCAGCGAGGATGGCGGCGCCATGTCGAACAATCCCTCGATCAATATTTTCAACCTCGGCAAGCCAAGCTACCGCAAGACAGCATTTGAAGTGGGCGAAGGTGTAACGTCGATCCGCATCAATATGCGCTACATGTAAGAGGCAAGCAGGCTCAGCTCTGCTGCTTTTTCTGCTCTCGCCAGACTTTGAACAAGACACCCGGTGCCGCGAGCACAGGGTGTTTTTCGCGCCATGGCGTCACTTCAATCGGCACACCCGTGTGGCGCTGCACCTTCCACGCGGCATAGCGCGCCGCACCGTCAAACGTAGTGCTGGCTTTCAGCAGGCGGAGAATGTTGAGCGGCTTGCCTAGCCGTTGGCGGCGGCTCCACCACGATAGTGTTTCGCGTCGGGCACTGTCCGTCAGCTTGAGTGTCAGGCGACCGCCTGCTTCATCAAACGCAATGCCTTGTGCGTCGAGCGCTAGAGGCAATAGCCCGTCAAAATGCGCCACGTTGACTGACAAGATACTATCTTCCCTGCCTGCTTTCTCTACCCGAAACTCCGCCTTGTAGGTGGCGCGGAACAATGCGCGCCAATAGTCATCGGCGGTGCCGCTTGGCGGGCCGAGCGCCGCAGCCAGCCGCGCCGCAGTTTTTGCAGCATCACCAAGCGCATCAAGTGTCTGCGCCGTCGCATCGCCATCGCGGGCCCAAACCAAAGCAGACGGCTGCACGAACCGCGCCCAGATAGTGGTGTCGCGCGATTGGCCCGATGCGGCCTTGGCAAACTGCGCGAGCGACATAGTGGCGATCTTGGCGCGCAGCGTCTCGCCTTGATTGTCCCATTCGCGATAGCTGACACGCGGCCATATCTTCTCCTGCTCCTCGCCCGGAAGCAACACGTAATAGTCGAGCACGCCTTCAAGCAATCCGGTCCGCAGATTGGAGCCGTAGAATAGAACCGCCAGCGCCCCCGCTTCAATTGCAAGCCGCGCGGCAAATTCAGCAATGGCGGGATGCACTGCGACCGCAGATTTTGCTGAGATTCGTTCTGCCAAAGCGCTCATGGCGGCGTCATTCAGGGTGCAACGAAATCGATCTCGGGTCCGGTTTCGACCCTGTATCGGCCAGCAGGAAAAGCTTCGCCGTCGAGAATGAATTGGTCATCCAGCTCCATCTCGAAAGACTGCGCGACCAGTTGGTGAAAGCCGCGCTTACGCAAATTCTTGGGGCCAAATTCAAACAGGATCGCGGGCAGCATCAATGTCATCCAGCGGCTGATCTGATCAAGTGCAGCCAGCTTCAAACCCTTACCCAATGATCCGAAGGGCTTGGTCCCCCCAGGAAAGCGCTCAAGCGTTGATGCCAGCAGGATAAGCCTGCGCTCTGGTTCGCCCAGCCCGCTATGCTCCAACGGCACTCCACTAGGCGCCAAACGCAAATCCATCTTTGCTCCGCGACGCCACGGATTGGCGCGCGTTCCGAAAACCGCCTGCAAAATGCCCCAGAAGGTCGTAACGCCTACTGCCAATGAGTTGAACGCACCGAGTTTGTGCGCGCTTTGGCCTGCCTTGGTGCCTAGCGTAAACGCGCCGGCACCCAGAATGAACCCCAGCACCCGCGCATCAGGCTGATCAAGCGGCGTAATCGCCATCGGGCTGCGCTTGACCCGCTTCCCATTTTCATACGCGTCAACCGCGCATTGCAATGTCCAGTCACTCGGGCCGCCAAGATCAACCGCCAGCGCATTGGTCTTGCCCTTGGGCAACACCGCCACAGCGGGCCAGTCATCGCCAAAAATGGGCTCCCCACAAGTCAGCACATCGCGCACTGTACCGTCACCGCCATTGATGACCAACAAATCGATCCCGCGTTCGGCAAGGCGCGCGAGCGCCTCTGGCAATTGATCGCGGTTTCCCGGTTGCGCCACAAAGACATCCGGCGAAATCTTGCTGGTGAGGTCCTGCCCCCGATTGTGGTGGCTGCGCGGATTATAGATCAGTCCGACAATTGGAGGGTCACCCTCTGCACGCGCGTCGCGTCTCACACGCCAAGCCGATTTCACATTGGCTTTGGGTCGCGGCAAATGCGAAAATTCATGGATCGGGCCAGCCATAATCATCGTTCCTTAGTCGGAAACCATGTGCGTTCACTAGGTGATTTTGCAGTGCAACTCAAATTCGTGGCCAAACGTGGCTTGGTTACCATGCCGCTTCCTATGCGCAACATTTGCGCTACATTGTATCCATGCTGACAGAAAACCTTATCGAATCCGCCCGCGAGCTGAGCGGGGATATCGTCTCTTTACGCCGCGCCATCCATGCCGAGCCGGAATTGGGGCTGCACACGCCCAAAACCATGGCCAAGGTGCGCGCAGCGCTCGCCGATCTATCGCTAACATGGCGCGAAGGCACCTCGACCACCGGCCAGGTGGCCACATTGGAAGGCGGCATGCCGGCTAAAGGGCAAAGTCGGCGCGTGCTGCTGCGCGGCGATATGGACGCCTTGCCGATGGATGAGAAGACCGATCTGGAATTCGCCTCGACAGTTCCAGGCCGGATGCACGCATGCGGACATGACACGCATACTGCCATGCTGGCGGGCGCGGCGCGGCTGCTATGTGCCAAGCGCGAACAGATTGCCGGCACGATCGACTTCATGTTCCAGCCGGGCGAGGAAGGCTATCACGGCGCGCGTTTCATGCTGGAAGACGGGCTGATCGACCCACTGCCTGACGCCGCCTTCGCGCTGCATATCATGCCCAATGCGCCGTTTGGCGTGCTGGCGGGCAGACCCGGACCGCTGATGGCAGCTGCGGACGCATTTACAATCACCTTAACCGGGCAGGGCGGGCATGCTTCAATGCCGCATGATTGCGTCGACCCATTGCCCGGTACTGCTGCTCTGGTCAGCGCGATCCAGGCGATGGTGACGCGCCGCTTCAATGCCGCCAGCGCGGTGGTCGTGACAGTCACGCAGATCCACGCGGGAACTGCATTTAACGTCATACCCGATGAAGCCACAATCAACGGCACTATTCGGACGCTCAGCAAAGAGCATCGGCTGAAAGCGCGCGAATTGCTGACCGATATGGCCAGTCATGTCGCCGCAGCACATGGCCTGTCCGCCAATGTTGAGATCGTAGAGGGCTTTCCCGTCACGATTTGCGATCCGCGGGCGGTTGATCTGGGCCGGGCAGTTGCCACAGAGATTGGTGGTGCGGAGGGGTGGCGCGATCTCGCAGACCCGATCATGGGCGCCGAGGATTTTTCTTACCTGCTGGAAAAAGTGCCCGGTGCGATGTTTTTCCTGGGCGTGGCCAATGAAGGCGAGGACTGGCGCAGCTGCTGCGCGATCCACTCACCGCGCATGCATGTTGACGAGAACGCCTTGCCCAAAGGCACGGCGATGCTGGCTGGATGCGCGCTGAAGTTTCTGGCTGAGGGTTTCGCGGACCAATAAAAACACCGGAGCCACCCCCCAGCGGCTCCGGTGTTAGATGGCTAGCGCTCCCCCCAGAGCGCCAGCTGGAAAATCCTTACCAGAGAATTACATAGAGTCCGATAAGAATTGCAACCGTCAACATTGCCAGCGTATTGAACAGCATGGTCGTGGCAAAGGCGATATCGCCCAGCTTGACGGTCTGCTCTTCTTCCGGCGGCGTTGTCATGCGTGAAACAACCGCGGCAGCGACAATCGAAAGCATGAACACGCCCCAGATGCGGATGATGAAGGGTACGTCAGGCATGCCGAACTTCAACATCACATTGACCGCCAACGAGCCGAGCAGCGCTGTGAATGCGCCCACCGCGTTCATCTTCTTGTCGAAGAAGCCGAGCAGGAAAACCACCACGATGCCCGGCGCGATGAAACCAGTGTATTCCTGAACCGTCTGGAAGCCGCTTTCAAAGCCGCCGATAAAAGGGCGCGCGAGGAAGAGCGCGACGATCATGGCGCTGAATGCTGAAACACGACCAACTATCACATAGTGATGTTCGCCCATATCTGGCTTCCAGCTTCGATAAAGGTCCATCGTAAAGATGGTCGAGATCGAGTTCATCATGGATGCAAGCGAACTCACCACAGCGGCGATAAGCGCAGCAAACACCAGACCACGCAGACCAGCCGGGGCAAAGCTCATCAGTTCGCCATAGGTACGATCAGATTTTTCCGCCAATGCCGTGCCATCCAGCATGCCTTGCTGCGCCAGAATGACAGCGGCGATGCCGGGAATAACCACAATGAACGGTACGAGGATCTTGAGGAAAGCTGCAAAGGCCAAGCCCTTTTGCGCTTCGCCCAGATTCTCCGCACCGAGCGCACGCTGGATGATATACTGGTTGAAACCCCAATAGCTGAAGTGGAGTACCCACAAGCCGCCCAGCAGTGTCCAGATGCCCGGTAGGTCGGAATAGGCCGGATTGCTCTCATCAAGGATCATCTCGAAATGACCCGGCATTTCTTGCCAAAGCAGGCCAAGCCCGCCCAGCGCGCCTTTGGCTGGCAACGCGTCCAATGCGATCCAGGTGATCGCAAATCCACCCAGGATCAGGATCACGACCTGAATAATGTCCGTCAGCGCAACCGCTTTCAGCCCGCCATAGAGCGAATAGAGCGCAGCAAAACCGGCCAGCGCCGCCATTGCTGTCATCACGCTCCAACCGGTGAGCGACGTGACCGCCAGACCGCCCAGCCACAGCACTGTGGTGAGGTTTACAGCCGTGTAGAGCGCAACCCAGAAGAAGCTCATCAGCGTCTTCACGCCATGTCCGTACCGCTGATCCAGAAACTGCGGCATGGTGTAGATCTTGCGCTTGAGGAAGATCGGCAGGAAGTATTTCGCCACGATGATCAGGACAATCGCAGCCTGCCATTCATAAGCCGCAATCGCGATGCCCACGGCATAGCCCTGGCCCGATTGGCCAATGATCTGTTCAGCTGAAATGTTCGACGCGATCAGCGAGGCACCGATCGCCCACCAGGGCAATGCACGCCCGGCGAGGAAGTAATCCTCTGTGTTTTTATCATGCCCCTTGGGTTCACGACTGACAAACAGCGCGATCCCCAGCAGTGCAATCGCATAGCCAGCGATAATAACGATATCGATCGTCTCTAACGTCACCGGATTTTCCTCCCCCTCGCGACCGGATTTTCCAGCCGCAGAACCCTTGTTTTTGCAGACTAGCGGCGCTTTATCGCCTGTCCAGCCGCATACGTTGTCATTCGCGCATTCCAATCAGAACGAGCATTCGGTTCCTTCCGCCACTTCCTCGCGTTTGACACTGGAAATGCGGAAAGTGACATCGCCATCGGATTCGAAAGCGATGCGTTTGCCAAGGCCCGCAAGGCAACTTTCAGTTACCACCATTTCGCGAAAACCCTTGGCCGTCGCGAGCTCAAACTGCGCGGTGACATCGAGCACCGCATTGCCTGAACGCAAGCGGATCGTACCCGCCGGGCGTTTAACCACTTCATAGGCGATGCGGTACACGCCGCCCGTATTGTTTGATTGTTCCAGGCCGAAATAGGACCCGGCACGCATTGTGATTTCGCGAGAATCCTCTTGTGCATCGCGGTCAAAACCGCGCACCAGCACGCCAGAGCCATTCATGTCTCCGCGCATTTGCGGCATCAGCTCTTCAAATCCAGCGCCGTCCAAACGACCGACGAATGCGCTGACCCCTGACCCTAACCGGCCCGAACCGAAGAGTTCTGACCCCTCGACCACTGACAGGGCGCCGCAGTCTTCGTTAAGCGTAGCAAGCGGTGAGTTGTCACTAAGTGTACGGCCATAGCCAAATGCAAAAAGGGCGCCTTCGGGCGAGTTGACCGGCTGCCCTTCGCAACTTGCAGGCCAAGAGAATGACAAGCGTCCGGTAGCCTCGCGCTTACCAGTTAGAACATCAGCGACGCCAGCGCCTTCACTACCTGGCAGCCATGATGCCACAAAAGCGTCAGCCGCGTTAATTTCACGGTTCATCCACATCGCGCGGCCTGAAAGGAACACGGCGACGGTCGGAATATCCTGCTCATCAAACTGGCGAAGCAGCGTCAACCCTTCTTCGTCACGGAAAACCAGATTGCGCTGATCGCCCGCGAATTCGGCATAGGGATGCTCGCCGAATACGACAATCGCAATGTCGGGGCGTGCCTCGAAGGATCCATCCTCTGACAACGTCGCGCTGCCACCTTCGGCGGTAACGTTCTCTTTGATGCCATCCCAGATTGAGGTTGCCTTGGCAAAGTAATCTCTGGGCAAGGTGTCCTTGCGGCCACCCTGCCATTCAAGGGTCCAACCGCCCGACTGTTGGCCCACATCATCGGCCGCAGAGCCAGCAACCAAGACATTTGCGCCTGCCTTCAGGGGGAGCACGCCGTCATTCTTGAGCAAGACTTGTGACTTCGCCACAGCTTCGCGCGCCAAAGCGCGATGCTCCGGCGATGCGAGAAGGTCATACTGCCCCGCGACACCGCGTTCAGATGGACGCTTGGCGTTTTCGCCTAGCAGCCCAGCGCGTTGCTTTACCCGAAGGACCCGTGTGACCGCTTCGTCCACCCGCGCCATGGGAATAGTTCCATCTTTGACCTGCGCGATGAGCGTTTCCATCAAAACCTTCCAGTCGTCAGGCACCATGTAGATATCGAGTCCCGCCATCAATGATTGCGGGCAATCTGTTACTGTGCAGCCCTTGATCTGGCCGTGGCCATTCCAGTCTCCGACTACGAGCCCATCAAAGCCCATTTGGCCGCGTAGGACATCGGTCAGTAGTTCTTTGTTGCCGTGCATCTTGCGGCCATTGATCGAGTTGAAGCTTGCCATCACGGCCTGTACGCCAGCGTCGATCGCCGCCGGATAAGGGCGGCCGTGCAGATCAAGCAGCGCGTTGATTTCGCCATTGACATCGCCTTGATCTACGCCCTGTTCGGTGCCACCATCACCGAAGAAGTGCTTGGCCGTCACAAAAACGCGGCCATCTCCCAGGAAGTCTTCGCTGCCGGGCGAGCCTTGCTGCCCGACAATCAATGCAGCACCCAGTTTCGCGACCAGATCGGGGTCTTCTGAATAACTCTCATACGTGCGGCCCCAGCGATCATCGCGCGCAACCGCAACCGTGGGCGAGAAGTTCCAGTCAATGCCCGTTACTTCGATTTCGATCGCCGTTGCGTGCCCGATCCTTTGCACAAGTTCGGCGTCTCCTGTCGCGCCAAGCGCGATATTGTGCGGGAATATGGTCGCACCAACTATGTTGGAATGCCCATGGACGGCGTCGGTGCCCCACATGGTCGGTATTATCGGCTCGCCATCGGGAAGCGGTTTGACCGAGGCATCATACATTTCGTCCGCATGGCGCAACCACTCTGACGCCGGCGCAAACTCATCTCCATAAGGTCCGCCATTGCCGCCATTTAGGTAGCTGCCGAAACGATAACGCTCCATGTCTTGCGGGGTGAAGGAATTGATCTGAGGCTGAATCAGCTGTCCGATCTTGCGCTCCAACGACATGCGCGAAACGAGATCAGCGACCTCAGCTTCGGCAAGATCTTCGGCTGAGGCAACAGGTGATGTCTGAGCAGGCACTGCTGACGGTACAGTTGCACACGCCGAAAGACCCAAGCTGGAAGCTAGCGCAAGCGCAATATAACGCATCGAAATTCTTTTCCCCCACCCAATTCGGACGTAAGCACATTGTGAACGTTCTCAATCTATGAGGAAGTGACATGTCCGACGTCAAAAATCAAGCGCCTATCGGCGGTAACTCATCTGCGCGAGCAAGATAGCAGCGAGCGTAACCAAACCGGCCAGAACCAGGAACAGTCCGCTAAAACCAAATTTGGGGACCATCGCAAGGGCCATCCACGGAATGATCAGTGAGGGGACCGTGTTGGTGAGATTGAAAAGACCCATATCTCGACCGCGATGCTGCGGCCTAGGCAGCACACGCAAGGCCTGCCCATTATGGAGCGACAGGAATGTCATCGAGGCCAATCCAAAGAAGGCATAACCAGCAATCGCGGTCTGAACATTTTGCGCAAGCGACATAGTTATAAGGCCAAATGCCGAAAGGCCGGCGCAAACCGCCAACGGTAACATCGGCCGCCGTGCTTTGTCAGACCATCTTCCAGCAAACAACGCGATAGGCACAGCCACACATAGAATTGCGCTGAACAAATTCGCGACGCTGTTCTCGCCAATTTCGGGGGAAAGTGAGCGAAGCCAGAATAACAGGAATGCGAACAATGCGGCTTCAGCAATCTGAACCAATAAACGGGCGCTCCACATTCGCACAATTGCGGGGCGTGACTTGAAGCTGCCAAGTTCGCTCGGGACCGGCCCTTCTACAGGCCGCATCAATTCTTCCATTTGTCGACCGCCGCCCAGAACCAGCGCCGGCGCAACCAGCAAGGCGACCAGGCCGGACACCAACCATAGTCGCTCTGCGCCGACCGCCAAACCGGGCAATGTCACCAAAGTGCCCGCCAGAGCGCCCAATGCGGGTGCCAAGGCAAACAAGCCGCCAAGCAGCCCTTTTTGCCTATCGGGCACACAATCGCCCGCCCATGCTATAAGCGGTGCCAGCATCATATTGAGAGCCAGCTGCCACGCGATTACCAGCACAATCAATCCGCTGACGCTGCGCGCCTCACCCATCACGATGAGAAGGAGGCACGAGAGCACCAGCCCCAGTGCGATCCAACTTCGCCGCCCGCCCCATCTGTCGCTCACCCAACCGAAGCCGATGTTCGCCAGGCTAGCGAAAATCGCTCCGGCAAAAGTGATGTAAGATAGCGCTTCGATATTTTCAGACGCTGCCAGCTCATTGACCTTGAGCGGCAGCAGTACGGTTAGAAACGGGACGTATGCGACCGCGCCCCCAGCAGCGGCGAAGGCGAGCGCGACCAGAAACCAGAGCGGCTGTCGTTCCTCGCCTGATTCTTCAGAGATCATTGGCGCCGCGCGCCGGGCCGATCGAACCACGCATTTCCAATTTGCCTTCGATGTTGATCGGCTTGTTCGGCAACGGCACTTTGGCCGCATTAATCAGCAGCTCAACCGCACGCGAGATTGTTTGTGCAATTGGTTGGTCAACCGCGGTGAGCGGCGGGTTAGTGAAGCGAACAATGGGCGTGTTGTCGAAACTGATCACAGAAAGATCTTCCGGCACGGAGAGATTCATCTCCCGAGCCACCTCCAGTGTAGCCAGCGCCATCTGATCGCTAGAAGCGATGATTGCACTTGGCTGGTTAGGCAGCGACAGCAGCTTGTGCGAAGCTGCTTCTCCTGATTCATAACCGAAATCGCCTTGCTCGCAGAGGCCTTCGGTCTGCAATCCGGCATTTGCCATAGCCGCTCGCCATCCGGCCACACGCCACCTGCTGAGGCTATATTCGCTCGAGCCGGCAATAAATCCGATCCGGCGATGGCCCAGCTCGATCAGTTTGTCGGTCGCAAGCCTGGCAGAACGTTCGTCATCCATTGTGAGGCAAATGCCCGGCCCTGGCTCGCGTGATCCGATGCGTGCGAAGGGAATGTTATGCTGAGCCAACAAACCTGTGATAAGCGAATTTTCGGAATGGGGTGGTGTCAAGATCACGCCATCCGGTTGGAGAGCA
>Ga0181594_10002272_pt1 | contig 17721 bp, 11 predicted proteins | sample 071ome_18_FD_145603 | JGI IMG/M metagenome (GOLD analysis project Ga0181594, IMG submission 145603) | Coastal salt marsh microbial communities from the Groves Creek Marsh, Skidaway Island, Georgia - 071413BT metaG (spades assembly) | ecosystem: Environmental > Aquatic > Marine > Intertidal zone... | reverse complement strand
TGGCGGGAATTTTGCGCATGTGCGATCATGGACACGCTTGCCGCAAACAAAACACCTGCCAAAAGCGGCGTGATGGACACGTATCGAAAGCCTTGGCGGCGCCAACTCAACCTGTTCGGTGTCACTCTTTTACTCCCTGGCGATGCGCAAGGCGGTACCGGCTGATCCGCCGGCCGCGGTGGCGATGATAAACCACAACGGCGTGGCCGGCCCCGCAAGGCTAGCACAAAAGAACGATGAAATGGAAAGCCCACCACGCACCAATGGCCTGCATGCGACCGGCTGTGCCCGCAAGCAATGCCGTGCGGGAAAAGCGTTCACACCATCGGCAATCCGTCTGTGCGCAATCGCACAAAAGGAACAGGAAAAACGGTTCTTTTGGAGCGTAATATGTGCCATCCTGTCGACGATGTGCCGGATGTCACATGAATCTGGCTCTCTGCCCGCTTGACGCCCAATTTGGACCTCAAGCTGGGGCAAATAGCGGTGCCTGAATGCCCGGTCTGGAGGATCGAATGAGTCTGTCTCGCCGTATTTTCACAATGACGTGCCTCCTCTCGCTCATCACGCTGGCCGCACCAGTCGCCCAGCCCGGGATTTTTGAGGTACTCGCGCAGCCCGGCCTGAAAAATGATGCCGCGGGCGCCAAGTCAGGCAAGACATACAAGGATGTGAACCTGGAGAGCAGCGGCGTACGCTTGCTGGGAGGATTGGCAAAAGCGACGCCCCCCAATCTCAAGAATATTCCGCCGCAGCAATTGTACCAGCAGGCGCTGGCCCTGATCCGCCGGGGCGATCGCCAGGCGGCTGTTCCGGTCATTGGCGCTGCGGTTCTGGCATCGCCGGACAACGCTGCCTACTGGTATCAATACTCGCGCGCGCTCATTCTCGCGTCGCTGAAAAACCGCAGCGCCCGCTGGCGTTACCTCAACCAGGCTGCCACCGCCGCATACATGTCCTATCGCAAGGCCGGGACGATCGCGGCAGAAGCGCTGGCGCTGGAAATTCTCGGTGACTCCTATGGCCATCAACGTTCGTGGCGGCGGGCACTGAACAATTACAAGCGCAGTCTCGATCTGGCGGACAAGACATCGCTGCGCAAACGCTATGAGAAATTCCGTTTGCGCTACGGGTTCCGGGTAACCGGCTACAAGGTTGAAAAGGATTCCCTGAACCCGCGGATCTGTTTCAGGTTTTCCGAGACCCTCGCCCACGGCAAGGTGGACTTTGCTCCCTATGTCGCAATTTCTGGCAGCGCGACGGGCGCTATCGTGAAAGAAGGCAGCCGCCTGTGCGTCGAAGGTCTGAAACACGGCAAGCGCTATTCCATCGTGTTGCGTCAGGGATTGCCGTCTGCAATCGGCGAAGACCTCCTGAAGTCCGCAGATTACGAAATCTTCGTACGCGACCGCTCGCCGCAAGTGCGCTTCACAGGCAAGAACTACGTTCTTCCGCGCGTTGGGCAGGAAGGCATTCCGCTCGTTTCAACCAACACCAGCAAGGTTGCGCTGGACATAGTCCGCGTCGGTGACCGCGGTCTGTTGCAAACCGTGCGCTCGTCCAACTTTCTGTCGCAGATTGGCACCTACAAGGCCAAGGACCTGCTGGGCAGCGAAGGTGTGAAAGTCTGGACCGGTTCGCTCGATGTAAAACCAAAACTGAACGAGGATGTAACGACCGCCATCCCGGTGCTTGATGCGGTCAAGAAACTGGAACCGGGCGTTTACGCCATGCTCGCCGTACCCGGCGACAAGCCCATATCGAAACGGATCGTGGACAACGACGATTATGTCGATCAGATCGCGACACAATGGTTCGTGGTATCCGACCTCGGCCTGACGGCGTTTTCCGGCAAGGACGGCGTTCACGTGCTGCTGCGCTCGCTCGCCAGCGCAGCGCCGCTGGCCAATGTCGAAGTGCGTCTCGTGGCCCGCAACAACGAGATTTTGGCGAAAGTCAAGACCGACGCCAAGGGCTATGCGAAATTCGCACCCGGTCTGGCGCGCGGCACTGGCGGGCATGCGCCGGGACTGCTCGTCGCTATCAACGGAGAAGGCGACTACAATTTTCTCGACCTGTCGCAGAACGCATTCGATCTTTCCGACCGCGGGGTGAAGGGCCGCCCCGCCGCTCAACCGCTCGACGCATTCGTTTATGCCGAGCGCGGCGTTTACCGGTCCGGCGAGACGGTCAATCTGACCGCGCTGCTGCGAAACGCCAAAGGGGAACCCGTCACCGGCATGCCGCTGACAATGGTCGTCAAACGTCCCGATGGCGTCGAATACAAGCGCATTCGCGTCGGCGATCAGGGTCTTGGCGGGCGCAGCCTGTCGCTGCCGTTGTTATCGAGCGTGCCCACCGGCACATGGCGCGCTCTGGTCTACGGCGATCCGAAAAGCCCGGCGATCGGCGAAACGAAGTTCCTTGTTGAAGACTATGTTCCCGAGCGGCTGGAACTGACGCTCACGCCGGAAGGAAAGGTCGCTCACCTCGGCAAGCCCGTAACCGTCAAGGCCAATGCGCGGTTCCTGTACGGCGCAGCAGGCTCCAACCTTTCGGTTTCCGGCGAAGTCTATTTGCGATTGGCCGGACAGGGATTTGTTCCCGGCCATCCAGGTTTCCGCTCCGGCCTGGCCGACCAGGAGTTCGAGAGCGTCAAGAAGGAAGTCGAGGCAAACGCCAAGACAGATGCAAGAGGCAATACCGTGATCGAAACGGAATTGCCGCCGGCGACAACCAACCGTCCGCTGGAAGCACGGTTTGTCATTCGCGCTGCCGAGCCCGGTGGCAGGGCCGTCGAACGGGTGCTGGTCCTTCCCGTTACCCAAGGCAAAAAGCTGCTGGCGATCAAGAACACGTTTGATAGTTTACGCGAGGGCTCCAACGCGACTTTCGACCTGATCGCTCTTGATGCGGACGGCAAGCGCGTTGCCGCGCCGAAACTGAGCTGGACGCTATACCGTGTCAGCAATTCCTACCAATGGTACAATTCCGGCGGGCGCTGGCAATTCGAACGCGTTCGATCCTCGCAGAAAATTCTCGAAGGCAGTGTGGATGCACTGTCCGGCCAGGCGGCCAAATTGTCGATGCCGGTGCGCTGGGGTGCGCACAGGCTCGAAATAAAATCCGACGACGCAAGCTTTGCACCGGTCAGTGTCAATTTCAGCGCTGGCTGGTCCGGCGACGTTTCCGCCAACACTCCCGATCTCCTGGAAATTTCTCTCGACAATAAAGACTACGCCGCCGGTGAGACCATGAAGCTGCGCATCAATTCGCGCTTCAACGGCAGGGCCACCATCGTGATCGTCAGCGACCAGGTTCGCGAGATGCGGCTGGCGGACGTCAAGACCGGCGACAATGAAATCGCGATTCCGGTTACCGGCGATTGGGGCGCGTCCGCCTATGCGATCGCCATCGCGCACCGGCCGCTTGACAGCGCAGCGCGGCGCATGCCCGGGCGCGCGCTCGGCCTTGCTGCATTTTCCGTCGACGCAGGCAAGCGCAAGCTGGCAATCGCAATCCAGACGCCCGACAAGGTCCGGCCACGCCAGACGCTGACGGTCCCGCTGAGAATCGACGGGCTTGCGCCAAACGAAGAAGCCTATGTCACCGTTGCAGCGGTCGATGTCGGGATTCTCAATCTCACCCGCTTCAAAACACCGAACCCGACGCCTTACTTCTTTGGTCAGCGGCAATTGTCGTCGGCGATCCGCGACGTCTACGGCCTGTTGATCGATGGCATGCAGGGAACACGCGGAGCCATCCGTAGCGGCGGCGACGCGGCGCCCGGCGGGCCGGAAGGCAACCGCCCGACCCAGGAACCGCTGTCGCGCTTTTCCGGCATCGTGAAAGTCGGCGAAGACGGCACGGCAAAAATCAACTTCGAGCTGCCGGCGTTCAACGGCACCGCGCGGATCATGGCGGTCGCGTGGTCGAAGAACAGCGTCGGCTCGGCGGAAAAGAACCTGATCATCCGCGATCCGGTCGTTGTGCAGGCGACACTGCCGCGGTTCCTGAATTTCGGCGATGCTTCGCGGTTCCATATCCAGATCGACAATGTCGATTGGGCGCCGGGCGATTATTCGGTTGATGTGGATGTCCGCGGACCGGTCACCATTGCGGCCGACGCATTGCGCCACCGCTTCCAGCTTGCAGCGAAACAAAAGACGGCTTTCTCCATCCCGGTTCGGGCTGCCGGCATTGGTACGGCGGAAATTGCCATGACCCTCAACGGTCCCAATCTGAAAGCGCCGCAGAGATTCAGCCTGCGGATCGCACCGGGAACAGCTCAATTGTATCGGCGTGTCGTGCGCAGTATTGCGCCGGGGCAATCGATCACCGTATCGAGCGACGTGCTGGCGGATTTCCTGCCGGGTACCGCGGCAATCTCGCTGGCGGCATCGCCCTATGCCGGCATTGATGTACCCGCACTGCTCCAGGCCCTCGACCGGTATCCCTACGGTTGCACAGAACAAACTGTCAGCCGCGCAATGCCGCTGCTCTACGTCAGCCAGTTGGCGACGTCGAAACAACTGGCGCTGGACGGAGACACCAAGGCCCGGGTGCAAAAGGCCATCGACCGGGTCATGGCGCGTCAGGACTCGGCCGGCCGCTTCGGCCTGTGGTCGGCAGGCGGGTCTCAGGACCTGTGGCTGGATGCCTTTGTCACCGACTTCCTGACCCGCGCCCGCGAAAGCGGATATTCGGTTCCGGCGCGCGGCTTCAGCCAGGCTCTCGACTGGCTGCGCAATCAGGTCGCCAATACAACCGATATCAATAATTCCAACAATCGCGATATCGCATATGCGGTTTACGTTCTTGCGCGCAACGGCCGGCCAGTCATGGGCGACCTGCGGTACATGGCAGAAACAAAAATCAATTCCTTCACGACGGCTCTGGCGCGGGCGCAAATCGGCGCCGCGCTGGCGCTGCTCGGCGACAGGGGCCGGTCGTCACGTGCCTTCGAAGCGGCCGGACAGGCGCTAAGCGACGCGAAGCGCTCGAAATATTCGCGCGCCGACTATGGATCGGTCCTGCGCGACAGTGCCGGCTTCCTGGCGCTGGCAGCAGAGGCAAAAGCCGGAGCCAACCTGATCAGCCAGGCGGCGGCAAAACTGCAGGAGGAACGCAGTTCCCTTGCCTACACCAGCACCCAGGAAAATGCCTGGATGGTGCTGGCGGCCGCATCGCTTGTAAACCGGGCCAACGACATGGCTTTGACGATCGATGGCCAGCCCCATAGTGGTTCCTACTACCGGACGCTAAAGGGCCGTGCCCTTGAAGGCCGCTCGATATCAATCGGAAACTCCGGGACAGCGCCCGTTCAGGTTGTGCTGACGTCTTCCGGTTTCCCGGCGGTGCGCGGACCGGCGGAAGCCCGGGGCTATTCTGTCGAGCGCACCTATTACACAATGAACGGAAAGCCGGCCAATCTCGCCAACATCCGCCAGAACGATCGGCTGGTCGCAGTTCTGAAAGTAACGGAAACCGAAGCTGCCTATGGCCGATTATTGCTGGTCGACATGCTCCCGGCCGGTCTCGAAATCGACAATCCAAACCTTGTGGACAGTGGATCGGTACGTTCATTGCCCTGGCTGAAAAGCAAGGTTTCGCCGGTTCATACAGAGTATCGCGACGATCGTTTTGTTGCCGCGTTCAACCGCAATGGCCGCCAGAAGGCCTTCTTCTACGCAGCCTACATCGTGCGGGCGGTTACGCCGGGCAATTATGTTGTGCCTCCGGCGGTGATCGAGGACATGTACCGGCCCGACCGGTTTGGCCGCACGGCCTACGGTTCGATCAAGATTGCCGCGCCGCGATAATGGCGAAGGCCGCGCGGCACAAGGGCTGGCTGTATGGTGCAGCCATAACCGGGGCCCTGGCTCTCGGCGTTCCGTGGAGCTGGGGCGCATACATGCGCTCGATCGGACCGCTGGACCTGTCGCTAGCGGCGCAATCCTCCACGATTGCCGTTGACCGCACCGGACGTTTGCTCCGCCCGTTTACAACAACCGGTGGCCGCTGGCGCCTGCCGATCAAGGTTGCCGACGCCGATCCGCGATTCATCGCCATGCTGATAATGTACGAAGACAAGCGCTTCGATCATCATGGCGGCGTGGATTTTGCGGGGCTCGCCCGTGCGGCCTGGCAATACGCGGCCAACGGCGCAATCGTCTCCGGCGGATCAACACTCACCATGCAATTGGCGCGGCTTTTGGAGCCAGGCCAAAAGCGCGGAATGGCGACAAAGCTGCGCCAGATTGCCCGTGCATGGCAACTGGAAGCGCGGTTTTCAAAAAAACAGATACTCAATCTATATCTAGCAATGGCGCCCTACGGCGGCAATCTCGAAGGTCTGCGCGCTGCATCCATCGCCTATTTCGGCAAGGAACCCAAGCGGCTTTCGACCGGCGAACGGGCGCTTCTGGTAGCGCTGCCGCAATCACCGGAAACACGCCGGCCAGATCGGTTCGCGAAGGTGGCCCGCGCTGCACGCGCCCGCGTGCTCAAACGAGCGGTCGACAGCGGATTACTGCCGCTGGCCGAGGCCGAGCGCGCCGAAAACGAACCCGTGCCGCGCGCGCGCCGTCGGTTTCCTGCTCTGGCCGCCCATGCAACCGAAGCGGCGCACCGCACCGATCGAAGCCAGAAAATATTGCGCTTCACGTACAGCAAGGATTTGCAGACGGCGCTAGAACAATTGATCGCAGAGCACGCCCATCGCATTGGCCCGGAGATTTCCGGCGCCGCGATTGTCATAAACAATCGCACCGGCGAGGTTTTGGCGCGCGTCGGCTCCGCTGATTTCTTTTCCAGGCGGCGCGCCGGCGCCAACGACATGACCCGTGCGTTGCGCTCCCCGGGTTCTGCTCTAAAGCCTTTCATCTACGCGCTGGCGTTTGAAAACGGAGTGGCGCATCCGGAAACCATGCTGGAAGACCGGCGTACACGCTACGGCGAATACGCGCCGGAAAATTTCGACTTCGCATTCCAGGGCCAGGTGACGGCACGCACCGCCTTGCAGCATTCGCTCAACATCCCGGCTGTATCCGTTCTCAATGAGATCGGTGCGCCGCAATTCGTTGCCCGCCTGAAGAACGCCGGAGCCGGGATCGTCATCCCCGATACATCACCCGCCGGACTGGCGCTGGCGCTTGGCGGACTGGGTATTACTCTCAACGATCTTGGCCGGCTCTATTCGGGTCTGGCGCGCGGTGGAGCGCTACCCGAATTGCGTGACCGGATGGATGCCGTCGCCAAGCCCGAACCGATCCGCCACATTACCTCAAATGTCGCGGCCTGGTACGTCGCGGATATTTTGCGCGGTGCGCCACCACCCGCCAGCGCTCGCGGCGGCGTCATCGCGTTCAAAACCGGTACGTCTTACGGGTTTCGTGACGCCATCGCGGTTGGCTTTGACCGCGGGCACACGATCGCCGTCTGGTTCGGCCGGCCGGACAATGGAGCGGTGCCTGGGATGATCGCGCGCGAATTCGCAGCACCTGCGCTGTTCGACGCTTTTTCCCGCCTTGGCGGCGCGCGGGAGGTCATCCGCCAGCCTCCCGGCGCAATTGTCGCACGCACCTCGCAACTGCCCCCTCCCTTGCGAAACCTGCGCAAGGACGCACCGAAGACAGTAGCGGCAACACGCACCGGCACATTGAAAATTGCCTATCCCCCGGACGGGGCGCGTGTTGACCTCGGCCTGACGCGGAAGAATGGAATTGCCTCAAGACTTGCTATGAAAGTGCAAGGCGGCGAAGCACCGTTCCGCTGGCTGGTCAACGGGGCGCCATTGTCCGGCGCGCCGAATTTGCGGCGGCAAGCGTTATGGAAACCTGATGGGCCGGGCTTTACACGGGTATCCGTTATTGACGCAAACGGACACACGCACAGCGTTGTTGTTCGGCTGGAATAGCCAAAATCCGCAGGCCCGCACACGCATGTGCGGCGGAATGACGCATCTGGCGTCGATCTTTGACCGGCAGGGATGGCAAAATTCGCAATCTTCCCCAGCGGTATTAGTCAATTACTTAACTTTATTGCGCAAATTTGGCTGTCTGAGGCAACCTCGGATGAACAGCCCCCGGCTCACAGGGGTTGACGGCAGGTTAATAATTGGGCGGCGACGGCCAGCCGCCATGGGTTGGTTTCATGTCATTGATCGTCATTGTCGACGACCGGGTTAGCAACCGGAATATTTTTGCCAAGCTGGCGGCGTCAATCGAAGCCAATTTGACCGTGCGGACATTTGGAGACCCCAAGGAAGCTCTTGAATGGCTTCAGGACAACAAGCCAGACCTGATTATTACAGATTACAAGATGCCCAATCTGAACGGTGCAGAGTTCATCCGGCGCTTCCGGACGATCGAGGACTGCGAAGATGTGCCGGTGATCGTTATTACCGTCTATGAAGAACGCAGTTTCCGACTGAGCGCGTTGGAAGCAGGAGCCACCGACTTCCTACACTCCCCGGTTGATCATTATGAATTCGTTACCCGGGCACGCAATCTTCTCAAATTGCAAAAGCATCAACAATTACTGAGCGAACGCGCCTCGCATCTGGCACACGAACTTGAATTGTCGGAGCGCACCAGGGAAACGGCGCTCCGCGATTCCTCGGAACAACTGGCGCAAGTAATCGATACGGTTCCAGTTATGATTTCGGCTATCGATCAGAATGGAACGCTGCAATTCGCGAACGCCGCCCAAGCCAGTTTTTGCGGCCGGGAACTGCAGGATATCGCAGGCCGGCAGGGTTCGGAATTCCTGAGTGCAGAGCACGCGGCGCGCCATCGGGCTCTCGATGAACTGGTCCTGAATTCCGCGAAACCCCTGCCGCCCTTTGAGGAAGAATTGACCGACGCCGACGGGGAAACAAAAGTCTACCTGACCAACAAGGCGTCCCTGATGCGGCACGACGGCTCGGTATCAGCGGTACTCACCAGCTCGCTTGATATCACGGCGCGCAAACGAACGGAAAGTCACCTGCGCCACCTGGCGCATCACGACAGTCTGACGGGACTGCCGAACCGGGCCTATCTCCACGATGCATTGCGAAAACTGATTGCGCGTTCGCGGCGGGGCTACCACTTGTTCGCGGTTCATGTGTTCGACCTGGACGGGTTCAAGCAGATCAACGATCTACTCGGGCATGCGGCAGGGGACCGCTTTATCGTGAAACTGGCCAGCGTGTTGCAGGAAAACATGCGCGATGAGGATATGCTTGTGCGCCTGGGCGGCGACGAGTTCGCTGTCGTTCAGGCGGCGGTCACCTGCAGCGATGACGCCGCGGAATGCGCGGCGCGCATATTGAAACTCATCGAGGAAAATCTGGAATTTGAAGAAGCGCCGCTGAACGTGACCGCCTCGATCGGTATCGCCCTGTATCCAACCGATGGCGAGCAAGACGAGGAGCTGCTCAAGAATGCAGACCTGGCCATGTACCAGGCAAAACGCGTAAGCGGCAATCATTTCTGCTTCTTCGCCGCGGACATGGATGCGCGGGCGCGGGAGGCGGCGCTACTCGATGGCCGGTTACGCAAAGCTGTTGAACGCAAGCAATTCGTGCTGCATTACCAGCCGCTTGTCGATGCGCGTACGGGCCAGCCAGTCAGTGTCGAGGCTTTGCTGCGCTGGAATGATCCGGCGCGCGGACTGGTATCTCCAAACAACTTCCTGCCACGGGCGGAAGAGAATGGACTCATCATACCCATAAACGAATGGGTGTTGCGCCAAGCCTGCATGGATGCGTACGCTGGCCCGATGGACCAGACGGTCCCCTGAGCGTAAGTGTCAATCTGTCGCCGGTACAATTCCGCCGGCGTACTGTGCCCTTGCTTGTTGCACGCGTACTCGCCGACACAGGTCTGCCGCCCTCACGGCTTACCCTTGAACTTACCGAAAGCATCCTGATTGACGACGTCGATTATATCTGCACCGAGCTCAAGCAACTCGTCGATATGGGCGTGAAACTATCGATTGATGACTTTGGAACCGGCTACTCGTCGCTGAGCTACGTCAAGCGCATGCCTGTGTCGGTGTTGAAGATCGACCAAAGCTTCGTGAAAAACATCGTCAGTGACCCAAGTGACGAAGCAATCGTGCGGGCAATCATCACGCTTGGGCGGTCGCTCAACCTGCAAGTGGTCGCCGAAGGTGTTGAAACCAGCGAACAAGCTGAGAAACTTCGCATTGAAGATTGCGACATACTGCAAGGCTATTTGTTCGCCAAGCCGATGGGCGAGCCGGAATTGGTACAGTTTCTTGAACAGGCCAATCACGGTGATCGGCCGGGGCACACAGGGTATCGCCGGGCGATTTCGCCGGCGGCCTGACCTTGTCCGTGCTCATTACGATTGATAAAGATTTGTAGCCTAGGTTAAGTACGTATATTGCAGTTGAGCCGCGCGCGAACAATTGATCAAGACATTCCCATGACGGGTTTACGGACGATGACCGGGCAAGAAAATTCACACATCCTGCTGATCGAGCGGAACCCGGTCACGTGCGTGATGCTCGCGAGCGTACTGCGGAAATCAGGGTACCAGGTAACTTGCGTGGATCGGCCGGACGAAGGACTTCACTTGCCGGACGAAGACAAGGATATCGCTCTTGTGGTTATCGGCGGCGGACGTTCCCGCGACGAACAGGACACCTGGGCTCGTCAATTGCGCCCTATCCTTCCGATGCCGCCACGCACACCGTTTGTCCGCCTGGAGCAGACGTTTTCTGGCGAGGCAGCGGGCATGCCACCCGAGGCGGAAACGGAATTCTCCGGGAGTATAACGCGCCCGCTCGATCCTGCCGCGATTGTTGAACTGGTCCATACCCTGTTGTAACCAGCGAAGGCGCAGGCCGCGGCCAGCGAACCGGGCGCGGAAACCAACCAGAGCGATGGCGAAACAGCCGGGCAGGCGCCGGCGAAATCGTCCGGCAGTGCCGATTTCAACCCGCGTAGCAAAGACTTACACGATAGTGTTACCAAAGACGGGACGAACCTCCAGATCGCCGCAACCAGCCGTGGCGGAGAGAGCCCGATCGATGCTACCGGCGACTGCCGGATTGACGATCAGGCAATGCAGGACTTGATTACGCTTGGCGGTCCTGACTTCGCCGCCGAAATCGTCGGCCAGTTTGTCAGCGACGGCGCGCGTATATTGAAGGACATCACGGCATCCATTGCCACGCAGGATGGCGCCACATTCCGCGAACAAGCGCACACCTTACGGCCCTGTGCAGCGAATGTCGGCGCCCGCGGAATCTATGAAATGTGCCTTGAATGGCGTGAAGCGGACGATCGCAACCTGGCCGAGTTTGGCAGCGAATACGCCAGGCGGCTGCAGGAGAACTTCGAGACGACCAGTGCTGTTCTCCAGGACCGCTACGCAACCGGTACCGGTGCAAAGCCGGGACGCGACACGCCAAGCGCCGCCAGCGGTTGAGAGGCATGGGCAAAACCGCCCGGAGCGGTTTACAGAAGCGCTGCACGACTACCGGTTTGCAGCATGTTCACACCTCACCCCGGGGAGGCGTCGGGCCTTCCGAATAAGGCGGCGGGTATTTTCTGACCATCACCATGTCCGAATTCCCAAAATCGGAAAACCCCGGTTCGGGTTGATGTATCGTGAACCGGCAGCCCTTTTACTTGAAAACGACATCGACATTCGCTGTCTCATACCTGGTCCCGGCTGCACCTTATTTCGTTTGAATGCACGCGACCACAATTCGTGCAAATGTTGTAGTGTCACAGCGCGCAAACTGTTGAGGATGGCCCCATGAATTCCAGATATGCTCACACCGATCAGGAGATCGTCACCCGCCTTGCAGCGGACCTACCCAACTGGACCTTCCGCGACGGAGCCATACGGCGCAATTTCAGAACCCATGGCTGGAAGGGAACGCTGATGGCGGTCAATGCCATCGCTCATCTGTGCGAGGTTGCCTGGCACCATCCACAAATGACGGTCACGTACGATTGCGTCGAAGTCGCATTGTGGAGCCATGATTCGGGCGGAGTTACCGAACGCGATTTTGCCCTGGCGGCAAAACTGGATTCAGTTCTTGACTGGCGACCGGACACGGATGGAGGTGCGCTTGAGGGAACACCGTCGGCGCCACAGCACGCCTACCTGTGTTACGATGGATAATGCTGTTCGAGGCAGGCATTCCGGTAGTGCATTGTCCTTGAGAGATTAATCTGCAGACAAACCGCAGCACCTTGCCCGCGCTCTTCGAGCGCGGGGTATATCGATAAAAACAGCACCCGCAATTGCCGACCACGATCTAGCTAATGTGCTGACAACGCTTCCAACGCACGGGCTTGGCGACCGGCGATCCGGTATGAACGTCCAGATCTTCTTCGCCAAGCAGGGACATGTAGATCTTGGTTCCAGCGCCCGGCTCCTTCGGGGGAACCACGTAAGTGAAGGAATGACGGCCGTAGTCACCCTTCATTGTCGTGCCGCCCGGGGTAACGATGGTTGGCCCCTCAATCTTCATGTGCTTTCCCTTGGGACTGCACCACTGACCGTCAATGGCGTCCGCCCGGGCGGACTGCGCGCTTGCCACGGCACAAAGCGCGCCCAGAAGCAAAACCCGGAACCGAGAAAATCCACCACGCCGCCCGGCGCGGCAAGTACGAATGCCAGGCATTTTCGCCTCCCGATGCTACGGCCGCGGAGTTTTATTACCGGCCGGCAATTGCGCTTCCAGAAAGGGCGAATCCGGAATTCCACCCGGAAACGCGTCAATTCAAAAACCAGGCACGTTCAACGGTGCAAGAGAGGATGATCGAGCCTGCAGCAAAAGGTAGCGATTTCCTGGCAAAGATAAAGGAAGATTTTGCAATCCACGGATTGCCGGTCTAACCGGCGCACGGCGTGCGTCTCTCCATTCGGTGGGAGCCATTCACGATTTCATCGCATTCCGGCTACGGTTCTGCGAAACGAAAGCAGGCTAGGAAGGCTGATTTTTCTGCCGTTTGGGAGACTTGTGGGAAGCCTGCCCACCTTTGCGACCCGCAGCGCTGGCAAGCTCGTGGTCCCGAGAAAAACTGCGCATGGATGGCCGCACGCTCAAACCGCCCTTGCGGCCGGCTGCAGCGGCCAGCTCGTGATTTCTGGAAAAACTGCGTTTTTCCTTCGGCACGCTGGTACCGCCCTTTCGAGCTATCGCGCGCTGCTTCTCCGGATCCATCGAGGCAAAACCGCGTGTGGATTTGCGTGGTTGATCATTGGATGGGTTGTCGCTCATCTGAACATCTTCCTGTTGCCGCATTTGTCTACAAACCGCGCACCTGATCCGCAGCGATCACATTTCCAGCGAAGCACTGGCCACCGATGCAAACCCGGCAAGCATCCGCATTCTGCGAGATCTTTCGATCCGACGGTTCTTCAATGGCTATTGCCGTCAAGGTATGGTTAGGCGCATATCATAACTATATTGCGGCGTTACTATGGCCAGCCCGGGCACAATCTGTGGGCGTGATCTGTTGCAACTGAAAATCGAAAGGTTAGTAACGGGAACAACGCTTTTTCTGGTGAAGGCATTATCGCGCCGGCACGAGCGGACCAGCAAACGAGCGGAAAACAAAATCGGGGGCGCTCTGGTTGTGCCGCGACATAACCCGCCGGCCAGCCCAAAAATGACTTGTCGCGGCTTTCTTGAATTCCATGACCGGAGATTCAAGCCATCGCTTTGAGCGCATTGACCGCCAGGCCAGGCGGGCCACGTCCGAATTTGTCTCGGTAACGTACATGGAACGAAGCGAAGCAAACGGTAGCCCGCGAGGCATTGCCCGCGGAAAGGCGACATCCAAGGTAATCTGCTTCTGATCAATCGATTTCAGCGTGATGGTGGCCGAGCCGCCAGCCATGAAATGTAGCGTAAAGCGGTTCGCTGCGGGATCGAATTCGATTTCCTTCAACCGCACCAACGGCCGCTTTTCAAATTCTACCGGTCCAACCAGGAAAGATGAGCCGTAGGCCGTCCAGCGCATGTCCGCAAACGGAAGCGGCCGGGCGCGCCAGTAGCCGTCAGGCGGATAGAAAACCATGACCTCTTCGGCCCGTTCCCGGTGCAGCATCCACAATTGTACCATGTGAAAACCGCGTCCGACATGGCGGCCGACGCGCACAGGCACATTATTGGCGCGCCAGAATCCGCCAAACGTGTATCCGGTCAGCCAAAATTTCCGCGATTCCCAGAACGTCTTCTTGCGCGGTTTCGCAGGTACAACCGGGTCCTTGTGGAAGCTGCAATTCGCCAGATCAAACTCGGCCCGTTCGTTGCGGATCGACGCAATGTAGGTGGGGTGCCGCGCCTGGATTTGGAATTGCCTGACATCGGGCGAGACAAAATCGATGTGCACGTTATCATGCTCGGCGCATAATACCGGCTTGCTCTTGTTGATTGCGATCACGTCTATCGGTTTGCCGGCCATTCCGGCAGGGCGGTTTTCTTGCCCGCCCTGGGCAGCAGCGGGACCAGCAAGCGAAACAGCAAGGGCCAGAGCCACCGCACATCGCAGAACAGTGCAGCGGGCCCGGGGACGGCGAGCGCTAGACATCGGCCCGATCCGGACAATCGACATGTTTCCTGCCGACGTGTTGCCTGCCGCAACGTGCAATGTATCAGGATGTTGCAATCGCAGGCGTCCGCTTCCCGTTGTTTTCGCTGGCATCGCCGGATAACCCGTCTGCACGCGCCATCTGCGCAAGCACTGGCGGCAAATTGAAATCCTCCGGTATTGCGCAAATGCGCCGCCGCGCCGCCAGCGCGCCGAGGCGAGGCGATGCTCCAGCGATTGCAAACGGTATCGCAAGCACATAACCCAAGGTAAGCGGCAAGGACCACAGGATCAATTGTGGCGCTGTTTGCATTGCAATTGCATAGATCGCCAGACCAAAGAGCAAATGCGGCCACAAGGCCGAAGCCGCCGTAGCGAAGCGCATAGAGCGCGCATCGCGATGCTGGCCGCCCCAGCGAATTTGTTTGCCGAACAACAGGCCAGCCATGAAGATACTGGTGCGGAAACTGACGACCGCAGCCAGGAGGAAGGAGAAGACGATTTCAAAGGTGGCACTCACGGCAAAGCGCAGCCCCCCGCCATACCGGGCCAGTTCACCCCGTGTCAGGGCAATGTCCGCATAACCGGCGAGCTTGGGCGCCAGGAACATCAGCAAGAAAAACACGTAAAAGCCGATCGCCGATATTGCCGTGACCCCGGTCAAGGGCTCTCCATCAAGGGGCTTTAGTGCTATCAGCGCGATGATCGACGTCCAGGCCGGCAGGTTCAGGAACATCATGACTGCCCAGATCAATTGAAAGCGGCTCGTCGGCTCGATGTTCTTCATGCCTAGCAGGTGCACATATTGCAGGTTGCCCTGGCACCAGCGCGTGTCCCGCTGCATGAATTCCAGCAGGTCAGGCGGATTGTCCTCCCAGCTGCCGGTCTCAATTGGCAACACCCGCACTTCGTAGCCGGCCTTGCGCATCAGCACGGCCTCGACCTGATCGTGCGACAAAATTCGTTCCCCGAACAGCGCCCCTTCAGGTAGCTCCGGCAGTTCGCAATGTTCGAGGAACGGCTCTGTGCGGACCAATGCGTTGTGGCCCCAATATTGACCGCAATCGCCATTCCACCAGGCGCTGCCAATCGCGTAGGGGCGCATACCCTGCCGCATTCCAAACTGGAAAATGCGCGCAAACAGCGAATTGCTGGGCGCGCCAACTACCAGACTTTGCAGGATGCCGATGCGCGGCCACGCCTGGCAAATGCGGACCATGCGCTCGATGGTTTCTCCGGACATCAGGCTGTCTGCATCGAGTGGCAAGAAAAAATCGTATCGCGATCCCCAACGCTCGCAGAAATCGCGGATATTGCCAGCCTTGAAGCCGGAATTTCGGTCCCGGCGGCGGTAGACAAGTCTTGGTTGCGCGCCGGCGGCGGCGCTTTGAACCAGACCCGCCTGCTCCTGCCAACGCGCAAATTCCCGCGCTTCAACGGCAGCGATCGCGTCATCATTGGTGTCGCTGAGAATGAAGTAGTCGTACGCCTCTGGAGCCGATGTGCGCTCAAGGCTGTCGCGCACTGCCGCAAGCCGGGCGATGGCCCTTTCCGGGGCTTCGTTGCAGATTGTCATGACAATCGCGGTGCGGGAGCGAATGGGTGCATCCGCCTTGCCGGCCGCGGCATAGGGTGCGACTTGCGCGAGCCAGTTCCGCCTGCCGTCCTGGCGCCGGTATAGCAGCCACAAGCCAGTCAGCGCATTCCAGATTCCCAGGACGCCCCAGGGCGCCGCAAGGGCGAAACACGACATGATCGCGATGTCGATGCCGCTCCATCCGCCGGCGCGCAATATGGTGCCCAGCCACAGGATCAGCGCAAACCAGGTGGCTACGTTCAGAAAAGCGAAAACGGTACGGCGGCGCTTCAGGAGATGGCGACGCTGAATTCCGGCAGGCGTTTTGCCGATCCAATGTGGCCGCAAACGGAGGGGCCTTGATACATCGCCTGCCGCGGGAATACCGGCGCCATCAAACTGCTGGTGGATCGTCATGGTCTACTCAAAAAATCCGACTTGTATTCTGAACCTGCCTTACGAATACACCGCGGCGGGACACGGGGTTGACCAAGGGGCTGGCCAATGCGGCCCGGTTCGCCTAACTCTAGCCAAGTGAATGACATGTGAACTTTGGCAATCATGTGTCTAAAGGGAAATGAACTGGTTGTGACCTCACAAATGCGTGGTGACAAATTGAGCGCCAGGGCGCTCTGGTACGACAATCCGGCCCATGCGGAGCTGCGGGCCGAAACGTTGTGCTACCCGGAAGCCGGTTCCGCAACGCCAATGGCGCTGGTTGCAACCCAGTGGAGTGCAATCAGCCGCGGGACCGAGCGGTTGGTCATGTCCGGTAAGGTCCCGCGGTCCGAATATGCGCGCATGCGCGCGCCATACCAGTGCGGGGATTTCCCTTTTCCGGTGAAGTACGGCTATTGCACCGCCGGATCCGTCGAAGAAGGGCCACCGGAACTGACCGGGCGCAATGTATTCGTGTTGCACCCGCACCAGGATCGATTCCTGGTGCCGGCCGACAGGGTTTGCCCATTTCCGGAAGCGCTACCTCCAAGGCGGGCCCCGCTCGCCGCCAATATGGAGACCGCGCTCAACGCTGTCTGGGACAGTGGTGCGGCGCCCGGCGATAACATTGTTGTGATCGGTGCGGGGATCGTTGGCCTGATGATCTGCTACCTGTGTGCCGGGATGCCAGGCGCCTACGTGACCGCTGTAGACCCGCAGCAATCCCGAGCTCCGCTGGCACGGGCGTTCGGCGCACAATTCCTGCTGCCGGAAGAGCTGGGATCGCGGAGCGGCAATAGCATTGGCGCTGATGTTGTCTTTCACGCCAGCGCTACCCCGGCGGGACTGTCCAGCGCCCTGCGCACGGCCGGCATGGAATCGCGCATTGTCGAAGTGAGCTGGTACGGCGACGAGGAGGTGCCGATCCCGCTGGGCGCAGAGTTTCACAGCCGGCGGCTGCAACTCGTTTCCTCGCAGGTCGGACGTGTCGCCCCATCCCGGCGTCAGCGATGGTCCCATAACAGGCGCCTAGCAAAGGCGCTCGACCTGCTGTGCGATGATCGCCTTGACGCATTGATCACGGATGAATTCCGTTTCGAAGATTTGCCGCAAGTATTGCCCGACTATCTCCTGGGGC
>Ga0181594_10002269_pt1 | contig 17731 bp, 13 predicted proteins | sample 071ome_18_FD_145603 | JGI IMG/M metagenome (GOLD analysis project Ga0181594, IMG submission 145603) | Coastal salt marsh microbial communities from the Groves Creek Marsh, Skidaway Island, Georgia - 071413BT metaG (spades assembly) | ecosystem: Environmental > Aquatic > Marine > Intertidal zone... | reverse complement strand
CCGTTCAAGCTCCCCCGCGTCGACGAGGAGGTCTAAGGTTCGGGCGCCGATGTCGATCCGAACGCGATCGCCGTCGCGCACCAGACCGATGGGACCGCCGTCCACCGCCTCGGGCGCGACGTGGCCGACGCATAGCCCGGTGCTGCCGCCGGAGAAGCGGCCGTCAGTGATGAGCAGTACGTCCTTGCCGAGCCCGGCGCCCTTGATGGCTCCGGTGATCGCCAACATCTCGCGCATCCCGGGGCCGCCCTTCGGGCCCTCGTAGCGCACCACGACGACATCGCCGGCCTGGATGGTGCCGTCCGCGAGAGCCTCCATAGCCCGCTGCTCGCGCTCGAAGACCCGCGCGCTCCCTTCGAAGACCTCCACCGGCACGCCGGCGGTCTTCACCACCGCCCCCTCGGGCGCCATGGTGCCGCCCAGGATGGTGATGCCGCCGGTGCCGTCGAGCGGGTTAGACAACGACCGGACCACACGGCCGTCGGGCGCGGGCGGTTCGAGCCGCGAGAGGTTCTCTGCGACCGTCCGGCCCGTCACGGTGAGGCAGTCGCCATGCAGAAGGCCCTCGTCCAGCAGGGCCTTCATCACGACCGGGACGCCGCCGACGCGATCGAGGTCGAACATCACGAACTCGCCGAAGGGCTTCAGGTCGGCGAGCAACGGCGTCCGATCGCTGATGCGCTGGAAGTCCTCGAGGTCGAGTTCGAAGCCAGCCTCGTGCGCAATCGCGGGCAGATGGAGAACCGAGTTCGTCGAGCCCCCAAGAGCCATGATCACCGTGATCGCGTTCTCGATGGACTTGCGCGTGATGATGTCCCGGGCCGTCAGCCCCTGCCGGATCATCTCGATGACCGCCCGGCCGGATTCGCGGGCCAGAACCTCGCGCCGGGCATCGACCGCGGGCGGCGAGGACGAGCCGGGCAGCGCCATCCCCATCGCCTCCGCCGCGCTGGCCATGGTGTTGGCGGTGTACATCCCGCCGCAGGTGCCTGCGGTTGGGCAGACCGCCCGCTCAATGCGATCGAGGTCCTCGTCGGACATAAGTCCCCGAGCGTTGGCGCCGACCGCCTCGAACGACGTGACGATGTTGACCGTGTGCTCCCGACCGTCGGAGAGGCGAACCTTGCCGGGAAGGAGGGAGCCGGCGTAGAGAAGGACACTGGCCACGTCTACGCGTGCGGCAGCCATGAGCATGGCGGGGATCGACTTGTCGCAGCCGGCCAGCGTGACCATCCCGTCGAGCCGCTCGGCCTCCATGACGGTCTCTACCGAGTCCGCGATCACCTCGCGACTCACCAGGGAGAAGTGCATCCCCTCATGGCCCATGGAGATGACGTCCGAGACGGTGATGGTGCCGAACTCCATGGGGAAGCCGCCCCCTGCGCGCACGCCGTTCGCGACCTCACCGGCCACATCACGCAACGACATGTTGCAGGGCGTGATCTGGTTGAACGACGACGCGATGCCGATCTGCGGGCGGCTGAAGTCGTCGTCGGTCATGCCGAGCGCGCGCAGCATGCCGCGATTGGGCGATCGGTCACGTCCCTGGGTGGCGAGGTAGCTGCGGGGGGTCAGCGATGTGCCGGACGTGGTCATAGCGTCAACAATAGGATCATCGAATCGGGGGCCGACCTGTGGAGGCAGCGACGATGGACTTCACCACCGTGATCAGCGCCGAGGAGTTGCTCGAACATCTCGGCGATTCTGACGTCGTCGTCCTTGACGCGCGCTTCTCGTTGGACGACGAGGCATGGGGTGAGACCGCCTACGCTGAAGGACACATTCCGGGTGCTCGCCACGCCAACACGGCGACCCATCTATCCGGGCCGATCGTGCCCCGCGTCACCGGTCGACGACCCTTCCCCGACCCCGAAGAGTTCGCGGTCCAACTCGGCCGGTGGGGAATCTCTCCCGACACTCAGGTCGTGACCTACGACGCCGATGGCGGCCGCATGTCGGCCGCCCGGGTGTGGGTGATGCTGCGCTGGATGGGCCACGATCGGGTCGCCGTCCTGAGCGGCGGCTGGCAGGCCTGGCTGGCGGCAGGCGGCCCCATCAGCACCGACGAACCGGAGCCAAGCACCTCGACCTATCCGGCACAGCTGCGCCCGGAGTTGCTGGCCGATGTCACCGAGGTCGACGAGTTCCGCCAACGTGCCCGCACCTGCGTCTTCGATTCGCGAGGGGCAGAGGGCTATCACGGCGGCGGCGTCTACCACGATCCGGTGCGCGGCCACATTGCCGGCGCCGGCCTTGCCGATCGGGCCAACACCACCAACGACGATCTCACCCTTCGAGACCCCGAGGCGCTGCGCGAGTACTACACCGAGCTACTCGATGGCGTCGATCCCGCCGATGTCATCTTCTACTGCGGGTCCGGCATCACCGCCGCCCAGAATGTCCTCGCCATGCACGCGGCCGGCCTGCCCGGAGCCCGCATGTACGTCGGCTCGTGGAGTGAGTGGATCAACGACCCCAGCCGACCGGTGGAACTATGACCGATCCGCTCAAGTTCGCCGTCATCGGCACGGGGTTCTTCGCACAAAACCACCTGCACGCCTGGGCCGAAATCCCTGGCGTCGAACTCGTGGCGGTGTGCGACACCGATCCGGAGCGACTCGCCGCTGCAGCGCGCGACTTCGGCGGCCGCCCGTACGCCGATGCTCGTGAGCTCTTCGCTCAGGAGGATCTGGACTTCGTCGACATCGCGACCACTCCGCCGACGCATCCGCTCATGGTGCAACTGGCCGCAGAGTACGGCGTTCCCGCGATCTGCCAGAAGCCGCTGGCCTGGGACATCGAAGACGCCAAGGCGATGGTCGCGGCGATGGCGGCTAAGGACCTGCCTTTCATGGTCCACGAGAACTTCCGCTTCCAGCACCCCATGCGGCGCGTCAAGGAGATCGTCGACAGTGGCGAGATCGGTCGCCCCTTCTTCGGCCGCTTCTCCTTCCGCAGTTTTCACGACTGTTATTCCGCGCAACCGTGGCTGCTGGACAGCGAGTGCATGATCATCGTCGACGTCGCGGTGCACCTGTTCGACCTAGCCCGTTTCTTCATCGGCGAGCCCGAGTCGATCTATGCCGAGGCGCTCAGCGTGAACCCGCGCATCGCCGGTGAGGATGTCGCCACGATCCTCATGCGCATGCCGGGCGCCACCGCGATCGCTGACGCGAGTTACGAGACCTTCTCCGACCACTCGACGTACCCGCAGTCGTTCGTCACGATCGAAGGCACGCGCGGAGTGGTCACCCTCGGCCCGGACTACCACCTGCAGGTGGTCTCGCACGCGGTCGAGGTCGGCGACTCGGCCGCTCGCATGAGCGGCGCGATCGTGCGGGAAGAGCAGTTGCGCATCCCGGACCACTCGTGGACCTCCGAGCCGTGGAACGGCATTCAAGACAGCGTCGTGACGCTCCAGCAGCACTGGGTCGACTGCCTGCGCACCGGACGGACACCGGAAACCAGTGGCGCCGACACATTGCGGACGATGGACATCACCCTCGGCGCCTACGAGTCTTTGCGCACCGGGCTCCCTTACCGCGTGGGCAGTTCACTGTGACGACTCCGTTGCAGGCTGGGCCGGTGCGCCTCGACTACGACCAGGGCGACCTGCGCGCCATCACCGTGGGCGATCTCGAGATCGTGCGGCGGATCTACGTCGTATTCCAGGACCGCAACTGGACAGCGCGGCCATGGCGCATCGACGACGAGGAGATGGACATCCGCGATGACGCATTCCGGATCTCCTACGTCGCCCGCGGGACATTCGACGCCGAGCCCTTCACCCTGCGCACCGAGATCACCGGAGCGGACGACGGGACCCTCGAGTTCGCCTTCACTGGTGAGACGTCGAAGCCCTTCCTGCGCAACCGACTCGGGCTCTGCGTACTGCACCCCATCGCCGACTTTGCGGGCCGACCCTGCACGATCACGACGGCTGGGGGTGAGCATCGCCTCAGCGTCTTCCCCGACGCGATTTCCCCGCACCAACCCTTCCTCGACATCGCGGCGATGGAGTTCCCCGCGGGCGACGATCTCGTGGCGCGACTCACCTTTGCCGGCGAAGTCTTCGAGACCGAGGACCACCGCAACTGGACCGATGCGTCCTACAAGACCTACTGCACGCCGATCTCGCTGCCCTTCCCCGTCGAGGTGCAACCGGGACAGGCCATCAGCCAGTCCGTGCGACTCTCCCTGACCGGTCCTCCCCCGGCCCACACGACTCCCCCCGACGTGGTCACCGTGACCGTCGAGGACGCACCGGTTTCCGTGCCTCGTCTGGGGACCCAACTCGTGGGAACACCCTGGACCGACGCCGAGGTCGAGGCCATCGCGGCACTCGGTCTCGACCATCTCCTCGTGACCATCGACGCGGGGGCGCCAGATGCCGAGCAACAGCTGCGCGAGGCGGCTCTTCTGGCTACCCACCTCGACGCGCGGCTCCGCGTGCGCCTGCGTGATGCCACCAAGCAGGATTACGCAGCGCTGCATGACGCGGCGAGAGAGATCGCGCACGTGGTCGACTCCTGGATGGTGATCCGCGGCGACGAGAAGGTCACCTCGCGTACATCACTCGACGCAGCCCGTTTCGAACTCGGACCGGACCTGCCTTGGGGGACCGGCAGCGACCTGTATTTCACCGAGGTCAACCGCGAGCCTCCCGACACGAGTGACCTGACGTGGTTGAGTTTCAGTCTCAATCCTCAGGTGCACGCATTCGACGACCGAACCCTGATGCAGAACGCGCTGACGCAGCAGATCGTCGCCCGAGACGCGACGCGGTTCACCGGCCATGCGCGGCTGGCTATCGGGCCCATCACCCTTCGCCCCCGATTCAACCCCAACGCCACGGACCCCGACGCCGACGTGAGCAATACCGACCTACCGGCTGACGTCGATGCACGACAGCGTGACTGGCAGGCCGCGGCGTGGACCGCATTGTCGCTGCGCAGCCTGGCGATGTCCGGGGCTGTCAGCGCTGCCACCTACTACGAGGCACTGGGCTGGCGCGGGCTGCGCGAGCGGGATCCCGGCTCTGCCGACCCCGACGCTTTCCCATCATCGGCTGGCGAGGAGTTCCCGGTATATCGGCTCTTTGCCGGCCTTCGCGGACTCACCGAGGTCCTGCCGACATTCTCCGACCAGCCCGAGATCGCCGATGCGCTGGTTGCTCGCGGGCCCAACGCCGCTCGCGTCTGGCTGATCAACCTCGACAAACGACCCCGAACCGTGCGCATGACGGGGCTCGTCGAGGCCGAAGCCGAACTCGCCCCCCTGTCCATGACCGAGGTAGATCTACAAAGGAGCCCCGAGTGACCGATCCGCTGTTCGACCTCACCGGACGCCGAACCCTCATCACCGGCGCCGGCGGCGCTATCGGCTCCGTCCTCGCCTCCGCCATGGCCGCACGCGGTGCGCACATCGTCGTACACGACATCTCGGCCGACCGGGTCGACACCCTGTGCCAGGAAATCACGGCTGCCGGAGGTCGCGCGGAGCCACTCGCCGCCGACGTCGCCACAGCCGACGGCGCCACGTCCCTCGTCCAGATGGCCAGCGACATGCTGGGCGGCCTCGACATCCTCGTGAACGGTGCTGGGATTAATCGCCGCAAGCCCATCGATGATGTGAGCGGCGAGGACTTCGATGCGATCGTGTCGGTCAACCTGCGGGCGGTGTACTTCGCGAGCCAAGCCGCCCACCCGATCATGCGGGACTCCGGCGGCGGCAGCATCGTCAACCTGAGTTCGCTAAGCGCGCGATTCAGTTTCAATACGATCTCGGTCTATTCAGCGACCAAAGCTGGCGTCTCCTCACTCACCCGCAGTTGCTCACGTGAGTGGGCCGCTGACGGCATCCGGGTCAATGCCATTGAGCCCTTCGTCATCAAAACGGAGTTCACCAAGCCGCTCTGGGGCGAGGACCATCGCCAGCGGTGGTTCGACCACATCACCCCGGCCGGCCGCTTGGGCACGCCGGAGGAACTGATCGGCTCCGTGGTGTTCCTCGCCAGTGACGCCTCGTCGTGGGTGACCGGGCAGACCATCGTGATCGACGGTGGGCTCACGGCCGGCGCCGACTGGGACGCCTACCGCGACATGTGAGATCCGTTCGCCCTGAACGTCAGTCGAGGATGGATTAGACGAAGCGGGTGTGCTGCTCGCCCAGACCGTCGACCCCGAGGGTCACCACATCGCCCGCCTTCAGCCAGGCCGGCTCCGCCATGCCCATGGCAACGCCGGGTGGGGTACCGGTGTTAATCAAGTCACCGGGGTCGAGCACGAGGAACTGCGAGATGTAGTGGATGAGGATGTCGACCGGGAAGATCAGGGAGGTCGTCGATCCGGTCTGCCGCCGTTCGCCGTTAACGTCGAGCCACAGGCCGAGTCCACCGGCCAAATCCACCTCGTCCGGGGTCACCAGCCACGGGCCGAGCGGGTTAAACGCCTCGCAGGACTTGCCCTTGACCCACTGGCCACCACGCTCGATCTGGAACGCGCGCTCGGATACGTCGTTGGAGAGCACGAAGCCCGCGATATGCGACATCACATCCTCGGGTGAGTCCAGGTACCGACAGGTACTGCCGATGACGATGCCCAGCTCCACCTCGTAGTCGACCTTGGTCGCACCGCGCGGGATCGGCACATCATCGGTCGGGCCCACGACCGTGTTGGGCGCCTTGGTGAAGAGCAGCGGCTCATCGGGGATCGCCATGTTCGACTCAACTGCGTGATCGGCGTAGTTCAGGCCCGCGCAGATCAGGTGGCCGGGGCGCGCGATGGGCGCACCGAGGCGGGCGCTGGGATCGAGCGTCGGCAGCGACTCGATCTCGCCAGCCGCCCAGCGTTGCTGCAGGTCGGCAATACCCCCGCGCGCGAAGAAGGCCGCGCCAAAGTCCGGCGTGATGGAGGAAACATCGAACCGCTCCCCCGCGGATCCGAGCACGGCAGGGGTCTCGGCGCCCGGGGCGCCGACGCGGATGAGTTTCACAGGGCTCCTGTCTTGCGTGTTTGCTGAGCGGTCGGGGTCGCGGGAAGGCCTCAGTCGCAGACGGCACCGCGGCTGGCCGAGCCCACGAGCTTGGCGTACTTCGCGAGTACGCCGCGCGTGTAGCGCGGCGGAAGTGGGGCGAACGCAGCGCGACGGCGCGCCATCTCGTCGTCGTCGACGAGCAGATCGAGCGTGCGCGACGGGATGTCGATGCGGATCCGATCGCCCGTCTGCACCAGGCCGATAGGACCACCGTCGACCGCCTCGGGCGCGACGTGGCCGACGCACAGACCCGTCGTGCCACCGGAGAAGCGGCCATCGGTGATGAGCAGGACGTCCTTGCCGAGACCAGCCCCCTTGATCGCACCGGTGATCATGAGCATCTCGCGCATGCCCGGGCCACCCTTGGGTCCCTCGTAGCGGATGATGACGACGTCACCGGCCTGGATCGTGCCGTCCTCAAGTGCGGCCATCGCCGCCTGCTCGCGCTCGAACACGCGCGCGGTGCCCTCGAATGAGTCCACCGGAACGCCGGCGTTCTTCACGACAGCGCCTTCGGGGGCGAGCGACCCCGAGAGGATCGTGATGCCGCCCGAGGCAGCGAGTGCCGACTGCGAGGCATGCAGGATGTCGCCGTCGGGGTCCGGCGGGTTGATCTCGGCGAGGTTCTCTGCCACGGTCTTACCGGTCACGGTCAGGCAGTCACCGTTGATCAGGCCCGCGTCGAAGAGCGCGCGCATGACCACCGGTACGCCACCGACCCGGTCGACATCGCTCATGACGTAGCGACCGAAGGGCTTGACATCGGCGAGCAACGGGACCTTTGCGCCGATGCGATGGAAGTCCTCCATGTGCAACTCGACGCCGGCCTCGTGAGCAATGGCGAGCAGATGCAGCACGGCGTTCGTCGATCCGCCGAAGGCCATGACCACGGCAATGGCGTTCTCCAGCGACTGCCGGGTGATGATGTCGCGGGTCGTGATGCCCTGGCTGATGAGTTCCACGACAGCTTCGCCGGATCGACGGGCAATGCTGTCGCGTCGACGATCAACGGCCGGCGGGGCAGCAGATCCGGGCAGGGACATGCCCATGGCCTCGGCCGCGCTGGCCATCGTGTTGGCGGTGTACATGCCGCCGCAAGCGCCCTCGCCAGGGCAGATCGCACGCTCGATGGTGTCGACGTCCTCCCGAGACATCAGCCCGCGCGCACACGCGCCCACCGCCTCGAAGGCGTCGATGATCGTAACGTCCTTCTCGGTGCCATCCGAGAGTTTGACATGCCCCGGCAGGATCGATCCGGCGTAGACGAAGACGGATGCGAGGTCGATGCGAGCCGCGGCCATGAGCATGCCGGGCAAGCTCTTGTCGCAGCCGGCGAAGGTGACCATGCCGTCGAGTCGCTCGGCCTGCATGACCGCCTCGACGGAGTCGGCGATGATCTCGCGGCTCACCAGCGAGAAGTGCATGCCCTCGTGACCCATGGAGATGCCGTCGGAGACCGAGATGGTCCCGAACTGCAGCGGGTACCCACCCGCCGCGTGCACACCCTCCTTCGCTGAACGCGCGAGACGCTCGAGTGAGAGGTTGCACGGCGTGATCTCGTTCCACGATGACGCGATGCCGATCTGCGGCTTGGCGAAATCCTCATCGCCCATCCCGACCGCACGGAGCATGCCTCGGGCAGCAGCCCGCTCGAGTCCATCGGTGACGTCACGACTGCGGGGCTTGATGTCGGCCATGGTGGCAGCCTAGGACACGACGTTGGCGAGGTGCTCACCCCTTCGCCAACGCTCGACCTGCTCAGCTACCAAGCGTCGGATGCGCGGGAGGAACGCCGTCGAGTTGCCGCCGACGTGGGGGCTGATGAGGACCCCGGGTGTGCGCCACAGGGCATGATCGACGGGCAATGGCTCCGGGTCGACGACGTCGAGGGCCGCCTGCAGCCGACCGGATGCGACCTCCGCGGCAAGCGCCTCGGTCACGACGACCTGACCCCGTGACACATTGACCAGCAGAGCGCCATCACGCATGCGCGCCAGGAATGCCGCATCCACCAGGCCGCGCGTGGATTCATCCAGGGGCACAGCGAGCACCACGACATCAGCCGTCGGCAGAAGTCCATCCAACTCATCCGCGCCGCGCACGGTGTCCCTCGCCGTACGGCCGACGAGGAGGACGTCGCACTCGAACCCGTGCAGTCTGCGCGCCAACGCGCGGCCGATTCCCCCGGCACCGACGACAAGGACGCGCCGGTCGGCCAACGCCGGTCGCGCATCATGTCGCCACTCTCCGGCCGGCATGGCGCGGGCGAAGCCATCGATCCCGCGCAGGCTAGCCAGGATCAGCCCGACCGCGAGTTCGGCCGTGCTCGCATCGTGCACTCCGGCCGCATTGCACAGCGTGACACCCGCGGGCAGGTAGGCCCGCACATGATCGAAGCCCGCGGTGGGTAGTTGGCAGACTTCGAGCGCGGGCATGCGAGCCATCACCTCGAATCCGGCACCGGCACCCATGTAGGGCGGCACGTAGAAGCGGATCGACGACACGTCTCCGGTGGGAAATCCGTCGGCGTCATAGCTAGCGACGTTGGCTCCGGCGATGGCCTCGACAATGTTGTCCGGCACGAGCACCGACGACGATGTCACCTGACCTCCAGGACCAGAATGCGGTCGTCACCATCACGGACGTCCCCGCGGCCGTCAGTATTGCTGGTGGCGAGCAGAAGCCGCCCCGGACCCGCGACGGTGATCGCGCGCAGCCGACCGAGATCTCCTAGATCGAGGGCGATCGGCTCCGCAACGCGGTCCCCCGCGAGCGGGACCTGCCACACGACTTCACCGCGCAGCGACGCGACATAGGCCACACCGTCGAGGATCGCCAGGCCGCTCGGCGATGCCAGGGAGGTGGGTGACCACTGCGCCGCGGGATCGATATAGCCACCGGCACCCGCGGTGCCCTCGTAGCCCGGCCAGCCGTAGTTGCCGCCCGCCACGATGAAGTTGAGTTCATCGGCCTCAGAGGTCCCGAATTCGGTCGCCCACAGTCGGCCTTCACCGTCGAAGGCCAGCCCCTGCACGTTGCGGTGGCCCAGGCTGTAGATCGGCGAGTCCGCAAAGGGGTTGCCGTCAGGGATCGCCCCGTCCGGAGCAACCCGCAGGATCTTGCCGTTCAGACTGCCCATGTCCTGGGCCAGTTCGGGGCTTCCCGCATCACCCGTGGCGATGTAGAGCATCCCGTCCGGGCCGAACGCGAGACCGCCACCATCGTGGAAGGTCTCCTTCTTGATGCCTTCGAGGATGATCTCGGGCTCCCCCGCACGTTGACCGTCCCAGGGCATTCGCACGACGCGGTTGTCCGTCGCGGAGGTGTAGTAGGCGTAGAGCCAGTCACCGTCGGGCGAGAGCGCGAGGCCGAGCAGCCCGCTCTCACCCTCGTGCACGACGCCGTCGATAGTCACGACCAGGCCGACGGATCCATCCGCCTGAACCCGCACAATGCGCCCGGTGTCGCGCTCGCTCACCAGCACGGTGTCGCTGACGGGCACGATCGACCACGGTGACTGGAGCCCCTCCACCCAGGTCGAGGCGACGCTGACCGTCGGTGCCGCGGACGCAGGCTCGACGTACACCGCCTCCGGCACGCTCGCCTGCCCGCCGCAGGCGGCCAGAGCCAGCGCGGCAATCGTGGCCACCAGCAGTCGACGAACCATGGACGCTCCCCGGCTAATCCGAGACCCCGAGTCGCTCCAGGAGCAGGGCACGCACCTTGCCGGCGTCGGCCTGACCGCGCGTGGCCTTCATCACGGCGCCCACGATGGCACCTGCGGCCTGGACCTTGCCGCCCTTGATCTTCTCCGCCACGTCGGGCTGGACGGCCAAGGCTTCGTCGATGGCCGCGAGCAGGGCACCGTCGTCGGAAACCACGGCAAGCCCGCGAGCCTCGACGACGGCGTCGGCTGATCCCTCGCCGGCCATGATGCCCTCGAAGACCTGACGGGCTAGCTTGTCGTTGAGCGAGCCAGCCGCGATGAGCTCTTCGACTCGACCGATGTCCGCAGGCGTGACACCGAGTTCGCCTGGCTCAACCTCGCGTTCATTAGCCACGCGGGTGAGTTCACCGGCCCACCACTTGCGCGCGGCATCGGGCGCAACGCCGGCCGCGACGGTCTCCTCGACGAGGCCGAGCACGCCGGCGTTGACGAGCGTCGCCATTTCGAAGTCGCCGATGCCCCACTGCTCGGCCAGTCGAGCGCGGTGCACCGACGGCTGCTCGGGCAGGCTGGCCCGCAGTTCTTCCACCCAGACGGGGTCCGGCGCGATAGGGACGAGGTCGGGCTCAGGGAAGTACCGGTAGTCCTCAGCCTGCTCCTTCGAACGACCCGGTGTCGTCTGCCCGGTGTCCTCATGGAAGTGACGCGTCTCTTGCACAACGCGACCGCCCCCGGCCAGAACCGCGGCCTGCCGCTGGATCTCCGAGCGCACGGCACGCTCAACGGAGCGCAGAGAGTTCACGTTCTTGGTCTCTGACCGTGTGCCCCACTCGTCGCCCGGGCGGTTGAGAGAGACATTGGCATCGCAACGCAGCGATCCCTCCTCCATCTTCACGTCCGAAACACCAAGACCGCGCATGATGTCGCGGAGTTCGGTGACATAGGCGCGGGCAACCTCCGGCGCGAGGGCACCGGTGCCCGTCACCGGCTTGGTGACGATCTCCACGAGCGGAATCCCTGCTCGGTTGTAGTCAACCAGGGAGTAGTCCGCACCGTGGATGCGACCGGTCGCACCGCCCGTGTGCGTCAACTTGCCGGTGTCCTCCTCAAGGTGCACGCGCTCGATCTCCACGCGCACCACCTGGGGGCCGTCATCGGTGGTCACCGTGACATCGAGATAGCCGTCGACGCACAGCGGCTCGTCGTACTGGCTGATCTGGTAGTCCTTGGGCATGTCCGGGTAGAAGTAATTCTTGCGCGCCATACGGCACCACTCGGCGATCGAGCAGTTGAGGGCCAGCCCCATGCGAATGATCGATTCGATGGCGGCGGCATTCATCACAGGCATGGAACCAGGCAGTCCCAGGCAGACCGGGCAGACCTGCGTGTTGGGCTCGGCGCCGAAGGCCGTCGGGCACGAGCAGAACATCTTGGACGCGGTGCCGAGTTCGACGTGCACCTCCATGCCGATAACGGGCTCGAACTGCGTCACGGCATCGGCGTAGGGCATGGGTTCGGTCATAGCGACGGTGCCTCCTCGATGAGCAGGTGTCCCCAGCGATCCTGCAGCGCGGCCTCCACCGCTGATCCGACGCGGTACAGCCGATCGTCGGCCATCGCAGGTGCCATGATCTGCAGACCGACCGGCAGTGAGTCCTCCGGAGCGAGGCCGACTGGCAGCGACATCGCGCAGTTGCCCGCGAGATTGACCGGGATGGTCGCCACATCGTTGAGGTACATCGCGAGCGGATCATCGACCTTCTCGCCGAGGCGGAACGCCGTCGTCGGCGCGGTCGGAGAGATCAGCACATCGCACTGGGCGAACGCACTGTCGAAGTCACGGCGAATGAGGGTTCGGACCTTCTGCGCCTGCCCGTAGTAGGCGTCGTAGTAGCCACTCGACAAGGCGTAGGTGCCGAGCATGATGCGGCGCTTGACCTCGGCGCCGAAGCCCGCTTCGCGCGTGATCGACATGACCTGTTCCACCGAGCGATCGCCGTCGTCTCCGGCACGTAGGCCGTAGCGCATGCCATCAAACCGGGCGAGGTTCGACGAGCACTCGCTCGGCAGGATGAGGTAGTAGGCCCCCAGCGCGTAGTCGAAGCTCGGGCACGACACCTCGACGACCTCAGCACCAAGATTCTCGAGGATCCCCACGGCCTCGCGGAACCGCTGCTCGACCCCGGGCTGATAGCCCTCGCCGGAGAGTTCGCGCACTAAGCCAATCCGCATGCCGCGAACATCGGCCTGCGCCGCTGCGGCAACAACGTCGGGCACGGTGTCGGGGATCGATGTGGAGTCGCGCGGGTCGTGTCCGGCGATGGCGGCGTGCAGCAGGGCGGCATCCATCACCGTGCGGGCACAGGGGCCGGCCTGATCGAGGCTGGAGGCGAGGGCGACTAGCCCGTAGCGGGAGACCCCACCATAGGTCGGCTTGACGCCGACGGTGCCTGTCACGGCGGCCGGCTGGCGAATGGAGCCGCCGGTGTCGGTGCCGATGGCGAGCGGAGCCTCGAACGCGGCGACCGCCGCAGCCGAACCGCCGCCGGAGCCGCCGGGAATGCGCTCAAGGTCCCACGGATTGTGGGTGGGCCCGTAGGCCGAGTGCTCCGTCGAGGACCCCATGGCGAACTCGTCCATGTTGGTCTTACCCAGGATGATCACGTCGGCCGCGCGCAAGCGCTCCACGACTGTCGAGTCGTACGGTGGCCGCCACCCTTCAAGGATTCGCGACCCGCAGGTGGTGGGAATGCCCCGCATAGCGAGGACGTCCTTGAGGGCCAGTGGGACGCCGGCGAGCGGTCCAAGCTCTTCCCCCGCCGCGCGGCGGGCATCGACCGAGTCGGCAGCGGCCAGCGCACCCTCAGCATCGACGTGGAGGAAGGCGTGAACGCGGTCGTCGACCGCGGCGATGCGATCGAGGTGCGCCTGGGTGACCTCACGTGAGCTCGTCTCGCCTTCGGCAATGGCCTGGGCAAGGGTCGCGGCGCTCTGGTGGATGAGGTCGCGCTCGATGTCACTGCTCATTCGTCGTCACCGTCCAGGATGCGCGGGACGCGGAAACGCTCGTCCTCCACCGCGGGTGCCGCGGCGAGAGCCTCCTCGCGGGTGAGGCCGGGTCGAGCCTCATCTGGACGCATGACATTGACCAGCGGGAGCGGGTGCGAGGTGGGCGGAATGTCGTCGGCTGCCACCTCGGAGACCCGCGCCACCGCCTGGAGGATCACGTCGAGTTGCTCGGCGTAATGGTCGAGTTCGGATTCCTCGAGGTCGAGGCGGGCAAGACGGGCGAGGTGAGCGACCTCCCCGCGGGTGATCGCGGACATGTCGGCCAGTCTAGGAAGAGGCAGGGCAGGCGACGCCCTGCCCCCGGCGAGTGCCCTCTCCCACCGGCGTCCAGGCTCCCTCGGTCGACCGGCGACGTCAGTCGGTCGCGGCGGCGCGCGCGGCGTCGGCCCCCTGGTCCAGGAGAATCCGGAAACCCTCAAGGCCGAGGATCGGTACGCCGAGCGTGACGGCCTTCTCGTACTTGCTCGATCCGGACTCCCCCGCAGAGACGAGGAAGTTGGTCTTCTTTGACACCGAGCCGGTGACCTTGCCGCCCCTTTCGGTAACCGCGGCGGTGGCCTCGTCCCGCGTGAACCCCTCGAGGCTCCCGGTAATCACCACCGTGACGCCGTCCAGCACACCCGGTCCGGCGACTGCTCGCTCATCGGCGAGTCGGACGCCGGCCGCCTGCCACTTGTCGACGACGGCGCGATGCCAGGGCTCGGCGAACCACTCATGGAGGGCATCGGCGATCACGCCGCCCACCCCGTCGACCGCCTCGAGTTGCTCCGGTGTTGCCGTCGCGATCGCCTCCAGGCTGCCGAACTCGCGAGCAAGTGCCTGCGCAGCGGTCGGTCCCACATGCCGAATGGACAGGGCCACCAGCGCCCGCCACAGCGGACGGTCCTTGGCCGCCGCGATCTGCTCCAGCATGCCCCGAGCGTTCTCGGTGAGTTGCGGGCCGGATTCGCCCTTGGCCGGCTCCCGGGTGAAGAACGGACAGCTCAGGAGATCGGCCGGCGTCAGGGCGAAGAGATCTCCCTCGTCGTGAACGAGTCCGCAGTCAAGGAGCGCAACGGCGGCCTTCCAACCCAGACCCTCGATGTCCATTGCCCCACGCGAGGCCACGTGGAAGAGCCGCTCTCGCAACTGCGCCGGACAGGCGCGATTGTTCGGGCAGCGAATATCGACGTCGCCTTCCTTGGCGGGCGCCAACGCCGTCCCGCACTCCGGGCACACCGTCGGCATGACGAACTCGCGCTCGGTGCCGTCGCGCACCTCGATGACCGGGCCAAGGACCTCCGGGATGACATCGCCGGCCTTGCGCAGGAACACCATGTCGCCGATGAGCACGCCCTTGCGCTTGACCTCATCGGCGTTGTGCAGCGTGGCCATCGAGACCGTCGACCCGGCCACACGAGCCGGCTCCATCACGGCGAACGGCGTCACCCGCCCCGTGCGTCCGACGTTGACCTGGATGTCCTTCAGCCGGGTGCGCACCACCTCGGGCGGGTACTTGTAGGCGATGGCCCAGCGCGGCGCTCGCGAAGTCGCTCCAAGGCGATCCTGGATCGCCAGGTCGTCGACCTTGATGACCACCCCGTCGATCTCATGCTCGACATCGTGGCGATGCTCGCCGTAGTAGGCGATGTATTCCTCGACACCGGCGAGATCCGGCACGAGCCGCCGGCGATCACTCGTGGGCAGGCCAAGATCGGCCAGGACGTCGTACGCCCCGCTCAACGTGGAGAAGTCGACGCCGGCACCGTCATGCGCGCCAATGCCGTGCACGACCAGGCGCAGGGAACTCAATCGAGACTCGGCGACGGTGAGTTCGGCCCGCAGACGATCAATGCGCGCTTGCTCGCGCTCGGTTCCCTTGGCGCGCGCCTCGACCTCGGCCAGCTCCTCCTGACGGCGATCAATGCGCTGACGCAGGCTGCCCGCCGCCGCGTTGCGCGGATTGGCGAACGGCGAGCGCCCGAGGGAAAGCTGCTCGGCGTTGACCCGCTCGAACTCGTCGAGTGGGAAGTAGATCTCGCCGCGCACTTCAAGCAAGGCAGGAGCCCCGCGCAGCGACTTCGGGATACCGGAGATGAAGGAGGCGTTGTAGGTGACGTCTTCCCCGACCCGGCCATCTCCTCGGGTCGCGACCGTGCGCAGCCGACCCTCGACGTACACCAGGTCAACCGCGAGACCATCGACCTTCAACTCACACAGCAGGGCTGGTTGCTCGCCTGCGCCGCGCTCCACTCGCTGCGCCCACGCCTGCACCTCCTCGAGGGAGAAGGCGTTGTCGAGGCTGTACATGCGCACCAGATGCTCGACGGGCTCGAACATCTCCGCACGCGAACCGCCGACGGTCTGAGTCGGGGACTCCCCCGACGCGAGTTCGGGATGACTCGACTCCAGGTCGACAAGCTCGCGATAGAGACGGTCGTACTCCTCATCGGAGATTGTCGGTGCGTCGTGCTGGTAGTAGCGCTCGCGGGCAACATTGATCGCATCGACGAGTTCGGTCCAGCGCGACCGGGCTGCCTCTGGGACGCTCACTGCTCCTCCCCTTCCACGGGCGCATCATCGCGCACCAGGCGCCCGGCGATACCAAGGGCGGAGTAGACCGTGCGCACCCAATCGGGGTCCGCGCCCGCAAGACCACAGTTGGGCGTGAGCGACACGTGCGCATTCGCGGCCTCTGCGGAGATCCCCCAGCGCGAGTACTGGGTCAGAACGCGCGTGGCCACGATCTCTGCCAGCGCCTGGGGCCCCGAGACCGCGTGCGGCAGAGCCGGCGCATAGCCGAGCAGCACCAGCACGCCCGCCTCGAGTGCAGCGCCCAGTGGCTCCTCTTGCGCACCATCGAGGACCTGCGGGTCCACCGACAGCATCTGCGCCCCAGCCTTGCGCAGTAGCTCGATCGGAGCGCGCGGGTGGCAGCAATGCACGCCCGCGACAGCACCGGACCCGCTGGCCGCCGCAAGTACCCAGGACAGGTGCGACTCCGCGCGCCCGGCGTCTACGGAGCGGTACGTCGCGAGGCCGCTGGCGGTGGTCACTCCCCCCGCGAGTACCGAGGGCAGGGAGGGTTCGTCGAACTGGAGGACCAACTCCGCGGACGGCATGCGGCGCGCGATCTCCGCGCGGTGTCGCATCGTGGCTTCGGCCAGCGCCTCGGCGAGATCGCGGCAGGCCCCCACATCGCGCACGGCGCGCTCGCCATTGCGCATCTCGATGGCGGCCGCGAGGGTCCACGGCCCGACCAGCTGCTCCTTCAGCGGGGTGGCACGCCCCGCCAGTGCCTGCTCGACGCCGTCGAGGTCCTCGGCCAGCCACGAGCGCGCACGCGACATGACCCGTCCGGGTGCGTCCGCGAACCGCCATCCGGTCGGCGTTGTCTCGACGGCGAGGTCCGGGGCGACTTCGGCGAGCAGGCTCATCGTGCGCCCGACCATGTCGGCACCCGGGCCGCGATCGGGGAGTTCGGGGACATGCGGGAAGTCGGGAAGTTCGCCGACGATCGTGCGCGCCCACTCGTGGGAGTCGGTGCCCGGAAGGCTGCCGATCCCCGTGGCGGCCGCGGGCGTGATCACCCGGCCCTGCCGCTGATGGTCGCCGAGCCGACGACCCGAGTACCCGAATACATCACCAGTGCCTGACCGAGCGCAACGCCATGCACCGGCTCATCTAGGTGCGCGACCACGGAGTCACCGTCCACGACGACGCGAGCGTCGACCGGGGCACCGTGCGCGCGGAATTGGATCTGACCACGCATCTCCTGCACGGGCGCTGCCCCGCACCAGCGCGGCCGCTGAGCCTCGATGCGGCGTACGGCGAGCAGATCGTGGGCGCCGATGAAGACACGCTGGGATTCGGCGTCAATGTCGACGACGTACCGACGCTCCCCCGCGGGGGTCGGTACGCGAAGGTCGAGTCCGCGTCGCTGGCCGATCGTGAATCCGTACGTGCCGTCGTGGTGGCCGA
>Ga0181594_10002268_pt1 | contig 17738 bp, 9 predicted proteins | sample 071ome_18_FD_145603 | JGI IMG/M metagenome (GOLD analysis project Ga0181594, IMG submission 145603) | Coastal salt marsh microbial communities from the Groves Creek Marsh, Skidaway Island, Georgia - 071413BT metaG (spades assembly) | ecosystem: Environmental > Aquatic > Marine > Intertidal zone... | reverse complement strand
CCGTCGCTGCTCGTCGCTCAGGCTCTTGTAGAACTGCATCGGCAGCGAATCCTTGTCCGGCTTGGCAGCCCGAAGATTCGGCAGGAAGGCCAGCGCGGCTGAAGCGCCCAGCGCCCGAATGGCGGCGCGACGGTTGATGGGCTTCTCGTGGGGGGAAACGATCAGATTGTTCATGATGGATTCTCGGAAAAGTATACTGATTGAACGCGCTTGTCTTCGCTCAAGTTACAGGCAGTTCCGGGTTCGCCGTCATCCTCTTGCTCGTCCTCGAGTGAAAACTACGGAATACGCGGAAGACACGGAATTTGACCACTCCATTTGGATCTCGGCATCAAGAACGGGAAGGCATCCTCGCCGGTTGCAATGTTGTTTGTTCAGGCAGAGGAATGGAGACAAGGGATTCATGCCACATTCCTTTGTCTTCATTCCCATGTCTTCCCCTGGGTTGCGGCATCGTCGCTTTGGGGATTCCGTGTCTTCCGCGTATTCCGTAGTTCACCACCCACCGTGGGGTATGAATCCCACGCAAGGCCGAAATGCCCCACAAAGAATTGAATTCCGCTCGCGCCCGTTTCGCCCCAATATGCGCGCTACAACCCATGAAGAACCGCCTCTCGATCCCCAGCCTCGCCATCGCTCTCGCATTCGCTCTTGCCACCGCCCTTTTCGCTGCGCCGCCGGAGTTCAAATGGAAGGAGGTCGAGATCGACCAGATCTCCATCGGCTACGGCCTGCAGATCACCGACGTCGATGGCGACGGGAAGGCCGACATCGTCCTGGCCGACAAGAAAACCATCCAGTGGTATCAGAATCCCACATGGAAGAAGCATATCATCGCCGAGGACCTTACCGTGCGGGACAACGTCTGCATCACGGCCCGCGACATTGACGGCGACGGCAAATGCGAGATCGTCGTCGGCGGCCAATGGAACTTCCGGGAGACCCAGAAGGACGGCGCCGTGCACTACCTCATCCCACCCGATGATCGCACCAAGCCTTGGACGCCGGTCAAGCTCTACAATGAGCCCAACACCCACCGCATGCACTGGCTCGCCGGACCGGATGGCTCTTTCTCCCTGCTGGTGAAGCCCCTGCGCGGCCGCGGCTCAGTCGAAGGCGTCGGCCCTGGCTTCCGACTCTTGGAATACTTCATGCCAAAGGATCCGAAGGCGGAATGGGAAACACGCGAAGTGGCCAACTTTCTCCACCTCTCCCATAACTTCCATCCGGTCAACTGGGACGACGACCCTGAGGAGGAGTTCCTCATAGCGACCAAGGAAGGTTCCTGGCATTTCGACCGCAAGGGAGGCCAATGGCTGGGCGAACAATTGACCCGCGAGTGGTCGGGCGAAATCCGCGACGGCCGGCTGCCGGACGGACGCCGCTTCTTCGCCACCATTGAACCCATGCACGGCGTCCGCTCTGCGGCCTATGCGGCGCCCCAGAAAAAGGGCGAAGGTTGGACTCGATTGACCGTCCTCGATGACGCCCTCAAGGACGGCCACGCGCTGGCCGTCGCGGACTACCTCGGCGTCGGCTCCGATCAAATCGTGGTCGGCTGGCGCGGCATGCATCCCCGCGGCGTCCCCGGCATCAAGTTGTTCACCCCCATAGACAAGCGGGGAAGCAAGTGGCGGGAAACAGTCCTCTCCAACGGCGAGATCGCCGTGGAGGACATCAAGGCCGGCGACCTGAACAGGGACGGCTACGCCGACATCATCGCCGCCGCGCGCCAAACCAAGAATCTGCGGATCCTGTTTTCGGTTCCGAGGAAGTAGCTTCCGGGGCCAACGAACACTGGTTCGCTCATGCCAGTTCCTGTCCATTAAAGACCGCAGAGCGACTGCCCATCCGGGTGACGCTCCGAGATCGCATGTAGAAGAGCCGCACTTCCTGGTTTCACAAGGCCCTCGTTTGCCGTGAGCATGTGCTCCTGGACGCCGTCGCTTGGGAACGCAATGCATTCCGGGCTGAAGGCCCGGAATCGAAGCCGGCCCTACCGCTCCTCACCATACAACCATTCAATCGGAAACCGCGTTATTTGCGTCAGGTTCAACCCGCCCGTTCTCCGGTCTCCCGCGCAATGCCCCAACAGGACGTGGCCATCGATAAAGTCCATCGCCGTGTAACAATACCAACCGTTCGGATCGTCCTCGAGCGTCCGACCCCGTGTCCAGGTCCGGCCCTCATCCCTTGAAATCGCGACATTGAAGGGCGTGCGTCTGCCTTTGCGCGCCGCATCGATGTTCTCGTGATCGTTCCAGGCGACCAGCAAGTCGCCGGTCGTTGGAATGCGTTCGATCGTCGCGGGCGAAAGCGGCGACTTCAATGACGACCTACCCAGCTCCGACCAGGACTCACCGCGATCGCTGGAATACGAGATCAACTGAACGCCGGCATCGGAGCGGACAAACATCATCAAGCGCCCGTCCTTCAGTTCAATCAATCCCGGCTCCTGCGCGGTCAAGCGGCGCCCGTTCTCGTTTGCGGCAATCAGGATCGAGCTGTTCCGCCGCCAGGTCTTCCCGGCATCGTCCGACAGATAGCACATGATCTTCCCTTGCCAGTCCGGCTTGGCGTAGTCCGGCAGATTATGCAGCGCCACGGCCATGATCAGTCGCCCATCCTTGAGTTGAATCACGCGATCATTGTTCAACACGTAATAGCCCACCTGGTCCGTGATCACTTCGACCGGCTCGCTCCACGTCTTCGCCTCATCGGTGGAGACTCGCATCACAGGCCGGCAATCAAGGAGCGAATTCTTCCGCGCGTAGAATAGGGCGATCCTCCCGTCCTGAAGCCGCAGCAACGAAACGGACATGTCATTGAATCCCCCGCTTCTCGGCACGATGACCACATCCTCCTTCGTCCAGGTCTTGCCGCCATCAGCTGAGAAGCGCCCGGCCAAATGCCCTTCCGCGTGATCACTGCCGCCGCCGGTGAAGTGCGTATAGACGAACAGGATCCGCCCATCCTTGAGCCGAATGAAATCCCCCTCGCTGTTGCGCTCGTTGCCCGCCCCGGGCGGGAGCAGACGATTCTTCTCCACGCCGGCGATCTGCTTCACCCGATAGGGCGGCTCCAATGAGATCTCGAAATGCTCACCCAAGTTGCCCTTCGCGCTGAAATGCCGGATCTTCATCCGGGCCCTCCACGGCTGCAACCCCACCTCGCCAATGGCGCGACGCGAAACCCTTCGCTCGTGCGCCAATGTGCCATCAATGAGGAATCGCAGTTCCTCGCCGCGACGCACGGCCTCCACGACAAACAACCGTCCCTCCTTCAGGAAAGCATCAGGATCTCCGATCGGCGTCCCTTTGGCTCCATCGAACAAGGCTCCGGTCAGAAACATCCTTCCATGCGCGCCCTCGAACCCGAAGTAGCTCCGCCCCAATTGCAGTGTCGCGGCGGATCGATCCAGCTTCTCCAGGATCAATTCCGCGCGAATCTCGAAGTCACCCTCGCCGACCTGCAGTCCCCCGACAAGCCGCGCCGCCACTCCCTCCGCCATCAGAAATCCATCGTCCACCTCCCAAGCGCCGCTGGCTTCGGCCGTATTCACCCGCTGACCTTCATCCACGAAAACCACAAAATCCTCGGCGGCATGGTTTTGGTTCGCAACGATCAGCAGCAGGCAGGCAATTGGGAACAAGGTGGCGCGCATGGGATCAGTTCACCGTCGACCCGGGCCAACGTCAAGCGCGCTTCCCCAAAGGCGGCCTCAAGGTTTTCGGCCAGCCCCCGCCCTGAACCGGGAAACAGCCGCACTCCCCCGCAACAACCATCCGACCGAAAGGACCAGCGAGGCAACCGTGATCGCCAATCCCACACGAAAGGACCACGGCCGATACTCAAACACGATTTCGTGTTGTCCGGCAGGCGCGCGAACGGCGCGGGCCACGCCATTCGCGCGAACGATCTCCACCTCCTCGCCGTCGACCCAAGCCCGCCAACCCGGATAGTACAATTCATTGAGAACCACGTAACCGCCGTCGTCGAACGCGCCATCGAGAACAACTCGCTCCGGATGGAATTCCCTGATCTCGACACGCGGCGTCCGGACCTCGCCCCCCGGCTCCCCGCCACCATCGCCCCCGTTCGGTTGGCGGTCCAGAATCACGGTATCGAAAAGATCGACATCCCCCTTCTTGAGCCGGGCGAGTTGCCGCTCAAACCCGGACTCAACGATCGACTTCCCCACCCAATACGCCCGCGGTTGTTCGCCAAAGTCCACGACTCGTCCGCCGGCCAGCGCGACATATCGCAGGCTCAAGACCCTCTGAAACACCGGGTTGGGCTTCTGAAATGCCTCGGGCCGAATCATGTGGCGCGAGTAACGCGGCGTCTCCACCCCGGAAATCGCGTAGACCAAGCGCATGTAATCGCCGTGGACGATGGGCTCATAGCCGTTCACATCATGATAACCGAGAACCTTGCTCCGACTCCCCCCCGCAAGCATCGCCACGCGATGCAGCCCAGGATTGCTGACGACCGGCTCCTCCCACTCCCGCACTTCCAGAAAGGCTGCCTCATTGTGAATGGGAATCGAGTGACTCAACTGCCCCCAAAGGTCGCAGAACACCACCGCCGCGAGCGCCGCCATAGGCAAGGCGTCGGCAGTAAATCGCTTCTTCAGCAGAAGCGCGCCCGCAGGCGTCAAGCAGCAGAAAGCCACAAAGACAAAACGCGAAACCGGCAGCGGATCACGCCAGATGGCGTGTATGCCCCAGACTGCCGCCGCCAGGGCAACTCCGGCCAACCCCAGCATGCCCGCGTCCCGCCGAAAGCGCCGCATCTCGACCAAACGCGCGGCTCCCATGCCGGCCAGCGCACACAGACTGAACACCAACACAATCATCGCCCTCGAGTGAATCCGAAAGAGGTCAAATCCGGGAACCACGTGAAAGTAGAGCCGGAACAAAGGCGAGGCCTCCCCCAGCATGACCGACACCGCGAGCGCTCCCAGGACGCCCAACGGCAGGACCAACCGAACCCGCTTCCTCGACGCAAACGCCGCGCCCGCCAAAACCAGTGTGACCAGCCCCGCATAGCCGCTGAACTCCCATTTGTCGGGCACTTCGTCCACCGCCAACCCGGGCGCCAGGAAACGGGTGAACGCGATCGCCGGATAGGCGAAGAATGCCGTAAACTCGAAGGACTTTTCCGCGCGGTCGCTCATCCCGGCCAGTTCCACGGTTGGGATCACCTGGATCGCCGCCACGCCGAAGGCGACCAGAAAGAGCGCCGCCAATCCCAACCCTGCCGATTTCCAGGCGTTCGCCCCGGCGCGCTCCTTCACCATTCCCAGTTTGAGCGCCGGATAACAGACGACCATCAACGCAATGTAGAAGGAAACCTGCGGCACGCCCCCCAGGATCAGTCCGCCAAACAACAACCCCGCGCCGCCCCAAGCCCGCCGACTCCCGCTCTGCAACGCCCGCTCCACAAGCAGCATCAACCAGGGCAACAATGCCGCCGGCTGGAAGAAAGTGGGATGCCCTGCCGCAATGCGATCAACCATGTAGCCGCTGAACGCATAGGCGACACCGGCCGCCCACCCCGCGCCGGCGTTCTCCGAAACCCGCCGAACAAAGTAATACATGCCTACGCCCGCGAGCCAGACGTGCAAAAGCACAATCGTCGTAAACGCCGCCGGCAACGGCGTCAGCAGATATAGAACCGCCGGCGGGTAATAGAGGTTGTTGATCGGATTGGCCATGAACGGATGGCCAAAGTAGTAGTGCGGACACCACAGGGGCCACCCCCCTTCCGCCACCCTCGACGCGATGTAGGAGCGATTCCAAAAATCCTGCCGAATGACGTCATGGCCGGCGATGAACTCGCCCGGCCCCGCAGTGATTGCCGGCCAGAAAAACACCAGCGTCAGAACGCCAAACACGAACCATGGCGACGACAATGCCCGGGCAAGCGCAACCCGCGCGCGCGCCCAGCCGCCCCACATGGGAGCCGCCCGCCGTCCTGGATCTTCAGCCATCACTGCCACCGGCCGGAAACCTTGCACGGTCGCGCCCCAGCCCAAAACCTTTTTCCTGAGGAATGCCGCCCGGGGTTTCAGGTCCATCGCAGATTCTGTCTTGCAACTCCGCGCAATCCCCCGTCTCCTATCCCCATGAAGAAACCCATGCTGCTCGGACTCATTGTCGCCCTATCCACACTTTCCGCATTCGCCGGTCCCATGATGAAACCCATCTTCACCGGCAAGGACCTCAGCGGTTGGAAGGCGCCGGACGGCAATGACAAGGCCGGTTGGTACCGGGCTGTCGACGGAGAACTCCGCATCCAAAGCGGCCCGAAGAAGAAAGGTTCCGTCATCTGGACCGAAAAGTCCTACCGCGATTTCGTGATGGAATTCGACTTCAAGTTCGGCGAAGGCGTCGTCGACACCGGCGTTCACGTGCGCAACAAGGACCAGATTCAGATCGGCATCTCCGGCTCCCTCAAGCGCGACATGACCGGCTCCCCCTACATTCCCGGAAAGGGCTATCCCGTCGAGGCCGAGGGCGTGAAGGAATTGCTCAAGCTGAAGGACTGGAATTCCATGAAAATCCAGGCCGTCGGCAAGCAATACACGGTCTGGCTCAACGGCAAGAAAGTGATGACCTACAAGTCCGATTCCGCGATCGAGGAAGGGCCCATCGGCCTCCAACTCCACGGCAACCGCGTCATGTCCGTCACCTACCGCAAGCTGCGCCTCGCGGAGCTGAAATAGTCTTCCCGCCAACTCGCCTCCCCACATGAAACTGCCCCTCCGTTTCGGCGCCGCGCTCCTGGCCGTCGCCTTCGCCCTTTCCTTGGCCGCTCCCGTTCGGGCAGCCGACCAGGCCAAGGTCATCCACCTGCTCAACGGCAAGGACCTGTCGAACTTCTACACCTTCATACGCAACACCAAGGACCGGAAAACGCCGCCGGACCTGAACAAGGACCCCGACAAGGTCTACACCTACAAGGATGGCGTCCTGCGCGTCAGCGGCCAACACATGGGCTACCTCGCGACCAGGAAAAACTACAGCAACTACCGGCTCGTCGCGGAATTCAAGTGGGGCGCCAAGACCTGGGACGACCGAGGGCGCGCCCGCGATGCCGGGCTGTTCTTCAACGCAACCGGAGAGGATGTCCTGTTCATGAAATCCCAGGAGTGCCAACTGCTCGAGGGCGGCACCGGCGACCTGTGCCTGATCCGTGGCGCCGATCTGACCGTCCAGGGCGTCAATGGCGTAAAACGCTTCGATCGCCCGGGCAAGGGCGAATGGAAAAACGAACTCGGATTCCGCGGCCCGGACGAGGTGGAAAAGCCGCTCGGCCAGTGGAACACCATCGAGATCATCAACCGCAACGGGCGCATCAAGCTCTCAATCAACGGCCGGGTGATGGTCGACGGAAAGAAGGCGGACCCCAAGGCGGGCAAGATCCTGATCCAGTCCAACAACGCGGAGCTGTTCTACCGAAGGTTGGACCTGTACCCGCTCTCCTCCGCGAAACCGAAGTGACCGCCCAGCCGGTCCGAGATCAGCTCTCAGGCAAAAGCCCTGCCCAACGCCTCACGCGACCACATCCAGGATCGGCTCGCCGCTGGAGATCATGAGCGGGCGTTTCTGAAGGTCGTAAATCATCGAGGTCGGGTCGATCCCCATGAGGTAATAGATGGTCGCGGAGAGGTCCTCCAAGGTCACGGGATTCTCCGAAGGTTCGCTGCCGGTCTTGTCGCTGGCCCCGTAGATGTAGCCCGGTTTCACACCTCCGCCCGCGAGGAGGACGCTGTAGCATCGCGGCCAATGATCCCGGCTGGCGTTCTTGTTGATCTTGGGCGTCCGCCCGAATTCCCCCATCCAGACCACCAGCGTCTCGTCCAACATGCCGCGCTGTTCGAGATCATGGATCAGTGTTGGCAGCGTGATGTCCGTGATGGGAAAGTGCCGTTTCTCCACAATGGGATACATGCGCGTGTCATTGAACCCGTGGGTGTCCCAACCACCGGTCGTGACGCTCTGCCCCCCGATGCTTCGGGAAAAATAGCAGGTGGCGAACTTCACCCCGCTCTCCACCAACCGCCGCGCCAGCAGACAGCCCTGACCGTAGGTGGTGCGGCCATAGGCGTCACGCAGCGCCGCCGGCTCGCCCGACAGGTCGAACGCCTTTCGCAGCCGCTCGCTGTTCAGCATGCCGATCGCCTTCCGGTAGTAGGCGTCCAGGCCGCGCGCCTCCGCGGAGTAATCCAGCAACCGGGACTGCCGATCGATCAATTCCTGCAGGCCGCGCCGCGCCTGCAGGCGATCCATGCTCAGGTTGTTCGGCAGGCTCAACTCGGGCAGTTGAAAGTTCGCTTCGTTCGGGTCGCGCGGCACAAACAGGGGATCGTGCTTCTTGCCCAGGAAACTCGCCGCCTGCCCCGGTGTGCGGGACCCATCCGCCACCACGTATGGGTAACTGACAAAGGTAGGCAATCCACCCGGCTCATTCGGCGCCAGATGATCAACGACCGAGCCATAGGCCGGAAAGAGATCGATCGAATCCCGCAACCGCTGGTCATCCGTAGCCGGCGCATGCCCGGACAACGCATAATAGCCCGCCGAATTGTGATTGTTCATCTTGTGATGAACGGAGCGGATCACCGTGAAGCGATCCATGATCTTCGCCACGCGCGGCAAATGCTCGTTGGTCAACAGGTCCGGATTGGTCGTGCGGATCGGTTTGTGCGGCGATCGATATTCTTTCGGCGCGTCCGGCTTCATGTCGAACATATCGACGTGCGAAGGCCCGCCCCATTGGAACAGGAAGATCACGGACTTCGCCCGCGCCGGAGGCCGACCGCCCGGGTATTCACTGCCGCGCAGGATCCTGGGCATCGTCACCCCCAGGGCTCCCATGCCCCCGACCTTCAGTAACTGCCGGCGCGACATCGCCACCAGCCGCGCCATCTGATTCTCCGTGGGTTTCTGTTTCATTTTCTCAGCACGAATTCCTTGGCGTTCAGCAGCGCCCACGCGAGGTCCTCCAATGCGGCGCGGCGATCGTTCGACCGCTCCAAGTATCCGGTCGCCGCATCCGATTCCTCGACCGTCGGTTCCCTCGTCAACATCCTCCAATACAGTTCGCGAACGAGGTCGTTCCCGGCATCAAACCTCGCCGCCAACCCTGCGAGTGAGTTCTGCTCGTCCGTCAAAAGGGAATTCAAGGTCGCTCCGCTGGTCAATTCGAACACCTGCGCCAGAGACGTGTCGTCCACCCGCTCCGTGTCCGAGTCCGTCAATCGCGGCGGTTTGCCGAACAAGTGCAGGAAACGATCCCCGGACGTCGGACGCTTCGGCCGATACACCGCGCGAATACCGGGCATTTGTATTGCGCGCATCGGCCGCTCGTACCCCTCAAACCTCGGCAGCGAACCCAGGACGCCATGCACCGAATCCAGCAACTGCTCCGCTCCCAAACGCCGCGGCAAGGCCCGGGAAAAATTGATCTCGTCATCCGCATTGGTTGCGTTCGGCCGGGAATCCAGCTGATACGCCCGCGAGGCGCAGATGGCGCGAACGGCATGCCTGAGATCAAATCCGCTCCGAATGAAGTCCGCCGTCAGGGCGTCAAGCAGCTCCGGATTCACCGGCGGATTCGTCGCGCGAAAATCGTCCACAGGCTCGACGATTCCCCGCCCCATGAGATGCGACCAGATCCGGTTCACCTGCACGCGAGCGAACAGCGGGTTGTCCGCGTCGGTCAGCCAATCCGCGAGCCTGTCCAAACGCTGGTCCGCCTGGTCGATCGTTGCGCCCGCGCCCAGCAGTTGCGGCGCGGGCGCCTGCTTGGTCTTGGGGTGCTTGAGTTTCCGCTCGGCGACCAACTTCACGACCTGCTCGCCCACGAAGTTGTTCTTGTCGTTCTTGTCGAACCGCTTGTTCTCCTTGATCTCGTAGTCCATCCCGTCGAACACCGCCGCGAATCCGTAGTAGTCATCCATTGTCCAGCGTTCGAAGGGATGATTGTGGCACTTCGCGCAATTCAACCGCGTGCCCAGAAAGATCTGCGCAACCGCCTCCGCCCGCCGATCCGGCGCGCGCAGGGCGCGATAGTAATTGGCGGGCGCGACCGAATAAGTGCTGCCCAAGGCCGTCAGGATCTCGCGGGCAAACTGGTCGACCGGCTTGTTCTCCGCGATCGACTGACGAATCCAACCGTGGAAGGCGGCGACGCCCTTGCGATCCAGGACTTTCTCCTCCACCCGCAGCAAGTCCGCCCACTTCAGAGCCCAGTAGTCGGCAAACTCGGGCGACTCCAGCAGGCGGTCAATCAGCCTTCCCCGCTTGGCCGGGTCCCGGTCCGCCACGAACGCCCGCGCCTCGTCCGCCGGCGGAATCGACCCCGTCAAATCCAGCCACGCGCGACGGACAAACGTGGCGTCATCGCACAAGCCCGATGGAGCCAACCGTAGTGTGCGCCACTTCTTCAGCAGGGCGCTATCGATGAAGTTGTTCGCGGGCGGATCATTCCAGACAAACGAAGGGCGCTGCGGCACGAAAGCCAAACGGACCGGAGCCTGCATCCCGAGATAGCGGACCGCCACCGTTGTCTCCCCGGGGCGCAGGCTCGTCACAAGCCCCCGGGCATCCACTGCCACATCCAGGGTGGACGGCTCGTAGATCGCCCAATCCGTGACATCCTTGCTGGATCCATCCGAGAAATGGGCCGCGACCGAAATCCGCGCTGTTGTCTCCGGAGCGAAAAGGACCCGCTCTTGTGGGGCGACCTCGATGCGAACCAACTGCGGTTCCTCCGCAACCTCCAACGGCGCGCCCTCGCGGATCCACTGCGCCAGGACCTGATGCGACGCCGAGCCTTCGGCAAATCGCTTCCCGCCTTCGTGCGGCACCCCCGCCGTCGCCTTGCGCAACATGGCGCTGCGCGCCGGCTCGCCCGGGCGAAGAAAGGTCTTGGTCAACACGGCATGGTCCTGCAACGGATCTTCGCCCCGCAGGGAGAGAGCCAGTCTCCCCTTCCCCGCGGCCGCGCCATGACAAGCCCCCAGATTACAGCCCGCCTTGGACAAGACCGGCATCACCTGGTTGCGGAAGGAGACGCCGCGCGACTCGTCCGCGAGCGCGCCGGAGAACGCGACCAACAGCAGCGCCACAACCGCAATGTTCCATCTGATTGTCATGCTCAAGTTCCAATCAACCCGCCTCGAACTCAAACCCTTCGTCACGCCAGCCCTCGACCCGCCAACCCTTTCTTTCACGCGGCGCCCGGAACCCGGGTCACATCGTTTTGCACTGCCATATCCGGACCATGCAACGCGCGGGCATCGAAATCCAACGAGATAAATCCCGGAAACACAGCGCACGAGAACCCGAAGGAAGCCCGCACATCGTAGCAGCTGGCGCGACCGTCCCCTCACCCGTTCAAAATCTCCTTCACCACACGGCTCGGCCGGTTGTCCGTGAGGCGTTTCTTCTGCCCGTTGTACTGAAACTCCAACTGGGAGTGATCCAGGCCGAATTGATGCAGAATCGTAGCCTGGTAATCATTGGGCGTGACGCGATCAACCACGGCCTTGTGGCCGAATTCATCCGTCTCGCCGTAGACCATTCCACCCTTGAAGCCCCCGCCGGCCAGCCAACAGCTGAATCCCTGGCCATTGTGATCGCGCCCGGCCTTGGCGGCGGCTCCGTGATTCTCGGTCACCGGCAAGCGCCCGATCTCGCCGCCCCAATGAACAATGGTCGTGTCCAACAAGCCGCGCTGCTTGAGGTCCTTGACCAGAGCCGCAGCCGGCTTGTCCGTCCGGGCGCAAACAGCCGGAAGCGACGTGCGGATGCTGTTGTGATTGTCCCAGGGCTGACCACCGAGAAACAACTGCACGAAGCGCACGCCGCGCTCGACCAATCGCCGCGCAATCAGGCAGCGAGTCCCAAACTCTTGCGTCGCCCTTTCATCAATGCCATAGAGTTTCCTCGTCGCCTCGCTTTCGCCGGAAATGTCCAACGCCTCGGTGGCGGCGGACTGCATGCGCGCGGCCATTTCATAACTCTCGATCCGCGCCTCCAGATCCGCCTCGCCCGGATGCGCCGCGAGATGGCGCTCGTTAAGCATGCGGAGAAACGAAAGATTCTGGCGCTGCAGTTCGCCCTTCAGGTGCCCGGGCGGCGTCAGATTGAAGATACGAGGCTCCTTGGCCCGCAGGACCGTGCCGCGGAACAGCGGCGGCATCCAGCCGTTCGACCAGTTGTTCACGCCATCCACCGGATTGCCTCCCGGATCCTTCAGGACCATGTAGGCGGGCAGGTTGTCGGTCTCCGAACCCAGCGCGTAGGTCAGCCACGAGCCAAGCGTCGGCCGACCAAGAACGGACGGGATGCCCGAGTGCCAATAGCGGATCGAAACCTCGTGCCCATTGTAGCCGGTGTGCATCGACCGGATGAGCGTGATGTCGTCCACAATGCCCGCAATGTTCGGCAGTAGTTCCGAAATCTCCGTGCCGCATTGCCCGTGCGACTTGAACTTCCACGGACTGCCGAGCAACGCCTTGCTGGCGCGGTTGACGAAACTGTATTTCACATCGCCCGTGTATTGCGTCCCGCTGCGTTTGGTCAGTTCGGGCTTGGGATCGGTGAGATCCATGTGCGAAGGCCCGCCATGCATGAACAGCGAGATCATGGCATTCGCCCGCGGCGAGGCCTGCGGCTCACGGGCGGTCGTGTCGAACGACTGCGCTGGCAGCGGCTTGTCGGTGGTCTTGGCCAGCAGGTTGTCGCGCGCCAACAATGACGCCAACACCACGCCTCCAACGCCCATGGCGTTGCGGTTCAGGAACTCTCGGCGGGTTTGATATGGGTTTTCCATGTTGCAGCTTCGCTATTCTATCAACGACTGTTTACACATCCTTTCCGGGCACAAGAGAAGCGCCTCCCCACGGATAGGATTCTTCCCTCCGTGGGTCGGCTCTGCCATCCGTGGAAAAACGGTCTTCATCAAGTCTGCGCATTGGAAACAGTGGAGTTCAATTGCCGCATCAATCCACATACAAAAACTCGTTCGAATTCAGCAAGGCCTGGCAGAGATTGGCCAGGATGAGCGACTCCGGATTGCGCTTCGAGGCCGCGGCCGGCCGGTCCAACAGGTGGCGCCATTGCCCCGCTGCGAATTCCAAAGCTCCCCTCATCTCTCCTTTGGAAGGCGCGCGGTTGTAGGCAAGTTCCCAGGCGCGGGCGATGGGATTGGGCAGGTCCGCCAGCGAAGCGGCGGTCGCCTCCATCGGCCCTCGAAAACCTTCCTCAGACTTCCAGACTGCAACCTCGCCAGCAGCGCCCGACGACACTGAGACCGCCGCTTTCCAGCCGAACGAATCCGAGGTATGGTTCGAGCGGCAATCGGTGATGAAGTCGATGATGTCGCCGGCCCGAACCTCGAATGAGGCCACCGGCGTTGGGACCGTCCCCGTCTTCACCGCCCATTCCCCCAGCAGCCCTAGCCGACTGGACACGATCCGCCCGCGAACGCCGTCAGCGTTCGGTGAAGAGTGGTGCAGGTCGCCGGAGATCGTCGCCGTCCCGGATTCCCGCGCATGCCACCGTCGGACTGTCGCAAATCCGGGATTGCGATCGGGATGCCCGCCGGTGGCCGAAAGCAAGGCGTAGCCGCTGACCGGCGCCGGCAATTTCGGACCGCCCGCCCACGACGATCCCGTCCAATGCGGCAGTCGCGTGAAGGAGGCCGTTCGTTTCGTCTTCTCGTCGTAGCCGCCATAGCCGAACTCCCAGCGGGGTTTCAAGTCGCCGGTCAGGGCGGCGAGATCCAACCCGGATTCCACCACGCCACTCAAAGGCGGTTCCCGCATCGCGCGAGCCGCCATTTTCTCCGCCTGCTTCAGCACGAATTCACTGTTCATCATCATCAACGATTGCGGGGTCACTGTGGACGAGGGCCGTTTCGCGCAATTGACCTCCATCACCGGCGCGTCAAAGGCGGTAAGGAGTGACAATGGCTGGCTGCGTCGATTCTGCAGGTAAACGCTGCGACGGGAGGGCTCCGCCGCCTCGATCACCTGCCCCTCGGCGTCCGCCTTGACCGCGATGGCCGGCCCAAACAAGTCCGGCTTTATCGCGCCGCTGGCGACGAGCATGCGATCGCGGACAACCTCAGCGTCGAGTCGGATGATCGGTTTGCGTGAATAAAGCAGGTTCGCCGGGTCGGCGGTCGTTTGTGATTCGCCGCCGATTGCCGACTGCCGATAAACCGCCGACATCATGATGAGCTTGTGCAGCCGTTTGAGGCTCCAGCCATTGGCCATGAATTCATCCGCCAGCCAGTCAAGCAGTTCCGGATGACTGGGCCGTTCGCCCAAAGCTCCGAAATCATCCGGCGTGCGGACCAGCCCCCGTCCGAAGTGGTGTTGCCACACGCGATTGACGATCACCCGCGCCGTGAGCGGGTGGTCCCGGCTGGCCAGCCAGCGCGCGTAGGCCAATCGACGACCGCTGGTCGGCACGGCCTTGTCGTCGGCCGCAAAGGTCGGCCGTTTCCCAGGCAACGCGGCAATACTCAAAGCCGCCGGCTGGACCTCGTCCTTTGGCTGCCGAGGATCGCCGCGATGAAAAACCTTGGTCAGCGGCGCCTTGCCCGGCGTTTCAAACATCACGCGCAGGAACTCCTCCTTCGGCTTGCCGGCCCGGATCTTCGCCACGGCTGCGTAGTCCTTCTTCAGTTCGTCCGCGGCCTTTTGATTGTACTGGTAGAGCGTCCCCGCGCTGATGTTGGTGGCGGGATATTTCCTGAGCAGCGCCTTCTGCTCGTCCGTGCGTTTGGCGACCGGAGTCTTGTAGGCGTCGCGCAGTTGTCCGCGAAGCGGCTCATCATGCCTCTTCAGCTCCACCTCCAGGGCCGTGGCCACATACTCCGATTCCTTCCTCTTCACCTTCGCCTGCGCCTCGCGGGCCTCGTTCTCGATCCTGGCCGAGTTGGCCCGGTCCTCGTCGGTGTAAAGCGAGACGCGCCGCGAGTTCGGCGTTCTCCAACCGCCGCCGTTGAAGGCCGGCTCGAAGATCGCGCGCAACTGGTAGTAGTCCCGCTGGGAAATCGGATCGTAACGGTGGTCGTGACATTGCGCACAACCCACGGACAAGCCGAGCAGCGAGGTCGAAACGATCTTCAAGGTGTCCGCGATGACCTGGTTCTGCCCCATGGCATTGTTGGCGCCGCTGCCGGTGCCGTCGGCGGCCATGCGAAGAAAGCCGGTGGCGGATAGGAGCTCGATCTGTTCGGGCGTCAGGTTGCGATGCGGCTGGGGCACGAGTTCATCGCCGGCCAGTTGCTCGAGGATGAAGCGGTCGAAGGGCTTGTCGTCGTTGAACGCGCGGATCACGTAGTCGCGGTAACGCCACGCATAAGGACGGACATCGTCGCGTTCGGTGTGTCCCTCAGAATCCGCGTAGCCCGCTGCGTCCAGCCAGTGTCGCCCCCAACGTTCACCGTAGTGCGGGGAGGTCAGCAACCGGTCGATCATCCGCTCGTAGGCGCCCTCGGATTCGTCTGAAACGAACGCGTCCACCTCAGCGACGGTCGGCGGCAGCCCAACAAGATCGAACCAGGCGCGACGCAATTGGGTGGCGCGGGAGGCAGCCGGTGAAAGCGCCGTGCCCTTGGCCTCGAGCTTGCGGAGAATGAAGGCGTCGATGGGCGTGCGGACCTGCTCCGAATTCCCAACCTCCGGAACCGCCGGCCGGCGAATGGGTTGAAACGACCAGAACCCGCGCTCCTCCTCGGTGATGCCCAGGCCCGGGCCGATGCTCTCCGGCTCCGGCCGCAACGTCGGCGCGCCCAAGCGAATCCAGTTCTCCAGAACGGCGATCTGCTCCGGCGGAATCGGACCGCCGCTCGGCGGCATTTCCCCCTCGCGGACCTTCTGCAGCAGAAGACTGTCGTCCGGTCGCCCCGGCGCAATGGCGCCCCCGCTCTTTCCGCCCTTGATCATGAACCGACGCAACCGCAAGTCGAGTCCGCCCTTCAGATCCTCCTCGGCGCCATGACAATCAAGGCAATGCTCCCGGAGAATCGGACGGATATCCTGCTCGAAGGTCAGAGAGGCGCCCGCGACCGCCCAACCATTGGCGGCAATCAGGGCAAGCAGACAGACGCGGGAGACAACCGGTTTGGACCAATCGAGCATTTCTCAAAAATACCGGTTCAACACGACGCTGCAATGCTTAGATGCGCCCACGTTTTCGCAATCGCGGCTACGGTGACACGAAAAATGTCCATCCTCGCGAATGCATCCCGACCCAGCAGCCGCCTTCGCGCCATCGCCCTTCACAACCACAAAGAACGCACGCAGGGCTTCAGCCCTACGTCTCATCCGGAAACAGAACTGCGGCCTGAACAACCTTCACTTCCCGCCATACACCGGCGGCTTCCAGTCCTTCGGCAGACGGCCTTGCGGACGAACGCCGAGGGAACCCGCCGGAATCGGGTGATCCTCTGATTTCAAGAGCGGCAGGTCATCCGGCAAATGGCGAATCTTCATCTCCTTGTATTCGATGGTCATCTTCGGTCCGACATGGACCTGCACCGCGAGCACCCCCTCCAACGCGCGCCCCTTCTCGTCAAAGTCGATCAGGTCGGCCGTCTTGTGGCCGTCGATCCAATGCTGATGATGATTGCCCCGGACCAGGACGCGGTAATCGTGCCACTCGTCCGACGCGAACTCCTTCACCGGCATCTTGTCGATGATCCACGATCTCCCTTCCTCGTCGATGATCACCTTCTCACCGGTATGGGCCAGGATGCGCCGGCCCTTTTCCTCGTAGAGCATGCCGTTGTACTTGGGAATGTTGGCGACCACGTCGCACTGGTAACCGGTGACGATATCGAGCCCGAGGTCCGGGCGCGACTGCCCGCGATACTGAAGGCCGCTGTTGCCGCCCTTCGTCACCTTGACCTTCACCCGCAAATCAAAATTGCGAATTGTCGACCCCTTCCAGGTGATGAAACGGTTCATCTTCAGCGACCCATCCGTGACGCCGGTCAGGACGCCGTTCTTGATAGACCAATACTTCGGGTCGCCGCTCCATTGGCCAAGTCCGCGCCCGCGCGCGGGCAACAGGTTCACGAAGCCATCGGGACCGGGCTTGACCGTCACGGCCGCAGATGCGACGGGATGATCGTCGGTGGATTTCACGAAGTTCCCCTCGAAGGGCAGCAACGCCCCGCCCAATTCCTTGACGCGCTGGTCGGTGCGCTGACGCATGGCGGCCAAGATCTTCTCGTGTTTGGGATCGTTGGCCAGGTTGACCAACTCGTCCGGGTCCTGCTTCAGATCGTGGAGGAACTCATGGTTCCCATGGTCCATGTAGCGGACGTATTTGTAGTTGTCGTTGCGCAAACCTTCGAAGGGCGGGATGCGGTTCCGGACCGCGAAGTGTTCGTGAAAGGACTCCTTGCGCCAGTCGGAAGGTTTCCCCTTTTCGACCACCGGCTTGAGGCTGCGCCCCTGATAACGCTCCGGAATCTCAGCGCCCGCCCAGTCGAGAAAGGTCGAGGGCAGATCGAGGTTCAGCGCAATGGCGTCGGTCACCCGGCCGCGTTGCGACTTCTTCACCCGGGGATCCATGACGATCATCGGGACACGCAGGGACTCCTCGTAGTGCGACCACTTGCCGGCGAAGCCGCGATTGCCGAGGTGATAGCCGTTGTCGGCGTGGTAGACGACGATGGTGTTGTCCGCGAGACCGGCCTCT
>Ga0181594_10002267_pt1 | contig 17739 bp, 12 predicted proteins | sample 071ome_18_FD_145603 | JGI IMG/M metagenome (GOLD analysis project Ga0181594, IMG submission 145603) | Coastal salt marsh microbial communities from the Groves Creek Marsh, Skidaway Island, Georgia - 071413BT metaG (spades assembly) | ecosystem: Environmental > Aquatic > Marine > Intertidal zone... | reverse complement strand
ACCTGTCACCAAGCATGGGTTACCCGCCGATCGGTGGCTATGGCCAAACCTCGCTCACGCTGACCGTGCCCTTGACCAGCGACGACCGAGCCGCAGCGGATCCAGCCGTGGTGGTTGAGGTCGATGCTGCTGCTGTTGGGGCCACCGACGCCAACACCTCGAACGACCTTGCCCGGATTCCTGTCTTTGTTGGGACCCTTCCCACGGCCAGCCTGTCCATCGATCCAAACAAGAAAACGGGGGAGCCGGTGCTGCTCGACGCCTCCGGTAGCATGGACGACGACGGCGGGACCGTCGCCTGCTTGTTCGACATTGAGACGCCAGCGGGCATGATGTTTGATGTCGAAGCCGAAGGATGCAGCCTCGAATACGTCTGGGACGACGATGGTGCGTGGGACGTGACCGTGAAGGTGCTGGACGAAGAAGGCGACACGGCGATGTTGACGTCCTCGGCGGTCATCTTGAACCGGCCTCCACAAGTGAACATCTCGTCCTCGACCTCCGTCGTGGCCCGTTCAAGCGTCACGGTCCTCGTGACGGACGCCAACGACCCCGACACCGTCTCGCCACCCGCCTTGGCCATCACCTACGCTTGGTCCGGTGTCCGCTGCGACGAAGGCGGCGCCACAGACCAGTGCACCTTTGCCCCCGAAGACGAAGGCGTCACCACGGTGCTCCTCACTGCGACCGATGACGATGGAGCAACGACGAACGTCAGCGTCGATGTGTTGGCCACCAACCTCGCGCCCTCGCTGGACCCTGTTCGGTTCATCATGAACGGCACGGAACTGCCTCCGGAGGACGGGTGGGTGCTGGACGAGGACCAAGCGGTCAACCTCATGGTCGCGGTGGACGACACCCCGAGTGACCTCTCTCAACTTGGTGTCAACTGGGACCTCTCCGACCGGATGGACGGATTCACACAAGGCACCGTCGGTCCAATCTCCAACGTTCAGGTCAGTTGGCCCATCGCCGGCGTGCACCGCGTTGAAGTGGAGGCGGTGGACAACGACGGCGTTCGGTCCACCCCTCGTTACGTCGACATCACGGTTCGTAACGTCGCACCAACCATCACCGGACTGGACCCGACCGTTGCGGTGTACGAGGACGACCTGCTCAGCCTCAACGTCAAGGTGGACGACACCGCGTCCGACCTGCTGAACCTTACCGTCTGCTGGGACCTCGATGCCCTTGTGGACGTGGACGACGACGGCGATGGAAGGAACGATTGCGACGTGGAGGGCGTGAGCCTCGAGCACGTGTGGGCCGCTCAAGGCACGCACACGGTCACCGCCACCGTCACGGACGACGATGGGGCCTTCGATCGCATCAGTACGAACGTCACGGTGGTGAACCTTCGCCCAACCGCGGTGATCACCGCCTCCGTGAACGTCAGTGAACTCGTCGAGGGCGACGGCCTGAACCTGTCGAGCAGCGCCTCCTTGGACACGCCGTCGGACCTGCCGAGCCTCCGCTCGACGTGGGACCTTCCGTTGGCCCTTGGAAGCACGCCGGTCGAGGGAGAGACCGTCGTCCTGACCTCGCTTCCCGCCGGAACTTGGCTGGTGAACCTCACCGTGGTGGACGACAACGGGGCCTCGCACATGGTCAGCCTCAGTTTGACCGTCGCCGAAGCACCACCTGGCAACGTGTTCCAGCGTGCTGCGGAATCGATCGGGGTAGGGCAGAACCTGATCATCGGCGCGTTGCTCCTGCTGATTGGTGGATTGGGGGCTACGCTGCTCTTCGGTGGCCGCTCCCCTTCACCAACCGTCGACAAGGGCACGTCGATGTGGGAGACGGCCCCTCCGCAGGACCCCTATGTGGCGGCGTTTACCTCGCTGCCTGCCGCGCAACCCGCGCCGCCCACCGACCCGGACCTCACCCCGTTCCTCGAGGCTGGCACTGCTCCAGCACCCGCCCCTGCGCTCCAACCGGATCCAAGCCCGGTTCCCTCCCCCGCTCCGGCAACGGCGGGTCCACCGCTTCCCGCCAGCGGCCTGCCGCCAGGTTGGAGCATGGAGCAATGGGCGTTCTACGGCGAGCGTTGGCTTGAGGCGAACGCGCCTCCGACGCCAACAATGGCGCAACAAGATTTGGCTGGATTGCTGGACGATCTCGGACTCTGAGGTGCTTCGTGTGGCGGGAGGGTTCTGGCAATTTTTTGGCCTTGACCCGTCGGAGCGTGCCTCCTCCCCTGCCTTCCAATCCCCCCCAGCGGTCGTGCCCGAAGCACCGCCGTCTCCCGAGGCCTTGCCTGAACCTGGTCCGTGGCGGGGCGAGGAGACGCACGAAGGCCACCGCTTCATCGACCTTGGTCGAGGGCACATCACGCCGCGCCCACAGGCGCGGCGTGCGGTCCGCTACCTTGCCCCTGACCCGACAGGTCGCCTCCCCCTCGAGCGGATGATGGCCTGTATTCAAGCCGGAGATTGCCTCTTCATTGACCTCACGGGCCTTGTGCACATGCAGGCGCATCAAGACGCGTTGCGCAGCGAGTTGCGTCGCTTGGGGCAGACCACTGGCGTCGGGGCATGGGCCCTCGACAGCGACGACCTGCTGTTCCTTGTGCCCGGTGCAGAGGTCATGATGGACACGAGCAAGCACCTTCTCGGGCGCCCCATGCGTGCCTTGCTTCCTTCGTCATGAGGCCATGGCCATGAGCGCGCTGACGGTGCTGTCTGGCAGCCCGAGCACGGTGCTCGGCGCACCATCAACGACGGTCGAGTGCGGCGCCATGGCGCCCTCAAGGTCGTAACCTCCGGCCTTTCCTCGCCACGATCCAGACGTCACAAGTTCGGAAAGGACGTCGTCGCTGAACCCATTCAGTTCGACCACCGCCGATGCCGTCTGGAAGGTCCACGTGCCGGCGAGACGGATGCCCGCAGCACTCCATACACGGTGCCGCCTTCCTCGCAACCGAAGAAGCATGGCCAACGCAGCGGCTTCGTCGCTCGGCTGCCCGAGGCCTTGCATGGGGTCGTCCGGGTCAGCCAGCATGGTATCGGCGACAACGACAACGCTTCCTGGATGCTCCGACCCTACAGCAGATGCCTTCGCTTTGGCAATGGCCAAAACCTGTGTTTCCACCGTTCCCTCCACGCGGTGCTCTTCAGCGTCTGTGGGTGCGGCCACGACGTTGAAGCCGAGGTCTGTCAAGACCTGGCGACGACGTGCTGACGCCGAAGCGAGCACGATGCGCATGCCTCGCCCTCAAGCGCGGTCGGTGATCGAGAAGCGCTGTTCGTCTTTTTTCCACCAGAAGGGACGGTATCCGAGCAGGTGGTCGGTGTGGCGCATTTTGACAATGCCCAGCTTTCGACGGACCTCGTCGTCGTGGCGGTCCATGACGAGGTGCATCACCGTGTCCGAGAGGTAATCTTCCACACCGTATTCTCCGAACTGCTTGTGGTCTTCACCCGTCATTTCGCAAATGAAGAAGGAGGTCAATCCGAGCCGGCGAACGGCTTCGAAGAGCCGGAAAATTTCGTCGCGAGGATTTTCCATTTTCGTCAGGGTGAAGAAGGCCCCAAGGGAGTCAAACACGAGGATTTCGAATCCGATGGATTTCCTGTAGTTGGTCAACTGTGAAATCAACTGACCCATCCAGTCCACCCTGTTCCCCATGCCTTGTTCGTCCAGTTGGACACGAAGGTCGGCGAGGTCAATGATCGCAATGCGGTTGCGAACCCTGGGGTCTTCGATGTTCATGCCCATGTTGGCCATGTGCTGCCGCAAGGAGTCCTTCCCTTGCTCAAGGGTCACGTAAATCCCTGAGGTTTCTCCGTACAGCACGGCATTGTACAGCATCGAAAAGGTCAGGCTGGACTTCATGGCACCGCTGGCCCCAGCCACGATGGCAATGTGCTCCTTTGGGATGCCACCCTGCATGTTTTCGTCGAGGCCCTCGATGTGGGTGGGGATGCGTTCGATGGACATGCGGTCACCGACCTCAGGAGGCCGTCACGCTTGATGAATCTGCCTCAGCGATTCGGTCATTCAACCGTGACGGACTTCGCAAGGTTTCGCGGCCTGTCCACGTCGAGTCCGAGGCTCAAGGCTGTGTGGTACGCAATCAACTGGGTTGGAAGAACGGTGAGCAGCGGCGAGCAGTACGGGTGGGTCCGTGGCACCTCGATGACCACGTCGCCCTGCTCGGCGATGTCGTCCCCCTTGGTGCAAATGAGGACGATGCGTGCACCCCTTGCTCGGCATTCGTGGATGGCTGAGGACACTTTCTCCTTGACCTCGTCGTCTGGAGCGATCACGATCACCGGACTTCCTTCCTCAAGCAGGGCAATCGGTCCGTGTTTCATCTCCCCGGCGGGGTAGGCGAGGCAAGGGACGTAGGCCAATTCCATCAGTTTGAGCGCCCCTTCCCGCGCGACGCTCGCGGAGAGGTCACGCCCGAGGAAGAGCACGGACGACGCGTGCTTCACCATCTCGACCGCGTCCATGATTGGACCTTGGTCCGCAAGGTAGTCCTCGATCAGGTCTGGTATCTCGCGCAATCCTCGAAGCACCTGTTTCGCTTCCGCAGGAGGCAAGCCGCGCGTGCGGCCAATCTGAACGGCGAAGATGGTGAGTGCAGCCACCATGTTGGAGAAGGCCTTCGTCGAGGCGACCGCCTGCTCTGGACCAGAGTGGATGTACACGCCTTGGCCGCAGAGCCTCGCGATGCTCGAACCGACCACGTTCACCACGCCGTGCACCTCACCGCCTTTGAGTTGGATTTCCTTGATGGCGGCCAGCGTGTCCATCGTCTCGCCGGATTGGGAGACGGCGAAATGGAGTGCACGTGGGTTCACCACGGGGTCTTGGTATCGAAACTCGCTCGCCACGTGGGTGACGGCAGGAAGGCGGGCGAGCCGTTCAATCAGTTGCTGACCAATCAAGGCGGCGTGCATCGCCGTCCCGCACCCCAGCAAGCGGACGTGCGGCACTTGGGTGAGGGCTTTTGGACTGAGATGAAGACCACCAAGCCGGCCGTTGCCGCTTCTGAGGTCGATGCGTCCTGAGATGCAGTGGCGCAAGGCCTCCGGTTGCTCGTGGATTTCTTTGATCATGAAATGCGGGAAGTCGCCGAGTTCAGCCTCCCCCCACGCCTCTTCCATCACGATGGCCGTGGTGTTGCTGGCGCCGCCCGTCAGCCGTTCAACACGGAACCCGCTCTCGTCCGCGATGGCCATGTCCCCGTCTTCGAGGATCACGACGCGGTTCGTGTGCTCGCTCAGTGGTTGCGGGTCGGAACTGAAAATCACGCCATGTGCTGACTCGCCGATGGCCATGGGGCTCCCGTTTCGCGCACAGACCACAGCGTCGTGATCAAGGAACGCAGCGCAGACACCCCACGTGCCCCGAAGCCCGTTCAGGGCCTTCCGCATCGCTTCCAACGGTTCGAGGCCGTCATTGATGGCCGCCTCAAGACGGTGGGCGATGACCTCACTGTCCGTTTCTGAGGTGAAGGTCGCCCCGGACCGTTCAAGGTCGCGTCGAACAGCGCCTGCGTTTTCGATGATTCCGTTGTGTACGATGGCCACACGCTGGTGTGGGCCGAGGTGGGGGTGGGCGTTCTCGTCCGTCACGCCTCCGTGGGTGGCCCAGCGCGTGTGCGCAATGCCAAGGTTGCCCTGAATTTCGGCCGGTAGGCTGTCGACCAGGCCTTGCACCCTCCCGATCTGTTTCCAAACGTGCATGCCGCCGTTGCGAATGGCCAGTCCCGCGCTGTCGTATCCACGGTACTCAAGCCGACGAAGCCCTCCAAGCAGGACAGGCGCAGCACGCCTCTGACCACGGTAGCCCATGATGCCGCACATGCTCAGACCTCCACGCGCTCCCCGCAGAGTGGGCAAGGGAGGTGGCGCAGCATCAGGTCACGGACCGTGAACGAGGCGGCACACGAGGGGCACACGGCCTGCTTGGCAGGGGCAGGGAGGGGGGGCAAGGACGGGAGGGGAGGGAGGCCAGGTTGCTGTGGGGGCGCGGGCAGCGGAGGGAAGGCTACCGCGGCCGTCCCGGCACGTGCGGTGGGGTTGGGCGACGCCTCGACGGTCCCCATGGCTCGCCGTCGCCTTCGTTCCTGGCGCTCGTTGACTGGCTCAGGACGTTGCGGCTCATCGTCCTCGTCAAGGACGATGGCCTCGGGCTCGTCAAGCACCACCTCTGGCTCAGGGTCGAGGACAAGTTCGGGCTCGACATCGGCCTCGGGGCTCACCATCAGCATCAGGTCGTCGTCTGCGTGGGATGATGGCTCGTCGTCCTCCTTTCGTGAACGCGCACCAAGGGTGGCGGTGACGACAATCGCCACGGCCAATCCGGCCAGCAGCAGACCGACCCCGGCCAAGATGACGATCTGCATGTCCTCGTCGCCGGGAAGCGGTGCCAGCAGGCTTGCCAACCACCCGTCGGTGGACGTACCGCCGCTGTTCGTTTCAAGGCTGGCGAGTTCGTGCAGGTCAAGCAGGCCGGTGGTGGTTGTGAGTCCGATGAGGACGTCACCACTTGGCCCGCTTGCGCTGAGGAGTCGTCCGTTGGTGAGCACGTCCGAGAGGCCGTATTGCTCCGCACCTGTGCCGCTTCCGAGCAGGCCAAAGCGGACGAGGGGTCCCCGGACCGTGACCTCGTCGTACAGCACCATGACGCCGTGTTCGCGGGGAACGAGGCTCAGCATGTGTGCTCCGGGTGCGTCGACACAATGGGGTGCAGCAATGGACCATGCATCGGTCGTGACTGCAGAACAAAGCATGGTTGTTGAGCCTTCATCGATCCATGCAGCCACGAGCCGTTCGTCATCGCCATCGCCCATGATTTGGAGGTCATGGGCGCTGACGTTGTCCCCGGCAGAGGCCACGAAGCTCCATGCTGCCTCTCCGCGTGCGCCATGGGTGTAGAGCAGGCCGAGCCGTTCCAGGCCCGTCCGGTCGCTGCGCTCCGATTGATACAGGACGTGCAATCGTTCCTCGCCGATCGCGACGGAGACTGGAGCCCCTGCAGAAGGAAGCACGTCGACGTCGGTGGCCACCACCGTTGGGCCGTCCCAGGATCCGCTACGGTCCGGGCTGTCCGACACCATGGTGAACACGCTGGTCAAGTCCAACCACGAGCCGCCGGTGGAGATGTCGCGGTGGTAGCCCGCAATGACGACCTCGCCGTCCCGTTCAGCGATGTCGAGCCCCCAGTAACTTCCCTCTGAGAGTTTGAGTGGGTTGAGTTCGCGCTGAACTGGCGTCATTTGACCGCTGAGGGTGAGGGCGGCGATGCCGAGGTCGTGCAAGGTGTAGCCATCCTCGCTCATCGTGCGGCGCGTCCACGCCATCTGCACCATGCCGTCGCTTCGGACGGTGGCTGCGAGTTCGCCTCCCCAAGCCCGCTCAATCAGGACGTCGTTCTTGGGAAGCAGTTTCGAACTCAAGGTGCGTGCATGGAGTTCTCCATCCCGGACGGTGAACAGCACTGAACCGTCCTCACCGCCAACGACGCGGAGCGGGGTTTCCCCAACATCAAGCGAGACCCCGGTGCGAGGCGTGAAGGTGAACAGGTCCGCGACGATGGTGAAGCGATGCTCGGCGTGTTCGGATTCAACGCCGTCACCGACCAACATGACCCGGTACTGATGCGCACCGACGTCCTCGACGATATCGGTGAACCGGCCCATCGCGTAGCCAGTGGAGGTAAGGCCACCCTGAACACGAGGGAGGGTCAGGCTGTCCACGGAAAGCCACCCATCAAGGGTCCACCGTTCGAGGTCCACCCGGAGCGACCCAGCGTCCGTTTGACCAAGGTTGTCGATGCGAACGCTGACTTCGAACGGGTCCCATGGGACTGGAATGCGAGGTACTGTGGTGACGGCCCCGTGAAGGAGGCGCAGCGTCGCCTCCACGGGTCGAGGTTCAACCGTGAAACTGAACGAAACGTCGTTGTCGCTTCGGTCGACGTCGTCGATCCTGTCGTTGGGGTCCACGCTGAGCATCACCTGATGGGTCCCGGGTTCCGTGGCCCACCACCACAGGGAGACGGTGCGTCGTTCCCCGGCGTCCACGCTCGACAGCAGGGCTGCGTCCGGGTACACCTCCGAGGGTGTGCCGGGGGCCTCGAGGGCGATGGCCACGTCCGTCGCCACCGCATCACCGTCGTTGACGAGTTCAAACTGAACCTCGAGGATGGTTCCCGCAACAGCGGTGGTCACCGGGAGGTCCCGCTCGAGCACTGTTGCGATGCCCGTGAGCCCAAGTTCAGGTGCAGCGGGGAGGTTGTCGACTTCCCACGTTCGGCGCACGGCTTCGCTCGTGGCGCCGCTCGTGTTGACGAAGCGGAACGAAATGCGATGGTCACCGTCGTCCACGGTGGTTGAATCCCACGACCACGACCACGACTGCTCGACGAAATCCTCGTCGTCGAGGTTCGCTGCGAGCGTCCATGGTCCGTTGTCCACCTTCGCCTCAATGCTGTGCGGGTCGGGGCCCTGAGCCGTACCGGTGAACGTCACGCTGCCCTCGAGCACAAAGTTCGCGCTTGGGCCGGTGATGGTCGCCTCCATCTTGCCAAGGTCAAACCAACGCACGTCGGCGGCGGAGAGGTCGCCTTGTTCTGTCCTTGCGCGGGCCAACACCAAGGTATAGTCCGCCGTCTCATCGGCCCACTCCTCCTGAAGCGTGAGGTCGAGGAACCACGCGTCGACGTCGCCGCCAGCAGAGCGCCAGTCGACGAGCGTGACAGGGATGCTGGAGCCATCTCGGTACTGCTCAAGGCGAACTTCGATGTCGGTGTAGGTGCGGCCCGCCGCCTCCTCCACGGTCCCAGCAAAGCGGACCCGTTCCCCTGCCAGGTGAAGCGTCCCGTTGCTCAAGGATTCAATGTGGACGTGATGCCCTTCGCCGTCACCGACCGGCGGGGGGGCGACGACGGTACCGCCCTGAAGCGACGTGCACGTGCGCTCCCTCACGGTGTCGACCGCACAAGATGCATCGATCAGGCCCCAACCCCACTCTTCGTTCCAGACGGGGTCCAGGTCGGTGTCGTACGGGCTCCCACGAACCTCAGCAGAGCGTCGAAGGATCTCCTTGACGTCCTCGGGCTCAAGGTCGGGGTCGGCCTCGAGCATGAGCGCCACGACGCCCGAGGCCAACGGCGTGGCCATGCTCGTTCCGTCTTTGCTGTCGTAGTCCCGGTCCGCCATCGGGCGGGTTGGTTGGCCGGGGAAGGTTGCGCCGGTGGCCGCGGTGGCGCTCGTGATGCCCGTCCCTGGTGAAGCGATGTCTGGCTTGAGTTCGTCCATCTCATCGTCGTCCCCGTCGTCGTCTCGAGGTCCAGAATTCGAGTAACTCGCAATGCCGTCATCGGTACGGTTCACGGAGTTCCTGTCGTTCGAGGCGGCGACGGCGATGCCAAGATCGGCGCTGGCGGGGGAGGGGACGCGGTTGGTGCCGTCGTTGCCCATGGCAATCACACATACGACGCCTGCTTCGACCGCTTGGTTGACCAAGCGCGCCTCGGCGCTTGAGCCGTTGTCTCCGGTGTCGTCCGGGTTGAGCGGTGTTCCGACCGATCCGAAGGACATCGAAGCAATCTGAATGCCCCTTGAGGAGCCGTTGTGGCCCCAATCTGTGTCCACGTTGTTCACCACCCACTGAATGCCGCTGATGGAGTACTGTGAATTGGTGCCGCCCGCATCGGTCAGGACCTTCACGTCAACCAAGTACGCCCCGGGGGCTGTGCCCATGTGTCGACGGGAGGAATCGCCGGTCCCGAGAGCACTCGCGGCCACGTGGGTCCCGTGTCCTGAGCCATCATCAGGGTCTTGGGAGCCGTCCGGGTTGGAACTCGCTGACGTCGCATCGAAGCCTGCCACCCACTTGTGGTCGTCGTACGAGAGGGGGTCAAGGTCAGGCTCATCGTCGTCGTCGTCGAAATCGTTCAGGGCACGGTGCTCGTTGTCGACGCCCGTGTCGAGGACAGCGATGACCACACCGTCTCCGGTGTACCCGCTCGGGTGCACCTCTCCTGCATACACGTCTGAATCCCGAGCGCGGACGGCTTTTGCCGCAACTTCGTTCGTCGCCGCGAGCACGTTTTGCATCTCAACGACGACCACGCCTTCGGTTTGCCAAAGAGGAACAAGGGCAGCGACAGGGACGCGGTCAAGCACGATCGCATCGAGGCTCTCTGGGAGGTCGAACCACGCACCACCTTCTTCCGAATCCCATCCGTGACGTGCGAGGACGCTTCGGACAGCGTCGACATCCTTGCTCGTTGGGTGCCATGCAAAATCGATCACGATCGCGACCGTCCGGCGCCCGTCTGCTCCAAGGACGGCTGTAGGCGACACAGACGTGCCCCCGTCGAGGACGCGCTGCAATCGGTCGTCCATGCCGTTGGCGTCGAGGTCGGGGCCGTATCCGGTCCACCAGCCGTAGGCCTCCGCAGCGCCCCTGCCTGCTCGGTCGGGGAAGCGGTCCGGGGTCGGGCAAAGTTCAGCCCCGCACATCACGGGTGGAACTCCTTCGACCGTGGTGATTGGGGTCTGGACGTCCTCCGCTTGCACCATGGCTGTGGCGGATGAGCCCAGCATCACGAGGAGCATGAGCACGGCGATGCGCGCTCGACGCAAGCGTGGCGCAGCCCCTGCCCTCATCGTTTGCGGGTCGCTCGGGCCACCTTTGAGACTATCCCGTTGTGCTGCATCAATTGACGTCGGCTGAAGGCGGCCAGTCGAGATGCTGCGGGCGTGAGGCACATTGCAGCCTCGGCCCGTCGCTTCGCTCAACCGCACCGACGGGCCCTTCGCACACCGGGCATTGTACAGCGTCCGCGAGGCGTTCGAACCACGCGAGCCGGATTTCTGGCTCGTCTGAGTCCTTCTGCAACGTGGCAAGGATGCCGCGGGCGGCTTTTGGAACCGGTTGCCCGAGGGCGGACCACGGGTCATCGACGGTGCTCAGATCGACCATGCTCGAACGTATCGCATCGAGCCGTCCGCGAAGGGTGGCCATGCCGCTCGGTCCTCCGTCGTCGACCCCACGGGGGACGGGTCCACCCTTCGCCACGAGGGGGAGAAGGGCGTAGCCAGCGACAAATCCACCCAAGTGTGCCATGTGGGCCACGTTGCCTCCGGCACCGCCTTCAGCGGCCCACCATCGGGCGATTTCGATGCCAAAGTAGAGCAATGCAATGAGGCTCACCGGCCATGGTCGAATCAGGATGAGCGGGAAGGGGATTTCGTCCTTTGGCCACCCAGCAAGGTAGGCTCCCAGCAAGCCGAAGGCTGCGCCACTTGCCCCCCATGCGGGTGCACCACTTCCCGCGTTCGCCAGCGTCCAAGCGATTGACCCTCCCAACAGGCCAATGAGGTACACCGCAGCAAAGCGCTTGCTGCCAAGGCGTTGCTCGAGAGGGACCCCCACCAAGGCGAGGACCACCACGTTGCCCAACACGTGCATGAGGTCCCACTGCGCGTGAAGGAACCCCGAGGTGATCGCCGTGTGCCACCATCCGGCATGCCCCATGCGGGCCGGCACAAGGACGAGGTCGCTCCAGAGGGCGATTCGGTCGAGCCAACCCATGCGCCACAGCGTGCCGGTCAACGTCTGCACCACGGCCCCAAACAGCACCGAGAGCACGATGCCAAGCGAGAGCGGGGCGCGTGCCCTGACGGCGTAGGCCATCGGTGCGGTCACGGCCAGGAACCACAGCACCACCAGCCCCTGCTCCAGCGGGGTGAGGTGTGGCCATGCGGCGGTGGCGACCATGAGGTGGTGGAACCCGCTTGGCCCTTGACGCTTCGGGGTCGGCGGCTTGAAGGCGAGGCGACCGACCCTCGTCCCATGGGCGCCTTCGTGGAGGCCAACGGCCTTGTGGTTCGCAGGGGCCGCTCCGTGGTGCTCAACGATGTCAGTTTCAGGCTGCCTCAAGGTGCCTGTGCGGTCGTCCTCGGACCAAACGGGGCGGGGAAAACGACCCTGCTGGAAACCTTGCTTGGGTTGCTTCCTGTCGAAGCGGGTTCGGTTTACATCGCAGGCTCATTGGTGCGGGACGGGGAAGGCCGACGCGCTCGACGGCCACCCGCGCCGCTCGGGCTGTTGCTGCAAGCCGACGGGGACCTACGGGACCAAACCGTGCGCCATCACCTCGAGGTCGCTGCCTCCCTCGGTGGCTGCCTGCTTGATGACGGAGCGCTTGAGGCACTGCTGACGCGTGTTGGACTGCGCCACCGCATGGCCGACCGCATGGTGGAACTCTCGGTCGGTCAGCGCCGCCGTGTTGGCTTGCTGGCCGCCGTCCTCCCGGGTTTGGTCGACGGCGGAGGGCGCCTTCTTGTGCTTGACGAGCCGACCGCGGGGCTTGATCAGGACGGGATTGAATTGGCCTCGGAACTTGTGAACGAGGCCGCTGCTCGTGGCTGTACGGTCCTGCTTGGCACGCACCATCCCGAGCGGTTTGCGTGCGCGACGCACAGCGTGACCGTCGACGAGGGGGGGCTTCGCGTGGTGGACCTCCCCGGGCCTGAGGTGCGAGCGCCGTGCCTCACGTCGGTCGCTCCTTCGGAGGTTCGTCCTTCCACGCTTCGTCTCGGCCTCCGCTATGCGTGGTCGGGCGGGACGCCGCTGTCTGGGTCTGTCCCAGCCCTTCTTGTGACCTTGGGTTGTGCAGCATTGTTGTTGCAACGAACGCACGTCTCAGCCTTTGACGGGACGCTACGTCTCGGCCTCCTGTTGTTACCAGCGCTGGTTGTCGGTCTTGCCGGTGATGCTTCGTTGACAACGCTCCGCCGTGATCGTGCCTATGCGCGGTTGACTGCGTTGGGATGCCGCCCGCTTGATCCCCTCACGCCCTTGGCGCTTGGATGCGCCGGTACGGTGGCGATGGGCGCCATCTTGGGTGCCTCGCCATCGTTCCTCGACGTTGTTGTCGCTGGTGGCGTGTCCGTATCTGTGTCGATGCTCGTGCGTGCAGGGGACGTGCTCGGGTTGCGGTTGGCCCGGCCAGAGGTGCTTCATCTCCGGTTGTTGTCCCTGCTCGTTGTCCTCCCGTTCGGGCTTCTGCTTGACCTGATGGCATGACCATGCTTCATAGCCCCGTCAGCTTTGGTGTGGGCATGAGCAGCCGCTGGGGGGGCGCGTTGCTCGCGCTCGGTTACGTCGGCGCTGGCGTCAGCCTCGCCCTGGCCCTGCTGTGGGTCCCGAGCGTGACGAACGCAGCGTTCGAAGCGCCGGAGGCTCAACGGCTCTTCTACTGGCACGTCCCCAGCGCATGGATGGCGATGATCGCCTTCGGCCTGCTCTTCGTTGGTTCAGGGATGTGGTTCCTGCGTCGCTCCGCCCTTGGGTGGCGCATGCACGTGGCCGGAAGCGAAGCGGGCCTCGCCACTGGTTTGATGGCGGTCTGGTCAGGCTGCATGTGGGGCCAAGCGGAATGGGGTGTTCCGTGGGACTGGGCCGATGTTCGTCTGAACACGTTTGGCCTGTTGACGCTTCTTGCTCTTCTGCTCGTGCTCGGTCGTCGTGCTCAGCCGGACGGCGTGGAGTCCAGGGACACCTTCTCGACCGTTGGTTTGTTCGGTTTTGTCCTCGTGCCGTTGACCTACATGGCGACGCGGATTTGGCAGATTCGTCATCCCGGCCCCGTCATCGCGGCCGGTGACGACGGGGGCTCGCTGGGTCCGTCCATGACCATGGTCCTCTTGCTTGGTGTGGCTGCCTTTACGGCCATGATCGCCGGGCACGTGCTCGAGAGCATGCGGTTGACGTCGCTCGAACAACGGCTGGACCGGCTCCAACGAGCCCTTGACCCTGAGGAGGTGGCGATGTGAACGGAACAACGGCGCTCGCCGTAGGATACCTCGGCATGCTGGTTGGCCTCGGCTTATGGACGTGGACCGTGATGGCACGAAACCGCGTGCTCGAAGCGAGGCTTGAGGCCGCGGAGGCGGCGATGGGCATCCGTGAAGGTGAGGCCGACGCGGTGGCGGGAATAGAGCGCTAGCCTGAAGGCCGACGCACTTGACCGTCGTTCATGGACATCGACCTCGGAGGGGCCTTTTGCCTCGTTTGCGGCGACCCGCCGCCCCTGTTCACGGAGGGCATGTGCGAGGCCTGCTCTCGGGCACGGACGCACCTTGTCGAGGCGCCTGCCAACATCCCGTGGACGCGTTGCGCCCGATGCGGCGCCATCGAGGTCGACGGTCGATGGGGCTCGATTGAGGAGGAGGTGCTCTATGACGATCTGGTGCAGCGTCACGTTCGCGTCCATCAGGACGCGCAAGAGGTGGCCATCGCGATGATGCCGCAACCGATCACCGAACGGCACACCCTCCTGCACCTGCAGGTTGAAGGCGTCATCGATGACTTGCTCTACACCGAAGAGCACACGATTCGCGCGCGGATGAGCAACGGCGTTTGCCTGACCTGCACCCGCCGTGCTGGGAATTACTTCGAGGCGACCGTGCAACTGCGTTCGAGCGGCCGCCGTCTCGAAGAGGGTGAATTGAACCGCTTGCGGGCAACCCTTGACGACGTCATCGCCTCAATGCCAGAAGATCCGATGTTCTTCATCACGAAGGAAGGCCCTGTGCAAGGTGGATACGACGTCGTTCTAGGGTCCAAAGGGCTCGCTCGGTCGTGGGGTCGCCACTTGACCTCAACCTTTGGCGGGCAAAGCATCGAGACCAACTCAACCGTTGGGCGCAAGGACGGTGTTGACGTCACGCGGCTCACGCTGCTCTACCGGAAACCGGGATACGACCTCGGGGACGTCGTGCGTTGGCGGGATCGGCTGTGGCGTCCTTCCGCATGGTCGAAGGACGGAGCCATCCTCGAGGCCGTCGACCGGCACGAACGAACGGGAGCGACGTGGCGGGATTTGGAACCGGCCCTTGTCATGGTGCGGATGCACGAACTCGTTGCTGCTGACCCGTTGACCGAGGACGCCTCGGTGGCGGAGGTGCTCGACCCAACGACGTGGCAGGTCGTGTCCGTCCGGGTGGCATGGGACCACGAGGTCGGCCGAACGATGGTGCTTGCACGCATCGAGGGTGAGTGGGTCGCTCTGCCACGCTCCGCACAGGACCGGGACGTTGTGACGAAGGTTCCTTGAGCGACCCGTGGTCCAACGTGCCATGGACGCCACCCCCCTGCCGTTGGAGGCGGCTGTGGCTGCGCTTGACAGCGAAGGCATGTTCGGCTACGTTGCCGGATTCGTCGACGACCTCGATGCCGCACTCTCCAGCATCGACGAGGGCGCGATGCCATGGCTTTCCTCCATTCGAGCGCAGCCCTGGTCGGGGCTGCTCTGCCTCGGCATGGGCGGTTCAGGCGCAGGGGGCGCCTTTCTGGCCAGCCTTGCTGCTCATGAGGGAAGCACTCCGGTCGTCGCCCATTCCGATGCACGCCTGCCTGCGTGGGCCGATGAGCGATGGCTTGTGATGGCCACGTCCTATTCTGGGAACACAGCGGAAACCTTGGCTGCCGTTCGTGCTGCCCTCGACCGAGGCATGACGGTGCTCGTCTTGTCCTCCGGTGGTGAACTTGCTGGAATGGCGGAGACGAACGAGCGCATGCACCTGATTGGCGTCCCGTCGGGTCAACCGCCACGTTCCGCGTTCGGTCACCTTTTTGGCCGCCAACTTGCCGTGGTGCGCTCCCTTGGTCTGCTTCCCAACGACGGGAGCGACGACGAGGCGATGCTTGCCCGCCTGCGCGCAGCAAGCATTGGTCACGATCCCCGCGCCACGCCGTCCGGAGGCGTGGATGACTTGGCGATGGAATTGCTTGAACGACCGGTGGCGCTTCTCGGGCCGACGGAACTCGCCCCAGTGCTGACGCGTTTCAAGAATCAACTCAACGAGAACGCAGGTCGCTTTGCCCGTATCGGGGTTGTGCCCGAGATGAACCACAACGAGGTCGTGGCGTGGGGCGGTCCTGGTTGGTTCAGCGATCCTTTCAGCGACACCCAAGCCGTCCTTGTGCTGGCGTGGCCGAACATGCAAACGGAGGTGAAGGCGCGCATCGATTGGGGTGTTCAGCACCTCCGAACGCAGGCCGCTTGGGTCCTGCAAGGTGAAGGGGCCTCCTTGCTTGAGGTGATGCTGCACCACTGCGTGGTCATGGATTGGATTTCGGTGACCCTCGCGGTGCGGGGTGGGAAAAACCCGACCTCAATCGGACCGATCGACGGGCTGAAGGAGCACCTCGCACGTCGTCAGTAAAGCGCGCCGAGCACCAACCTCGGGTCGGGGTGGTTCAGCAGGGCATTCGTCACGTCCTCGGGCGCCACGACGCCTTGCATCTGAATGCCGTCCGGCGCTTCCGTAGCAAGTTGAACATGGACGTGCGGGCTCCATCCTCCATTCTCTTCAGGGCTGCCGAGGTGGCCAAGCACCTCGCCCTTCTCAACACCATCACCAACAGACCATCGCTCCATGTCGGTGGTCGAAAGATGGCCGTGCAGGACCCAGAGAGATCGTGCCGACCCTGCCCATGGATGGTCGACCTCAGCATCGAGGACGATCTCATGCTGAGTCACGATGGTCGGCCCGTAGCCACCCTCCTCGGTCTCCACGCCCAAGGCGTGGATGCGACCGCGTGCGAACGCATGGACCGGTGTTCCAGCAGGGCCTCCGAGGTCAAGCCCGATGTGGTGGTGCCGCCGTCCTTCAAACAGGTCGGTTGCGTACATCCAAGGTCTGGCCTCGTCGTACCGCCCGACGGTCCAAGTGAAGGGAGCCGTCCAACCTTTTGGGGGTGGTCGCGTGAGGTCGAGCACCCAATGGCCCCCCTCCATGTGGACGACGGGGTGAAACGGCCAACCTCCCATGGCCATCCGTAGCGCTCCTGTGTGTTAGGTGTTCGTCGGGAAGGCTCAACCACCCGGTGGCCGAGCACCCCACGTGCTGGAGGTGCTGCTGCTCGTTTGCTGGGCCGTCCCTTCGGGGCTCGTCCTTTTGCGGTTGCTTGGCGCACGGTCCTCGACAACGGCCTCCCTCCTGCTTGCACCGTCCCTCGGTGTGTGGCTGCACGCCGTCGTTCACGGGGCGTTGGTCGCCGTAGGGGCCTACACGCCATCCTTGGCTGCAGGTCTGTCTACGGCCGTCGCGGGTGCATCGCTGTTGATGGTTCGCCTTCGGTTGCCGGTGGCAAAGGACAACGCCTTGCCGTTCGCTCGGCGCCGAACGGGGCTGCTGATCGGAACAATGCTCCTCTCGCTCCTCCCGCTGGTCGATGCATGGATGAGCCCATTCCCACATGGGGTGGATTGGGTCGGTTTCTCCGTCCTCGCCTTGCACCTCCAGGAGCGGGGGGCGATGGTGGCCCTCAATGGGCAGGTGTGGTCCTACCCTCCTGGATTCGTGGCCCTCGCCTCAAGCACGTCGTGGTTGACAGGGCAGGCCGTGTGGTCGTCGGCACGATGGGTGGGCAACGCCGTCCTCGCTGCACTGCTCCTTGGCCTTGCCGGGGCCTTCCACCGTCAAGGTGCGGGTCCACATGCCGTGCTTGCCTCGCTCCTCGGCGTGGGGCTAGCAGCGAAGGTTTGGGATGGGGGCTGGCCGACGGTGGCTTCGCTGCTCGTGCTCCCCACCGCCGTCGCGATCCTCCTCGAACGCGAGCGCTCAACGAGGACTCGGGGCATGTTGGCCGTCGTTGCGGTACTGACGTTGCTCGTCCACCCCGCCGGTGCGTTGCTTCTCGGCGCCTTGCTTACGGCGGACGTGATCGTTCCTGTGTCCTCGTCCGATGAAACCCGTCGTCG
>Ga0181594_10002265_pt1 | contig 17749 bp, 11 predicted proteins | sample 071ome_18_FD_145603 | JGI IMG/M metagenome (GOLD analysis project Ga0181594, IMG submission 145603) | Coastal salt marsh microbial communities from the Groves Creek Marsh, Skidaway Island, Georgia - 071413BT metaG (spades assembly) | ecosystem: Environmental > Aquatic > Marine > Intertidal zone... | reverse complement strand
CGCGCAGGAAGATCTGGAGCACGGCACCGGCGACCCGCACATCGTGGTGGAGGTAGGGACGCAGGCGTTTACGTGCGCCGCCTACTGCAGCTGAGGCTGGACTAGGCCCCAAGGTCGCGGCGCTGCCGACGTACCGCTCGCTCCGTACCTGCCTCCGACTCGGGCGTGAAGTGGCAGAGCATTATGCTACGAGCATCGGTTCAATCATTCCCGTCGGCCGCGAGGGCTCTGGAGTCTATGGCACGTCCCACTTCGACCTTCCCCATCATGGTTGCGACGGCGGTGTTCCTATCCCCGCCCGTGATCGACGCGCAGACTCGTGAGATCGCGTTCTCCGTCGACGAGGGCACGTGGCTGTCGCTCGATGTCTCGCCCGCCGGCGACCAGCTCGTGTTCGAGCTGCTAGGGGACATCTACGGCCTTCCCGTGGCGGGGGGTGAGGCGACACCTGTCCTGACCGGCACCGCGTTTCAGTCCCAGCCCCGCTACTCCCCCGATGGGACCTGGGTCGCGTACGTCAGCGACGAGTCGGGTGCCGACAACCTCTGGATCGCGAGGTCCGACGGGTCGGACGCACGCCGGATCAGCGATCGGACCGGGTCGACGTTCATCTCTCCGGAATGGTCGGCGGACGGTGAGACGTTGTTTGCGACGGTCGTGACGGGCGCGTTTGAGCGTGTCGCTGAATTGTGGGCGTTCGACGTTACGGTCGGATCCGGGACGCGGCTTGTCGGGAACGGCAATGGACCATCGGCGCCCCTGGTGTCATCCCCGGCACCGGGCCCGTACGGTGCATCCGTCGCGCCCGACGGGTCCATCTACTACACCTCGGTGACGCCCCGCCCGTACGGCAGCAGGAGCGGGGCCACCAGTGCAGTGATGCGATACGATCCGGCCCTGGAACGCAGTGTGCCGGTGCCGCTGCAAGGTGCCCAGGCGATGAAGCCGCGCGTATCTCCCGACGGTGAGACGCTGGTCTATGCCGCAATGCGTGATGGACGCACGGGCCTGAAGGCGAGAGAGCTGTCGACGGGCATCGAGCGCTGGATCGCATACCCGATCCAACGGCATCAACTCGAGGGACGGGCGACGCGAGACGTACTCCCGAACTATGCCTTCGCGCCGGATGGGCGCTCTGTGTTCCTGGAGCTGCGCGGGCGCATCCGCCGCCTCGACCTGACGACCGAGGAGGTCACAGACGTTCCCTTCGAGGCACCTGTGCGCCTGCAGGTCGCCGAACGCCTCGACTTTCCCCGGGCCGTCGAGACCGGTCCGGTGCGTGCCCGGCGAGCGCACGGGCTCACGGTCGCGGCCGACGGACACGTGGCGTTCTCGTCGTTGGCTCGCATCTGGGTCGCCCCCGCTGCCGGTACCACTCCACGGCGCCTGACGGACGAGGCTCGGCCGCGCGAGTTCATGCCGGCGTGGTCGCCTGATGGTCGTTGGATCGCCTATGTCACGTGGACCGAGGAAGGCGGTCACCTGTGGAAGGCGAGCCTGGCAGGCGGGGCGCCTCAGCGCTTGTCCGATGCCCCCGCACTTTGGGCCGACCCGGTGTGGACCCCCGATGGGGGCGCGGTGATCGCACTGCGCGCCTCGCTCGGCGCCGCGGCATCGTTGTCGGCCGTCGGGCCGGGCAGTGCGGTGCCGCCCACGGCCGACATCGTCTCGGTTCCTGCCGACGGCGGGGCGCACCGCACGATCGCGCCCTCAAACGGAGCGAGGTTCCCGCACTTCGGGCCGGCGATGGATGCGGTGTACCTCTCGGGGGGAACGGCTGAGCTGGTCCGCCTTCCGCTCGCAGGCGGCGCGCCCGAGACGGTCGCGACGACGAGCGGTCCGCCCGCGGCCGAGCTGCGTATCAGCCCTGACGGGCGATTCGTTGCCGCGAGAGTCGGCCCGACCGTCATGCGTGCGCGGATGCCTGCGACCGATGGCGCCGGTCCGGTAACGCTCACGCCCGAGGGCCCGCCACTGACGTCGGCCGATGCCACGAGCCTGGCGTGGATGCCCGATGGTTCCACCCTGTTGTGGACCGAGGGGCCGCGTATCGGACACGCCAGTACGGACGGGGGTGCAGAGCCGACTGCGATTCCGCTCGATGTGGACCTGCCGCGCGCCACCGCGGTCGGCTCCGTCGTGCTGCAGGGTGCCAAGGTCGTGACGATGCGGGGCGACGAGGTGGTCGAGCGCGGTGACGTGTTCGTGTCGAACGGACGCATCGACTGGGTCGGACCGACCGGCACGCGACCTCCCCCGGACGGTGCCCGCGTCATCGACCTCTCGGGGCGCGTCATCGTGCCGGGCTTCATCGATGTTCACGCCCACTTCGGTGTTCGTGGTGAACTGCTCGAGCCCGAGGGCACGTTCGCGTTCTCCAACCTGGCGTTCGGCGTGACGACCGTGCGCAACCCGCAGGCCCAGGTCGACGTCTTCGAACTGGCCGACGTGATCGAAGCCGACGGCGTCCCCGCACCTCGCGTCGTGTCGACCGGGCCGGGGCTCTTCGGCATGCTGAACCTGCAGTCGTACGAGCAGACGCTGGCGTTGCTCCGGAGCTATCGGGACGAGTATGGCACGCACGTACTCAAGTCGTACCTGGTGGGGGACCGGCAGCAACGGGCGTGGGTCGCCCAGGCGTCTCGAGAGCTGGGCATGATGCCGACGACCGAAGGCGGGGCCGACACGAAGACCAATCTCACGCACGCGATCGATGGCTTCAGCGGGAACGAGCACGCCGTGCCGGTCGCGCCGATCTACGATGACATCGTTCAGCTCTTCGCCCGCACCGGCGTCACCTACACGCCGACACTGGTCGTCTCGTTCGGGGCTGCGCTCCCGATCTATCGTCTACTCGCTGACGAGCGGCCGCATGAGGACTCACGAGCGGCCCGGTGGCATCCCGAGGGCGAGCTGTACGAGCGAAGCTCCACGCGTCAGCTGTGGTTCCCACCCGAGGACTTCAGTGCCGTCGAGGTCGCGCGTGGCGCCGGCGCGATTCTGCGGGCGGGTGGCAGTGTGGCCCTCGGTGGACACGGCGAGGTGCAGGGCTTGTCGAGTCACTGGGAGATGAAACTGCTCGCCGACGGAGGTATGTCGAACCACGATGTCCTGCGTGTCGCGACGATCATGGGCGCCGAGGCCATCGGTCACGACGCCGATCTGGGGAGCATCGAGGCGGGGAAGCTCGCCGACCTGGTCGTGCTCAGCCGGGATCCACTCGCCGACATCGAAGCCACGCAGGACATCGAACAGGTCATGCGCGGCGGCGTCCTGTACGACGGCTTCACCCTCGACGAGGTATGGCCGACGCCTCGGGCTCGTCCGATGCCGTGGAAGCTCCGAAAGACCACATCGCCCGCGACGGCGGTGGCCGGCATCGAGGCGGCCGTGCGTGAAGCGATGGATCGGACGAACACGCCGGGGGTCGCGGTCGGGGTGGTCCACTACGGTGAGGTGCTGCTGTCGAAGGGCTTCGGACTCGCGAACATCGAGACCGGCTCGACGGTCACGACCGAGACGATGTTCCAGTCGGGTTCGGTCGGGAAGCAGTTCACGGCGGCCGGCGTGATGCTCCTGGTCGAAGACGGGCGCGTCGATCTCGACGCGTCGATTCGTGAGCACCTCCCGGAATCGCCGGAGTCGTGGCAGCCGATCACGGTGCGCCACCTCCTGACACACGCCTCGGGGATTCCCGACTACACCAGCGACTCGTTCGACTACGCGACGAACTACGCGGAAGACGACCTGGTGCGGATGGCGTCGGACCTCCCCCTCGAGTTTTCGGCTGGGACGCGCTGGAACTACTCGAATACCGGGTACGCCATGCTCGGCGTGATGATCAGTCGCGTCACGGGCGCGCCGTACTGGGAGTTCCTCCGCGAGCGCGTGTTCGATCCCGCGGGCATGCCCACGATCCGGATCAACACGGCAACGGAGATCGTGCCGCACCGCGCGCGCGGGTACATGCCGGGTCCCGAGGGGCTACAGAACGCGTCGCACGTGGCTGAACAGACCAACACGACGGCGGACGGCAGCATGCTGTTCAGCCTGCGCGACATGATCGCATGGAACGAGACGGTGCGGACGCGCTCGATCCTCTCTCCAGAGAGTTGGGATCAGATCCTCACGCCGATGGTGCTCAACAGCGGCAATTCCCACCCGTACGGCTTCGCCTGGTTCTTCGACGAGGTCGCGGGACAGCCTGTGCTCGAGCACAGCGGGGCATGGCAAGGCTTCGTGAACCAGTACACGCGTTTTCCGAGCCAGGACCTCTCGGTGATCGTGCTCACCAACGCGCGCAGCACGATGTCCGCTACGCTGGCGATGCAGATCGGGGCGATGATCGATCCCGTGCTCACCCCCGAGGCGCCGGCGACCGAGCCGATCGCGGATGACCCTGCCGTCACGGCCTACGTGGCGGATATGCTCGAAAAGATGTCGGACGGTTCGCTCGAGTTGGCCGACTTCGACTTCGTTCGGCAAACGGTCTTCCCCCGTATGCGGGCCGCTCTTCAGGCCCAGCTCGCCGGTCTCGGACGCCCGGACGACCTGACCCTGCTGGCGAGCAAGCAGGTCGGTGATGACACCGAACTCGAGTATCGGGCAACGTGGGGTGACCGACGCATGCGCGTGACACTCACGATCGGGCCAGACGGCGGCCTGACGAACTTCGTCTTCCTCGTGCCGGAGTCGCAGTAATGGCCGTGCGTGGGACGGCTTCGGTCGGGCTGGCCTTGATCCTGCTCTCGGGGTGTAGCGACGCTCCCGTCTATGACACGGTGCTCGTAGGGGGGGCGGTCGTGGACGGGAGTGGCGCGCCCGCGTTCGTCGCCGACGTCGCGATCGACGATGGGCTGATCGCCGCCATTGGTGCCGACCTCGCCGCACGGGGTGGGGAAGTCGTCGATGTCTCCGGCCTCATCGTAAGCCCCGGGTTCTGGGACAACCACGCGCACCTCGTGACGCTCGCAGAATACCCGGATGCCGAGAACTTCATCCGGCAGGGCATCACGACCGTGCTCGCGCCACTCCACAGTCAGCCCCAGCCCTGGCCCCTCGACGCGTACATGGACGACGTTCGCATGGGGCTCAACGTGGGCATGTTCGCGGGCCACACCTGGATCCGGGAGCGTGTGATCGGTCTGGAGAACCGCCCCCCGACGGTGTCGGAGCTCGAGTGGATGCGCGCGCTTGTCGATTCCACGATGCAGCAGGGTGCCCTGGGCCTGTCGACCGGGTTGGAGTACGTGCCCGCCGCGTACGCCGAGCCCGACGAAGTCGTGGCCCTCGCCGAGGTGGCAGCCCGTTATGGCGGCATCTATGTGACGCACATGCGCGACGAGGGCGTGCGCGTGGTCGATGCTGTTCAGGAAACGCTGGAGGTCGGGCGTCGGGCCGGGATCCCCGTGCAGATCAACCACCACAAGGTGACCGGCGCCGCCAATTGGGGCAGCACGAGTCGGACGCTCGCCCTCCTGGACTCGGCCTCCGCCGCAGGGCAGGAGGTCGCGCATGACGTCTACCCGTACACGGCGTTCAGCACGTACTCGGACCTGCTATTCCCGGCGTGGGTGCTCGCGGACGGCCCCGAGGCGTTCGCGGCGCGTGTGGCTGACCCGGCCGTCCGCGCTCGTCTTGTATCCGAGATGCGCACGATCTTCGGACAGCAGACGGGCCCCGGACCCGAGAGCGTGCAGTTCCGGACCCTCGACGGCCGGCCGGACATGACGGGCCGAACCCTGGCCGACTACCTCGTCGACGCGGGGCGTCCGACCACGCTCGACGAGACGATCGAACTTCTGATCGAGCTCCAGCTGAACGGGCGCTTCATCGGCAACTTCTACGGTATGGACGAGGCCGATGTCATCCGCATCATGCAGCATCCGACGTCGATGTTCGAGACCGATGGCGATCTCGTGCAGCCCGGCGTGGGCTTCCCCCACCCGCGCACCTACGGGTCGTATCCTCGGATTCTGGGTCGCTACGTCCGCGAGCTGGGGGTCCTGACTCTGGAAGAGGCCGTGCGGAAGATGACGTCCGCGCCTGCGGAGTGGCTCGGGCAGTCCGACCGGGGACGTCTCGGTGTCGGCATGGTGGCCGATATCACCGTCTTCGACGCGGATCGCATCACTGATCGATCGCAGTACACTGACCCACACCACTACTCCGAGGGCGTGGTCCACGTTTGGGTTGGAGGGACGGCGGTGCTGCGCGCGGAGGAGATGACCGGTGCGCGGCCGGGGCGTTTCCTCGAGCGCGGACGCCGGTAGCCGGGTCGTTCGCGGCGACGACCCGACTAGCCCACGGGCTTTTCGAAGATCATGACGTGCTGTTGAGGCAGGAAGTCTTCCGTCACCACCCATTCCAGACCCGCGAGCTCGACCTCCGTGATGGCCTGCTCCTCGGTCATCTTGTGCAACTCCTTGATGGGGACGAGTGGATCCTCCCCACGGTATTCGACGAGAACCAGGCGTCCGCCCGGTCGGAGGGCTTGCTCGATTCCAGCCAGCATCTCTCGTGGGGCAGAGAACTCGTGGTACGCGTCGACGATCAGAACGATGTCGACCTCTCCCGGGGGCAGTCGGGGGTCGTCGACGGTGCCGAGCACGCCCTCGACGTTGGTGAGACCCTCTTGCGCGACCCGTGACGCGAGGATGTCGAGCATCTCCGGCTGGATATCCACCCCAAGGACGCGCCCCCCGTCCAGTCTTCGCGCCCAAGGGAGAGCGAAGTATCCGGTGCCGACACCGATGTCCGCGACGGTCGTTCCCTCCAGCTCGGTGAGGAAGTCGAGGAGAAGGTCGGTACGCTCCTCCTGTTCGCGCGTCGGCCGCTCCAGCCAGCCGGCGCCCAGGTGGCCCATGACATGCGAAATTTCTCGTCCCCGGTAGTATCTGCCGATCCCGTCGACGGTCGATGGACCCTCGACGTATTCGGTGGTCTCGAGTGAAGCGAGCGTGGCCGAGGACCGCGACTCGGCCATCGCCGCCGAAACCCTCGATGTGTCGTTCGACTCCCGGGAGCCTGAGCTTGTACAACCAGTGAAGGCCGGCAGGGTGAGCGCCACAAGGAAGGCAAGGCGGCGACTCATCGAGCCGAATGGGCTCCGGTCGAACATGATGGACATCATGGCAGGCAGGGGAGTGAGACGGGCCGAGATCTACACGGTGAGGGTGAGGATGTGCCGGTGTGACATTGGGGCCGTGTGCCGGGCATCTTCCGATCAACCGACCGCATGGCGCCGCCCCTCGAAATGACATCGGCGTAGAGTCCGATGACACACGACGCCCTGCACGCGCTCGAATGAGCGGAGGTGTTTCGGTCGAAGGGGAGCGGTCCAGTGCTGCTCTCCCCCGGCGATCCACATCGCTGCTCGCGGACGGATGGCGGGTCGTGGATGCGGGATACGACCCTGGTCTGGCCGGGCCTGCGCATCCGTCGTCGTCTTCCGAGTCCTTTCGCCGGTGTGCCGGGTGTAGTCACTTGCGCGTCGCAACGTCGACGATCTCCACGGATGGCCCATGAAGACTGCTCTGACCCCCATGGAGTTCGCTCGCCGGGCCCGCACCCTGTACGGATCGCGAGACGCGGTCGTCGACGGTACGGGACGATGGACCTACGAGGAGTTCTTCGACCGCTGCGATCGATGGTCCGGTGCGTTGCAGGCGTTCGGCGTGCAGCCGGGAGATCGTGTCGCGTACATCGCGCCGAACACGCACCAGCACCTGGAAGGGTACTACGCCGTGCCGCAGATCGGCGCGGTCATCGTACCTCTCAACTATCGACTGCTCCCCGCAGACTGGGTGTACATGATCGAGCATTCGGGATGCAGGGTGGTCTGCGCTCACGAGGACTTCCTCGAGCAGATCGATTCGGTCCGAGATCAGATGCCCTCCGTTGAGCGCTTCATTGCGCTCGAGGGGGACCGGCCGGGATGGGAGCAATACGATGTACTGGTGAGCGACGCGGACCCGAACTTCACGGCGCCTGACATCTCCGAGGACGACCTGATCGCGATCAACTACACGAGCGGTACGACGTCGCACCCCAAGGGTGTCATGATCACGCACCGCAACGCGTGGGTGAACGCGGTGGGGACCCTCGTGCACCATCCGATGACCACCGCCGACCGTTATTTGTGGACGCTCCCGATGTTCCACGCCAACGGGTGGACGTTCGTCTGGATTGTCACGGCGGCAGGCGGGAGACACGTCTGTGCCCGCAAGGTCGACGCCGATACCATCTTTTCGCTCGCCGAGCGCGAGCAGGTTACGGCACTGTGTGCTGCTCCGACGGTGCTGATCATGATCGCGAACGCGCCACCCGACCTTCGGGCCGCGGCTCCATCGGGCGTGCGTGTGCTGACGGCGGGTGCGCCGCCCGCTGCGGACACGATCGGGCGTGTGGAGGGAGAGCTCGGCTGGACCGTGACGCACGTCTACGGTCTGACGGAGACCGCGCCCCTGATCAGTGTGTGCGAGGTCCGACCCGAGCACGAGGCCCTGTCCATCGAGGAGCGGGCGAGGCACAAGGCGCGCCAGGGTGTCGAGCTGATCACGTCCGGGGAGCTCCGCGTCATCGACGAGGACGGCAACGACGTCCCTCGGGACGGCACGACCGTAGGAGAAATCGTGGTGCGCGGAAACGTGGTCATGGACGGCTACTACCGCGATCCCGATGCCACCGCGAGAGCGTTCGAGGGGGGCTGGTTCCACTCCGGAGACGCTGCGGTCGTAGATCCGGACGGGTACATGTTGATTCAGGACCGCATCAAGGACGTGATCATCAGCGGTGGCGAGAACATCTCGTCGGTCGAGCTCGAAGGTGTGCTCCTCGGTCACCCCGCGGTCCTCGAAGTCGCCGTGGTCGGGTTACCGCACGAGCGCTGGGGTGAGGCGCCCCATGCGTTCTGCGTCATGAAGGAGGGCGCCAATTTCGACTTCGAGGAGCTTGTCGAATTCTCCCGGGGTCGGCTGGCCGGCTTCAAGATCCCGAAGGGTCTGACCGTGGTCGACGAGCTACCGAAGACGGCGACGGGGAAGATCCAGAAGTATGTGCTCCGAGGGGACCGGTCGGGGATCCACACGCAGTAGGCGTGGCACCGTCGACAGGATTGGACTTGTCGCTCGATGCCAGGCGGGCCCGTGGGCTCGCATGTGTCCCCTGAAGCCGCCCGTGCCCGCTCCCGGTTGTCTCAGCCGTCCAAGCCTCTCATCATCGTATCGCGTCGAGTGCCGAAGAGGTCTCAGCAGGGAAGGGTGAACGTGGGATGTAAGGTCGCAGTGAGGATGAGGGTGTTCCTGCGTGTGGTCCCTGTCTCGCTTCTGCTCGTGGCGTGCTCGGTTGACCCACAGGGGCGCACGGAGTTCGACGGCGTTGTGAAGGTGGGTGTGCTCCACTCCCGAACCGGGACTCTGGCGGTGTCCGAGAATACCGTGGCCGAGGCGGAACTTCTTGCGATTCGCGAGATCAATGCCGCGGGGGGTATCACGGTCAATGGTCAGCGCCTGGCATTGGTCGCGATCGAGGAGGACGGTCAGTCGACTCCCGAGATGTTTGCGGCCCGGGCGGCACGACTCATCGATCGGGACAGCGTAGCAGTCATCTTCGGTGGATGGACCTCCGCGAGCCGCAAAGCGATGCTGCCAGTCCTCGAGTCTCGGAACCACCTCCTCATGTACCCGATTCAATACGAAGGAGAGGAGTGTTCCGCGCACGTTCTCTACGCGGGTGCCACCCCGAATCAGCAGACAGAGCCCGCCGTCGAATGGCTGTTTCAGACCCACGGAACGAGGTTTGTCCTGGCCGGGAGTGATTATGTCTACCCGAGGACGGCCAACCGCATCATCCGACAGCATATCGAGTCGCTGGGCGGAGAGGTGGCGGGTGAATTCTACGAAGAACTCGGGGCCATGGATCTCGACGTGATGATCGAGCGAATTCGCGGCAGCCTTCCCCGAGGCGGCATCATCATCAACACCATCAACGGGGACTCCAACGTCGCCTTTTTCAAATCCTTGCGTGCAGCCGGGCTCACCCGGGAGGCTGGTTACATCGTCATGAGCTTCTCGATCGCGGAAGAGGAGGTGTCAGCGATCGGCCCCGAGGAAACAGAGGGTTCGTATGCGGCGTGGACCTTTTTTGAGAGCGTGAGCAGCCCCGAGGCCGAGGAATTCACGCGACGATTCCGTGATTCCTACGGGCCGCACAGGGTGACGAGTGACCCCGCCGCGACCGCGTATTCCATGGTGCACCTCTGGTCGGCTGCTGCGGAGCGGGCAGGTTCTGTTCGGCCGGTTGACGTGCGTGGAGCGCTCCCGGGAACATCGTTGTCCGGGCCGCTCGGAGAACTCACGATCCTCCCGAATCACCATGTGCGAAAGGCAATGTATATCGGAGAAGCCCGCGCCGACGGTCAGTTCGAGGTGGTGCATAGCGAACCGCCCGTAGCGGCGAGGGCGTGGTCTCAGAGAATCGCCGGGAATCAGGGATTCGTGTGTGACTGGACGCAGGATCGACCCGATGCGTCCAGATTTACATCTCAACCCGTGTCTCGATTCCCGTGAGCCGGATCGGGTGGCCGGGCAGGGCCCAGTGGCCTTGGATGTTTTTCGGCGTAGTGGTCCTCATGCTGCTGCTCTGGGGTCGTCCTTCCGGGGACCGGGCGAACGAGGCAGCGCTGGTGGAGCAGAGCAGTTTCGACGAGGCCGCGGAGGTCTTCTCTCCGCAGGTTGACCTTGGTGAAGTCCGAGACGACCAACACGTGGTTTTCGTGGGCCTCCACGTGGACAAAGTGTACGAGCTGTCTCTGCAGTCTCGAACGTTCTCGGCGGACGGCTTCGTGTGGCTGGAGTGGTCACCGAAGACGAATGAGATCCTCGAGGAGGAAAACCTCAACCCGGCTGATCTGATACGGTTGACCAATCAGATCGAAGCGTGGGACAGCAGCTTCGAGCCTGAAGGGGCTGCTCCGCAGGTCCTGTCCGCAGGGCGGCGTCATCAGCGTTATCGATTTTCGAGCCGCTTCTACGATGACGAGATCGATTTTGAACGAGATCCCTTCGATGTCCTGATCCTGCCGATCATCGTGGAGATTCAGCCGGATGTATTCTCAGACAAATACGAGCAGGCGCTGCTCTTTCCACATCACGAGCAAAACGGGTTTCTCGGTCTCGATGGTTCGCTGAGCGGCTACCGGCTCGAGGGAGCCTCACTCGAGCCGCTCATGCACAGATACCCCACGCGCTTCGGTTCCTGGTATCAACCCGTGAAGAGTCAGGTTCGGTTGGAGATCCACTACCGGTCGGATTACGAGAGCGCCTTTGTTCGTTGGGTGCTGCCCATTCTGATGATCATGGCCGTCGTCATCATGACACCCACTGTCATCGGAACCCTTGCGGATATTCGTCTTGCCGTGCCGACGACCGCGCTGTTGACCCTCGTCTTCATGCATCAGGCGTATCGGAGCGAGCTTCCCTCGCTGCCCTACCTGACATTACTCGACAATCTCTTTTCGTGGAGCTACCTGATCTGCGTGGGCCTTTTCGGTCTCTTTACCTGGGGCACGAATGTGTATGCGCGAGCGCCGGAAGGTGAGAAGGCGCTCGCGGCGGCGAGGATCGATCGGGTGGATTTTGTCTTTCAGATCAGTGCGATCACGATTCTTCTGGTCCTCGGTGTCGTGCAGTGGCTGGGTTGATCCCCGTGATCGCTGCATGATCGGATCAGGAGTCCCTTTTCAAGACGGCGATTCGCCGAGACGCTCGGGACGGAGTCGCAGGGTCGATCGAAGCCAGCGAGAGAAGCTTCGAACAGTGATGAAGTGATCAGGACGCGGGGAGAGCCCGCTCGCAAGACACACAAAACTTTCGGGGAGGACGGATCATGAGCCTGTTTGGCGAGAAATGTCATCGGTGCGGTAGCCGGACGAGGAAGAAGGACGGGGACACGCCGGTCTGCCCCCCCTGCGCCGAGACGATGCGGCTGATGTCGGAAGCGGACGTCGAAGAGCGCCGCACATGCCCCATCGACGGCACCACCATGGACAAGGAGGTTCGGTACATGGTGGTCATGGATCGTTGCCCCGAGTGTCGAGGCGTGTGGCTGGATGGCGGAGAACTCCAGTTGATCGGGGAGCACGCGGAGGAGGCAGCTCTACGCGCACTCGCTGGCGCGTTCAGTTTTCCTCCGGCGTGATGATTCGGTAGCGCCCGGAGGGGCTCTCTCAAGCGGGGGCGCCGGCAGTCAGCGCATCCGTTGCGGCTCTTCCAGTAGTCGGAGATACGCGGTGTCAGGCGACGTATGAATGGGGACGTAGCTACCCGTGTTCGCCCGGATCCTTTGATCTCAGATCAAGCTCGCGGACGACATCAGGTGAGGAACCTGGCGAACGGGTGGAAGCGTAATCGGTTTTCCGGATCGACCTGCGCCTTGGCCTTCGACACCGCGCGGGCCATCGTGCTGGACCCGAAGATCTCCGCTGCAACGGACGATCGAGCGACATCATCGGACTGGGAGTGGGTCCCGCTGAAATCGACGCCAAGCTCGGGGACCGCGCGTGCATGGTCGACCCACCGGTCCGTGACGTCCGCGATCGCCTGGCGCTCGGCGGGAGTTTTGAGACTCGAGTCGTAAAGCGTGATGAGGTCAACGAAAAAGGTGTGTTCGCAGTTGCCCGTCGGGATCCGACGCCCTGTCTGAACCGCACCGCCCAGGGTGCGTATCTCGATGATCGACATCTTCGCCTCATCGAGTGGGGCTCCTGCGATCAGGACGTCCGCGACGAAGTCGAGCACTTCATCGGTGGGACTCGTGGTTGTCCCGGCGCAGTGGCAACTCGTCGCAAGCGGACTGCCCTTCTGCTCGGCGATCACCGGCCAGAGTGCTGCGGCAGTCTCGTACCAGGAGTTCCAGCGGGTATCCGCCAGGGTCGGCAGCCGGCTGGAGACTGCGAGTGCTCGGAGGGGCTCGGTGAACAGATCGACACCGCCCGTGAACGAGTCGTAGAACACGGTGGTCACGACGAGAGCGTTCGTTCCGGTTACCACGAGTTCGACGGATACGGACTCGTTCGGGATCACAGCCTCCTTCATGAACTGCATGGCCGCGCGCGAGAATGCGACCGCCTGCTCGCGGCTCTCGAACCCGAGAACGAGTTGCTCGGCGCCCTGTATCGCTCGGGCATCGGCAAGCCGGAAGGTCATGTCGACCACGATGGCAAGCGCGCTCCCCGCGCCGAGCATGAGCGTGAAAAGCTCATCCTCCGGTTTCAGAGTCCGTAGAGTGCCGTCGGCCATCACGACGGTCATCCTGACGGCTCGCTGTCCGAGTAGCCCGAGCCTGCGGGAGAAGTAGCCGCTGAGCCCGCCATTGAGGGTGTAGCCGATCACACCCACGCCCGGGCCGGTTCCGACGGGCAGCGCACCATCCTGCTGGTGCACCGCCTCGACGAGCTCCCGAAAAACAACCCCGGATCCGACGGTGACGAATCGTTCGCCGCCGCTCTCCTCGAACGCGATGCCGTTGAGCTCCACCAGGTCGAAGATCACCGCCCCATGGTCCGCGACCAGAGCCACGCCCGAGGATTCGTGCCCGCCGCAAACGCAGGAGATCGGCGTCTCGGGGGGAAGTGACTTGACGAGCTCAGCGACCTCGTTGGCCGACCGTGGTCGGCAGATCCGGTCCGCCAGACTGGTGACATGCGTGGATGAGCCATCGGGCCCCGGCAGGACCTTGTTCGCGCTCACGCTCCATGCCCGCTGGGCGAACCATGCGTCGTTCGACATCTCGAGTGTCTCCTCTGACATGGCCCCGGCTCCAGGCTGCGGCGCGCCTCGACGAAGGCGGAGACTAGTTTGCGGACAGTCGCAGGGATAGCGCTCGGACCCCGAGTGCCGGAAAAGGAACTCGGATCAGGACTCCCGTCTTCTCGTGCTCCGCTCGATCAGCGCCGCGGGCGCAACTCCTCCACGCGGGTCGTGAAGAATCCCAGTTCGATGTACTTGTCGCAGACGACATCGGCATACTTGGGTGAGAAGAAGCGACCGACCGAATAGACGGTGCCCCCACGCATGGTCGTGGGCTCGACACCCGGCATGAGAGCAGCGACGCCGGCGGTCTGCTCGTCAGTCTGTGGAACGATGATCACTTCGTGAGCGCCATGATCTCCGGACTTCGTCACGTACTTCAGGATCATCGCGGTGACCTCATCGACAACGACTTCTTCTGCCTCCGACACGTAGTCGTCGGCGTTGATGAAGTGATGGAGAACATCGAGGAGCTCAGTCACCTGGTCCGTAGGGGGAGCAAGCTCGAGGTAGTCGGCCACGTGTTTCCGAAGCTCCAGAACGTCGCCGACATCGTCCGTTGCTCCCTCGGTCAGATCCGGAACGGGAATGCCCCAGCGATTGGAGAATTCTTCGATCAGAGCGATTTCTCGGGCGTCAATGTGCTGGTCGACGGCTGCGATCGCCTGGAAGATGGCGATCAGCTGGCTGGCCCCCTGAGCTTCACGCAACAAGCCGCCAACTGAATCGCCGATCTGCTCCTTTCGACGCAAGTCTTCGAAGCGGCGAAGAAGGTCCTCCGCCGTGACCCTCTCCCGCGCTGTTCCCGAGATGTCGTGCAGCACCTCACCCTTGTACATCATCACGATCCGATCCCCAAGATCGACGGCTTGCTGCATCGAATGCGTGACCATGAGGGTCGTGAGCTGGTCCCGGTTGATGATCTGGCGCGTCAAGTCGATCACCTGATCTGCACTCTTGGGATCAAGTGCCGCGGTATGCTCGTCGAGCAGAAGCAGATCCGGCTTCAGCCATGAGGCCATCAGGAGCGTCAGGGCCTGCCGCTGGCCTCCCGAGAGGCTCCCGATGGGATTATCTAGACGATCTTCGAGCCCCATGTTCAACGTGCGGACGCGGTCTCGCAGATTGTCCCGCATACCAGGATCGAGTGCCGCACCGAGTCCTCGACTTCGCCCTCTGCGGGCAGCCAGGGCGAGGTTCTCTGCGATCGTCATGCTGGGTGCCGTCCCTCGGAACGGGTCCTGAAACACTCTGCCGATCCGCTTGGCTCGCCGATGCTCCGGCCACCGAGTGAGGTCTTCTCCAGCCAGCTCGATCGAGCCGCTATCGACCATGAACGATCCGGCGACGGCATTGAGCAGGGTGGATTTTCCGGACCCGTTCATTCCGATGATGATCAAGAACGAGCCTTCCGCGAGTTCGAGTGACACCTCGGTCAGCGCTCGGACCTGATTGGCGGTCCCCGGATTGAATGTCTTGGAGATTCCAGAGATTCGGAGCACGACGTCAGCCTCCCACCGAATCGGTTGCTGCCGGCGGATTGAGCTTCCGGATGATGGTTGGGGCGATCAGGGCAAGGAAGACGAAGATCGCAGTGATCAGCTTGAGGTCGTTGGGATCGAGCCCCCAGCGGAGTGCGACGGCAACCAACAGCCGGAACAGAACGGAGCCCATGATCGCTCCGGCGATCAGCAAGCCGAGTGAGCGACTGCCCACCAGGGCCTCCCCGATGATGACGCTGGCGAGGCCAAGGACGATGATCCCGATGCCCATCTGGACATCTGCAAAGCCCTGGTATTGGGCGACCAGTGCGCCACTGACCGCGATCAGACCATTCGACATCGCCAACCCGACAATCGTCAACGTCTCCACACTCACGCCGAGAGCGCCCATCATGTCCGGGTTGTCGCCGGAGGCACGCATGGCCGTGCCTACCTCCGTCCGGAAGAACCAGTACAGAGCGACTCCGGTGAGGACAACGAGGAGCAGCGCGGCGAGCAGCATGGACATGTCGCGCATCGCGACCGGCCATCCGAAGATGATCAGCTCGGTCCGCCCTCCGAAGACGATGGCCCCGAAGCCTTCTGCGTACGTGGCCAGCGTCGTCTCGTTGATGAGCGGCAGGTTGCTGCGGCCCATTACGCGAAGATTGATCGAGTAGAGTGCCGTCATGGAAAGGATGCCGGCCAGAAGCGGCTGAATCCTGAACTTGGTTGCCATGAGCCCGGTGCCCGTGCCCGCGACGATTCCCGTGAGACCAGCGATCAGGGTGGCCCACACGGGTCCCACCCCGTGGATAATGAGCGCTGCGGCGACCGCGCCCCCGAGCGTAATGGAGCCTTCTGCCGTGATGTCGGGGATGTTGAAGATCCGAAAGCTCACGTAGACGCCGAGCGCCAGGATTCCAAGAATCAAACCGAGGGTGAGTGCACCAATGAGGAGATTCACAGTCCTAGCTCTCCCCTCTCATCCAGACCAGCGAGGCTGGGGGGGGCGCGGGAGGTACGTCCTGCTCCCGGACACCGGAGGCGTCGACGACCTTCGTTGCACGCCTGACGAGCGAATCAGGAATGATCCAGGGTCTTCGGAGGCCTTCGAGCGCGGTAAGGTTCAGGTGGAGCTCGACGGGCATCCAGTTCTCGATCGGAATCGTCGCGGGATCCCTCCCCTCGAGAATGTCCGCGGCCAGCGTCCCCTGAACGAATCCGACGTCGTAGTAGTTCGCGCCGAGGTCGAGCAGAGAGCCTCGCTCCGCGGACCCGGGCAGGGAGGTGATGACCGGTACCCCTGAACGTCGGGCGGCATCGACCATGACCTCGAGAGCCGTACTGACCGTGATGTCGGGGCTGACCCAAAGGACATCTACGCCGCGTGACATCACGGACAGGGCGACCTCACCCGCGGACGTCGAGGTCTCGGCATTGCCCTCGACCAGGGTCAAGCCCAACTCCTCAGCCACGGCGCGGGCCATACGGGTGGCCGCTTCCGAGTTGGCTTCCGCAGGGTTCCACACGAGTCCTACGCGGCGGGCTTCCGGCTGTATCTGCTGGAGCAGCACGAACAGCTCGCGAACGGGCGGGAGGCTCCCGAGGCCCGCCATGTACGGCGGATGATCGAGCCGGTCTTCGAAGCTGATCTCCACCCCGGCCGCGAAGGGATTGGAGGTGATCCCGAATACATGCGGCCGTGGTGAGGACTGGAAGCGATTGGCGTTCGCGACCGTCTGCAGGGACAGGGTAGAGACCGTCAAGATCATGTCCAGATCCGCGCTCGTGACCTCCTTGGCGATCGTGTTCGAGGTAGCGATGTCCCCCTGCGCGTTGTAACGGAGGACTTCGAAGTCGTCTCCTTCCCCGAACCCCCGGGCCGCCAGAGCATCAAGGGCGCCGGCGACGCCGTCGTCCAATGCCTCCAGTGACGCGTGCTGGACTGCGGCGATTCGTCGCACGTTGCTCTCAGCCTGCGATGCGCGGTCGGACGACTGTCGAGAGCCGAGGTCGGACATCAGCAGGACCCCCGAGGCGGCCGCGATCGTCGTCATGCCGAGGGTCAGACGGCGGGCTCCATCCAGGGTAGCGTTCATCGTGCTCTTCTCGTGGCGGGTGCAGACCGACCGGGTCGAGTTGCACAGGCTCAGGGGCGGCCAGACTAGACGCGGTGATCGAGGGAGGCAAGGAACGCGAAGGTGTGCCTGGGCGGGATCATGGGTGGATCGCCGGCTTCAGGCAGGGATAGGAAATCCAAACGCCCTGCGCGAGAGAGGGGCAAGCTAGGACGGGGGTATTTGGCGAACAAGCGCGCGACGGGAGGGCGCTTGGCAGGGTGAATCGAGCGGGGAGCCGGCTCGGCTGCTCGCGGCGGCGGGTGCGAGGCCTCGCCGGACCGGAAGCATGGGCTCAACGGTCAGCGCGATGCTGGGATGGGCGGGGAGGGTCGGACCT
>Ga0181594_10002263_pt1 | contig 17768 bp, 13 predicted proteins | sample 071ome_18_FD_145603 | JGI IMG/M metagenome (GOLD analysis project Ga0181594, IMG submission 145603) | Coastal salt marsh microbial communities from the Groves Creek Marsh, Skidaway Island, Georgia - 071413BT metaG (spades assembly) | ecosystem: Environmental > Aquatic > Marine > Intertidal zone... | reverse complement strand
CAGCCTCATCGAGGACACTTATAAGGTGGCATGGGATGGATAGATAAAGGCTTCTCATCGCGGCGGCGACGGCTAACCACCAATAAATTTCATTACCGTTGTTTCGCCCTGAAACGTTTGTTGCTTCACGTTAAGCGCTGCGAGTAACCTCGCTTGAAGCTGAGGAAAGACAAGGTGCTGAGGCAATGTCAGCAAGTCTCGAATGGATTCGCGTCTAGGGCTAGAAAGACATCCGTAGAGATAGCCATCAGACGACAATCGTAAACGAGTGCAAGCGCTGCAAAAGGGCTCGCTCTCATTGGCGATGATGCCGAAGGTGCCCTGCCCCGGAATGTCGAACCGTACGGCGGTCGAATCAAATGGCGCGTCAGTCCGCTCGAATTCGAAGGATTCTCCGATCAGGTCCAGCAAGCTCTGCATCGAGAGAAAATCCTGCGCGAAACCTTGGCCTTGGTTGAGATGACCCATCCGCATCAGCTCGATGAAGCGCAGTTCTATGTCTCGCTCCAAGCAAAACTTGAGGAGCGGCAGCACGTCGTCGCGATTCACCGTTCGCATTGGCACCATGTTGATCTTGAGCTTAATCCCTCGAGCCTGTGCAGCTGCTATACCCTCCAGCACGGTCGCAAGGTCACCGCCCCTCGCGATTTGCTTGAACTTCAGCGGGTTCAAGGTATCCAAGCTGATATTTAGTCGCTTAATACCCGCTGCTTCGATCACGTCAATTTTTTCAGAGAGCTTTTGCGCGTTGGTTGTAAGGCTGACGTCCTCGAATCCGAGTTCGCCGAGCCCCATCAGGAACTCATCAAATTTTGGCGTGATAAGGGGTTCACCGCCGGTGACTCTTACCTTGTCGACGCCCGCCGCATCTTTCAGATAACTCACCAGCTTGAGGAGTTCTAGCGCGGTCAGCTCCTGTTTCGCCGGCATGAGTCGCTTTCCGTCGGGCACGCAATAGGTGCACGCATAATTGCACGCGGCAGTTAAGCTCACGCGCAAATTTTTGAAGCGACGCCCTAATTTATCGACGATCATGACAAGTTAACTCTGTTCCCCGTCTGATTATGGCACGGAGCCGTGGGCGCTGGAACAGAGATTCGTCCGTGTGCTCATCATTTTGGTGATCTTGTGCGACCATGGGCATGCGTGATTCATTGGGATGCGCTGACGGAGTTGCTCTAGGGCGCCGTACCTGCTTTTCGTGAGCGGATCGTGAGAACGCGCGCAAGATGTGACCCGCAAACCTGATCGGGTGAAAGGTATATCAACCATGATGTGGCTGAAAAACAGACTTAGTGCATTTTTGATGCAGGCTCGGTCTCCGAGAGACGTGCCGCTCTCCGATATCGAGCAGCTGTCTCAAAACCTTGAAGCCGCCGACGTTGTGCTCGTAGAGGGTTTAACCAGAGTCAGTGACGTGATTCGTTGGGTGACGCATTCTCCTTGGACGCACGCAGCGCTTCATATCGGACGCTTGGATCAGATCGATGATCCAGCGCTGAGAGCGGTCGTCGAGCGCCATTACCAAGGGCCTAGTAATGTGCCTCTATTGGTTGAGAGTTATCTGAACGAAGGAACTATTGTCCAACCCATCTCAGTTTACTCGCACCATCACTTGCGAATTGCTCGGCCGCGAGACTTGAAACCTGAAGACACTAGTGCCGTCGTCGCTTATGCCATTTCGCGGGTTGGCGTACCCTACAACGTTCGGCAGATTTTCGATTTGCTTCGCTTCCTATTCCCTTGGTTCATCTTGCCTAGGCGCTGGCGTTCCTCACTCTTTGAGCTGAATGCTGGATCGAATACAAAGACCGTTTGCTCGACCATGGTCGCCGAGGCATTTGGCCGGGTCCAATACCCGATTCTTCCATTGGTTAAACGCACTGATCACGGCCGCAGTCACTTTTATAGACGGAATCCTAAACTCTGCACGCCGAGCGATTTCGACTATTCTCCTTACTTCGATATTGTGAAATACCCCTATTTCGATGCGGACGCCAATGGCAACTACGCGTTGATTGACTGGCATGATGCGACTGAGCTGGATCAAACGGAGAAGGATTTTTACGTGACGAGCGATAAAGCGCCCTAATACCTCTCGCGGTTACCACTTTGCTCTGCAACTTCACTTCTTACCCTCCTGCTACCGTTTTCTTTTGCAACCCCCTCTCCCACCGCAGGCCACCTCTTATTCTCGACTACTGCTATTCCCTTCGGTAATAGCCATCAGGCTGATCTTTGGAAATAGGGTTGGTTCTCGGTTTTCACTGGTTGGTCAATCGATCAGGGCACGCAGGTGATTTTGGGGCTCGAAGGCAATATTCGCTCTGCCATTGGTGTTGTGCTGTTCTCTCAAGGATGAACTCGTGAGGCGTAGTGCTAATCCACATGGATGACGCTTGGTGGTTGCACCTTGACGGGTGCGGCTCAGGTAAGTGATCGATTGCTTGTGGCGGGTAATAACCGAGCATCTGGCGATTGCAGTTATCAATCTGGACCTATCGCGTAGACCGCTGCATTGGGTATTCAGCTTGCACTAGTACTCTCATGGTTTTGAGCGCTGGAACCCCTGCGCTTTGATCAGCGCTGTCCTCAGCGGCTGCTCTTGATCGCGTCAACAAGTTGCCGAACAAACTGATGCTTCCAAAAAACGCCGTTTGAACCTTTGACGAGCAGGGTATCTCCCTCACGCAGGCTAGCGGCTAGTGCGGGTAGGTCGATGTCTGATGCATTGGTAGCAAAGCTTGCCATTGCTGACGCTGCAAAAGGACGAAATCCTTCGCCGACCATTACGACCTGGTCAAGCGTGTTGACTGCGGAAGCGATGCCAGCGTGGGCGTGCGGAGCCTCGTCGCCGAGCTCGTACATCTCACCCAGGATGGCAATTTTTCGTCCGTCCTGGATGGCGCTTAGCCGATCAATCGCTGCCTTCATACTCGTTGGGTTTGCGTTATAACTATCGTCGATCAGGGTGATATCGCCTTCCTTGATGACAACCCCCCTTCCCGCCGGCATCTCTGCCGATGCCAAATTGCGGGCGGCCGCCTCCGTGGAGAAACCGAGCAGGTGCGCTGCGATCAGCGTCACAGCCGCGGTCTCTTGGTAGGTTGCGCCAGATGCAGGCGCGCATCCCTGAAACGAGTCGTCACCGCTGGTCACCGTGAAATGGATGCCATCGCGCTCAAAGGCCAATGGAAAGTCAGCATCCGCGCTGGTTCCAAATGTGAGCACGCGAACGCCTGACTTCGCTCGAACCGCGTCCCTAAATGCAGCCGGGCAAAGTAAGGTTCCGGCTTCAATGCCGCCAGCAATGGATAACTTCTCCTGGACGAGCGCATTAAAATGCTCGAAGTGACCGATATGAACCGGCAGCACATTAAGCACGATGGCAAGGTCAGGATTCACGAGTTTTGACAGTGGGCCTATCTCTCCTGGGTGATTGGTTCCAATTTCAAACACACCCAGCTCTGTGTCTCGAGGCATCCGCGCTAAAGACAGTGGAACGCCTAAGTGATTGTTAAAACTGCCGGCCGACGCGTGGAGTTTGCACTGATCGCCGAGCGCGTGCTCAAGCCAAGCCCGCAACGTGGTTTTCCCACTGCTTCCTGTGAGCGCCACCCTTTTGGCGCTCAATGCGCGCTTCACGGAGGCAGTCGCCAGCTCGTTTAACGCATCAAAGGTGTCAGGCACCGCGATGCCGCGGCTGGTCATCTGGGGTGGTTGTGCACAAAAATGTACGTTCGCACCCGCTTCTAAAGCGCCCGAAATAAAATCGTGACCGTCTCGCTGCGCCCATGGCGCCGATAAAGGAACGAAAAGATCCCCAGCTTGAACGAGTCGTGAATCAATCTGTATACCGGTCACCCCAAGACTGTTTGGCCCTGATTGGGAGCCATCTTGACCGCTGAGTGACCCTGACCGGGGCCACAGAGCAAGCAGTTCTTCCTGAGTCCAGAGCTCGGCCTTGTCGATTAGCTGATTCGATGCTTGGTTGGGCATAGTTGATAATGGAGGCGGTCGTTTCACGCGTGGTTGATTGCGTTTTATTCCAGTTTAACCCGAAGCGGGTCTACCGCACGCACCCTTATTTGTAGATATCGCCAGCAGGGAGCCCCCGGGCCGAGTGATCCAAGCCAAAGGCTATTTGCTTAGGCGCAGCAGCTGGTTGGTCTCGAGAAGAAAACTTGCGCCAATCTTTGGATTTAGGAAGACAGCCAAAACGGTGCCTCAAACCTGCGGCCCACACGCTACACTTGCTCCTGGGTCAAATCGGTTTGTGTTGGCCTACTCTCTTGAAGCAGCATGGAATGTCCTTTGAAGATTGAGCTTGTTATTTTCGATTGTGATGGCGTACTGGTGGATACCGAGCCCGCCGCGCGTGCTGTTTTGGTAACCGCGTTAGAGAGCCTGTCTGTCAGTGCGGCTGGCGAGCTCGCAGACGCTTGTGTTGGCAAATCGTTAAAGGATGTCCGGGCATTCCTCGCAACTCACGCGCCAGCCACCGACGATGACTGCTTTTGGGAAGAGATTATCTTGCAGACTGAGCTGGCGATTAGGGAGGTTTTGAAACCGGAGCCTTCTGTCCGCCGCGTGATTCGTGCGTTGGGCAACAAAGTTTGCGTTGCCTCAAGCGGCACGCACCAGAAGATTCGCACGTCGCTTACCTCAGCAGGATTATTGTCCCTCTTCGACGGCAGCATATTTAGCAGTGAGGACGTGGCCAGGGGGAAGCCCTTCCCTGACCTGTTCCTGCATGCAGCAGCGTGTATGGGTGTCTCGCCGCGAGCCTGCTGTGTGATCGAAGATTCCGCTCCCGGCCTTCAGGCAGCGAGGGAAGCGGGCATGCGAAGCATTCACTACGCACCCGAAGGAGGCTCTTCCCATGAGTTCGTCGCCACAGCGTTCTCTGAATTACCGGCACTGATTGAATCGATCCGGTAATGGTTAATTGCAGGGTTGATCTGGGTTAACCCAACCCAATTAAGTCGTTAGCGGTTTGCCCGACATGCTTTCGCGGATCACGCTAAGGGGCGGTTCGTCACCTCTCTCATCAAGCTAGAGCCTATCTACTAAAGAATTGAATGGCTCCTGCGCCCTAGCTGCACCAAGTCACCACGCGCGACCCATTCTCTGGTTTAGGCAATATCCCCAGCGCTTCAATCGAAGCTTGAGTCGGTCCAGTTCAGTTCGGTTGAAGTGGGCCCAATTGAATGAGGGAGTCGCCCCGCAGGTTTGATTAATACGGGCCTGATCAAGGTCAATAGTTTTACAATTAAGCGAGATTGAGGCTTGTCTGCTCGCGCCAAAAATCAGTAAGCGCAGGTTGGATTGCATGGGATGGCGTGAACTTCACGTCCCACCATGGCGGGGTGTGCTGCAAGTTCTCTATCGATCTAAAGCGGTGGTCCACCAACAGGACCACGCCCCGGTCACTCGCGCTACGAATCACGCGGCCGGCGGTTTGAACTGCACGCATCAACGCAGGGTATCGATAGCCGGCATCAAAACCGTTGACGCGTCCCTCTTCGTTGGCGCGCTGGCTAATCACATCGCTCAATGTAGACCGCGGCGCTAACCCCAATCCAATAATGACAACGCCGATGAGTTGATCGCCTGAAAAGTCGATGCTCTCCGCAAACCGTCCTCCGGTGATGGCGAATCCGACGGTTGGTTCTGAAGATGTGAACGCGTTACGAAAGTCTTGGATGGCCCGGAGCGTGTCACCCTCCCCTTGTGTCACAGTTTTGAACATTGAGTGCATCGCCTCAAAGCGAGCCGCGAGCTGATTCAGAAACTCAAATGATGGACAAAAAATCAGGTAGTGGCCCTGCTTGGCTGAGGTCACTTCATGAATCAGCTTTACCAAGCGAGGCAGGTTGTTTGACCGCTGGTGATACCGAACGTCGATGTCGTGGACCACCGCCGTAAATTGATGACCAGGTGGAAACGGACTGGAAAAACCTATCCAAGCCGCATCGGGCGGTGTCGCTAAACGAGCCTCGAGCCAGCGCTTGGGTCGCAATGTCCCTGAGAAAGCAACGATGCTGCGCGCACTATCAAACATTGTTTGAAGCTGTTGGCCGGGCTGAACGCAGGCCAGCAGGATGCGCGTCTCTGGTGACTGTTCGACGATAATTTCGTAATCATCAGTCAGACCTTGAAAGCACTCAACGAATCGGATGGTGTCCCACCAAGCAGCTAGAATCGAGGCCTCCTGCGGGCCGCCACCCTCCATTGCCATCGCCATTAGCCAATCGGATGCGCGGCTCACTACGGCGTGGATGGCTTCAGGGTTTGCTACCCAGCTCGTATTGTGGGGGCGCTCGCTAACGAGCCGCTGCAGCTCGATCATCAGGTTATTCAAGGCAGTATCTATTCGATCTGAGTCCGCCATGACCGTTTTCGCAGCTTCTAGAGAGGCAAGCCGCAGATCGCTTGAGAACATGTCGACGGACCGAGTCAGCAGGTTATGGGCCTCATCAATTAGGAACACGGGTTTCGTCTCTGACTGTTCAAGCAGGCGCTGCAGTCGAACTCGGGGGTCAAGCCCGTAATTAAAGTCAGCCACCACTACATCACTTTCTCGAGCGATTTCGAGGTTTAGCTCGAAGGGGCACAGTGCGTGGTTATCCGACACTCGCTCAATGGTCGATCGATCGATGTGGTGATGATGGGCCGTCTCTCGGAGCTCAATGAGGCCCTCCCCTAATCGATCATAAAAGCCCTTGGCTCGCGGGCAATAGGCTGGGTCACACGGCAGTTCGGGTGTAGGACAGGCCGCTCTCTTAGCCGTAATCGTCACAGAAGTAAGGGGTAAAGCTTCACTGCCACGTAATTGCTCAAGCGCCTCTTCCGCAGCGTTCTGCCCTTGAACTTTGGCCGTGAAGTAAAACACTCTGCTGATGTCAGATACCGGCATTGCTCTCAGCGCGGGATAAAGAACCCCAATAGTCTTCCCGAGTCCAGTGGGCGCTTCTACCCAGGTTTGATGCGTCGCATCGACAATCGCCTTGTAGGCGACGCTCGCTAGCGCACGCTGGCCCCGACGAAAGGCAGCCATTGGGTAAGCGAGTGTCGACAGCCTCCGATCCCTTTGTCCTCGCCGCGCTTCTTCTCTCATTGCTCGGTCTACGAAGGCTCGAAGTTGTGTGGTCGCGAATTGAGCAAGTTCGTCGATGTGCCACTCGAAACGAACCGGCGACGCTGACAACGAATCCGGGTGGATGAAGGTCAGTTGTGCGTTGATGTGCTCACATCCTCCGGCAAGGGCGGTCATCCATGCATACAACTTCAATTGTGCGGTATGGATACCGATCAGCGAGGGATCTGGTGCTGAGCCTTGTCGCCGTGAGGTTTTGATTTCCTCGATCCATGGCGGAATGCCGGCTGCGGCAGGAATCCAACCATCCATTCGCCCTCTAATTTCGATGATGCCGAGCTCGGTTCTGCACCTGGCTTTGATGCTCTGCTCGGCCACATACGGCGGCCTTCTGGTGCTCTGGACCTTCTGGTGGGTGCGGATACCCTCCGTTGCGCTGACTCTGAGCTCAGAATCCAGGTGCAGGTCACCAGTACGAGCGCTATCTGCTAATTCTCCGACGCTGATGCATATGTCTGGCGTTTCAAGCCAAAGGTCTGGATCGCCAGCCTGTAAGACCTTTTTGTCTTGAAGCGGGGCATTCATGGGGTAACTTTTAACACGCTGCTTGGTATCCCGGCGTTGTTAAGTTCACAGAGCCAGCGAATCTGGTGGTCTTGGAGTCGATCGCCAGGGCCTTTAACTTCGATGAATTCGACTGAATCCTCCCCCATCACTATCAGGTCAGGAAACCCACGGGTCGCTTCTCTGGGGTTTCTCGCCATTTGTTGGAAAAGGGACTCGAGACGGCTCCAATGAATGGTTTCGAGTACTTTGACCAAAACCATGAGTAACGCCTCTGACCACACGACAAACGGGTTCTGGATGCCTTGTTTTTGGTGAATGGCGGCGACTAACCGTTCATTACGGTAACGCTTTGACGCCAGCATTTTGAATCGGTCTTGAAACAAGCGTTCTCGTCGAGGATAGAAATCGGCGTCAAAAAGATCTGCTGGACTGGACTGATAGGGATGGAAAAATGCGCCATCAATGGGCGCAAATATCACCTCCCAAAACAGCAGCCCGAATAAGCCACTGAACACCATATTTTCTGTGTGATGCGCAGTTTGCCCGCGATGGTCATGCAACCAATCAATGACCCGACGCTCGATTCCGCCTTCATATGCGTTAAGCATCTCTGTATTGAGGGATAGGTCAAATTCCGGCACCTGGCTCGCCAAATATTGAGCGGGTCGACCGAGCAGTCGTGCCGCGTACTTGATTTCAGAGGCCTTCAGTGAGGAGCCGAGTAGCCGCTCAGCAAGCGCCTCGGTACCGGAGATATTAAGCTTGCTCATGACTCTGATCCGACGCTCAATTATAGCGCTAGCCTCAGACAGTGCGTACCACTTCAGCGCGAGTTCATTCGCACCGAGCCTTTCCGCAAGCCGCCCCCCGGCCCCCACCGTCCGGTCGTACCGCCTTTGGACTAGAGGCTCATCGGGCGTTGCAGGGAACCCTTCGAGCAACTGCTCAAGCATTGTCCGGAGATGCTCCTTTGCCGTTACGCAGTCCTTCTCGCCTTTCAAGCGGCTAGACAAGTGATCGATCTCTCGACGGAACACGAGCAATAGCGACGCTAGGTCGATGACCGTCTGAGACCGCCACTTTGTTGTTGTGCACTGTGTCGATTCAAACGAACGTTGGCCCAGATCAGTCAGAATCAGATCAGATAGATCTTGGTGGGCATTGCCAAAGTAGGCCAACTGGCAACGATCGATGAGGTTCCGATGTTGAAGTTGAATGATGTCGAGGCGAGGCACTTGAAGCGAACCGATCTGCGACAACAGTGCTTGATCGATATTGGGCCGACCAGATAGCGCCGAGGGCAGGTGTTGAAGAAGCCCTTCCCCCTTTAGCTCTGCTAGATTTCGCATCGTAATGCTGAGATCTAAGCGTTCTTCGGAAAGGCGGGTTAGGAATCCGTCTTCAATTAAGTGGTGTATTGCCGCATTGAGATCGCCAATCTCTGAATAATCTAACTTGTCCGTGCGAAAAAAATTCCCTCTGCGCAGATAGAGACGAACAAAAAGACATCGAGCCTCAATTGGCAAATCCTGTAGCCGTTCGACCGTTGCTTGCTGAGCCGCTGATAGAAAACGTTCTCGGTCGACTTCAAGCGAGTCGAGCATAAAGTCGAAATGTTTCAGATAATAAAGCGGATCGTTGAGCGGGTCCGCAATGAGAGCGGCCATTGCATGCTTAAAAGCTGTATGAATATACAGTTTTCCACAGCCGGACGTTAGTTATCAAGCACGTACTGTCGCCAAGCAAGAGACGAACGCCGCGCAAGCTGGCGCTTTTCGAGAATAGAGGCGAATGGGAAGCGTTAGCAGGCTCAAGCCGCACGGAAAGAAGTCAATGGACCATGGAATAGTACCAATTAGCATGCGGCGCTAGCATGCGGCGCGCTAAAACGCTTGACAGACAGAAGGGAAATGGGTGTTCAGAGTGATGTTAGGCTTTATCGCAGCTAAAAAAGCGCTCCAACACAGAACCTCAGAGTCCTCAATGGAGCCTTCTATGACGCTCCCTACTTTGCCCTCGTAGCGAGAAAGAACCATGGAAGCAACGGGGAAACAGCACGTCAGCTCGATAGTTAACCCAGCACTTGATCAAACCGCTTCATCTTGTTCTTCCATCGCCCGGACTTGAAACGATGCGTCAGCATCAGCGCCTTGATGAGGTAATCACCCAGCAGTGCCGCGAAAATCCATGTCACTGAGAGATTCATGCTCATGAACAAGCCCGCAAGCCCGACCCGAACGCCGATAAGGCCAACCATGGTCGTGAGAAGTGGATACCGGGTGTCCCCCGCCCCTCGAAGACAACCGCTGAGCGAAAATTCCACGCCCATTAGCGGCTGTGCTGCGCCGAGAATGTAAATGAAGATAACGGTGTACCGAATCACGTCGGGCTCGTTAATTAATGCAGACGCGAGCTCGTGAGCAAACGGCAGGATCAGCGCTGACAGTATCATCATGCTGAAAATAGCGAGCCGCGTCGCGCGCCAGCCCTGACGCCTCGCTCCCTCTGGGTCCCCAGCCCCAAGATATTGTCCAACGAGCGTTGCTCCCGCGATTGAGAAGCCAAACCCTACAACAAACGACACGCTCAAAATTTGTACGCCGATGCCATACGCTGCATAGGGTGCCGTGCCGTACTGCGCAACGAGCCATAAAAAGCCTACGAAGCCAATTTGAAAGACAAACTGTTCAATGGCTGCTGGATAACCGATTTGATACAACTGGGATATGCGGCGAAGCGTAAAGGCGCCCTTGCCACCGACGCCAACAATGAGTCGCTTTCCATACCAAAGCCCTAGCAGGACGATGGCAGCTACTGTGAAGGAGAACCCGCTCGCCAGCGCGGCTCCGTTGGTGCCCATTTCTGGAAATCCCCATTCACCGTAGACCAACGCATAGACCAAAATAACGTTAACCACGTTCATAAAAGCACCAATCCAGAGCGGGGTCCGGGTGTCTCCAGCGGCGCGTAGCGCTGCCCCTAAAATCATGTTGACCGAGAACGCAACATTAAAAATCGAGAGATAGCGGATAAAGTCCGCGGTTAATTGAGTGGTCGCCTCGTTCAGGCCAAAAATACTTGCAATCGGTAGTGCGAAGAAAAAGCATGGGGCGGTCAGCGCGAGCGCTACCAAGTTGCCAGTCCATAGGGAGGCCGAAGTCACATTTGCGGCCTCGCGAGGATTGTTGGCTCCCCAGGCTCTCGCGACCATCGCGGTGGTGCCGGTGGACACAGCCATCAAAATCGCCTGCACCGCGAAGAAGATACGATGACCGGTGGTGACTGCGGCGACTGCTTCGGAGCCTAATTCGCCCACTATTTTGATGCTGATGATACCGATGACTGAAAAAAGCAAGTTGCTCAGGATCGTTGGCCAGGCAAGCTCCCAGATTTTTAGCTGAACCACCTCTCCCTGACTCGTTTGTTCAGTCTGGTCGGATGCTTCGGTTGGCTCTGCTCGACTGCCGGAGGACATGACTACTGCCTAGTCAATAAACGAAGGAGGCGAACGATACTCCTCTCTGTAAGGGGCGTAAAGTGAGAGCAAACTGCGCAAGACGAGGGTCTAGAGCGCAAGGTCCCCTTGAGAGTATGCAATGGGAAGTGTCACGGTAAAGGTTGACCCCTTACCCTCAACCGATTCCACGGCGACTTTACCGCCATGCAGCTCGGTAATGTGCTTCACAATCGATAATCCAAGCCCAGTTCCGCCTTTCTCGCGGGACCTTGCTCTGTCTACTCGATAAAATCGCTCGAAGATGCGAGCTTGCTCTTTGACGGGAACACCAATGCCCTGGTCAATGACCTGGATCTTAACCGTTGAGTCGCTTAGTTCCGCTACGACTCGTACGATTGAGCCCGAGGGGCTGTATTTGAGCGCATTATCAATCAAGTTCGTGAAAAGCTGCTCTAGCGATTCGTTTTCTCCAAGTACTTCGACAGACTCATCGGGAAGCGCTATCTCTAGCGCGATGTCAGCAAGATGGGCGTCCTGCAATTTGTCGGTGTATACGGCTCGCAACAACTCAATAAGGTCAATCCGTAACAACGCGCGATCCTCGTCTCGAGATTCAAGACGGGATAACTGCAATAGGTCGGTCACAACGCCCTGAAGCCGACTCACTTGCGCGGCAGAGCGGGACAAGAAGTGTGACGCGGTATCGGCTGGCATCGACTTGTCCTCCACCAGTGTATCGATAAAGCCCTTTAGTGCAGCGATAGGTGTCTTTAATTCGTGCGAAGCGTTCGCAACAAAATCGGTTCGCGCTCTCTCGAGCCGCCTGACCTCCGTAATGTCCTGCAAAACGATAATGGCACCCTCGAACGAGGGGCCACCAGAGCGAAGCACCGACGTGGCAACTGTTTTGCCTAGTATCTTGATATTGCGGAACTGATTGGTGGATTCTGCCAAGAAAGCGCTGACTAGCTCCCTTAGTTGGGCATCGACTTGTAGTTGAAGAAGATTAACTTTTGCTCGGGGGTCAATGGATATGCCCAACAAGGTTTCCGCAACGGAATTGATGTGAATGACCCGTTGTTTCCTATCGATGGCGATGACGCCCTCTTCTAGCCCGCCTAAAATGGCTTCCAGTTCGTTCCTGTTCCTTGTTAGGTCGCGCAGCCTTCTCTCAATCGCCCCTCCCAATTGGTTGATAGCGCCCGCTAACTCGCCGAATTCATCCGCGCGACCCTCGGGAATCCTGAGATCAAACTCGCCGTCAGCCATGCGAGTTGAGATTCTCCGCATTTCGAAAAGTGGAGACGAGATTTGCTGGGCGAAAATTAAGCCTGCAAACAGTGTCGCTAGGATCAACAAACTTGCTAAGACAGCGGTACTTTCTCGAAACTGCCCTACTTTTTCATCCACTGCACTAAGGGGCCTGCTAATCCGTACGTAGCCGACCTTCTCGCCCCCTATCCTCAGGTCAGTCGCCACATAGAGCATATCGAGATCGAGTGTTTCGCTGCGCCTTGTCGTGGATCCGAATCGATTAGCCTGAGTTTCGATTGCGATAATCTCTGGCCGGTCAAGATGGTTGTCCATTAATGACGCGAGTTCGCGGTTGTCTGCGATCACTACGCCGTCCAGAGCGATCAGCGTGACGCGATCGGGAATCTCGCTTAAATCAATGACACCATTCTGACTATCATGCCTAGCAATGACCTGCGGTGCATATATTTGGTTGAGTAGGAGGAGCTGTGATTGAAGCGCGTCCTCAATGGCTTCTCGAGTGTCACTGCCAATCTGCTGAGCGGATACAAAGCCAAGCAGTGAAATGCTAATGATGACAAGAACACTGAGTCCACCCCAGACTCGCCAAAGCAAATTTGAGCGGAGGGACTGAAAACCGCTATTGCTCGGCAAAACGATATCCGACGCCACGTACCGTTTGAATATGGTCGGCGTAGCTTCCAATCTTTTTTCTCACCGCGCGGACGTGAACGTCGATGTTTCGGTCAACCACGACGACACCATCGCCCACCACGCGATTGAGTAATTGCTCGCGGGTATACGCTCGACCAGGATGAGAAGCCAGTTGATAGAGTAGTTTGAATTCGGTAGCGGTCAGCTTTACCGGTTCACTGGCAATCGTTACGCTGTGCTTTTCAAGGTCAATGATTAAATCCCCTATCACCACACGCTCATGCTGGTCACCTTGATCAGCCTGCTCAGATCTCCGCAGTACGGCTTTTACTCTCGCTAAAAGCTCTCTGGGACTAAAAGGCTTCGGCACATAGTCGTCGGCCCCCAGCCCAAGGCCAATCACGACATCGCTTTCCTCTTCCTTTGCAGACACGATGATGATGGGTGTGGCTTTGATTGCAGCTTCGGCTCTGACTTGCTGGCACACCGTTAGTCCATCCATGCCGGGGAGCATAAGGTCGAGAATGACAAGGTTAGGTTGTTTGGCTCGTATCGCCTCCAGCCCCTCGGGCCCAGATTCGATACCTTCCGCTTCGTACCCCTCGCGCCTTAGGTTGTACAGCATAATTTCCCTAATATCCGGCTCGTCCTCAACGACAATGATTAACGGTTTTGCCATCCTCGCCTCCTAGTCGGTCAAGCGCGAGCGCCGCCCCTAAGGTTTTGAATATTGGTCAGTACAAGCTCACTGCGCATGTTTTGAAAAAACTAAAACAGCGTTGGTGCCACCGAACCCAAAGCTATTGGACATCACAGTTTCTAGGCCAGCGTTATCTTTACGTTCAGTGACGATTGGACTGCCTTGAATCGCCTCATCTAACGTGTCCACGTTGGCGCTAGCGCAGATGAAATCATTATCTAGCATGAGCAGCGAGTAAATGGCCTCGTGCACCCCAGCAGCGCCTAACGAGTGTCCGCTCAGTGACTTTGTCGAGCTAATGGCGGGCACGTCGGCGCCGAAAACTCGTCTGATCGCTGCAATTTCTACGGGATCGCCCGCCGGCGTACTTGTGCCGTGGGCGTTAATGTAGTCAATGGGCGTTGTAAGGTTTTGGGTGGCCATGCGCATGGCGCGCTCACCGCCAATTCCAGAGGGCGCCACCATGTCCGCGCCATCAGAAGTCGCCGCGTATCCAGTGATCTCGGCGTAAATTTTAGCGCCGCGCGCGCGCGCGTGCCCTAACTCCTCGACCACGACGAAGCCCGCTCCGCCAGCGATGACAAAACCATCTCGGTCGCTATCAAAGGCTCGAGAAGCTTTCGCGGGCTCACTGTTGCGTTTAGTTGAGAGGGCACCCATCGCATCAAAGAGGGATGTCATTGACCAATGCTCCTCCTCCCCGCCGCCTGCGAAGACAATGTCTTGCTTGCCCAGCTGGATCTGCTCTAGCGCACTGCCAATACAGTGGGCGCTGGTCGCGCAGGCTGAGGTGATCGAGTAATTGACGCCCTGAATCGAGTAGGCGGTGGCCAAACAGGCAGAGATGGTCGAGCTCATCGTGCGCGTCACTCGATAGGGCCCAACGCGTTTCAGCCCTCGCTCTCTCAGCACGTCGGCAGATTCAGTCAGGTTCGATGAGCTGGCACCGCCCGACCCAGCAATAATGCCGGTCATTTCATTGGAGACATCGCTTGATTCAAGTCCGCTATCGTTGATCGCCTCTTGCATCGCAATGTAAGAAAAGGCGGCCGCGTCTCCCATAAATCGCTTTAGCTTTCGATCGATGAAGGCATCCTGATCAATATCAATGCTGCCCGCTATGTGCGACCGAAGCCCCATTTCTTCATACTCGGGTTGATAAGTGATGCCCGAAGTCGTTGATTTGAGCGACGCTAATGTTGCTTGTAGATCATTCCCGAGCGGGGAAACGATACCCATCCCGGTAATAACGGCTCTTCTCATGATCCTTTGACCTCCATTCCGCTGCTCTCCATTCCGTTACTCTCCCTTCCGTAGTTCTCTCTACAGTTGTTTAAGGGGGCACGATTCCTTTCGTTTCGCGGTGTTGCACGATCGCTTCTGCTTACCTTACGCAAAATCATCCAAAGACGTGAAGAGGCCGACCTTGATGTCCTCAGCCACATAGATCCGCTGCTCGTCGACGAAGACCTGGCAATCTGCGATCCCTAGCACTGTGCGCCCTTCGCGAATGCGCGTTACATCAATTTCGTACCTTACCTTGCGGTTGGTTGGCAATATTTGGCCACGAAATGCGACTTTGCCACAACCTAAGGCCCGTCCCAGCCCTTTGTTTCCTTTCCAGGCGAGAAAAAACCCAAGCAGCTGCCACAAAGCATCCAGGCCAAGGCACCCTGGCATGACCGGGTCATCTACAAAGTGACACTTAAAAAACCATAGATCAGGGTGGATATCGAGCTCAGCCACGATTTTCCCCTTGTTGGCTTTGCCTCCTGACTCCGAGATGTGCGTGATGCGATCCATCATCAACATTTCATCGATGGGAAGATGTGCGCCCCCTGGGCCGAACATATTGCCGTATCCACACTCGAGTAGCTCGTCTTTGGTGTACTCGGATTGTTGCTCAAAGGTCATATCGGTCATGGGCACACTCATTTATTCCGCTGTTATTCGATTCTTTTCTGCTTAGCACAGCCCAGTCCATCTCAGCCTCGTTGGTGCGAACGTCTATGAGCGTCGCCTAATCCCACTTTTATGAGTGCTGATGCAGTTTTTGTGGCTTGATTCCTGACTGTGAAGTGGCGATGAGGCCGATCAGGCCGCGAGTATAGCACCCACTTTCTGCATTTAAACTTTGACTTTTGGTGAGGAAAATGGAAGTTTTCCCAACGTCACTCGCACATAAAGATCATTATTATGGCCAGTATCAGCCCACTTGCTGTTGTCGACCCTAACGCTCAAATCGCAGAGACCGCTGATATCGGCCCCTTTTGCACTATCGGACCCAATGTCACCATCGGTAGCGGAACGAAACTTATGAGCCACGTCGTCGTCGATGGCCATACCAAGCTCGGCGAAGACTGCATGGTCTACCCTTACGTTACCCTAGGAATCGCGTCACAAGATTTAAAGCACGAGCTTAACTCAGTGACCTACACCGAGATCGGGGATCGCAATATGATCCGCGAATTCGTCTCCGTTCACAGTGGTACTGAACCTGAGTCGACGACGAAAATCGGCAATGACTGCGCCCTGCTTGCGCATTCTCATGTTGCTCACAACTGTACGGTGGGTAATCACGTCGTGATGAGTCACAGCGCGACGCTTGGCGGGCATGTACTAGTGGGGGATCACGCGAATATCGGCGGATTATCCGCGGTTCATCAATTTTGTCATGTCGGAGAAGCTGCCATGGTGGCGGGAATGGCGCGGGTGGTTCAGGACGTGTTGCCATTCACCATTGCTGAGGGATTTCCAGCACACATGCGCGTAATAAACAAAGTGGGCATGGAGCGCGCGGGATATGCTGGAGACGACATTAAGGCGGTGCGCAAAGCGTTTCGTATTCTGTTTGCTAGAGAGCTCCGACTGGAGCAGGCCATCGAAGAAGTCATGGCTGAGTTTGGCGACTCCCCGCATGTTCAGAAAATGCTGGCCGCCATCAATGATTCTCAGCGCGGGCTCGCGAGACCAGAATCTGCAACCTTTGAAATGAACGTGGGCGGCGAGTAAAGGCATCGTCTGAGAGCCCGCGCGCCCTAAATGGAGATGCTCCTAGGATAAGCCAATTCATCGGAGACAAACCACCACCAAACCAGGTTTAGCTGTTATCAGTCAGTGCCTTGAATAACCGAACGCGAGTCGGTTGGGCTAGCTGTATTAATTCAAGAGAGAGGAGCATCGATGTTAGAGGCAGTTTTGTGGGATTTTGGGGGGGTACTAACAACGAGCCCGTTTGAAGCGTTTAATCGTTATGAGGCATCGAACCAGTTGCCCCAAGATTTTATACGGTCGGTGAACGCGACCAATCCGGACACCAATGCCTGGGCTCAATTCGAGCGTAGCGAGCTCTCACCCGCCGAGTTCGATTGGTTATTCGCCGAGGAGTCAGCGCATCTTGGTCATAGAGTTCCTGGCGGAGAGGTGCTAGCCCTTTTGTCGGGTGATGTAAGGCCGCGGATGGTTAGCGCGCTGAAACAAATTAAGTCGCAATTCAGAGTTGCTTGTATCACCAACAACGTAAAAACCGGTCGCGGTGCGGGGATGGCCACAACGAGCGATCGAGCAAGCTTAGTCGCTGAGGTCATGCAACTGTTTGATTTGGTTGTTGAGTCCAGCGAGCTCGGGATCAGAAAGCCTGACCCCAAAATTTATTTACATACCTGCGAGCAACTCGGAATCGATCCGAGCGCGGCCTTGTTCATTGATGATTTGGGTATTAACTTAAAGCCTGCAAAAGCCCTCGGCATGCAGACCATTAAGGTGCTCTCCGAGGATCAAGCACTCGCCGATTTGTCGGGTGCATTAGACATAGAATTGTCATAGCTCGGTCTATATCGAGCGATAAGATATCCTGATGACAGCGATCCCGGGTGCGTTCAGCTGATCCTCCATGCTCACCGAAAGAAATTCAGTATCGGTACGGCGCAATCTCTAGGCAAATAGCCGCCAACTCGAGTGGTTGAGCCGTTGCTATTAGCTGTTGTTGTTAGCTGTTGTTGTTAGCTGTTGTTGTTAGCTGTTGCTAATAGTTAGGG